>Ga0105092_10000857_pt1 | contig 16160 bp, 13 predicted proteins | sample PPLLak2March2015_FD_87021 | JGI IMG/M metagenome (GOLD analysis project Ga0105092, IMG submission 87021) | Freshwater sediment microbial communities from Prairie Pothole Lake near Jamestown, North Dakota, USA - PPLs Lake P7 Core (1) Depth... | ecosystem: Environmental > Aquatic > Freshwater >... | reverse complement strand
GCTCAGGAATTCTCCCTGACGCTTGCGGTAACAGATGACTTGAGCGGCGTCGAGGAGATCTTTGTGACATTCCAGGCGCCTACGATTCCGCAGCACACTGCGTTTCTCGGTCAAGTGCCCGCCGAACCAGTTTCCGGCGACCTGTTGAACGGCATTTACTGTCTGACTGGGTCCGTTCCTCCGCATGTGGAGTCGGGAGAATGGGCAATCTCCGAAATCTGGCTTCGCGACAAGGCAGGCAACCAGGCATTCCTGTACAGCTGCGACATAGCCGGCCTGGAGCCTCCAGTTCTCACGGTGACCTCCGGCCCGCCGGATTTCGAGCCTCCGGTGCTGCGATCCGCTTCCTTGTCACCGAGGTATCTCGACGCAACCCGTGAGCCGGTCGAAGAGCGTATGGTGACGGTTCGGGTCGAGCTCGAGGACGCGGGTTCAGGAGTAGCCGGCATCTTCATCCTGATGTACGAGAGCCCTTCCGGGGCTCAATGGGCCGGCTTCGCGATGGGTGGTCCTCAGCTGGTCTCGGGAACGCCGGACCATGGCATCTGGGAAGGAAGTTTTCCGATCAACCGATACGCCGAGGCGGGAACCTGGCGGTTGCACGCCCTTCACTTCCACGACACGGCGGGTAATTGGACGGTCATGAACGCGCCGGAATTGGACGCCTCTGACGTGCCGACGGACGCTCTGATCGTGGGACTGCCTTCGCTCGCGGTCGACGGAACCGTTTGGGATCCGGCGGCTGGCGCCGTCATCGTCGATCAGGTTTTCGGAGAACGGGCCTCCCTGACGATTCCCGCCGGAGCCTTGAGTCAGCCGACTACGGTAGCCCTCGATGTCTTTGACACGCCCTTGGACCTCGGCATACCGTCTGGATTCAAGGCCGCAGCCACGTTGTATGTCAATGTGCAACTCGACCCCGAACCTCCGATGCCTTTCGCTGCCCCGGGGATCACCGTCGTGCTGCCGCTTGTCCAAACGCTGGCGCCAGGGGCCGGGCTGGATCTCTTCCGTGTGGATCGCGTTACCGGAGAGCTGATGCCCGCGCTTGGAGTCAACGGACTCCCGGTCAAGGGCACGGTCAATCCTGGAGGATTGAGCGCAACTTTCGAAGGAGTCGCCCATTTGTCACTCCTGGTCGGCCTGAGCCCCGACGTTGTCGAGGTCTTGATCGATATCAAGCCAGGCAGCTCGATTAACGCGGTCAACCTCGGCTCAAATGGCCTCCTGCCTGTTGCGATCCTGAGCTCGGATGCCTTTGACGCCCGAACTGTTGATCCGCTTTCGGTCACGTTAGCGGGCGCGGGTGTGAGGCTGACACCTCAGGGCGCTCCGATGGCCGGGTTTGAGGACGTTAACAATGATGGGCTTGGGGACATGGTCGTCCACGTGCGCGTAGACCAGCTCCAGCTCCAACTGACCGCAGGAGAGACAGAGCTTGCGCTGGAGGGAGCGACGTTCGCAGGTGTGGGCATCCACGGGACCGACATGATCCGAGTTGTCGACTAGGCAGGCCACGGCCTGATTCAAGCGCCAAGCGTTCAGTCCGACAAAATGCAGGAAGGGATGATAGACGAGACCGGGCGGATAGCGGGCGACACAGGGCAGAACTGACCTTGAATCGACCAAATCGACCAATGTCTTACTCCTGCCGCAGAGCCGTCAGCGGGTCAATTCGAGACGCTCGCCTTGCCGGCGCATAGCCAGCGAGAATCGCGGCGCTTAGGAGGACGACACCGGGGACATTTGGGTCGGGGACATTTGGGTCGGACCGAGATTATTGTTGCAGCGACAGTGCTTAAGGCGAATCAGGTGATTTTGGAGACGCCTTGCGACCGGATTTTCGCGAGTTCGGCCCTCTGGCCGGATTCCGGATACGCTTCGCTGATTCCACTTCTCCGTTTGATGTTTCGATCGAGGAGTCACGGCGCTAAGATGACACCATGCCTCGGTCCACTCTATCCTTCCCGGTCGGCTGTACCACGTCACGCATCGGTGTCGAAAGTTCCTGCTCGGCGCCGGGGCGGATCGCACCGAGTACCGACGTCGCCTGGGGGCCGCGCTGGACCGCTTCGGGGTGTCCCTGCTGAGCTGCGCCATCACCTCCAATCACACCCAGGAGATACTCACCAGCCCGAACGAAAAGCGGACCAGTCGGGACATTTAGGTCGGACCCGGTCCGACCCCGCTGGCGTTAGGCGAGAGCCAGGCCTGTAAGATGGGCGAAGGTGATCGACACGTGCAATGCTCGGTGCGCCGAGGTTACGGTGGACGTTGGACAATCCCACTTCGTGACGTAGCCCGCCGAGACAAAAAGGGAATCCCAAGGTATGACCCAGGTGCCCTTCGGACTGCTATGAAAAAGACTATTCCGACCGTTCTCTGGATGTTGACCATATTCACGGCGGTTTTCGGACAGCAGAATACTGCCGGCACAATTCCCCCAATTGACCTTCCGCCGGAACTTGCCCGCGTCCTCACGGATTACGAGAAGGCATGGCAGGATCGGGATGCCGGCGCGCTGTCACGGTTGTTCGCCGAGGATGGTTTCGTGCTTCCAAACGGGCAGCAGCCGGTCAGGGGCCGGACGGCCATCGAACGATACTACAGCGGTCACGGGGGCGCACTCGCGCTCCGTGCATACGCGTATGGCACAGAAGGTCATAAGGGCTTCATCATCGGAGGGTACGCACCTGCTCCGGGGGCGCCCGATATCGGCAAGTTCACGCTGACCCTGCACAAAGGGCCCGATGGCCGCTGGCTGATCTTCTCCGATATGGATAACCCGAACAGTCGTCGCCCCTGATCCTTGCGGAATGAGAAAAGAGAGCATGAAGAGAACTCTCAGTGAAATAGTTGGTTTAGCCGCCATACTAACTTGGAGCTTCATCAATCCGGCGCTGGCCGACGGTGCCGATCACATCCGGCCGTATGAAGCGAACCCTCGCTATTGGCAGTACGAGGGCAGGCCCGTCCTGCTGCTCGGTGGCAGCAAGGATGACAACCTGTTCCAAATCCCGGTCAAGACCTACGGGGCGGATACCGGTCGTTACGGCAATGATCGCGACGGCATAGAGCGTTTCTGGCGTCACGTGATCGGTGGCGCGGCGTCCGCGCGATTCCACCGGCCCGACTCCGGCCTGGGCCTCTCGAAGCCGGCGATCGCCGCCATCAAGGCTGCCCGCAAGCTGGAATCTCTGATCAGGCTCTGGGACGTCGAGCCGGTTGACAATCTGCTGAGCGACCGCGAAGCGAATGAGGCCTATCTGGCCGCCCGTCCCGGCGTGGCCTATGCTCTCTATTTCCCCAACGGCGGGTCCGTCGCTCTGGACCTGCAAGCAGCCCCGGGCCGCTTCGAGGTACGGTGGATCGATATCGGTTCCGGCGAATGGGCCAAGCGTGAAACCATCGAAGGCGGTACGAGGACGACCCTCAGCGCACCCGCCGAAGGGCACTGGGCGGCCGCCATTCTTCCAGGAACCTAGTGTTAGGCGCGGCCACGTGCGTCATGGCGGACAGTTTCGTAAAGTGCCAATTGTCCGTGGACGGACCCTGTCCTTGAGCACCTCCACGCCCTTCTCAAGAACGGGGTCCTTCTTCCCGATGAGCGACTCCGGAGTGCGCTCGACTGGAACCTTCGGCTTGATTCCATAACCCACGAAATCGCGGCCGTCGGGATAAGTGTCTCTTTTGGTGCAGATCCGAGCTCTGCCCCCACCGGGAAGGTCAAATTTTTGAGGCTGGCCTGTGCTGCCCCAGGTTGGCTCTCCCACTGTGACAAACCGATCGAGCCCGTCAGCGAAAATCACGAAATCCTCCGCGGCGGATCCGGTGTAACAGCTGATCAGGACGACGACTGGAACGAGGAATTTGCGCGCCGCAGACGGCTTGAACTCGTGGTACTCGCCCGTACGCCAAGCGTCACCCTTCAGATACTTTGCGTACTTCGAGTCGCCGAAGCTTGCCCAGGCCTTGTACGCGGAGACGTGCTCACGTGTTCTCCAAGCCGATCCTTTCAGGGGTTGGTCGACGAAGAAATCCAGAATCCCGTTACTGGTCTCGGTACTGCCACCGCCGTTGTTGCGAATGTCGATAACGACGCCTTTAGTCTCCGCGATCAGCGGCGCTACCTCCTGTCTGAAACGATCCACGATCTCCGGCTGGTTGAAACTGTTGAGCGCGACGTACAGGAGTCCTTCCTCGAGCCACCGATGCTCGATAATCGGCTTGGGCCCTTTTGACTCCGGAAGGAGCATCTCCAGTTGGCCGGCAGCGGCGCGCTTATCAGCATCCCGCAACATCCGGACGTTCCGCTCCTGTCCCTCCGGAGTTCGAATTGTAAAGGTTACTTCTGAGTTCGCTTCGCCGGCTGCAATCCCCAATCCCCACGGCGAGTGCCCGACGACCGCCGCCTCCCAGAGCGCGTGTTCGGCCGAGCAACTGATGTACGGAATCATCTTCGTCTTCAGGTAGTCTTCAGTAGCGACTCCGTCAACCGCAACTATCTCCGATCCCAGCGGAACGTCATCCGCGATCTTCTTGTCAACATTGACGATGATCGCTCTATGGCCGATCGACTTTGCGCCGACAGGGGCTTTGTCGTAGTGCGCCGTCCCCGTGGTTTCGGGCGGCGGGTAAACGCCTGTGTGGCCGTCTTTGAGCAGCGCCGCGAACCTCATCAGGACCCGGTAGTATTCCTTGGTGGACTTGGTTTCGAGGACTTTAGGGACGTACTCGGCAAAAGTAGCATCCCAGTCAAGCTGTGGAACCTGGTCAAAGAAGGCGAAGTTGTAACTCGCTTCCTTCCAGAACAGGGCGAGGCCATACATCTTCTCGCTGTCGGAGAGGCTTTCCTTATACTGGCTCGGGGCCTGCTGACCGTGAAGCGACGACACGGACAGGCATGAGAGGCCGAGGAGCAACAACCGTCGGAGCCAACTGGCAGTCAACATACGCATCCCCTTGTCGAATCTGCAACGAAAACATTCGACCGCTGATTGATGCAAAAAGTTGGGGCCAATGACAGCTGAACACAGCCGGAGTACCGTCGTGAACGCATTTTTGGGACAGTGGAAGGCAAGCGAGTCTTGCGAAAAGCCGGCCAGTAACCAACAGTCAGCATTGTCCCGCCCTTGCTGCGACAATGTATTCCCGCTTGCTTTCTGTGTCAATTATGAGTAACCAAAGGAGTCAACAGGAAGGGAGCGAGACAAGTGGCAGATTAGCTGAGTTACGGCACACCCCTGTTTGGCCCTGGGTGGAGAGCATCCAGCGGCCGTCGGACGAGACGCTGACGGCAGGTCCGCCGAGGAAGGGAGGATACCGGAGTCGTGCCACCTCGGTCGCGCGAGATGCAGAAAGAATTTCCCGCCGTGATGCCGCCCGGAATCGTCGGCCAGATCCTGGAGCTTGCTGCCGGCTTCGGGTGTGCACTGTGTGTCACAATCTCCTGTCAACCCGTCTCACTCGACTGGTCGCAGGTTTTCGATATCCTCGAATGCGCCCGGGAGACCGGTGGCCGGCCCGTGAAAGACGCTGCCGCCGAAGGTGGTTACGTAGAGCATACCGGGATTGTGGATGTCGGGCACCGGGCGATGGGCCCACTTAAAGTTGAAACCACCCAGGCGTTGCCAACTGTCTCCGCGGTTGCCACTCCGGTACAGGGCGCTGTTGAAGGTGGCCAGGAAGACTGTGTCCGGCGAGCGAGGGTCTACAGCCGCCGCATAAACATGCTTGTTCTCCTGGAAAACCTGCTTCCACGACTTGCCACCGTCTTCGGTCCGATACAGCCCGCCCCCAACTTCCCGGCCACCTCGAGACAAAGGCCAGCAACTCAAGTACATCCTCTGTGAGTTGGACGGGTCATAAACCAGGTCATTCGGAGCGGTGATTTCTTCCGGCAGGGCGACAAGTTGCCAGCTTTCCGCTCCATCGCCGCTGGTATACATCTTCCCCGGGATTTGGCTGTTCCCCTCCACACCGGCCCGGGCGATCAGCAGGATCAAGCGGCCAGAAGGGAGCCGCGTGATCCGCCAGCAGTTCATGTTGGAGGGATCGATTCCGCGGTTTCGGGTGGCCCATGTCGTCCCGCCGTCGGTCGATTTCCAGACGCCGTAACCGTAGTCGCAGACGTACAGGGTCCGGGAATCGACCGGGCTCGCGGGATCAAGAACGATGTGAGTGCAAACGGCTCCCGGCCGGAGTCCGTTCCGGTGCGTGCCGTCTTTCTGGAGGACGCCCTTCTGGAGCAATTCCCACCAGCGGCCGTTGTCGGTCGAGACCGCCACCCCTCCCTCCTGGTTCCCGTTTACGAGGTTTCCAGACCGGTGCATCTTCGGACGCGGGAGATCGTGAACGTTCGACCACGCCGAGTAGATCCTCCCCCGGACCGCCGGATCGAATTCCAGCCAATAACAGGTATTGCGCCACTGGCGGGGAATCCCGGAAATCGCCTGATGCCAACTCTTCCCGCCGTTGAACGAATGGAAAAGGCCTATATCCGTATAAGTGATGAACAGGTGTTCCCTGTCGAACGGATCAAAGTGGACGCCGTAGGTGGTCGTCACATCGAGTCCCCGGGTCGTGAACGACCGGTCCTCGAAGTCCTTGCTGATCAATTGTTCCCAGCTTCGCCCCCCGGACTCCGTCTTGAACGTCCGGCCGGAATCGGTTCCATAGACGACATCGGGATTGGTAGGGGAAACACCGAGGTGGCTTGGGTTGCGGAACCATCCCATGTTGCGAAGCAGCCACCCGCCCCGAAAATTGCCGCTGACGATATCGCCCGCAGACACTTCAAGTACCCATTGCCAGCGACGGCCCGCATCGGTGGTCTTCAGGATCCCCGAATGCCTCTGCAAAGAGCCGCTCTGTTCGACCCAGCGGGAACTGCATGACAGGTACACAACCTGCGGGTGGCGTTCGGAGACGGCAAAAGTATCGAGCACCGGAATTTTGCCGGCTTGCGCGGCACCATCCAGCAAGTTGCCCATGGCGCTTGTCCAGGTTTTGCCGAGATCCGGGGACCGGTAAAGGGCTCCAGGGGTGCCTCCCGGGGGGCGGCGGGTTTCCTCGAGCAGGTAGATGTACGATGCTGTCGGTCCCGCTCCACCTTCGGCAACTGCCACCCGTTCGACCGGCAGGGCGAGCGCACTCGCCTTCCCATCCGCTGAGACCCGGATGCACGACTCGTTGGTCAGCACGGTCACTTCGTCAGGTCGACCTGCCCAGCTTCCAGGAAAGATTCCAAGCACCTCGTCGCCCTGCAGTTGAGCCAGCTGCTCCCAGGTCTTCCCGCGATCCCGAGACCGAAGCAGGCGAGAAAGGCCATCACCTCTCGCGCCGCTTGACAAGCCGAGGTAGATGCGGTTCTCGTCAGCTGGATCAACGCGAACCTTGACGATGCTTGAATCCGGCATCCCACTCTTGGTCTTGAAGCGGTGGTCGGCGTGGTCGCCGCGCATCGTCTCCTCGATCACGTCATTCGTATCCGGGTAGATGAGACTCCAGTGGCGGCCGCGGTCGTCCGATCGATAGAGGCCGCTGTTGCAGGCGTACACGGTATCCGGTCGGGATGGGTCGAACTCGAAATCGCGCACGACGGTCCGCAGGGTGAACATGCGCCAGGTTTCGCCGCCGTCTTCAGTCACGTACGCACCTGTCATGTCGCAGCGAATAAAGACGTGATTCGGGTCGGCGGGGTTGATCGTCGGGATATACTGCGCCCCACCGCCACCCGGCCCGATGATCTCCCAGGCGCCGCCCGTCACTCGCGGCTGAGGAGACCCGGGCCCCTGGCCATTGAACCATCCGGAGGACAGGAGTCCGAAACAGCCAACCAGAATGAGGACGAACCGCCCAGTGCCCATGCCTCCGATTATAGTCCCGACCTACCCGGCCACCTTAAGCGCGGCTGACCGCTCAGCATCAGTCCCTGTCATCAGAGCGATCGGCGGAACGGGGAACATCGGGATTCTTTGACTTCATTCGATCGCATGAGAGAGTTAGCAGGACCGATGCATGCCGCCGCGGGCCGAGAGTGACACTTCACCAACTTAGCCTCTATACTGTTACACAAACCCGCCTACTTCATTTGGAGGAATTGCTTCCGTGCAAAAGACGCTCATGCCGATTGCTGCACCTGTAAATCCTTTACAGGCCACCACCAAGGCCGGGCTAGTCGATTACTTCAAGCGAGTGCGGCGCCTAACCGAGGCTTTGTGTTCCCCCCTGGTCACAGAAGACTATATCGTCCAGCCTATAGATGACGTCAGCCCGCCCAAGTGGCACCTTGCCCACACCACTTGGTTCTTCGAGACCATGTTCCTGGTCGGTTTGAAGCCCGGTTATCGGCCATACCACCCTCAATACGCCTACCTGTTCAACTCGTACTACCACTCGTTGGGAGAGCGGTGGAACCGGCCTCAACGCGGCGTCCTGTCGCGACCGACCGTAGCCGAGGTCTACGAGTACCGACGTGCGATCGACGAGGCTATGACCGCTTTCATCCTGGAGTTGGACGAACCTGACTGGGCAAGGATCTCCGAACTGATCGTGCTGGCGATCAATCACGAACAGCAGCATCAAGAGCTGCTTGTCGCCGATATCAAGTATATACTCGCGGCTAATCCACTCCATCCGGTCTACGATTCCGCCCAATTATTGAGTCAGCTGGGCAACTCGCCTGTGTCGCCCTCGCCTGGCGGTCCTCAGGCCGAGCCTGGCGCGGTCGCTCTCATGTATGTCCCTCTTCAGGCTGGGTTGTACGAGATCGGGTACGAGCAGGCAGGATTCTGCTATGACAACGAGCAGCCGCGCCACCGGTTTTTCCTCAACGACTTTGCCTTGGCAAATCGTCTCGTCACTAACCGGGAGTACCTGGCGTTTGTAGAAGACGGAGGTTACTCGGACTTTCGTCACTGGCTCTCGGACGGCTGGGACGCCGTCCAAGAGAAAGGCTGGACCGCCCCCCTCTTCTGGAAGGAGACCGACGGCGAATTTGTCGAAATTACGTTGCACGGAGTGAAAGACCTTGACCTCGACCAACCTGTCTGTCACGTCAGCTACTACGAAGCGGAAGCATATGCGAGCTGGGCGGGCAAACGGCTGCCGACTGAACAGGAGTGGGAAGTGGCAGCCACCCGGGAAGTGAGTGCTATCCGGGCGGGCAATTTCATGGATACGGGACTACTCCAGCCGCGGCCAGCTGCAGTTCCTCGCGATTCCACAGAGATCGCCCAGCTATTCGGGGACGTGTGGGAATGGACCCAGAGTGCCTACCTCCCCTATCCCGGTTACCGTCATGCGGAAGGACCGCTGGGCGAATACAACGGGAAGTTCATGATCAACCAGATGGTATTGCGCGGTGGTTCCTGCGCCACACCGCAAGACCACTTTCGCATCACCTACAGGAACTTTTTCCAACCTGACAAGCGTTGGCAATTCATCGGAATTCGGCTGGCGGACAACCGGTGAGAGCCAGCCGGCTGGACACCATTCTCCAATTCCTTTAAAGGAGGCCGGCCCCATGTCGGGACTTTGCAGTGATTGCCTCGATTTGACCGACGTTCAGGACGCAGAGAAGCTCTTCAAAGAGCAAGTGTCGGCCGGGCTCTCGTCTTCGCCGAAGACGCTTCCTTCCCGGTTCTTCTATGACGAAATTGGAAGCCGGCTCTTCCAGCAAATTACGAGATTGCCGGAATACTACCTGACCGCTTGCGAGCTGGAGATCCTCCGTCGATCGGGAGGGGACATCATATCTCTCGTTCCCCGGAGAAAATTCAATCTTGTTGAACTGGGCTCCGGCGACGGAACCAAGGTCATCCAACTCTTAGAGCCGGGGCTGGCCGATAATCGGCAGTTCACCTACTTGCCAATCGATCAATCAGTCTCGGCGATGCAGACCCTCACGAGCGACCTGTCGGAGCGTTACCCGGAGCTCGAAGTACGAGGCATCGTCGCCGAGTACGGCGCCGGACTGGAGTGGATCAGAAGGCATCTCAAAGGGCCCGTTGTGCTGCTCTTCCTGGGGTCGAATCTTGGCAATTTCCCGGGCAATGAAGCCGAAGCATTCCTGCAGAGACTCCGATACACGCTTGCGCCAGAAGACTTTCTAGTCATCGGCCTCGACCTGTACAAAGACCCCGAGATCATGAACAGGGCATACAACGATTCCCACGGTGTAACAGCTCAATTCAACCTGAATCTTCTGCGGAGGATCAATCGGGAGCTGCGTGGGAACTTCGATCTCGAGGAGTTCCGGCACTACTCAACCTTCAACCCGAGCACCGGAGGAGTTGAGAGCTACCTTCTGAGTGCCTCGAAGCAGTCCGTGTTGATTAGAGACCTGAATCGGACATTCGAGTTCGATCGGAGGGAACCGATCCATACGGAACACTCGCACAAGTACACCGAGGACGAAATTCGATGCTTAGCCAATAGGGCAGGGTTCGAGATGGAAGCGAATCTTTATGATTCGAGATCGTATTTCGTCGATTCCGTCTGGCGTGTGCCAGCCAGCTAGCAAAACGGCAGAACAATGATCTGTCTGGACGGCGTAAGCAAGGTTTTTGGCGAGACCGGTCGAGCGGTCGACCGGGTCAGCTTCACCGTGCCCAAGGGTGAACTGATGGTGCTGGTTGGGGAGTCAGGAAGCGGCAAGACGACGATCCTCAGAATGATCAATCGTTTGATAGAAGTCACCGAGGGTCGAATTCTCGTTGATGGTCGGGATACTCGCGACCAGGATCCCGTCCTGTTGCGCCGGAGCATGGGCTACGTCTTCCAGAAGATCGGCCTGTTTCCTCACATGACGGTCGGACAGAACGTCGGGATAGTCACGGCTCTAAGCGGTTCCAGGAAACAGCCCGCTTGCAACGCCCGGATTGATGCGGTCTTGAGTCTGGTCGGTCTCGAGCCCGAGCGGTATCGTCATCGGTATCCGGGGGAACTGTCCGGAGGGCAACAGCAGAGGGTGGGCGTGGCACGAGCGTTGGTAGCGGAGCCGGAGATTGTTCTGATGGACGAACCCTTTGGTGCACTCGACGCCATCACTCGTTCTCGTCTGCAAAGGGAGTATCTTCGCTTGCACCAGTCGCTGGGACTAACCACTCTCATGGTGACTCACGACGTCACAGAAGCTTTTCTCCTTGGGAACCGCATAGCGGTGATGAAAGAGGGTCGGCTTTTGCAGTCGGATGTCCCTGCACGACTCATAAGGTCGCCGGCCGACAGCTATGTAGAAAGTCTGCTCGAGACGACCCTGGGTCAGCTTGAGCGCCTGAAGGCGATCGCCTCGGAAGAAGCAGAGTCATGAGCAGATCCGGAATCGCCGAACAACTCGAACTGCTTCCCCACTACCTTGGCAACCACATGGCTCTGACTTTCCTGGCGTTGGCGATCGGAATTGCCATAAGCCTGCCGCTAGGACTGGCGGCGACGAGGGTGAGATGGTTGGAGTGGCCGATCCTGACCTTCGCCGGTGTTATGCAAACCGTGCCTGCCCTGGCCCTGCTGGCCCTGATGGTTCCTATATTGGGACGAATCGGTTTCACCCCTGCACTGGCCGGTCTGGTTCTCTACAGCATGTTCCCGGTGCTACGAAACACAGTGACCGGCCTCAACGGGGTGGACTCGGCCTACCTTGAGGCGGGTCGGGGGATCGGGATGACGGAGGGACAGCTGTTGTGGCACGTCCAATTGCCGCTGGCTACCCCCGTTATCCTGGCCGGCATCCGCATCGCAGCTGTCTGGGTCGTCGGAGTTGCGACCCTTTCCACTCCGGTAGGATTCCCTAGCCTCGGCAACTACATCTTCAGCGGTCTGCAGACCCAGAATTTCGTAGCAGTCCTTGTTGGAGTAGTCGCGGCCGCAGTCTTGGCCGTCGTTCTCGACCTTCTCCTCCGGTTGATCGAAATCGCCATTTCCCGCCGCAAACGCATGTTAGGCTTTGTGGCTGGCTTAAGCCTGATGCTCCTCGCTTTGGCAACGTTGATGCCTGCCTGGAGCAGGCCCGACGGTGTTGACTCCGAAGTTCCTGTTATCGTCGGCGCCAAAACTTTTACTGAACAGTACATCCTGGCCGAGCTACTTAAGAAGCGGGCAGTCGAGGAGGGCTACTCGGTCTCTGACCTCCAGAGTCTCGGCTCCACGGTGGTGTTTGATGCTCTAAAGGCGAGTCGTATTGACTGTTATGTCGACTACTCGGGGACTGTTTGGGCGAATCACATGAAACGGCAGGACCAGCCGGGTCGCGAAGAGGTCCTGCGGTTGATGTCCGAGTGGTTGCAGCAAGAACACGGCATTATTTGTCTAGGCAGCCTGGGTTTCGAGAACTCATATGCTTTAGCCATGCGCAAAGACCGGGCGGAAGCTCTCGGCGTTCGAACCATTAGCGACCTGGCCCCCCACTCTGGGAAGCTGTCGGCTGGCGGGGACTACGAGTTCTTTTCCAGGCCTGAATGGCACGCTCTGCGCAAGAATTACCACTTGGGCTTCGCCAACCTGCGGAGCTTCGATTCCACACTCATGTATGCCGCTGTGCACCGGGGAGTTGTCGATGTGATCTCCGCCTTTTCGACTGACGGGCGGATATCGGCCTTCGGACTTCTTCCCCTCGGTGATAACCTCGAAGTCTTGCCACCATACGACGCGGTGCTGCTGTTGTCCCCCAAAGCCGGCATTGACGCTAAACTGAAGCGAACTTTCGAGCCCCTGATTGGCGCCATCAGCAACGAGGAGATGCGACAGGCCAATATGATGGTCGATTTGAAGGGGACCCCGGTACGAGAGGCCGCCGAGTGGCTCCGCCGTGCTATCGCTTCCGATACTTCCGATACTAGATAGGACGAGTACAAACTATGGATACGACTCAGGTAGACAGTCTGCGTGAGCACCTCCTGCAGCTGTTGTCCGGCAAGTGGGCTCACCTTAAATTCGACGAGGTGGTCGCCGGATTTCCCCCTCACCTTCGTGGAACCAAAGCGGGGCGATTGCCTCACTCAGCGTGGCAAATATTGGAACACATGCGCATCGCCCAATGGGACATCCTGGAATTCAGCCGGAATCCAAGTCATGTTTCGCCCAACTGGCCTGCTGGCTACTGGCCCGAGACCGAGGCGCCGCCGACCGAGTCGGCGTGGGATGAGAGCGTCAGACGTTTTAACGATGACCTCGAGGCCATACGCGAGCTGGCGACCAGTCCGGACACCGACTTGTTCTCGAAAATCCCTCACGGCTCGGGACAAACCATTCTCCGGGAAATCATGCTCGTCGCTGATCACAACGCCTATCATCTTGGCCAACTTGTTCAGGTGCGCAAAATCCTGGGTGAATAGCTCTCCTTCGAGCAGTCAGGCTCAAGAGTTACCTACCCACAACAGGTCTCTTCCTCGGACACCTCAACTCAGGAATGGGAGCGCGAGCCGCGACAAGGCTCGAAAGACGGCACCAGTAGGAGGTCGCCCCTCACCCCGCACCCGGGCATAAGCGCTAGAATATGAGGTTCTGCCCCCGTAGGGGGCGGATGTTTGTAGTTTGCCGGTGCCAGAAAGGAAGGCGCCCCAGCGGGGTGCGATGTTCTGAGCGAGTTGGCATCGAGGCGGGGGCAAAGGCCTTCCTGTTGAAACGTCTCGGCCTTACGTGGATGCCCATTGCCCCTTGGGGGGCGGAAGCCGTCCCGAGCGGGCTCTTATTCTAGCGCTTATGCCGCACCCGGGCCTCCGACGAAACGCGCTGCTTTGGTTCAAGCGGTTCTGGTGAGGAGGTACAATGGCAGCAAGATAACCTCCTTGCTCGCCAATTGACTCCTCGGCCTGCCGCACGAGGGGTCAGAATGGGCCTTCTTGGGATCATGAGAAGCCAACAGTATGACATCGGAATGGTCGGGCTGGGCGTCATGGGACGAAATCTCCTGCTGAACATCGCCGAGCACGGCTTCTCGCTCGCGGGATATGACAAGGATTTCAGCAAAGCTCAGGCCTTGAAAAGGGTCCGCCTCAAGGAGGTCAGATGAAGAAGGCTCCGGTCACGGCATTATCCCTGGACACGTCACACGATCACCGTGAGCAGGTCTCACACACGCACCTCCCGCGCGTCGTCATCGTCGGCGGAGGTTTCGGCGGCCTCTACGCCGCGCGCGGGCTCGCAAAGGCGCCGGTCGCCGTAACGGTCGTTGACAAGCACAACTACCATCTTTTCCGGCCCATGCTCTACCAGGTCGCGACCGGTCTCCTCTCCTCGGACGAGGTCGCGGCGCCGATCCGTTCGATCCTGCGACGCCAGAAGAACGTGACAACCCTCATGGCGGAGGTGGTCGGGGTCGACGCGCATGCCCGCGTCGTGTTTACCAGCGAGGGGGCCGTTGACTATGACTACCTCGTTCTCGCGACCGGTATCGAGTACAACTACTTCGGTCACGAGGAGTGGAAGGCCTTGGCCCCAGGACTTACTTCGGTGGACGACGCCGATCGGATCCGAGGCAAGATCCTCACGGCGTTTGAATCAGCCGAACGGCTCGCGGCGAGCGGGAAGGAGGACGCCTCAACCCTTCACAAGCTTCTGACGTTCGTTCAGGTCGGCGCTGGCACGGCCGGCGTCGAGATGGCCGGCACCGTGGCGGAGATGGCGCGGATGGCACTGGCCGAGGACTTCCGTCATATCGATCCGCGTTCGGCCCATATTCTCCTGTTCGAGGCAGCTCCTCGAGTTTTGCCCACGTATCCCGAAAGACTCTCTGAGAAGGCCCGCCGCCACCTCGAGGAACTCGGAGTCGAAGTCCACACGAATGCGAAAGTCGAGCGAGTTGACGAACAGGGAGTGATCGTCAACGGCGAGCGCATCTCGAGCCGTACGGTGCTGTGGACGGCGGGTGTCGTCGCCTCGCCTGCGGGCAGGTGGCTCGGCGTTGATGTCGACAAGGCAGGGCGTATCAACGTGAACACGGACTTGTCGGTTCCAGGTCACCCGAATGTGTTCGCCGTCGGCGACACCGCGGCGATTACATGCTACACCCGGAGCCTGTTCGGGATAAGGAGCGAGACCGCGGAGTTGCTTCCTGGCGTTGCACAGGTCGCGATCCAAGGCGGGGCGTATGTCGCGCGCCTCATCCGGCGCCTAGTCAACGGCGAGCGCTCCGCTAAGCCGTTCTGGTACTGGGACAAGGGAAATATGGCAATCGTAGGCCGGACGTTTGCTGTGGCGGACCTCAAGCACGTGTGCTTTTCAGGGTTCACCGCGTGGCTTCTTTGGGCGGGGGTCCACATCTATTTTCTAATCGGGTTTGCGAATCGGCTGTTGGTCATGCTCCAGTGGGGGATATCGTTCGTGACGAAGCGACGCGGGGTTCGGATTCTCCCACTCGCAGTGGCGGAAGTGACGCATGCCGGGCCGGCAGACGTCAGATCCTCGGACGTTGCATCAGCTAAGGAGAATTCAAATGTCAGAGTTTAGCAAGAACGACGAGGCGATCCGGAAGCTCTCACCAGAGCAGTATCGCGTAACGCAGCAAAACGGCACGGAGCCCCCCGGCACCGGAAAATATCTAAATAACAACGAACCGGGCATCTACGTCGATATTGTGTCCGGGGAGCCGCTTTTCGCCTCGTCCGACAAATTTGAATCCGGATGCGGGTGGCCCAGCTTCACCAAGCCCATTGAACCTGCGAATGTCAAAGAACTGCGGGACACGTCGCACGCCATGATCCGCACCGAGGTGCGGTCGGCGCACGCGGACAGCCATCTCGGGCACCTGTTTCCCGACGGTCCGAGGGACCGCGGCGGATTGCGTTATTGCATCAACTCAGCCTCCCTGCGGTTTATCCGTCGCGACGATATGGAAGCCGAGGGGTACGGGGCTTACCTGAACCAAGTAGAGGAGGTTCGATGACTACGGAACGCGCTGTTCTTGCGGGCGGTTGCTTCTGGGGTGTGCAGGACCTTTTTCGCCGACACGACGGCGTTCTTTCGACGCGGGTCGGCTACACGGGCGGCAACGTGTCCCACGCTACCTACCGCAATCACGGCTCACACGCCGAAGCAGTCGAGGTAATCTTTGATCCTGCGCGCATCAGCTATCGGCAGATCCTCGAGTTCTTCTTCCAAATTCACGACCCAAGCACGCGCAATCGCCAAGGCAACGACGTCGGGACCAGCTATCGGTCGGC
>Ga0105092_10000856_pt1 | contig 16170 bp, 13 predicted proteins | sample PPLLak2March2015_FD_87021 | JGI IMG/M metagenome (GOLD analysis project Ga0105092, IMG submission 87021) | Freshwater sediment microbial communities from Prairie Pothole Lake near Jamestown, North Dakota, USA - PPLs Lake P7 Core (1) Depth... | ecosystem: Environmental > Aquatic > Freshwater >... | reverse complement strand
TGCGCCGCGACCTTCCTGCCGTAGCGGTGCCCCTCCTCGACGATCGCCCGCATCTCCTCGAGCGTGTACTGTGTCTCGTTCGTGACGTTCCGGCCTTCGCCCGCTCCCTCCGTGCCCATGATCTTCAGGACGTCGGCGCCGTACTTGATCTCGTAGCGCGCGAGCCTGCGGACGGCGTCGACTCCGTCGGCGACCCCCGACTCGCCTCCGATCGTGATCGTGGGCGAGAGGCCCTCCACGTCCTCGTTGTGCCCGCCGGTGGAGCCGATCGCGAGCGTTGCCACGAGCATGCGCGGTCCTTCGACGTCGCCCCGTTCGATCGCGTCGCGCAGCGCGACGTCCGTGAAGTCCTTGGCCCAGAGGTCGCGGACCGTCGTGAAGCCGGCGTCGAGCGTGAGCTTCGCCCGCGCCGCGGATGTGACGGCGTCCTGCATCGGTCCCCCCTCGAGCAGGAACTTGTACGTGGTCGTGACGTGCGTGTGGCAGTCGATGAGGCCCGGCAGGATCGTGACGTCCCCGAGGTCGAAGACCTCGGCGCCGCGGGGAATCGTCAGGCCCGGCCCGACCGCGGTGATCCTCTCACCCTCGATGAGGACGACGGGGTTCTCGACGATCCGCCCGGCGACGACGTCGAGCATCGCGGCCGCGCGGACGGCCTTGCGGGCCGGCGGAGCGGAGGAGGGCGCTGCGGCGAGCATCGCCGCGGCGAGGACGGCCGCCGCGGCCTTCTCCACCTTCAACATTTCAACACTTCAACATTTCAACTGTTTCTATTTCGCAAGGTACTCCGCCACATTCTCCTCCGTGATCATCGCCGTCGGAAGCACGATCGTCTTCGGGACCTTCTCGCCCTTGAAGATCTTCTCGGCGACGTCGACGGCCTCCTTGCCGCCGGTCGGATAGATGAAGGTCGCCGAAAGCTTGCCGTCGGCGACGGCCTGGCGGCCTCCGTCCAGGCCGGGGAGGGCGTCGATGCCGACAAAGAGCATCTGCCCGTCGCGCCCTTTGGCCTTGGCCGCGAGAAACGCGCCCATCGCCATCGGGTCGTTGTGGGCGTAGACGAGATCGATCGTCTCGTGCGCCGAGAGAGCGGACTCCATCTGCGCCATCGCCTCCTCACGCAGCCAGTTGGCCACCGGATCGTGGACGATCTTGATGTCGGGCTGCCCCGCGATCGCCGCCCGGAAGCCTTCGCTGCGGTCGCGTGCCGGAGGCGAGCCGGGCAATCCCTTGATCTCGACCACGGCGCCCTTCCCGCCCAGGGCCTTCGCGACGAACTCGCCGGCCGCCTTGCCGATCTCGCGGTTGTCGGCCCCGATGAACGTCGTGTACGTGTCGCCCTCGATCGCGCGGTCGAGGACGATGACCGGAATTCCTTGCTCGTAGACGCGGCGCACGATCGGAGTCAGGGGCCTGGCCTCGTTCGGCGAAATGATGAGCAGATCGATCTTCTGGCGCAGGAAGTTCTCGACGTCCGCCACCTGCTTGGCGTTGTCCTGCTGGGCGTCGGCGTACGCGATCTCGATGTCGGGAAAGTTCTTCGCCGCCGCGGCGACGTCCGCGTTCATCGAGACGCGCCACGGCTCGCCGAGATTGCACTGCGAGAAGCCGATCAGATGCTTCCCGGACTTCGCCTTCCCGCAGCCGATTGAAAGTACGGCGACAGCGAAGAGGGCGGCCGTAACCCATCCACCAAAGGAAAGCCCCCGGCCGTAGGGAACGCCGCGCGCTCGCGCGGCGTTTACGGCCGCGCCTACGACACTCAGGTTCAGGCACCGTTGTCCCCGGTCGCAGGGGCGGGGGTAAACGCCGGCCCGCTGGCCGGCGTTGCCTACTGCCGGGGGCCTGCCTCCGGTCGCCGGCTTGTCCCCGCCCCGATGCGTCGCAGTCCTACCGCCGCTTGCGCTGGAGCCAGACCGCGCCGAGGATGATGACCCCCTTGAGGATGAGCTGGAGATTCGCGTCGACATTGTTCAACCCCATGATGTTGTTGATGACTCCGATGATCAGCACGCCGACGAGCGTGCCGCCGACCGATCCGATTCCACCCGAGAGGCTCGTTCCCCCGATCACGACCGCCGCGATCGCGTCGAGCTCGTAGGCCACGCCGTCGTTGGGATTGCCCTGCTCGAGCTGGGCGCAGTGGACGATCCCGGCGATCGATGCCAGCACGGCCGCGAGGACGTACACGCCGGCCTTGTGCCAGCCGACGCGGATTCCCGAGATCCGCGCGGCCGTCTCGTTGTCGCCGATGGCATAGAGGTACCGGCCGCCGCTCGTCTTCGCGAGGAACAGATGCATGCCGACGACCGTGAGGAGGAAGAGCACGGCCGGCGCCGGCACGTAGGGCAGAAGCGTGCCCGCGAGCCGTTGCACGGACTCGGGCGCGCCGCCCTCGCCGAAGCCGAGCGGGATGGCCATGCCTCCGCTGACGTAGCGGGCGACTCCCCGCGCCGCGCTCATGGTGGCGAGGGTCGCGATGAAGGGCTGCAGTCTCCACCGCGCGACGACCAGGCCGTTGACCGCGCCGCAGAGCGCGCCGACGGCGAGCACGACGAGGATCGTCGCGCCGAGCCCGAGCCCCGCTTTCATCAGGCACCACGCGGTCAAGGTGGCCGCCAGGGCGAGCACCGACCCGACGGAGAGATCGATGCCGCCCGAGATCACGACCGCCGTCATCCCGACGGCGAGAATGCCCTTCTCGGCGACCTGCCGCAGGATGTCCGTCAGGTTTCCGATGTCGAGAAAGACCGGCCGCCCGCCCCGCACCGGCGAGAACACGATCGACAGCAGGAGGACGGCCGCGAGGCCGAAGAGACCGGTGTAACGGGAGAGGCGCCGGCGGAGCGTCGGAGGCGACGGAGGCCCGCCGGGCGGACCTCCCGAGACCTGGGACGGCTTCACGATGGACGTCCCGGCCGCCGCCCCGAGGACCCGCTCCTCGGTGGCCTCGGCGTGCGGCAGCTCGGCCGTGACGCGGCCGTCCCGGAACACGAGCACGCGATGGCACTGCGTGAGGATCTCGGACATCTCGGAAGAACACAGGACGATGCCGAATCCCTGGCCCGCCAGCCGGCGAAGCAGCGCGTAGACGTCCGCCTTCGCTGCCAGATCGATTCCGCGCGTCGGCTCGTCGAGCAGCAGCACCGACGGCGAGGCGTAGAGACAGCGGGCGAGGATCGCCTTCTGCTGGTTGCCGCCCGACAGCGTCGCGATCGGGACGTCCGGCGACGCCGCTCGCACCCCCGTGTCGGCCATGAGCCCTTCCCCGTCTTCCCGGCCACGCCGGCGATCGATCCAGCCCGCGCGCGCCGCCCGCTCCTGCGAAGGCAGGATCACGTTCTCGAGAACGGAGAGATCCGGAAAGATCGCCTGCGACTTGCGCTCCTCGGGAAGCAGGACGAGCCCGGCCGCCTTTGCGTCGGCGGGGTTCGAGGGCCGATAGTCCTTCCCGGCGACGCGCACCCGGCCCGTCACCGTCCGCTCGAGCGCGCCCGTGAGCGCGAGCAGGAGGTCCGTGCGGCCCGCCCCGATCAATCCTGCGAGACCGAGAATCTCTCCGCGGCGGAGCGAGAAGGAGACGTCCGATACGCGCCGGCCGCCCGGTCGGTCCGGGTCCGCGACCGAGAGGTTCTCGACGCGGAGCACCTCCGGCGCATCCTCCGGGACCGGCAAGAGCGCGATCCGGTCGATCCGGCGGCCCACCATGAGACGCACCATCTCGGCCTCGTCCACGGCTTCCGCCTCGCGCGTGACGATGCGTTTCCCGTCGCGAAGCACCGTGATCCGATCGGCCAGGCGCTCGACCTCGTCGAGCTTGTGCGAGATGTAGACGATCGCCACCCCGCGGGCCGACAGCCGCTCGATCAGGCGCTCGAGGCGGGCGGCCTCCGGCACCGACAGCGAGGTGGTCGGCTCGTCCATGATGATGAGCCGCGCTTCGAGAGAGAGGGCGCGGGCGATGGCCACGAGCTGCCGTTGCCCTGCCTCCAGATGCGCGACGAGCTCCTCGGGCGCGACGTGCGTCTCGCCGAGCCTCTCGAGCGCCGCCGCCGCCCCGGAGAGAAGCGACCGGGGACGTCCGAGGAAAATGTTCTCCGCGACCGAGAGCGACGAGACGAGCTGGAGCTCCTGGGGAATGACGGCGATGCCGGCCTCGATGGCGTCCCGAGGTCCGTCCATCCGGCGCGGCTGGCCGTCGATCCGGACCTCGCCGGAATAGTCCGCGATCTCGCCCGAGAGAATCCGGATCAGCGTCGATTTGCCCGCGCCGTTCTCCCCGATGAGCGCGTGCACCTCTCCCGGCCGCACGTCGAAGTCCACGCCGTCCAGCGCCCGGACGCCCGGGAACTCCATCGAGACGTCGCGAGCCTCGACGAGGGGTGTCATGCTTTCACCGGCGAATCGGGGCGGCCGCAAGGGCCGCCCCTACGAACCCTGGGCACCCGTGGGGACATATCCGGGTCTCCGTCGTAGGGGCGGGGCTTGTCCCCGCCCCGATGAGCCGGGCTCAACCGGAGGTCCTCCTCTTCAGTCGCTTCATGAGATCCGTTTCCCGCCCGAAGTGGTCGTGGAGCTCCAGCCAGTCGCGATAGAGCGCGTCGTAGGCGTTCGCGCGTGCGGGATCCGGCGCGACGCGCTCGGGCTTCAGGCGGGCCATCGCGCGGGCGGCGTCCGCGAATGAGGCGTGGCCGCCCGCCGCCGGGCCGGCCGCCACCGCTCCCAGCATCGCGGCTCCGAGCGCCGAGGCGTTGACCGCCGCCGCGAGCCCGATGGGCCGGCGCGTCACGTCGGCGTAGATCTGAACCAGCAGCGGGCTGCGTTCCGCCAGCCCGCCGACCGCAATCAGCTCTTTCACCGGAATCCGCTCCCCTTCGAACGCGTCGAGAATGCGCCGCGTCGAGAAGGCCGTGGCCTCGATGAGGGCCCTGTAGATGTCCCCCGCCGTCGTCGCGAGGGTCATGCCCACGAGGAGGCCCGAGAGATTCGCGTCGACGAGCACCGAGCGGTTCCCGTTCCACCAGTCGAGCGCGAGCAGCCCGTTTCCACCCGGCGGCGCCGCGGCCGCCTCTCTCTCGAGGGCCGCAAAGCCCGCCTCCGAACCGCCGCCGACGAGCTTCGCGAACCAGCCGAAGATGTCGCCGACCGCGGGCTGACCCGCCTCGTATCCCGCGAATCCCTCGACGATGCCGTCCTGGACGACGCCGCCGATGCCCTCGACTTTCGCGTGGCGCTCGGCGAGGAGCATGTGGCAGGTGGAGGTCCCCATGACCATCACCATCCGCCCCGGTTCGACGACGGTCGCCGCTGGGACCGCGCTGTGTGCGTCGATGATCGCGGCGGCGACCGCGGTACCCGGCGAGAGGCCGAGCCGCGCGGCCATCGCGGGAGTCAGGCCGCCGACGCGCCGCCCCGGCGGCACGATCGCGCCCTGGAGCTTCGACGCGAGTCCCGCGAAGCGCGGATCGAGCGCTCCGAAAAATGCCGGGGACGGGAAGCCGCGCTCGCGGTTCCAGAAGCCCTTGTAGCCCGCGCCGCAGGAGTTTCGCACCCGCACCCCGCAGAGCTCCCCCACGATCCAGTCCCCGCCCTCGACGATCGCCGCCGCGGCCTCGTAGACCTCGGGATCCTGGTCGAGGATCTGCAGCGCCTTGGCCGCGAGCCACTCCGAGGAGGTCTTCCCGCCGTAGTCCGCGAGAAACGCCTCGCCTCGCTGCTCGGCGAGCGCGTTGATCCGATCCGCCTGCGGCTGGGATGCGTGGTGCTTCCAGAGCTTCACCCAGGCATGCGGCCGCGCGGCCCAGTCCGGCGACAGACAGAGGGGCGCTCCCGCCGGGTCCACGGGAAGCACCGTGCAGGAGGTGAAATCGACCCCGATGCCGACGATCGCCTCCTGCGGAACGCCCGCCGCCGCGAGCGCCCGGGGCACGGCCTTCTCGATCGACGAGACCCAGTCGCCCGGATGCTGCAACGCCCAGTCGGCGGGAAGCTTCTCTCCCGAGCCCGGAAGCGCGTCGTCGATCACGCCGTGCGGGTAGTCGACCACGGCGGAGCCGCGCTCCTTGCCCGTCGCCGTCTCGACGACGACCGCGCGCACCGACGCCGTGCCGAAATCGAGACCGAGAGAACAGGGCGCGCCCGGCGACGACGACGGCGACATTAAAGCGTCACGCCCGGTACTTCGCCGCCTGGTACCGGTCGAGCGACTGCTCGGGATCGCCGCAGAGATTGACCTGGATGCCGAGCGCGCGGGCCATCGACGCCTTGCGCACGAGCGCGCGGTTGGCGGTCAACGCATCCGGCGCGTACGCGACCTGGATGTGGTTCGCCATGTGCTTGGCCATCATCTGGTCGCGCGTGATCCCGTAGAGGACCGCGTGCATGATCGGCCACTGCGGCGTCGTCGCCTGCCAGCGCCGCTCCGTCTCCTCGTCCGACAGCTTCACGACGCCGCCGCGCCCGACGTCCATGTGGAGCGCGTGGTTCTTGACGTAGATCCGCGAGAAGACGATCTCGCCCGGCTTCGACACGCCCTTCAGCGTCGAGCCGCCCTTGGGAAAGTACATCGGCGGCTGCCGCTCGCCTTTCGCCCCGCCGTAACCCCCGATGAAGTGTGAGGCGGGGGCCGCGCCCGAGATCTCGAAGACCCACACGTAGGCGTCCACGCCGTTCTCCTCGACCGGGGCGCCCCAGCGCACGTCATGGAGCGTCGTCGAGGGATCGATGCCCAGATCCAGCCAGACACGGTTCGTCAGGAGCGCGTCGACGCCGGCGCACTCGTCCACCTCGTTGAAGTGCGGGACGGCGAGGCCCTCGAAGAGCGTCCGCCCGTCGGCGGCGCGCACGGGCGGCCGGTCCGGGTTGTTCAGGAGTCCCTCGGTCAGGTCCGACGCGACGCAGATGTCCTTGAGGCCCTGCTGGTACTGGATGCCGATCGCCGCACACCCGAAGTCATGGGCCATCGTCACGGCCGCGTCGTACATCTTCAGGCCCTCGAGGACCTGCCACTCCGTGAGCTCCGTCGCCTCGTTCTTGCCGAGGGCGAACTTCATGCCCCGCTTGATCAGCCAGTCGTAGTGGCGCCGCGCGGTCTCGTCCGGGACCTCGCGCATCGCGGCGAAGAGCATCGACTGCGACAGCCGTTCCTTGAACAGGCCCATGGCGTGCATGAGGTCGTCGGGGATGATCGCGTTGTACATCCCCATGCAGCCCTCGTCGAAGACGCCCATGATTGCCTGATCGCGCTTGAGCTCTTCGCCGAGCGCGGCGCCCCGCGCCCGATCCTCTGCGTAGTTGCCGTTGAAGGTCCGGTCCTCGATGGCCTGGGCGTGGCTCACATCGTGCGCGATGCGCCCCTCGGCGAGCCACTGGCGCAGCCCGCCTCGGGCGAAGCCGTCCTCGAAGTCCTCGCTCCAGATCGAGCTGTAGGGAATGCCCGCCTTCGTCAACGACGCGTTCACGTTGAGCATGCCGACGAGGCCCGGCCACTCGCCGCTCCAGTTCGCGAGCGTGAGGATCGGGCCCCGATGCTTCGTCAGCCCGGCGAGGATGTGGCTCGTGTACTCCCACACCGCCTCGGCGACGACGAGCGGCGCCTCGGGATCGATCTTGCGAAAGATCTGGATCCCTTTCGCCTGCCCGTCGATGAAGCCGTGCTTCTTGTCGGGGTCGTACACGTGTCCCCGGACGATCCGCGCGCCGAGCTCGCCGAAGGCCTTGTCCACCGCCTTTTCGAGAGCCTGCTGCGCGGGCCAGCAGCGCTGGTTCGCGGAGAGCCGCGAGTCGCCGCTCGCGACGAGAACGACTTCTTTCGCGCCGGGCTTGACGGAACTCATGTCGGGCTACTTCTCCTCGGTCGGAAAGACCGGTTTCTCCATGGGCTTCCCGCCGATGTAGCGGGCGAGCCACTGCTGGACCTCGTAATTCCAGTAGATCGAGTTCTGGGGCGTCAGGATCCAGTGGTTCTCGTTGGGATAGAGCACGAGCCGCGACGGCACGCCCATCGCCTGCAGCACGCCGTACAGCGAGAGGCTGTTGCCGTACGGGACGCGGTAGTCCTGCTCCCCCGCCGTGATCAGCATGGGCGTCTTGAAGTCGGCGGCATAGGTCATCGGGTTGTTCTTCTGCATCCCCTCGGGATCCTTCCAGGGGGTCCCGCCCCAGACCGAGGCGTCGAAACCGTAGCTCGTCGCGTCGCTCCCGTACTCGGTGATGAAGTCGTTGACGCCGGCGTGGTTGACGAGACAGAGGAACCGGTCCGTATGGCCGAGCAGCCACGCCGCGAGGTACCCGCCGTAGCTCGCGCCGGCCGCGGCGACCTTCGTCCCGTCGATCGCCGGGATCTCCTTCACGAGAACCTCGGTCGAGGCCAGGATGTCTTCCGTCGGCTTGATGCCCCACGCGCCGTCGATCGATCCGACGAACGCCTCGCCGAATCCGGTCGAGCCGTGCCGGTTGACGCGCGCCACGACGTACCCGGGCGAGGCGAAGATGTGCTGGTTCCACCGGTACCCGAAGTCGTCGCGGAACATCGTGTGCGGCCCGCCGTGGAGGATCTGGACGAGCGGGTACTTCTTCGCCGGGTCGAAGCCCGCCGGGTACGTGACGAACATCTGGACGGTATCCCCGCCCGCGCCGCGGAACTCCCGGGACTCGGTCCGGCCGAGGTCGAGAGTCGCGAGGACCGCGTCGTTGAAGCGCGTGAGCCGCCGGGCCGTGCCCCGGGCCGCGTCGAGGGCATAGACCTCCGACGGACGGTTCGCCGCTTCGTTCAGAAAGAGGATCGATCCGCCCCGCATGTCGAGCCCCGTCGCGGTCCCTTCGGCGTAGACGCGCGAAAGCCCGGTACCGTCGGAGGCGAGTCGGAAGATCGCGACGATCCCGCGGTCCTCGGACGTCGCGAAGAGCGTCTTGCCGTTGGAGCCGAACGACACGCCGCTGAACGAGCGGTCGTACGCGGTCGTCAAAGTCGCGCTCGCGCCCGAGGCGAGATCGACCCGCGCGATGCGCCGATTCCCCGCGGTGTATTTCGCCTCGCGAATGTAGAAGATCGACCGGCCGTCGGGCGCGAAGCGCGGGGAGTCGTCCGTGAAGGGATTCGACGCGGTCACGTCGCGCATCGCGCCGGTGCCGTCGGTCGGGATGACGTAAACGTCGAGGTTAGTGCGCTCCCGGTACGGCGGCGGCGTGGCGTTGATCGCCATCGCGATCGACCGTCCGTCGGGCGAAACGTCGAAGCCGGGCTCCATGACCGTGGAGAAGAGCCGGTTCCAGCCGGGAGTCAGGTCCGCGAGGGCTCCCGTCTCGGCATCGATGGCCACGAGCTTGTCCGCGACGCCTTCGGCGAGAGTCCGATCCCAGAACCGGTACTGCCGCTCCTCGGTCACGCGGGCCGTCATCAGGGAGTCCTTGCGCCGCTTCATCTCCTTGCGCATCGCCTCGAGATCGCTCTTCTCGAGCTTCCCGGCGAGCTCCGGAAGGACCTGCGTCAGCGCGGCGATGCGTCCGGTCGAGAGCCACTTCGGCGCCCGGAAGCCGTAGGGCGCGCCGGCCAACCGCCGGGCTTCGCCCCCGCCGAGCGGGATCACGTAGAGCGCCGCGACCTCGTCGTCGCCGCGCTTGGAGAGGAACGCGATCCGCCGGCCGTCGGGGCTCCAGGCCGGCGAGCCGTCGGAGGCGCCCTGCGCAGACGTCAGCCGACGGGGCTCGCCGCCGGCGACGTCGACGAGCCACAGGCTCGAGGTGCTCTTGCTCTTCGGAATGGACCACTCGGCGACGGTGAAGACCGCCGTCTTCCCGTCGGGCGAAAGGACCGGAGCGCCGACGCGCTGGAAGGCCCAGATGTCCTGCGCCGTGATCGGACGCCGCGTCTGCGCCGAAAGGACCCCGGCGAGCAGGAAGACGACGAGACCCAGAGTCGCGCGTCTCATGACTTGAGACCGAATTGCAGGTCGCACGGCATGTGGGCTCCTCCTCGGTAGAACGGCATGAACACTCCCTTCGGTTGTGGGTGGCGTTTTCTGCGCGCGGGCGCCGCGGCGGCGACTCCTCCCAGAGTCCGCGCCATGAACTCCCGCCGGCTCGTCCCGCCGCTCATCGTATCCTCCGCGTGGTTGGGCCGGATTCTATGACGCCTCCCGCCGGCACGCGCTCACGGAGCACCGCGATGCCCATGATCGTCAGAAGCGTCGCCAGCAGGTGCGCCGCTTCGAGCGAGTCGGTGAAGGGATCGCCGTTTCGCGCGTGCGTGACGATCGCACCGACCATCACGATGGCGAGGCCGAACGCGGCGACGAGCCGGACGCGCGGCTCCAGCAGACCGACGGCGCCGAGCGTCTCGACCGCGATCACGACGTAGAGGAGCCACGCGGGATAGCCCGAGGCCGTGAAGAAAGCGCGCATCTCGGTCGGGTGCGCGAGCTTTCCGACCTCGGTCGCCAGAAAGGCGAGAGCGGTCGAGACGCAGAGACCGCGGATCGTCCACGGCGACGCGGCGAAGGCCAGGCTCCGCGGACCGACGCCGGAGAGCCCGTTTCGCGCGAAAACGAATCGGAGGAGCACGGAGAGCGCGAAGACGCCGCCCGCGAGCACGATGCCGCAGCGGAAGACGAGCGCCCGGAACACCGCCGCGTAGGCACCGGCGATCGGGACCGCGCCGAGCGCCGACAGGAACGTCGCCGCGAGCACCGCCACTCCGGCGAGTCCGCAGAACGCGTAGAACAGGCGGGCGGCCCGTTCACCGCTCACTTCTTCGCGGGGCTCTCGATCTCGCGGATCGCCCGCTCGGCGGCGTCCGAGGGCGACCGTTCGATCACACCGTTGACGTGGAGAATCGGCTTCGCGGCGATCGCCTGGAGCACCGGCAGGGCGCTCTTCGCCGCCGGCCCGATCGCGCCGAGTGCCTGGGCGCAGGCACGCACGACGTTCACGTTCTCTCCGGCGACGCCCGCGGCCGCCGTCAGCGCGGGCACGGCCGGAGCGGCCTTCGGCCCGATCGCGGTCAACGCCTCCGCCGAGGCCATCCGCACGATCCACTCGGGGTCCTTGAGGCGTGCCGCGAGCGCTTCGACCGCGGGAGCCGCGGCCGGTCCCATCGCCCGGAGCTCCCGCGCCGCGAGGCCGCGCACGACCGCATCGGGATCCGAAAGTGCGTGCGTCGCTCCCGCGAGGTCCGTCGGGACGACCGGAGGCTTGGCGTTCGCCGCCTTCGCCCAGCCCTTCGCGCCGACCTCGGCGAGGACGATGTTGTCGACGCCGAGCACGTAACCCGTCGAGGCCGCGTTCTTACCGAGACAGACGTAGGTCAGCGTGTGTCGTCCCTTCGTCAGGCGGGGCCAGCCGACCTGGTAGTCGCGGCCGACGTAGGTCTCATAGGCGTAGCCGTCAAAGGAGAGCTCCGGGCGCACGTCCGCGCCCGGCTCGTGCTCGAGCACCGGCGCGACCGGAGGCTTTCCGTCGAGCAGCACGTTGTAAATCCCGTAGTCCGAGCCCATCGCGATCTGCGTGTAGAGCTCGTAGTCGCCGGCATCCTCGACCTCGAACGGGATTTCGATCTTCGAGCCCGGTCCCTCGGCCTTGAAGATCAGAACGTCCTTGGACCAGAAGAGGTCCGGGAAGATCGAGGCGGTGCCCTTCTCCGCCTTCGCCTGGGAGGCGACCTTCTCGACCTCGAACTGGATCGCGTTGCCCTGCGGCAGACGGGCGGACCCGTAGGGGACGGGCCACAGTCCGGTCGCCACGCCCTCCTGGTACCAGAACGCGACCGACGACATGAGATCGTCGCGCGTTCCGAACGGCGACTTCAACGAACCGTCGTTGTTGAAGGTCCAGCCGAGGTGCTCCATGTCGAAGCGGAAAGACTTCTTGAACGGGATCGGGTCCTTGATGTGCCAGCGGTATGCGGTCATGCGCGAGCCGAGGCCGGTGCCGTCCGCTACGGTCACGCCGTAGTACGGCCCGTCGACGACGTGGAGACCCCAGGCGTCGTTGAAGTAGTCCTCGGAGCCCGTGCCGATGATCGAAGGCTCTTTCTCGCCGTCGACGTAGATCCTCTCGTCGCCCTCGCCGAACCAGCCGGCTTCCGGCTGGACGACGTTGAGCACCGTGCCGGCGTAGAAGCCCCGACCCTTCACGTCGAGAAACGTGTAGACCTTTTTCTCCGCCGGCGCGGGGAGCTCCTGCTTGTAGCGCGCGTGGAAATAGAGCGTGTCGGGAGGCAGCGCCGGAACCTTCGACCAGTCGACGTGGTAGTAGACGTGGTCGAGACGGCGGCGCCCTTCGTTCGTCAGTGTGATCCTGCAGGACTTCGCGAAAGGCATCGGCCAGTACCCGTTGCGCGCCCGGCCCTCGGAGGTCGCGCGGACCATCTCGGACTTGACCCAGCGCTCGAAGCCATGGCCGACCGCGAAGAAGTCGCCGACCGGCGCGTCGACCGAGGGCTCCGGGTTCCCGTCGTAGTAGACCCGCAGGCGCACCAGACGCGGCCATGCGTACTCGTTGGCCGCGATCGTCAGCCAGATGTGCGTGACGACGCCGGGGCCCTTCAGGTCCGCGAGCACGATCGTCTCGCCGGGGATCGGCTGCTTGCTGTCGTTGTTGGAGGCGGGATTCGGGCTCGACGAGGACACGCGCTCCGCCTTCGCATCTTTCATCTGGGCGAATGCGAGAGCGTCGAGCGGCGGCAGCGGGCCTTCCTGTGCGGCCAGGGCCAGGCCGCACAGGAAGCCGAGAATGGACGCGAGAACTCTCTGCCTCATCGAGCCCCTCCCTTGCGAATTCGAAACGACGAACCGAGCGCGAAGCGGAGGGATTCTAGCGCGGGCTCAGCCCTTGTTCCTTTTCGGCGGTGTCTCCGTCGTCGCCGCCGCCGCCGCCGGCGCGTCGGCGTGTATGAGCGGGCGGGCCTTCTCGAACCACTGCCGCGCGAGCAGCGGACGCACGATGGTCTTGCCGCTGTCGAGCTCCACGCCGATGACAAGCAGGCCGCCGTCGTCGATCAGGAACGCGCCCCGGGAGCGCTCGCCGCGCCGGTCGTACTCCCCCGCGATCGTGAACTTTCCGCCCGAGGCCTCGAGGCCGCGCACCACCGTCCGCGGCTCCGAGAACACGACGCTGGCCGAAGCCTTGAGGCCTTCGAGGTCGATCAGGCCGCTCGTCCACTTCGGCAGCGCGCCGCCGAGAAACGCCAGGAGCGGCCGCCCGTCGCTGCACTTGAAGGTCACCTTGCCGGTCAGGCCCTGCGACATGCGGCCCGAAGGGATTTCGAACTCCCCCCACCAGGCCTTCGTTTTCTCGGGGGCGCCCGCGACGAAGACGTCCGTCATCTTCACCGTGCTTCCGCCGATGTCGGGAGCGCCTCCGTCGAGCACCCAGTTCGAGAACACGAGCCGAGCGTCCGCGCTGCCGACGAGCGAGAGTCCCGGCCGCGCGTACTTGCCCTTCTTCGCCGTGATCGCGGCCGTTCCCGAGGCCTTCCCCTTGTCGATCTCGCCCGACACCTTGAAGACGCCAGGGCCTCCCGAGACGTGCACGCCGCGGCCGAGCTGCAGCAGGCCATCGAGGAAGTCGACTCCTTCGGTCGGGCCTTCGAGCGCGACTTTCGCCGTGACGACCCTGAAGACCTTGTTCTCCGTGAGCTCCTGAACGTCCCACTCGGCGAAGGTCGCTTCGAGCCGGCCGGTGAGCGGCGAGACGGCGGGTTTGCTTTCGACCGCCAGGGCGCCGCCGCCGAAATCCACCGACGCCGGCCCGATCCGGGCCCGGTAGCCGGGCTTCAGCCGAAAGCGGCCGCGCAGCTTCGAGGGCCCTCGGTAGCGGAACCCGTCGACCCAGATGTCGTTGAAGTCGTCGGTCGCGACGTCCTGCACCTCGACGGTGAACGGGTCGGTTTCGGGCTCCGGAAGGTGCTCGCTTTCGACTCGAAGCGGCGGATCGGAAAAGCCGGGTATTGGAGGGAGCTGGCGAACGTGCGCCTCCGACACCTTCCCGGGGAAGAGCTTCTGGCGCAGCCGGAACTGGATCGACGTCGGACGCAGCTCCGTGACGATGAAGTTCTTCCGCAGCAGCGGCAGGAGCGAGTACCGGAGTGTCGCCTCGGGAAGGATCACGATCCACTGGACGTTCGGATCGCTCCCCCGGATCGAGAGGTTCTTGACCGCCACGCGGCCCGGCCAGGTCGAGACGGCCTCGTCCCATTCGATCTGCAGCTCTGCCGGCTTCTGGTTGATCTCCTTGCGCAGAGCCGGCCCCGTCAACAGCTTCTTCGCCGCAATGCGATAAGCGGCGACGAAGAGGACCGGCGAGAGCAGGATCAGAATGCCGAGCCCGATCAGGACACGGCGGAGGACCTTTCCCTTCTTAGCCATCGAGATCCATCGAGCGGGCGAGGCGGATCCGCCAGCCGGTTTTGGTCGGGACGAACACGTCCGTGAAGGCGCCGAGCGAGACGACGCGTTCGCCTTCTCCGAGCGCCACCTCCGCGCGCTGGATCCCGTTCACGACCCCGAGACCCCCTACGAAGTCGACGGACAGCGAGTCGAAGCCCGCGTCGAGCACCGTGTACGTCGAGGACAGAATCGAGGCGATGAACTCCGCGCGGGGCGTCCGGACGCCCTTGCCGTCGAGGTGGACGAATTCCGGATCGAGCAATTCCTCGAGTGCGGACGCGTCCCGGCGGACGATCGCCTCGAGGAGGCGCGCGCTCACGCGAACGAGTTCTTCAGGGCCGGCGGGGCTCAACGCGGGGGCTGGTTCCCGTTGTCCATGTCCGACATGATCAGCCATTTGCCGTCGGGGCCCTTCTTGAGAGTCAGTGTGAACTTGCCGTCGTCCGGCTCGCCGGCGCGGGCCGCGTAGCCCCCGATGATGTAGCCCACTGAGCCTTCGGTCGCGTATGCCATCGCGCGCAGGACGAGGGGCCCTCCGGCGCCGGCGTAGGCCTTCTCGATCTCGGCGCGGCCGCGCACGGGCGGCTTGTTCCGCTGGAGAATGAATCCGTCCTCGGCGAAGAGCCGCGCGAGGGCCGCCGCGTCCTTCGCGCCCCACGCCTTCTCGTAGTCGGTCAGGACACGCGCGAGCTCCGGCGGAAGCGTCACGCTCGGCAAACGCGCCGACGCCTGCGTGGGCGCTTCGGCGGCGAGCGCCGCGGCGAATGCGAGAGCCGTGAGCACCATGCGAAACCTCCCGGGACGGGGAGGCTACCGCACTTCGAAGGCCGCCTCGACCTCCACGGCCACATCGTAGGGAAGTGCGGCCACGCCCACCGCCATCCGCGTGTGGCGGCCGGCGTCCCCGAAGACGTCCACGAAGAGGTCCGAAGCGCCGTTGACGACCTGCGATTGCTGGACGAAATCGGGCGTCGAGTTCACGAAGCCGGCGACGCGGACGATCCTCGCCACGCGGTCCAGGTCCCCGTCCACGGCGTCCCGAGCGTGGGCGATGAGATTCAGCGCGCAGAGCCGCGCCGCCGCCTTCCCCTCCTCCACGCCGAACTCCCGCCCGAGCTTGCCGATGAAGCGCCGTTCGCCGTTCCACTGCGAGAGCTGGCCTGTCAGAAAGACCAGCGAGCCGCTGCGGACCCATGGCACATAGTTCGCCCCCGGCTTGCTCGCCTGCGGCAGCTCGATCGCGAGCTCGCGGAGACGCTCCTCGATTCGAAGCCGGCTCATGCCCCGGACTCCGCAATCTTCGGCGCCTTGGCCGACTCCCGTATGAGCTTCTTGAGCACCGCGCCGTCCACGTCGCCGAGCCGCTTGACGTAGAGGCAGCCCTTGCCCGTCTTGTGCTTGCCCAGCTTCCGCAGGAGCGCCTCGTGAGCCTGGATGCCGGACATCAGGTACAGCGTGAGCGCGCCCTTGCGCGGCGCGAAGCCCATCACGAACCAGTCGCCCTCGCGACCGGACGCAGGAGACTTGTAGTGATAGTCCCCGAAACCCACGATGCTCGAGCCCCACATCTTCGGCTTCGCGCCGGTCGCGGCCTGCATGAGGGCGACGAGCGTCTTGCAGTCCTTCCGAGCCTCGGGATCCTCGATCGTCGAGAGGAAGGCCGGGACACTGTCTTTGGTCTTCTTCGTCTTCAGCTCCGCCATCGCTTCTCCCTCGCCGGCCGTGTTCGGTCCTACGCCGCCGGCTTGTACTCCGTGATCCCGCCGAACTCTTCGAACCCGATTCT
>Ga0105092_10000855_pt1 | contig 16171 bp, 16 predicted proteins | sample PPLLak2March2015_FD_87021 | JGI IMG/M metagenome (GOLD analysis project Ga0105092, IMG submission 87021) | Freshwater sediment microbial communities from Prairie Pothole Lake near Jamestown, North Dakota, USA - PPLs Lake P7 Core (1) Depth... | ecosystem: Environmental > Aquatic > Freshwater >... | reverse complement strand
TTCTACTACCTGGTCAACGGAATCCGGCGCTCACAGAAGCACGTCCCGGCGGGGATCGTCGAGGGTAATGAATTCATGCCGCGTCAACCCACGTCGAAACTGCCGCTGTACCTCACCGACTACCAGAAAGAGATGCTTATCCAAAACGGGACGTACAAGGCCGACGGCACCGTCAATATGGAGACGGCACAGCAGAACGGCTGGGATCGGATCTGGGCCGAGCGCGAGCGTCCGGAGGCCTCGCCCTCACCGGAGTAGTCGATCGAAACTAATCACCCATTCGCCCAAAGAAAAGCCCCGGCTTGCGCCGGGGCTGAAAAAACCGAACGAATCGGAGCGGTTCAGCGCGGGATCAGTACATCCCGCCCATGCCGCCCGGCATGCCGCCGCCGGCCGGGGACTTCTCCTTCTCCTTGATCTCGGAGACGAGCGCCTCGGTCGTCAGCATGAGTCCGGCCACCGACGCCGCGTTCTGCAGCGCGTTCTTGGTGACCTTGGTCGGGTCGATGATGCCCGCCTTGAGCATGTCCTCGACCTTCTCGGAATTGGCGTTGTACCCGTAGTTGCCGCCCTTGGCCTTGAGATCGTTGATCACGACGGAGCCCTCGGCGCCGGCGTTCTGCACGATCTGGCGCGTCGGCTCCTCGAGCGCGCGGATCACGATCCGTGCCCCGATCTTTTCGTCGCCGGTCAGCTCGTTGATCTTCTTCGACACGGCGTCGATCGCCCGCAGCAGCGCCACGCCGCCGCCGGGGACGATCCCCTCCTCCACGGCCGCCTTGGTCGCGTGCATCGCGTCCTCGACGCGGGCCTTCTTCTCCTTCATCTCGGTCTCGGTCGCGGCGCCCACCTTGATGATGGCGACACCGCCCACGAGCTTCGCGAGCCGCTCCTGGAGCTTCTCGCGGTCGTAGTCCGACGTCGTTTCGTCGATCTGCGCCCGGATCTGCTTGACGCGGCCCTGGATCGCTTCCTTCTTGCCCTTGGAACGGTCATCCACGACGACCGTCGTGTTGTCCTTGTCGACGGTGACCTTCTTCGCGTCGCCGAGATCCTCCCACTTGACGTTCTCGAGCTTGATGCCGAGATCCTCGGAGATGAGCTTGCCGCCCGTGAGGATCCCGATGTCCTCGAGCATGGCCTTGCGGCGGTCGCCGAAGCCCGGCGCCTTGACGGCGCAGACCTGGAGCGTGCCCCGGAGCTTGTTGACGACGAGCGTGGCAAGAGCCTCGCCCTCGACTTCCTCGGCCACGATCAGGAGGGGCTTGCCCTGCTTCGCGATCTGCTCGAGGATCGGGAGGAGGTCCTTCATGTTCGAGATCTTCTTCTCGAAGAGGAGAACCTTGGCGTTCTCCATGACGCACTCCATCCGCTCCGCGTCGGTGATGAAGTACGGGGAGAGGTAGCCGCGGTCGAACTGCATGCCCTCGACGACCTCGAGGGTCGTCTCCAGGCCGCGGGCCTCCTCGACCGTGATCACGCCGTCCTTGCCGACCTTGTCCATCGCCTCGGCGATGATCTTGCCGATCTCCGAGTCGTTGTTGGCCGAGATCGTTCCGACGTGCGCGATGTCCTTGCCCTCGACGGGCTTGGAGAGCCTGTCGAGCGACTCGACGGCGGCCTTGACGGCGGCGTCGATGCCGCGCTTGAGCTCCATCGGGTTGGCGCCGGCGGTGACGTTCTTGATGCCCTCGCGGTAGATCGCCTGGGCGAGAACGGTGGCCGTGGTCGTGCCGTCGCCGGCGACGTCGGAGGTCTTCGAAGCGACCTCGCGCACCATCTGGGCGCCCATGTTCTCGAGCGAATCCTGAAGCTCAATCTCCTTGGCGACGGTGACGCCGTCCTTGGTGACCGTGGGGGAACCGAACTTCTTCTCGATGACGACGTTGCGGCCCTTGGGGCCGAGCGTCACTTTGACGGCATCCGCGAGCTTGTTGACGCCGTGGAGGACGCGCTGGCGCGCTTCCTCGCCGTAGATGATCGTTTTCGCTGCCATGAGTGCGTTCTCCTTACTTCTCGACGACCGCGAGCACTTCGTCCTCGCGGAGGATCAGGTGCTCGACTTCGTCGATCTTGATTTCGGTGCCGGCGTACTTGCCGATGAGGATGCGGTCGCCCTTCTTGACGTCGAGGGGAAACTGCTTGCCTTCCTCGTTCACCTTGCCTTTGCCGACAGCGACGACTTCCGCCTCCATCGGCTTCTCTTTGGCGGTATCCGGAATGATGATGCCGCCCCGCTTCTTCTCGCCTTCCTCCAGACGCTTGACCAGGATCCGATCGTAAAGTGGCCGAATCTTCATGAAAACTTCCTCCTGTGACGTTGGTTTGCCTTTTCCGGCTCCGGGGCACCCGGGAGACGGCCCCGAAACGGATGCCGATATTAGCACTCGTCTCGGGTGAGTGCTAGCAGCAGGCGTGGACAGACCCCAAGGCTTTGATTTAGAGTGAGTTAGCCATGACGACACTCGCCGGGGCCAGCGTTCTCGTGACGGGCGGGCTCGGCTTTATTGGCTCGAATCTCGCCGCTCGCCTGCTCGCCGGCGGCGCGACGGTGACGCTCTCCGACGCGATGATCGAAGGCTACGGCGGCAACCCGGCCAACATCGCCGAGATCCGGGGGCGGGTCGAAGTCGACGGCTCGGACGTTCGCGACGCCGCGGCCATGGAGCGCCTCGTCGAGGGACGGGACGTCGTCTTCCACCTCGCGGCCCAGGTCTCCCACGTCATGTCGCTGTCGAATCCGTACCCCGACATCGACATCAACATCAAGGGCACGGCCGTCGTGCTGGAGGCCTGCCGAAAGAAGAACCCGCGCGCCGTAATCGTTCGCTCGGGGACGCGCGGCCAGTACGGCCCCGCGGTCAAGCTGCCGGTCTCGGAGGAGACGCCTTCGGACCCGCGCGGCATCTACGAGATCTCCCAGCTCACCTCGGAGATGATCTGCCGGACCTATACGCGGATCCACGGCATCCGCACCGTGCCCCTGCGGCTGACGAACGTCTACGGCCCCCGCGCCCAGATGCGCCATTCGCAGTTCGGCGTCGTGAACTGGTTCGTGCGCCTCGCCCTCGAGGGGCGCCCGATCCCGATCTTCGGGACGGGGAAGATCCTGCGCGATTTTCTCTACGTCGACGACTGCGTCGAAGCCCTCGTCGCCGCCGCGACCTCCCCCGCCGCCGTCGGAGAGATCCTCAACGTCGGACACGACCGCCCCTCCACCTTTCTCGAGGTTGCGGAGCTGCTCCAGGCGATCGTGCCCGGCACGCGGATCGAGTTCACCGAATTCTCGCCGGAGCGCAAGGCGCAGGAGCCCGGCGACTTCGTTTCCGACATCACGAAGATCCGGCGGCTCCTCGGCTGGGAGCCGAAGACCGGCCTGCGCGAAGGCCTCGCGCGGACGGTCGACTTCTACCGCGAGCGGCGCGCGGAGTACTTCTGAAGCCCGGCGGGCGGCCGATCCGGTAAGCTACCCCGCAGTTTCCATGATTTCCGTCCACCCGACCGCACTCGTCGCCTCGAAGGCGATCGGGGACGGCACGCGCATCTGGGCGTTCGTGAACATCCTCGCCGGTGCCCGCATCGGGCGCGACTGCAACATCTGCGACCGCTGCTTCATCGAGAACGACGTCGTGCTCGGGGACCGCGTCACGGTCAAATGCGGCGTGTCCCTCTACGACGCGCTCACCCTCGAGGACGACGTCTTCGTCGGCCCGGCCGTGACGTTCTCGAACGATCCCCGCCCGCGGAGCGGCCAGCACCTGCGCGAGTATCCGCGGACCGTGGTGTGCGAGGGGGCGAGCCTCGGCGCCGGCGCGATTCTGCTACCCGGCGTGCGGGTCGGCCGCTTCGCGATGATCGGCGCCGGGTCGCTCGTGACGCGGGACGTTGCCGACTTCGCCCTGGTCTACGGATCGCCCGCCCAGCTCCACGGGCACGTCTGCCGCTGCGGCGCCACGCTGCGTTTCGAGAACGGGAGCGCCGCATGCTCCTGCGGCCGGCGCTACGAGCGCGGCCCGGACGGCGCCGTGGCCGAGGCGGCGTGAGCGCGACCGCGGGAACGGCCCTTCGCGTCCCGTTCGGAGCTCTGGCGCTCGACTACCGCGAGAAGCGGCAGGCGATCGACGCCGCGATCGCGAGAGTGCTCGAACGAGGCTGGTTCATTCTGGGGAAAGAGGTCGAGGCATTCGAGGACGCCTTCGCCAGGTTCCTCGGCGTCTCCCACGTCGTCGGATGCGCCAACGGCACGGAGGCCATCGCGCTGGCTCTGCGGGCCGCGGGAGCGGGTCCGGAGGACGAGGTCATCCTTCCCGCGAATACGTGCGGGCCGACGCTCGCGGGCGTGCGGATGGCCGGGGCCAGGCCCGTCCTCGCCGACGTCGAAGCCGACACGCTGACGCTCGATGCCGCGAACGTGGAGAAGGTCCTCACGCCTGCGACGCGCTTCCTGCTCCCGGTGCATCTCTACGGCGGCTTCGCGGACATGGCCGGCCTGGTTCCCCTCGCGGATGCACGAAAGCTCACTCTCGTCGAGGACTGCGCCCAGAGCCACGGCGCTCTTTTCCAGGGTCGCGCGGCGGGCTCCTTCGGAAAGACGGCGGCGTTTTCTTTCTACCCGTCGAAGAATCTCGGGGCCTACGGTGACGGCGGCGCCGTGGCGACCAACGACGCCGGATTGGACGGCCGCCTCCGGGAGCTTCGCCAGTACGGCTGGAGCCGCCGCGACTTCGCGGAACGCGAGGGCTGGAACTCGCGCCTCGACGAGCTGCAGGCGGCCATCCTCGCGGTGAAGCTGCCCTCCCTGCCCGGCGAGAACGCGCGCCGCCTCGAGATCGCGAACCGTTACGACGCCGCCTTCGCCGCGCTTCCTTTGCGGCGTCTGGCGACGCGCCCGGGCTCGGTGCCGGCCCGGCACCTCTATCCCGTCCGAACCGAGAAGCGGGATGCGCTCCGGGAGCACCTGTCCGCGCGCGGCGTCGAAACGGCCGTCCACTACCCCGTGCCGCTGCACCTTCAGCCCGGGTACGCGTTTCTCGGCCGAAAGAAGGGCGACTTCCCCGTTTCCGAGAAGGCCTGCGAGACCGTTGTCTCCCTGCCGCTCTACCCCGCGCTGACGGACGCGCAGGTCGAAGCCGTGATCGCCGCGGTGGCGTCGTTCTTCGAGAAGACGGCATGAGCCGCGAGCTCGTCTCGGTCGTCGTTCCCGTGTACTTCAACGCGGAGAGCCTTCCGAAGCTCGCCGCCCGACTGCGGACGATCGCCGAGAGCGCGGACTGGGACATGGAGGTCGTCTTCGTCGACGACGGCTCCCAGGACGGCTCGTGGGAGCGCATCGAGGAGATCGCCCGTTCGTGGCCGCGGGCCCGAGGCCTCCGCCTCACGCGCAACTTCGGATCCCAGATGGCGATCACCGCAGGCCTCGCCGATGCGAAGGGGGCGGCGGCCGCCGTTCTCTCCGCGGACCTGCAGGAGCCTCCCGAGCTGTTAACAGGCATGGTCGCGGCCTGGCGGCAGGGAGCCACCGCCGTCCTCGCCGTTCGAAAGAGCCGGCCGGAAGGCTGGACGACGCGGGCGGCGGCCGGGTTCTACTACCGCACGCTGAGACGGCTGGCGTTCGAGCAGATGCCCTCGGGCGGCTTCGACTGCTTTCTCATCGGCCGGCCGGCGATCGACTTCCTCGTCGAGAGCCGCGAGATCCACACGTCCCTGCCGGGACTCCTGCTCTGGGGAGGCTTCGCGACGGCTCTCGTGCCATACGACCGCGCGGCGCGCGAGGAGGGAGAATCGCGCTGGACCTTCGGCAAGAAGCTCAAGTACTTCATCGACGCCGTGGTGTCGTTCTCCTATGCGCCGCTGCGCTGGATGTCGTTTGGCGGAGCGCTCCTCGCTCTCGCCGCCTTCGCCTATGCGGTCTTCCTCGTCGTCTACAAGCTCCTTCTCGGCCAGCCCATCGCCGGCTGGACCTCGCTCATGGTCGCGGTCGCCTTCTTTTCAGGCGTCCAGCTTCTTTGCCTGGGCATCCTCGGCGAGTACTTGTGGCGAACCCTCGACGCCGCGCGGGCGCGCAAGGGCTTCCTGGTCCGGGAGCGGACTCGCTAGCGTCTGCCTCCGGGCCCCCGAACGGACGTACGCTTGCCTCACCAAGGAGGCAAGCCATGCTCAGGTCGCTGTTCGGGGTTTTTTTCGTGCTCGTCGCGGGCACCGCGGCGGCGCAAACCGGTGCGCCGGAACTGTTCGGGACCGACGACGACGCCGTTCTCGTGATCGGGTTCGACGATTTCCTGCCGAAGAGCTCGGTCGACGGCTGGACGGGGACCTCAAACAGCCGCTCCTCGCCGGGCGAGCTGGTGACGGGCCTCAACATGATCCCCAATGGAGCGATTCTGGAGGGGGTGGTCGTCTACGTGCACGACGTGGATCCCGTCGAAGACGTCGAGGTCGCGCTGTGCTCGAGCTCCTGGGCGATCCTCAGCGGAGACGGCGGCGTTCTGGACTGCGCCCTGGCCGTCGGCTCAACGACGGGAACGCCGGCCTCCACGGTGATCGTCCTCCCCAACGACATCCCGATCCAATATCAGGAGAACGTCCAGGGAATCGGGCCGACGGTCAAGCACTACTTTCTACAGGTATCGGCTCCCGGCCCCCTCACGAACCTGCGCATGGCTCGCATCTCCTGGCGGCGTCAGGTCAGTCCCGCACCCGGCGCGCCGAGCTTCGGGGACGTCCCCACGGATCACGCGTTCTTCCAGTTCGTCGAGGCGCTCGCCGCGTCGGGGATCACCGCCGGTTGCGGAAGCGGAAACTATTGTCCCGACGCCCCTCTCACGCGCGGCCAGATGGCGGTTTTCCTCGCCAAAGCGCTGGGCCTGCACTGGCCCTGGGAGGCCGTTGTGAAAGCGAAGGTTATAGCGACGCCATGAGAGCCTGAGCCACCCGGTCGATCTCCGCGTCGGTGATTTCGGCGAACATCGGGAGCGCGAGGACCTCCTTCGCGGCCTTCTCCGCCTGCGGGAAGTCGCCTTCGCGGCCGCCGAGGGCCACGAAGCACTTCTGCAGGTGGAGGGGCACCGGGTAGAACACCGAGCTTCCGATTCCCCTCTCGGCGAGACGCGTCTTCACGGTGTCGCGGTTTTCGATGCGGACGACATACTGGTGGTAGACGTGGCTGCGGCCGGGAGCCTCGACGGGCAGGGTCAGCCGGCCGGCCCTCGCCCCGTCCGCGAAGAGCGCGTCGTAGCGTCTCGCGGTCGCTCGGCGGCGCTCGATCCAGCCGTCGAGGCGAGGCAGCTTCACCGACAGCACCGCGGCCTGCACGGCGTCCATCCGGAAGTTGCCGCCCACGCGGTCGTGGACGTAGGTCGCGGTGGAGCCGTGGACCCGCAGGCTCTTCACGAGTGCGGCGAGGGCATCGTCGTCGGTCGTCACCGCCCCGGCGTCGCCGGCGGCGCCCAGGTTCTTCGTCGGGTAGAAGGAGAAAGCCCCGAGCGTGCCGAGGCTGCCCGCGGCCTTCCCCCGGTACGTAGCCCCGATCGCCTGGCAGGCGTCCTCGAGCACCCGGACACCGTGCCGTCCGGCGATCTCGAGGATCGGATCCATGTCCGCCATCTGGCCGTAGAGGTAGACCGGCTGGATCGCCTTGGTCCGAGGCGTGATCGCGCGCTCCAGAAACGACGGATCGAGATTGAACGTCGCGGCGTCGATGTCGACGAAGATCGGCGTCGCCCCCAGGCGGGCCACGACTCCGGCCGAGGCGAAGAAGGAGAAAGGCGAAGTGATCACCTCGTCGCCGGCTCCCACGCCAAGCGCCATGAGGGAGACGAGGAGCGCGTCCGTTCCCGACGCAACGCCGAGCACGTGGCGAACACCGAGCCTCTCGGCGAGAGATTTCTCGAACGCCTCGTTCGCGGGGCCGAGCACGAAGCGGCCCGAGGCGAACACGTCCGCGACGGCCTTCGCGATGTCGCCCTTGAGCTCCTCGTCGTAGCGCGTCAGGTCGAGGATCGGGATGGGCCGCGCGGACGAGCTCACGGCGGGAATTCTAACGGCCTGCGAGGCGGAGAAGCGCGGTGCGGGACGCGACGGCGCCGTGCGCACGACCGGTTTACGGATCGACCGGCTCCGGCGCCGGGATCACCCGCCGCAGCAGATGCGCCGTGAACCCGTCCATGCGCCCGTCGGGAAACAGCCTCAGTCGGGCGCCGGAGGCGAAGGGAGCGAGCGCGGGGGGCGGCTCGATCGGCGCGGCGACGAGCCCGGGCGTCGCCGCGCAGACGCGCTCGACGACCCTCTCGTTCTCCTCGGGCTCGAGGCTGCACGTCGAGTAGAGAAGCCAGCCTCCGGGAGCGAGAAGCCCGGCCGCCGCGGCGAGCCATCGCTCCTGCTTTCCGGCCAGGCGCTCGATCGCCGCGGCCGTGACGCGGTACCGGATCTCGGGGTTCTTGCGCAGCGTGCCCGTGCCGCTGCAGGGAGCGTCGAGCAGGACCCGGTCGAATCCACCCGCAGGAAGCGGCAGCGCCGAGAGATCGGCGGCCGCGGGAAACGCCCTCGCATCCAGTCGGCGCGCGTTCTCTGAGACCCGGAGGAGCCGCGCCAGAGAGGCGTCCAGCGCGAGCGTCCTGAGAGCGCGTCCGTGGGCCAGGGCGGAGATCGACTTGCCGCCCGGCGCCGCGGCGAGGTCGACGAAAAGCTCCCCCGGCGGGAGGAGCAGCGGCAGGATTTGGGCGCCGAGGTCCTGGATGCTGAAGTGGCCGCCGGAAAAAGCCGGCGTCCTCAAGGGATTCCCGCCGACCGCCGTGAGACCGAGAGGCGTCAGGTCGGAGCGCTCCGCCTCGACCCCTCCGGCCGCGAGCGCCGCGACGAGCGCGTCCCGCGTCGTGCGGCGGGGATTGACCAGCAGGTCGAGCCGGGGCGGCACGTTGTCGGCAGCGAGCACCCTCCGCGTGACCTCCGGCCCGAAGCGGGCGAGCCAGCGCTCGACGAGGAAAGCGGGATGGGAGTAAAACCTCGCGAGAGCCTCGGCCGCGGCTCCCGGCGGAGGCTCGACCGGCGGCGGCTGGAGCAGGATCCCCCGCAGCACCCCGTTGACCAGCTTCGAGGCGCCTTCGCCCCCGCTCGCGCGAGCGTGGGTGACGGCCTCGCTCACGGCGGCGTAGGGCGGGACGCGGTCGAGATGCCGCAGCTGGTAGAGACCAACCTCGAGAATCTCGCGCAGGTTCGGCGCCAGCTTCGGAAGAGGGATCCGGGAGACCGCGGCGATCTCGGAGTCGAGCGCCGCCTTCCAGCGAAGCACGCCGAGAACGAGCTCGCGGAGGAGGTCCGAGTCGGCGGACGAGAGGCCCCGCGAGAGCTCGCCCACGAGCGGCGCCGCCGGCCGGCCGCTCTCGAGGATCCTGCGGAGCGCGTCGACCGCGCGCGTTCGCGCCGTCGCCGCCCGAGGCGAGCGCGTGGAGGGCGGAGTCCGGCCTTTCACCGGGACGACCCGAAGCGCCCGGGCAGCCTCGCCGCTCGGGCAAACTCGCCTCCCGTCACCGGCTTCCTGCCGGAACGCTGCAGGCGAGCGATGCGCACGGCGGTCCCGTCGCCGGCGGCCGCGACCAGCTCGCCGCCCTCCAGCCCGAACGTCCCCGCCGGCGCGCCGAAACCCCTCGGGCTCTCGTCCGCGTCGAGGATCTTGATGCGCTCGCCTTCGAGAAAGCTGTGGAGCCCGGGCCACGGCGTGAACGCCCGAAGCCGCCGCACGATCTCCGCCGCCGGGCGCTGCCAGTCGACGAGCGCCTCCTCGCGCCGGATCGGGCGGCAGAGCGTCGGCTCCCCCTCCTGCGGCCGCGGGATCAGCCGTCCCGCCTCGAGGCCCTCGAGCGTCTCGACGAGAAGTTCGCCGCCGAGCCGCCCGAGCCGCTCGGAGAGCTCCCCCGCCGTCTCCCGCTCGCCGATGCGCACGCGGCGCTCGAGGTAGAGCGGCCCCGTATCGAGGCCCTGCTCCATCCGCATCGTCGCGACGCCCGTCTCCGCATCGCCCGCGAGGATCGCGGCCTGGATGGGCGACGCGCCGCGCCAGCGCGGAAGGAGCGACGCGTGGACATTGACGCACCCCAGGCGCGGCAGCCGAAGCACCTCCGGCGGAAGGATCCGGCCGTACGCGACGACCGCGATCGCCTCCGGCCGCACATCCGCGAGGCGGGTCAGCAGCTCGGAGTTCGATCGCACCGTTCCCGGCTTCTCCGTCGGAAGGCTATTCGCGCCGGCGAGGGTCGCGACGGCCGACGGCCGGGGCTGCGCGTGACGCCCCACCGGACGGTCGGGCTGCGTGACCACGAGGGGAACTTCGACGCCCGCGTCGAGCAGCGCCTGCAGGGAGGCGGCCGCGAAGTCCGGCGTTCCGAAGAACACCGTCCGAGGAAACCGGTCGCGGGTCACGCGTCGAGGGCCGCGGATCAGGCCAGTGGCGTCTCCGCCGGGCTCCCGGGATCGCGCGGGTCCGGAGGAGCGGCCGGCGGTTCGTCGGCTCCGGTCAGGGGCTTCGGATGCCGGAGTCGCCAGAGTCGCCGGGCGGCGATCACACCGACCACGCCGAAGAAGAGGAGGGCGACGGCGTTGAAGACGCCGAATACGGCCCACACGCGGGGCCACGCGTTGGCATGGCCGAAGAGGAACACCGACAGAAACAGGACGAACGCAAAGAGCGCGACGACAATCGTCCGCCTCTGCTCGTGCTCGGCGTTCCAGGGCGGATCGAGAAAGCCGAGGCCCTTCGCCAGACGGTAGACGAAGAACGTCAGAAGCGGCGTCACCAGCAGCGCCAGGACGAGGAAGCTCATGGGTCGGCTCATCGCGGCTGCCGGTCGACTTCTTCGAAATAGTCCTCGGCCACCAGCACCTCGCGGGGCTTCGACCCCCGCGGAGGACCCAGGAGCCCGTCGCGCGCCATCATGTCGATGAGCTTGCCCGCGCGCGAGAACCCGACGCCCATGCGGCGCTGCAGGAAGGAGATGGACGCCATCTTCTCGCGCACGACCAGGCGCGCGGCCTCGTCGTAGAGCGGATCGGTCTCGTCGCCCGCGTCGTCGCGCTGCAGGGTCTCGGTCCGATCCTTCGTGATCTCCTCGTCGAAGTGCGGCCTGGCCTGCTTCCTGAGGAACTTCATGAGGGCCGCCGTCTCCTGCACCGAGACGAACGCGCCGTGGACCCGCTTCAGCCGGGACGTGCCGGGCGGGAGGTAGAGCATGTCGCCCCGGCCGAGCAGCCGCTCCGCGCCGTTGCCGTCGAGGATCACGCGGGAATCGATCTTGGAGGAGACCTTGAAGGCGATGCGCGAGGGCAGGTTCGCCTTGATCACGCCCGTGAGCACGTCCACCGACGGGCGCTGCGTCGCGACGACGAGGTGGATCCCGACGGCGCGGGCCTTTTGCGCCAGGCGGACGACCGCTTCTTCGACTTCCTTGGGCGCGGTCATCATGAGGTCGGCCAGCTCGTCGATGATGATCACGATGAGCGGCATCGGCTCGAGCTTGAGCTCGGGATCCTCGGGGTGCTGGGCTCGGACCCGCGCCACCGCCTCGGGGTCCTGAATCGCGGCGTTGTACTGCTCGGCGTTGCGGACCTGGCCGAAGCTCGAGAGCGTCTGGAAGCGCTCCTCCATCGTGGCGACGGCCCACTTGAGGGCGTTCGAGGCCTTCCTCGGATCCGTGATGATGGGCGTGGCGAGGTGGGGGAGGTTCTCGTACATCTCGAGCTCGACCATCTTCGGGTCGATGAGGATGAGCTTCACCTGGTCCGGCCTCGCCTTGTAGAGAATCGACGTGATCAGGGCGTTGATGCCGACGCTCTTGCCCGAGCCCGTGGTGCCGGCGATCAGGAGATGGGGCATCGCCCGCAGATCGTCCACGACGGGCTCGCCGTGGATGTCCTTGCCGAGCGCGAGAGTCAGCAGCGAACGCGAGCTCTGGAAGCGCTCGGACTCGAGGACGTCGCGGATCGCGATGATCTCGCCGCCTCCGGGGTTGGGAACTTCGATGCCGACGCTCGCACGACCCGGCAGCCGCTCGACGCGGATCGACTCCGCGGAGAGCGCGAGCGCGAGGTCCTCCGAGAGTCCCATGACCTGGTTGACCTTGATGCCGGCCGCGGGACGGAACTCGTAGGTCGTGACGACGGGGCCGGGATGGTACTCGGCAACCTCGCCTTCCACGTCGAACTCGGCGCACTTGGCGGCGATCTGCCGGCCCGTTTCGGCGAGCGCCCGGCGGTCGATGGCGTCGGCGTGCTGCCGCTTCTCGAGCAGCGACACCGGCGGATAGGTGTAGCCCGAGACGGTCAGCGGCAGGCTCTGCTGGGCGTCCCTTTCGGGCCTCTTCTTCGCCGCGAGCGCCGGGCCCGGCGGCTTCGGCCGCGTGGCGGCCGGTCCGGGCGCGACGACCGTCGTCTTCTTGATCGAGAACTTTCCCGGGCCCGGCAGCTCGCGAACGATCGGCGGCGCGTCCTCGGTGGCGAAGGGAATCTCGTCCAGCGAGATCTCGTCTTTCCTCGCCTTCTCGAGGTGCTTGGTGACGACGGTTCTCCGCAGCCGCTCCTTGGTGCGGCGGTCCCGGGTTCGCGCCCACCCGACGGTCAGCCGCGAGACGAGGCCCGCGAATCGCACGCGGAGCCTCAGGAAGACGTCGCCGAGCGAGACCTGGGTCGCGAGCGGCACGGCGAGGAGGACGAGCGTCGCCGCGACGAGCACGGCCCCGATCGTGCCGATGCGCCCCCGGAAGGCGTCGGCGAGCGCCCGCCCGACGATGCCGCCCGTCTCCGCCTCCTCGCCGTACAGCCGGCGCCGCCCCAGGGCCAGCGAGATCAGCATCGGCAGCGAAAAGAGGAGCACGCCGATCCCGGCGGCTTTGGAGGCGGGATTGGGCAGCGGGCGTCCCCAGAACCGCCGCCATCCGAGGAAAAGGACGAGGCCGGTCAGGCCCCAGGCGGCCAGTCCGAAAAGGGCGTACAGAGCCGTGGCGAGCGACGCCCCGAACCCGCCGATCCAGTTGTTCGGGCTGGCCGCCTCGCCTCCGGCGGTCCAGGAGAAGATGTTGGGGTCGCGCGGGTCGAACGAGAGCAGCGCCAGCGCCGCAAGCAGGCCCGCGAGCAGCAAGACGACACCGATCGCCTCACCGGCGAGGCGGCTCTTCCAGAAGGACCCTTCGCTCAATCCGTACCATTATGAGGTCGAAACGGCGAAACGGCTACGGGCGAGAGCCCTGGCACGCGGCGCGGGGACACCTTTCGTCCGCCCGACTGCGATATAGAGAATCCGTGGCTTCGGACCGCCGCCGCATCCTGTTCCTCTGCACCGGCAATGCCGCGCGCAGCCAGATGGCCGAGGCGCTCGCCCGCCTCGACTACGGCGACGTGCTGGACCCGGTGTCGGCCGGCTCGCAGCCCGCGGGGTTCGTGCACCCACTCGCGATCCACGCGATCGAGGAGCTCGGCCCCGGTATGGAAAAGGCGCGCTCCAAGCCGGCGGAGGAATTCCTCGAAGAGCCTTTCGACCTCGTCGTCACCGTCTGCGACTCGGCCGCGGCCGATTGCCCGACCTGGCCGAAGGCCCGCCACCTCGTCCACTGGTCGATCGAGGACCCGAGCTTTGCGCGCGGCTCCGAGGAGGAGCGCGCGGAGGCCTTCCGAGCGACGCGAGACGAGCTGCGCCACCGCATCGATTCCCTGATGGAGGCGCTCCGCCGCTCGCACCCGAAGCGCGCGGACGTCGACCTCCTCACCGAGGGCTCGGCTCTCCTCGCGGACGTCCTGTCCGCCCACGGTTTCAAGCGGCAGGAGGTCCGGGAGGAAAAGGTCGAGGGCCGCCCGGCGGCGACGACACGCTTCGCGCGGCGGGGCCGGGCCCTGGAGCTTCGCGTCCGCAGCGGAGTGACGATCGCGGCCTACGCCGCTGGCGGCCGCCACCTCCTCCATCCCGACTACATGGAAAGGCTCGGCGTCGCCGGCCTCATGCGCTACCCGGGGCTTTCGAAGGATCCCCTGGATACCTTCCGCCGTCTGCGCGCCGATGTGATCCGGTTCGGCCGGCCGTTTCTGACAGGCGACGGGCTGAAGCAATTCGCGCGTCTCGCACCGCTCGCGAAGGAGTCCGGACCCGCCAAGTCCGCCTAGAGGAAGAAGACGCCCGGTGACCCGCCGCGTTTCCAACCCGCCCAACCCGTGGCAATCCGTGCACGCCGAGTGGCTGGGCGAACCGCCCGCCGCAGAGCTCGAGGTCTACGAGGAGGAGGCGAAGTCGATCATCTCGGAGAACCAGAGTCCCGACGTCGGCTTCCGCTTCAGCGTGAACCCGTACCGCGGATGTTTTCATGCTTGCGGTTATTGCTATGCCCGCCCGACGCATCAGTACCTCGGCTGGGGCGCGGGCACCGACTTCGACCGCAAGATCGTCGTCAAAGTCAACGCGCCGGAGCTCCTCCGCCGGGAGATGTCGCGGCGCTCCTGGAAAGGCGAGACGCTCGTCTTCTCGGGCGTCACCGACTGCTATCAACCGCTCGAGGCGGTCTACGGCATCACGCGGCGGTGTCTCGAGGTATGCGCCGAGTTCCGCAATCCCGTCGGCATCGTGACGAAGGGAGCGCTGGTCCGTCGCGACGTCGACATCCTCTCGCAGCTGACGCGCGAGTCCGCGGCCGTGGTCTACGTCAGCGTGCCCTTCGCCGACGACGCCGCCGGGCGGGCAATCGAACCCAACGCGAGTCTGCCCTCCCGGAGGATCGAGACCATCGCCCGCCTCTCCGAGGCGGGCATCCGGACGGGCGTCTCGGTCGCGCCCGTGATCCCCGGCCTGAACGACAGCGACATTGCGGCGGTGCTCTCGCGCGCCCGCGCGGCCGGGGCCCGCAGCGCCTTTCTCACGTTGCTCCGCCTTCCCGCCGAAGTCCTTCCCGTCTTCGAGGAGCGACTGGCCGAAGCCTTCCCCGACCGGGCGGCTCGCGTCTGGTCGAACCTGGAGCAGACACGCGGGGGAAAGAAGAACGAATCGCGGTTCGGCGCGCGCATGGAGGGAGTCGGACCGCGCTGGGCCGCGATCGAGAGCCTCTTCGAGATCGAATGCCGCCGGCTCGGAATCAACCAGGGCCCGGACGAGGAGAGACCGCGCACGAGCACCTTCCGCCGGCCGGGCCCCGTGCAGCGCGGACTCTTCGACGGCGCCTGACGGTTGCCGCGCGATGGCCGACCTCGAGTCTCTCCGCCGTCACTTCTGGGAGGCGCTCGCGTCGGACCCGGCCGGGGCGTACCGGGATTGGTTCCGCGCGCAGGAAGAGCTTCGCGCGAGCGGTGAGTCGGACGTCTCGCGGGCGCTCGCCGACGACCTCTGGGATCGGCTGCCGGCGCTCGCGTTTGCATCGGCGGAGGGCCGCGCCCGTTTCGTGCACAACGCCGCGGTCTTCTACGGGAGCCCGGGACCCGCCGCCGACCTCGAGCGCGCGCGCCGACTCTTCGCCGAGGCGCTCGGCCACTTCGCCGGGGACCCGGACGGGGGCTGGCACGCCCGGGTCCTGCACAACCTCGCCACCGCGCTCTCCAACCTCGGCGAAAGCGAGGCCGAGCTCGCCGAGGCCGTCGCGCTCTTCGGGAGGGCGCTCGACTGGCGCACGGCCGAGCGTGAGATCGCCCGGGGCGTGACACTCCACAACCTCGGCCTCGCCCTGCGCCGCCGGGCGGAGCTCGATCCGGCGCGGTCCGCGGAGCATCTCGCCGGCAGCGCGGCGGCCCTCGAAGAAGCCGCCGCGATCCGGCAGCGCCAGGGACTGACGGAAGGCCTGGCCCATTCGCGGCGGCAGCTCGCGATCACGCGCGAGCGGATCGCCGCAACGGGATCGCCGGGCAATTCGCGATAGGTTTCGCCCGTGACGAAGCGCCGGTGGATCGAATATTCGATCGCGGTCGTCGTCGGAAACGCGATCTACTTCTGGGTCCTGCATCCGGGCCTCCCGCCGGTGTTACAGAACCAGCCCTTTCGCTTCGACCTCGGCCTCGCCATCGACTTCGCCTGCTGCGTCCTCGTCTACCTCGCCATCCGGCTCGGAAGCCGCCATGCGCGGCGCGGGAGCGCCGGCGGTCACGCTCCGCTGAGTCAGCGTCCCGGAAACAGGAGGATCAGCGCCAGCCCGAAGAGAAAGCAGTAGATCGCGAAGAG
>Ga0105092_10000854_pt1 | contig 16173 bp, 7 predicted proteins | sample PPLLak2March2015_FD_87021 | JGI IMG/M metagenome (GOLD analysis project Ga0105092, IMG submission 87021) | Freshwater sediment microbial communities from Prairie Pothole Lake near Jamestown, North Dakota, USA - PPLs Lake P7 Core (1) Depth... | ecosystem: Environmental > Aquatic > Freshwater >... | reverse complement strand
CTCTGCCCGATTACTATAAACATCCGCCCCCCACGGGGGCAAAAACCGCTCCTGAACTGTCAAAACCCTTCGTGCTCCGTGCGGGCGATGATTTCTTCCTGCAAGGCGGTTGAAAGATCACAGAAGTAGTCGCTGTAGCCCGCGACGCGGACAATCAGATCGCGGTACTGCTCCGGGTTCTTCTGCGCCTCGCGCAGCGTTTCGGCGCGGACGATGTTGAACTGAACATGATGCCCGCCCAGCTTGAAGTAGCTGCGAACCAGGTGCGCCCACTTGTCTACCCCCTCCTCGCCGGCCACGATCGACGGCGTGAACTTCATGTTGAGCAGAGTGCCTCCCGCCTTCACATGATCCAGTCGGCTCGCGCTCTTGATCACCGCCGTCGGACCGCGCCGATCGGCGCCTTGGACGGGTGAGATACCTTCGGACAAAGGCAGGCCCGCTTTGCGCCCATCGGGCATAGCACCGGTTACGCTTCCGAAGTAGACATGGCAGGTGGTGGGCAACATTTCGACCCGGTAATGACCGCCCTTCGTGTTCGGTTTCCCGTCCAGCTCCTCAAAGCAGGTATTGAAGATTCGGACCATCACGTCATCGGCCGACTCGTCATCATTCCCGTACTTTCGGGTCTTGTTCACCAATCGAAGGCGGAGCGATTCGCAGCCGTCGAAGTCGGTATCGAGAACCCGGACCAGCTCGGCAAGCGGCGCGATTCCCTGCCCTTCCTCGCCAAAGCGCATTTCCCTGATTGCCGTGAAGCTATCGGTCAGACTGCCGAGCCCGACGAACTGGATGTAGCTGTTGTTGTAGCGGGCGCCACCCGCGTTGTAGTCGCGACCTTTCCGGATGCAATCATCAGTGATTACGCTGAGAAAAGGCGCCGGCATATCGCGCGCGTACATCTGCTCGATGATTTGGTTGCCACTGAGCTTCACCTTCACAAAATGCTGGAACTGCCGCTGCCAGGCGATGAAGACATCGTCAAAACAACGGAAGGAATCCGGTTGGCCCGTCTGGAGGCCAAGCTGCAGGCCCGTCGCTGGGTCCACGCCGTTGTGCAGAACCAGTTCGAGCACCTTGACCATATTGAAGTAGCCGGTCAGGATAAACGCTTCCTTCCCAAAGGCCCCGACCTCGACACAGCCGCTGCATCCGCCCTCCCGTGCATCCTCGAGTGTCTTTCCCTGCCTCAGTTGCTCCAGGACCACCGCGTCGGCATTAAAGATGGACGGGAACCCATAACCTTTGCGGATGACGCGAAGCGCGTGTTTAAGAAGCGAATCCCGGCTCTTGCTCGACAGCTGGACGTTGGTGCTCGGCTGCAGAAGGTGCATCTCGTCAACGATCTCGAGCAACATCTCGGACAGCTCGTTGGAGCCGTCCGCACCGTCAGGCAACAGGCCGCCTATGTTGATGTTGGCGAAATCCGTGTAGGTGCCGCTCTCCGCTGCCGTAACCCCAACCTTGGGAGGCGCCGGGTGGTTGTTGAACTTGATGAAAAAGCATTCGAGAAGCTCGCGCGCGCGCTCAGCCGTCAGCGTTCCGTCGGCAAGCCCCTTCCTGTAGAAGGGCAGGAGGTGCTGGTCCAGATGTCCCGGGTTAAAGGAGTCCCATCCATTGAGCTCAGTGATGACGGCCAGGTGACAGAACCAGTACGACTGGAGCGCCTCCTGGAAGTCCCGGGGGGCGTGCGCCGGGACGCGCACGCAGACGGCGGCAATCTTCTCGAGTTCAGCCCGCCGTTGGCTGTCCGGCTCCTGAGATGCCATTTCCTGCGCCAGCCTGGCGTGGCGTTCGGCAAAGAGGATCACGGCGTCGCAGGCAATCTCGAAAGAACGCAGGGCTTGGGTCTTCTCGTACGCTTCGGGATCGGTGAGGGGGTCCAAGGCGGCGAGCGCGGCGGCAATGTCCTTCTTGAAATCCAGCATGCCCTTCCGGTAGATCTTGTCGTCCAGGACTGTGTGCCCAGGGGCCCGCTGCTCCATGAATTCCGTGAACATCCCGGCTTCGTAGGCGGCTTTCCACTCGTCCGTCATTTCCGCAAAGAGCCGGTCGCGCATGGAGCGCCCTCGCCAGTAAGGAATCACTCGTTCCCGGTAGCTGCGCAGGCATTCGTCGTCCACATCGTAGTGCGTCTTGGGCCTCGAGTTCAGGATCTCCAGGTCCTGAAGGCTGTGGCAGGTGAGCTCGGGATAGGTCGAAACGGCTTTCGGACCCGGCCCCCGCTCCCCGACGATCAGCTCACCCTCCCCGATGTAGATCGTCTTCAGCCGGCATAGATGCCGGAAAGCTTCAGCCCGCATGACCGGCGTCGAGAGCCGGCCTTGATTGGCTTCGTAAAAATCGGTCAGGAGGACGGCTCTCTCGGGCGAGATCGAGGGACGAGCCGCCAGGCTCTGTTCGCGCAGTCTCTGGGTTCTTTCGGTCATCTTATCCTCCGACCTTCACGTGCAGCCCACGAGCCGCAAAAACCTCGATCGCAGCTTGGACTTCGGCCGCCGACGGGGGCATTGCATCGGGCAAGCGATAATCGCGATGAAACCGCTTGAATTTCTGCACTCCGGTTCGATGATAAGGCAACAGGTTGACCTGGCGGATCGACAAAAGCGAAGCGGCAAATTGGGCCATGGCCCTCAATTCCTCCAATGCGTCGTTTATGCCTGGAATCAATGGCACTCTAAGCCAGACGTTCTCGTGCTTCGCGCACACCTCCCGCAGGTTTTGCAGGATGACTGCATTTGACACTCCTGTGAACTTCCGGTGCCTGGCCTCGTCGAGCATCTTGAGATCGAACAGGATCAGGTCGGCAAGCGCCGCAACCTCGAGCAGAGTGCTTTTCTTGACGAAGCCGCACGTATCGACCGCGGTGTGAATACCTGACTGGCGGCAGGCACGAAGGAGAGCCAGGAGAAATTCGTTCTGGAGAAGCGGCTCACCACCGGAAAATGTCACGCCGCCAGAGGAATCGTCATGGAAAATCGAATCCTTGAAGATCTCCTGCACGACGTCGTCGACTGTCATTTTTAGGCCGGCAAATTGTCGGGCACCCGTCGGGCAGGCACGGACACAGGCGCCGCACCGTGTGCAGACCGCACGATCTTCATTCTCACCGCCTTTGCGGGCGACCTCCTGCGGACAGACGATCACGCACTCTCCACAGCGCAGACACCGGCTTTCCACCGTTATGACCTCCTGCTCGGGCGTCAGGCCTTCCGGATTGTGACACCACCAGCAGTCGAGCGGGCACCCCTTCAGGAAGACCGTCGTGCGGATGCCGGGGCCGTCCTGCAAAGAATAGCGCTGGATATTCGTGACGAGCCCGCTGACCATGATTCGAAGCTTGTCGCGCTTTCGAGAATTCGTCAAGGGGGACCTGGGAGCGCAGGCATCCTGCCTGCACTGGGGCCGCAGGCATCCTGCCTGCTTGTGCCGCTAGCACGATCGCAAGTGGCCCCGAAATCCGTTCGGGGTCGACCATCAAACATTCTGCAAAGACTATCGATGGTTTGAGATGGCAAGAGGGGTCGACCCCGAACGGATTTCGGGGCCACCTGCGATGGTCGCTACCGGCACAAGCAGGCAGGATGCCTGCGGCCCCAGTGCAGGCAGGATGCCTGCGCTCCCAGGGGGAAGTTGACAACTCGCCCGACTCGCGAAAAGATCAAGGCGACAGAGGAGGACTGGCCATGTTCAAGCACGTTTCTCGTCGTGATTTCCTCAAGGGCACCGCGGCGGCCGCCGCCGGCTCTCTCGCAGTACCCTACTTTTCCTTCGGCAGCGTAACGGTCGCAAAACCGATGACCCGGGTCCTTGGGCGCGCTAATTTCGAGGTGACCAGCCTGGGTCTTGGAGGGCAGGCATCTCTTCAGTGGACTCCGGAAGGAGTCGACCCGGTGGCCATCATCGTGAAAGCGGTCCAGCAGGGAATCAACTACCTGGACACGTCGAACGTCTACGGGCCCAGCCAGCAGAACTTCGGCAAGGCGTTTCGGGCGCTCAACCTGGTCCCCGGTCTTCCGGGCTACGACGAGCGGCGGCGACGATCCCTTCACCTCGCCAGCAAGACCATGATTCGCCACGCAAAAGGCTCGAGCCCTGACGTGCAGGACCGCACGCAAGGCCCGCAGGGTTCGAAAGCCGTGGACGACCTGAAGCGAACGTTGTCCCTGATCTTCGGTGACGGTCAGGGCAATTACCCCGAGAACTGCTACCTGGATCTGTTTCAGATTCATAACCTGAACACGATGGCCGAGGCTGAGGCGATCTTCGCGGGCTTGGACAACCCAGACCCGAAGGCCGAGCGGATCGGCACGCTGGCCGCGCTGGTCGATTTCCGGGACGGCACCAACCGCACGGGCCTCAACCCCAAGGGAGAGAAACTGATCCGCCATATCGGTATCACGGGCCACATCTCCTCTCCGGTCATGATCGAGTGCCTGCAGCGGGACGAGCAGCAGGTGATCGATACGATGCTCATCGCGATTAACGCGAACGACCGGCGCTACCTGAGCCATCAATACAACGCGATCCCCGTTGCCAAAGCGAAGAATGTCGGCATCATCGCCATGAAGGTTTTTGCCGACGGGGCGATGTACACCAAGGAACCCCGCTGGTCGCGGAGTCCGGAGGATGTTGTCCAGGTGGTTGGAACCGCCGATCTGCCTAGCCGGCCGCTCATTGAATATACGCTCTCGACGCCCGGTATCGGCACCGCGATCATTGGCGTCGGACACATCGACAACGAAGGACGCCAGTGCCAGATTGAACAGAATCTCTCCGCCGCCCAGATCCGCGCCGAGTCCTTCAGCGAGACCGATCGCAAAGGCATCGAGCAAATTGCCCTGCGCGCCAGGCAAGGCCAGACGAACTGGTTCCAGCTGCCGCAACAGCCGCTCGGCACCCCGCGGGAACCGGCGGTCACAATGGAAACCCGGGGCCCGAGTAAGTTCGTGAAGTTAACCTGGCAGACCGCCTATGCGGCCGACGAACCGATCGAGTACTACGAGATCCGGTCGGATGGCCGGCCGATCGGTCGCGTGGAGCATCAGCCTCAGACGAGCAAGAAGCCCTTCATCTTCCGCGAGGCGTTTGACGGGAAAGCCCACAGCTACGAGGTCGTGACCGTCGACCGGGCCGGACGCAAAGCCCCGAGCCAGTCAATGCAGTTGACCACGTAGACCCCGATGGACTGACACGGACAAGCACGGACCGACACGGACGCGGCCCTCGGTCGGTCCGTGCTTGTCCGTGTCAGTCTGTGTTCGTCCGTGTCAAATCCCTCCTGACACAAATGCCTTCCGTTTACGTATTCCTCAATAAGCTTTACTAATTCCAATTATTCCGCAACTCGCGGAAGCCTTTTGAGGTTATTCAACGGACTATGAAAAGAGCACTGTCGGGCTGTCTTCTTATCTGTGCGCTCGCGATATCGGTCACCGGTCAATCGCAGCCCAACGCCAACCGGGTTCTGGGAGACGTTGTAAAGGTCGATGCGGCGGCACACGAAATCGTGTTGAAGACTCCTTCCGGGGACGTGGTCGCGAGTTTCTCAGACAATACCCAGTTCCTGCAGGTAGAACCGGGCGCAACCAGCCTGGCTAACGCGAAGAGGGTAGCTGTGAACGACATAACGCCCGCCGACCGGGTACTCGCTCGCGGGGCCGTGTCAGCCGACGGGAAATCGATCACCGCCGGCCAGATCATTTTGATGAAGAGCTCGGCCATCTCCGAAAAGCACCAACGCGAGCGGGAAGAATGGGCCCGGCGAGGCATCGGCGGCACAATTACCGCCATCAGTCCGCAGGCGCGCGAAATCACCGTCAAGCAACACCAGCGGGATGGCGCAACGGACGCAGTCATAGCAGCGCCCGACTCGGCTAAATTCCTCCGCTATGCCCCCGATTCGGTGAAGTTCAGCGACGCAAAGAAAAGCTCTTTCGAGGAACTGCAGGTGGGCGACGAGCTTCGAGTGCTCGGACAGAAGAGCGAGGATGGCACGCGGGTGACAGCCGAAACCATCGTTTCAGGCGCTTTCCGGATGGCAGGGGGAACCATCAAGAGCATCGATCCCAAAGGGGAGATCGTCATAGAAGACATTCCCACGAAGAAGCCTCTTACCATCGTTGTCAGTCAAGATTCTCAGCTGAAGCGCGTCCCGCCACGACTGGCTGAAATGCTGTCGCGAGGCGGACCCGGCGGAGGAACGTGGCGCGGTGGACGACCAGGCCAAGGACCTGGGGCAACCCCCGGGGCCGGCCAGGGCGCTGCGCCTGGAACACAGGGCGCACAGGCAGAGAGAGGGGGGTCCGGGGGCCCGGGGCCAAACGGCCCGGATGTGGCCCAGCTGATTGAGCGCATGCCCTTGATCGCTGTAACCGATTTGAAGCCTGGCGATTTCGTGTTGGTTTCGAGCACCAAAGGGACGGACCCATCCCGGGTGACCGCTATTACTCTCGTCGCCGGGGCTGAAGCCATTCTGGCCGCACGAAGCGGCGCGGGCCCGGACATCAACATCGGACTGGCCGCCGATATTTTCGATTTTGGCATCGGCGCACCGGCCAACTGAAAAACAGGAGTCAGAAGTCAGGAGTCAGAAGTCAGAATGAAGAAAGCAGCAAGGCTGTTCGTTTTCATTCTGACTCCTGACTTCTGACTTCTGTCTTCTGTCTGTAATTCGAGAACTCTACGAAGAACGGGAAAACTATGAACAGCGTGGTTTTTCGAACAGTAAGCGTCTTGAGCTTGATGTTGTTTCTCTCCGGTTTCAGTCTGGCTCAAACGAGCGGGCCGTCGCTCCGCGTTCGGGTGGTCGACCAGCAAAAGGCGGTTATTGAAAGAGCGGGGGCAGCCCTCGTGGATGCCGATGGAAACCAGATTGCGGCCAAGCCGGCGGATCCCGGGTATTACGAGTTCCGGGATGTAAAGCCGGGTATTTATACACTGAGCGTCACTGCGCCCGGCTTCGGCAACTATCAGAACCTGGTGGAAATCAAGCAGGGGCTGAAAGACACGCAAGAGCTCGAGGTAAGCCTGTCGATCGAGGACGCCAGGCAGGAGGTGACGGTAAGCTCCGATGCCCCTGCTCTCAGCCTGTCACAGGATGAAAACGCGAATTCCCTGGTCCTGAAAGGAGACGACCTCGAGACTCTCCCCGACGATCCGGATGACCTGGCGGACGCGCTTCAAGCTTTGGCTGGTCCGTCCGCAGGTCCAAACGGGGGCCAGTTCTACATTGATGGGTTCTCCGGCGGGCGTATCCCGACGAAGGCGTCCATTCGCGAGGTTCGGATCAACCAGAACCCGTTTTCGTCTGAGTATGACCGGATCGGGTTCGGCCGCATTGAAATCCTCACGAAGCCTGGCTCGGACCAATACCACGGCGAGGCGATATTCGGATTCAACGATGAGAGCCTGAACTCCCGATACCCCTTCGCGCCCAACCGTGCTCCCTATCAATCCCGGCAATACGGACTGGAATTTGGAGGTCCACTGATCAAGAACAAGTCGTCCTTTTCGTTGGATTTCGAGAGGCGGGCCACCGACGACAATTCGGTCGTCAGCGCGACCGTGCTCGACGAAAACCTGAACATCGTTCCGTTCAACCTCGCGCTGGTGACCCCGCAGGACCGAACCCGCTTCTCCTCGCGCCTCGATTATCAGCTGACTCAGAGGAACACGCTTGTCGGGCGGCTGGGCTACTTCAACTCCAACAGGACCGACGAAGGAATCGGCCAGTTTTCCCTGCCCTCCCGGGCCTACGACGCCGAGAGTCGAGGTTACGAAGCTTCGCTGACGGAGACCGCCATGATCACCCCGCAGGTGGTCAACGAGACCCGATTTCGCTACGAAAACGATAACAATGACCGGACGGGACTCAACAGTGACCCTGGAATTCAAGTGCTTGAATCGTTCACCGGGGGCGGATCACAGGTCGGACAGTCGGGGGACGAGTCCAGGGAGTTCGAGCTGCAGAACTTGACGTCGTGGCTGCAGGGCAGGCATTCGGTCAAGGCCGGTTTCCGACTGGAGGCAGAGCGTCAGGAAGACATTTCCGAGACAAATTACGGCGGGACGTTTACCTTTGGCGGCGGACTCGCTCCAGAACTTGACGCCAATAACCAAGCGGTGTTGAATCCGGATGGTTCTCCTGTCCTCGTGCAGATCACCAGTATCGAACGTTATCGTCGGACCCTGCTGTTCCAGGGCATGGGGGTCGGCGCCGCCGAAATCCGCGCCCTTGGTGGAGGCGCGACTCAGTTCTCCATCACGGGTGGAGATCCGACGGCAGCGGTTACTCAGTACGTCTTCGGGGGCTTTGTCCAGGACGACTGGCGCCTGAGGCCGAACCTCATGCTCTCTGCCGGCCTCCGTTACGAAGCCCAGACAAACGTGCACGACACGATCGACTTCGCGCCGCGCCTGGCTTTCGCCTGGTCGCCGGGCCCCGCATCCGGGGGACAGCGCCCGACGACGGTGATCCGCGGTGGAATAGGGATCTTTTACGACCGTTTCAGTTCGGGACTGGTGATGGAGGCCGAACGGTTGAACGGCTTGCGCCAGCAGCAATACCTGATCATGAACCCGAATTTTTTCCCCGCGATTCCTTCGCTAGACCTACTGCAGGCCGCGGCGCAGCCGGTCACGATCCGGAGGATCGGAAGCGATCTGAAGACCTCCTACATGATCCAGTCGGCGGTGAGCATCGAGCGTCAACTGCCCGGCAACTTCACGGTCAGCGCCAGTTTCGTTCGGTCACGCGGCGTGCATATGCTCCGCTCTGCCAACATCAACGCGCCGCTGCCGGAAACCGGAGAGCGGCCGCTGGGAACCAATAACAACGTGTTTGAGTACAGGTCTGACGGGCTACTGGACCAGAACCAGCTGATTCTGAATGTGACTAACCGCTTCAGCCGAAGGTTTACGATCTTTGGAAACTACATGCTCGGAAAAGCCATGAGCAACACGGATGGAGCTTCGTTCCTGCCCGCCAACCCGTACGACCTGGGAGGCGAATGGGGACGCTCGGCTTTTGACGTCCGCCACCGGGCCGTAATGGGCGGCTCCATCAGCATGCCCTGGAATGTCCGGCTGAACCCGTTCCTGATCGTGTCCTCCGGGCGCCCGTTCAATATTACGTCGGGCCGCGATTTGAACTTCGACACGGTTTTCAATGACCGTCCGGCGCTCGCGACGGATCTGACGAAGCCGGGCGTCCTGGTAACTCCCTTCGGGGCCTTCGACCCCAGCCCGGTGCCGGGCGCGGCGATCATCGCCCGCAACTATGCCGAGGGGCCGGGCTTCTTCCTGCTCAACATGCGACTCACGAAAACCGTTGGTTTCGGCGGGAAGGAGCGCGTGTCCGATGACGGACCAAGCGGACCGCCCCCCGGGGCATGGGCCGGCGGCGGGCGCGGAGGCCCTGGTGGACCGGGAGGCGGACGGGGTTTCGGCGGGCCGGGTGGACGAGGCGGTTTCTTCGGAGGCGCATCTGATCGGAAGTACAACCTGACATTCTCAGTCTCGGTTCAGAACCTGCTCAATCACGTGAACCTGGGCAGCCCGATCGGCAACCTCACCTCACCGCTTTTTGGAGAATCGAACACCACGGCAGGCGGCTTTGGCCGGGGCGGCGGGAACATGGCCGCCGGCAACCGCCGGGTCGAGTTGCAGATGAGATTCTCGTTCTGAGAAAAACTGAAAAACTGACAAACTGACAGACTGACAGACTGACAAATGACCACTGACAACTGACCACTGACAGAGTCCCGAAGGGACGACAGGGGCCCATCTCAAACGGGACTGAGCCTGGAGTCGCGTTACAGAGCCGCGCACGCAGTGGAGGGTGTTGAATAAGGTGTTTTGGCTCCGTTAGGAGCCGGATGTTTATAGTCTGACGAGGTGCAGACGAGGCGCCCCGTGGGGGCGCGATGTTCTGAAGCGCCAATCGCGCCCCCACGGCCACGGGGCGCTGATCTCTCGATCGTCCGATTCTATAAACGTCCGGCTCCTAACGGAGCCAAAACACCTTATTCAAAGCCCTTCGCTGCGTGCGCGGCTCTGCGGGGTCTTGGCGCTGCTGATGATTAGCCCGCCCACCCCAATGACCAGCATGATCAGCGATTGGACCAGGGTGCGGAAGGCGGTGGTTTCAACGGCGAACGTGGAAGAATAGAAGAAGTAAGCGCCAACGGCGACGAGGCCCGCGTAGATCACGACCATGATCCGCCGGGCCAGCCGGCTGCTCTTCTCTGTCTCCTCGGCAAAGAACCGGTTGTAGACAACCAGGCCGGCGACGGCGACGATATCGAGAGCCGCAAAAATCAACCAGAACTTCCGGATATCGCCCGCAACACCGGTCTGCCCGACCAGCGGCTTAAGCATGGCCTCGTACATGGTCGCGCCCAGATTAGAGCCGACCAGGCTCCCGATTACACCGTATAGGAAGGCATATCCCATGTAGAGCGCTTTTCGGTCGGCCGGTGCGACCAGTCCCACGTAGCTGTAGTACTTCGGGTGGGCGGTCATCTCGCCGATCGAGAACACTGCGATCCCGAGGACGAAGACCCATGCCGAGTAAGCGTAGGCCAGGCAGACAAAGCCGCCTGCCCCAATCACCATCCCGGTGATCATTGTAGGCAGCGGTTTCCAGTTCTTGACAATCCGGCTGACCAGGACCTGCAGGAGGATGATCGTACCTGCATTAATAGACGTGACGTGCTCGGCATCGAAGGAGAGCCCAATCCCGATCGACGCAAAGAACCGGTTGACCGGCGTTGGATCGACGAAGTCACGCAGAAACCAGAGCACGGAACCGAAGTTCTGGAAGTAAAGGATCCAGAAGCCCGAGTAGATGAAGATCATCAACATGAAACGGGCGTCTCCGAGCACCAGTGCAGCAGAGCCGAGGACTTCGCCCAGCGTCCGGGTGCTCGCCGGCCTCGGTGGATCCCGGTAGAGGAAAATCGCGGGGAGCAACATGAGCGCGCAGTAAATCGCGGACGCGGTGAAGACGTAGCTCCAGGAAAAGCCTTTCAGGTGACTGACGATAAGCGGCGCGAGAAAAGCGCCGAGGTTGATCATCCAGTAGTAAATGCCGAAGCCAAAGCCGGAAGTCTCCTCGGTGGTTGACCGGGCGACCGTTCCGGAGATTATCGGTTTGAAGAGCCCCGAGCCGGTCGCCATGACCAAAAGGCTCGCGAAAACGGCGCCGTAAGCCGACATGTGCCCGGTGGCAAAGTAACCGGTAGCCAGCAATGAAAACGCGACGAGCAACATCCGGCGGTAGCCGTAGCGGTCAGCCAATGCCCCGCCCAGGATCGGAATCACGTAGGTCAGGGCGTAAATCAGGCTCTGCAGAAAGCCGACCGACTCCTCGGAGAAACCCAAGCCCCCTTCGTTAATGGAGTTGCTCAGGTAAATGGCGAGGACGGAGTTCATGCCGTAGTAAGCGGCACGCTCGAACAACTCCATGACATTGGCAATCCAGAAGACTTTGGGGAAGGATCGAAGCAGGCCGCGGGACGGCGTCGAAGTCTGGTTCATCGTGGCTAGGCTACCCAAATTCAATCAGAGCCGCAAGGGCGGCCTGGGAGCGCAGGCATCCTGCCTGCTTGTGCCACATCGCCAACGAGGTTGGTATGCCACGAGCAGGCAGAATGCCTACAGTGCCAGGGAAGCTCGCACTTACTCCACTCCGGACATCGCTGCGCGGCGATCCGCTTCGCGAACCCTCCGCTGAGTGTGCCCCTCTGTGACGCGCCACGATGTTCGTCGCTCGTTGAGAGCAAGGGCCCCGCCACCCGGAGTCCCCAGCCGAACGTACCAGTACCCGGTTTCGAGCACCCGGGCGGCGAGATCGGCGGCGCCATCGCCGTTGAAGTCGCCGGTCAGCTGGTCCACCCAGGTAACGTCCGTTCGCCACGTATCCCAGTGCTGATTAACGAACCTGAACTCCGACGAGGCACCGTTGGGCGCCGTTACCCCCAGGGCTACCCAAATCTCTCCTGTCTGCCTAGCCGTGCCCACGACATCGCACTTACCGTCACCGTTGAAATCCCCCGCCCTCACACCTGCCCACGTGAATTCCGGAGGCCACTGCCCGGCTGGCTGATCACCCCACCACCATTCTCCGGTTTCGAGCGCCCGGCTGATGACGTTGCCGTAGGCTCGTCCGTCACCGTTGAAATCCCCGGCAAGAACGTTGACCCAAGTAAATGAGGGCGGCCAACCCTCATTGCTGCCGGAAGTGCAGTTTCTCGATTCGAGATATACGTTTTCGTTTGTGGGCAAGTAACGCCCGAACACCACGTCCGAGAACGGATCACTCAAGACTCTCACGTCCACCCAGCCTGTCCCCGGCAGCCAGGAGGAGCAAGATTGGGTGACAAAGTGGCTACCGTCTGAGTAGCCGATCGAGAAACGACCATCTGAGGGCGATCGACCTATGACGTCGCAAAACCGGTCCGGATTGAAATGACCGACGCGGACGTCCGCCCAGGGAATTGCGGAGTTCCACTGTCCCCAGGTTTGCATGACGAAGGCTTTTCCCGAGGAAACAGCGACCCTCCACTCTCCCGTCGAAGCGATCCGGCCGACGAGGTCGTCCCGACCGTCTCCGTCAAAGTCCCCGACATTGACGTCGACCCATCGTTCGCCCGCACAACTCCCCCAGAGCTCGTTCCGGAAACCGTCGCCAGTTGAGACGGCCACCCACAAGTCGCCGGTCGGCGAGTCGCGGCCAATGATATCTTTCCGGCCATCCCCGTTGAAATCTCCGGTCTGCACATCCTGCCAGCCCTCCCCGGGAGACCACAGGCCCCATGCTCTCGTCATTTGTGGCATTCCGGAGTTCTGCTCCACGACATAGGTGAGGCCGCCGATTGTAATATGCCCCACGCGGGCCGGTCCCGGGTTGCTGAAGACGACGAAATTCGCCCCCCAGGAACAGCTCGACCCTTGATGATCCTTCAGGTAGATCCAGGGCTGATCACTCTCGGCTGTCCAGGGGCACGAATATCCCTGACATTGGAGCCTGACCGATCCCAGGCCTCCGGCAGCGGGGAATTGACCGCGCGTGCTGACGAGGGAGAAATTACACGCTGACTCTTGGATCACCGTGAACTGATTTCCCGCTACCCTAATGTTTCCTGTGCGTTCAGGACCAGTGTTCGTCTCCACCTGGAAGGTGACCTCTGCGTTGCCGGTTCCCGTCGCGGGAGAGGTTACTTTTATCCAGGAGTCTTCGCTTTCAACGAGCCAGGTACATCCAGCCGAGGCCGTGAAGGAAACCGCGCCGCTTCCCGAAGTGGCAGGCAGTCGAGTTGTTGCCTGGGCTAGCGAGGACCCGCACTCGACACCCGTCTGACGGGTGTAGACGCCCTTGTCTGTCGCCAGATACACAGTCCCGTCTTTAGGATCGACCGCGCATCTCCTCAAACCGTAAACACCCTCAAGGCCTTTGGTCAACTTCGTCCACTGGGACCCGCCATTACTCGAGAAAGAAACAGCCTGGTTCCATATAGCCCACACCCGAGCCGGGTCGCTCGCGTCGAGAACGAAATCGGTCAACGGCACCCCGACTCTCACCTCCCAAGTGGCGCCGTCATCTTCGCTCTCGTACAGGCAGTCTTCGGTTCTGACGAATATTGAGCGGGGTTTAGATGGGAAGGCCTCGATCCGGACGACGGGACTGTTGCGGTAAGGGTAACCTCGCAGCCAACTCATCTCCACCCAGTTCTTCCCCAAATCGACACTCCTAACAACACCCTGGTGTCTGGTCCCCGCGTAGAGAACCCCCGGTTCGTTGGCCCGGGCGCAGATCGTGTTAACGTCCGGATATACCAGTCCGCCGCCAAGGCTCCGTTGCCAGGTATTTCCACCTTCCCCACTCGTATAGATGTACCCGGAGGACAAGGCGTACAAACGCCGCGGATCGGCGGGATCAATTTCCAAGGCTGTAGCTGGTAAGCCGAGTTTCAGCGGAACCCAAGTCGCTCCACCGTCTGTCGTTTTGTAGATGTCGCTCGAACCGAGGAGGTACCTCGTTCCCGGACTGGATGGATCGAAGACAAAGGAGCCGGTTTGCGGGAAAGAGGAGTCTCGGGACCAGCTGGTTGCCTTGTCGTCACTTATCCAAATGCCGGAGGCCAGGTTCGCGTAGGCGCGTGATATCAAGGGATCGACCGCGATGTTGCTGACCGCTGCCGGCAGCAAGGCCTCGGTAACCGAATCCCAGCTTACTCCGTCCGAGCTGCGTCGGAATCCCTCGCCAGTCGCAGCCAGCCAGCCGATCGAAGGAGACCCGCCGAGAAACACGAGATCCCTGAAGTAAGGGGGCAGAGAGCCGGCGTCCGTCCATGTCAGTCCTGCATCACTGCTCTTCCTGACCGGATCACAGCCCGCGATGTAGACGTGACCCGGGTTGAATCGGTCGGATGCTACAAAAGAGATGCAGCCCCTGCCGGTTCCGGTCTGCAGCAGGATCCAATTGCGTCCGCCATCTCGGCTGCGCCAAAGCCCGAAGTACGTCCTGGCGTAGATCAGCTCGTGGTTCCCGGTGTCAAACACGAATATCGTGGAATTGTTTTTATCCTCCTTGGGTCCGCCTTCCGCGGCTGACCAGCTGGCCCCGCCATCGGTGCTCCTGAAGACGCCGTCAATGGTGGAAACCAAAAGGCGATTAGGATCAACGGGATCTACCGCCAGGCCCCGAACCTGCTGAGGGCTCCCTGGGAGAAGCACGAGCGTCTCACCGTCGGTCGCTTTTGACACACCTGCGGTTCCGCCGGAATAGAGCACTTCACGGCGGCTGGGATCAGCCGCGAGATAAGAGGGCGGACTGTAGCCGGTGGGAACAACTTTCCACGTAGCGCCGGCATCGGTGCTCCTAAGCAGCCGGTCGAGGCCGCGCGCCCATACCCAATCGGGGTCCGATGCGGAAATCCTGATGTCGTAAATCGACGGATTGAGGGATGGCGGCGTGACGCATTTCCACGTCCGTCCCCCGTCGGTGCTCTTCTGCACGCCGACCGGGCTGGCCGCGAAAACGATTGCCGGGTTCGAAGGATGGGTGGTCAGACTCCAGAAGTCTCCCCACTTAGGCCCTGAAGTGAACCAGACGTTGATGCCCGGCTGGACGATCTCAACTTCGCTGTTATTCACACGGATCTTGCCGAATCGGGCAGTCACCGAAGGGTTCGATGCAACCATGAAGCTCAGTTTCCCGCTTCCGGCTCCTGTGGAATTCACGAGCGAGATCCACTGGTCCTGAGTCTGGCCGATCCAATCGCAGCCGGCCGGAATGGAGAGGCTCAAACTGTAAGCCCCTCCGGCGGGCGCCACCGTTCGACTCGACTCCGAAAAGAACACCGGGCAGGAGGTACCGGACTGTGTAACCATGAAAGACTGTCCGGCCACCCAGATGGTCGCCTGCCTGGAATCGCCCGAAGGGTTCGGCAACACCAGGTACTCAATGACTCCGGGGCCAGATCCCCGAAGCCCTCGTGTTATCGTCAACCAAGTCGCCGGGCTTGCCGCGGTCCACTCGCACGTCCCGCTGACCGATACAGTTCCCGCCCCGCCGGCTGGCGCGATCGATGCGTTTGGAGGTGAAAGACCGAGGACGCAACCAGCAGCCTGTGTGACCGTGTAGCCCTGACCCCCAATGGTCAGCAAACCCGAGCGTTCGGGTCCGGGATTGGCGGATACCGAATACTGCACCACCCCGCTTCCGACCCCGCCGCCGGCTGACGTGATGCTGATCCACGAAGCGAGGCTCACGACTGTCCATTCGCAGCCGGCCGAGGACGTCACTCTCACCGTCCCTGCGCCTCCGGCGGCCGGGACAGCGACCGTAGTCGCGTCCAGACTGGAAGGACAGACAAGATCAAACGTGGCGGCCACCGTTTTGGCCGAATCAATTGTTACCGAGCAGTTTCCCGTCCCGGAGCAGGCCCCGCTCCAACCCTTGAAAGCAGAGCCGGCGTCGGCCCTGGCAGTGAGATTCACAACCTGGCCTGAACTATATTGCTCGGAACAGTCGTTGCCGCAATCGGGCCAAAGGCCCGATTCAGTTTAGCCTAGGGCGAAGCCCTAGGAACCAGTAATCACGCGGGTTTTAGCGCTGAAGGCGCGACTCAATAACCTCAAAACGGGGTGTCCTGCGGCTCAGCTGAT
>Ga0105092_10000852_pt1 | contig 16219 bp, 15 predicted proteins | sample PPLLak2March2015_FD_87021 | JGI IMG/M metagenome (GOLD analysis project Ga0105092, IMG submission 87021) | Freshwater sediment microbial communities from Prairie Pothole Lake near Jamestown, North Dakota, USA - PPLs Lake P7 Core (1) Depth... | ecosystem: Environmental > Aquatic > Freshwater >... | reverse complement strand
TTACAACATACAACTTACAACATACAACTTACAACATACAACTTACAACATACAACTTACAACATACAACTTACAACATACAACTTACAACATACAACTTACAACATACAACATACATTAACAACACCATGTCCATAGAAAAATTCACACTCCTGAAATCCACTTGCGTTCCTCTCCCGATCGAAAACGTGGATACCGACCAGATTATCCCGGCCAGGTTTCTGAAAGCTACAACCCGGGAGGGATTTGGAGAAAACCTGTTCAGGGACTGGCGTTATGACAAAAACAACCAACCCCGTAAGGAATTTGTACTGAACGATCCCAGGTGGTCTGGTAAAATTCTCATTGCCGGGCGGAATTTCGGGAGCGGGTCCAGCCGGGAACATGCTGCCTGGGCTATACACGACTACGGTTTCAAGGCGGTGATATCTGCCTTTTTTGCCGATATTTTCCGGAATAATGCCTTAAACAACGGCTTGCTCCCGGTGCAGGTCACGGATGATTTTTATGCATCCCTCGTCGCCACCATACAGGCCGCGCCGGAAACGATGGTCGAAATTGACCTGCCATCCCAGACGGTTACCGTTCTGACAACCGGCCGGAAAGAGCATTTCGATATCAATACCTATAAAAAGGAGTGCCTGATAAATGGCTATGATGACATCGATTATCTGCTGAGCATCAGGGATAAGATTGCGGAGTATGAAAGAAGCGCTGAAGCGTAGTGCAACTGAACACCGACCTGCCGGCAGGCAGGTTACTGATTACTGAATGCAACAATAATTTGTCATGAAGATTACGATAATGGACACCACCCTCCGGGACGGAGAACAAACGTCGGGGGTTTCATTCAGCGGAGAGGAAAAACTCGGCATCGCAAAACTTTTGCTCGATGATCTGAAGGTCGACCGAATTGAAGTGGCTTCCGCACGAGTTTCAGAAGGGGAATACGATGCCGTTCGCAAGATCTCGGCCTGGGCCCAAAAACACAATCACCTCGACAAGATCGAAGTTCTGGGTTTTGTGGATGGTGATGTATCCACGAACTGGATCTCCGATGCCGGATGCAGGGTGATGAACCTTCTTACCAAGGGCTCGCTCAAGCATGTTACAGACCAGTTAAAGAAAACACCGGAGGAGCATGCCGGTGACATCCGGCAGGTAGTAAGCAAAGCCGTGGAAAAAGGATTGCAGGTCAATCTCTACCTCGAGGACTGGTCAAATGGAATGCGGCATTCCCAGGACTACGTGTTTTATATGATCGATGCCTTAAAGGATTTGCAGATCAACCGGTTCATGCTTCCTGACACCCTGGGTATCCTGAATCCGGAAGAATCCTATGCCTTCTGCAAAATCATGATCGACAGGTATCCGGAGCTCCGGTTTGATTTTCATGCACACAACGATTACGACCTGGCTACGGCCAATATTTATTCTGCACTCAGGGCCGGTATCACCTGCCTGCATACAACGGTGAACGGACTTGGCGAAAGGGCGGGAAATGTTCCACTTTCCAGTGTTGTGGCCATTGTGCGGGACCATTTTAAATATACAATGTCGGTGAAGGAATCCAGAATCACCCTGGTGAGCAGGCTTGTTGAATCATTCTCCGGCATCCGAATTCCTCCCAATAAACCTGTCATAGGGGATAATGTCTTCACCCAGACCAGCGGCATTCATGCCGACGGCGACCAGAAGAACCAGCTGTATTTTAATGACCTGCTTCCCGAACGCTTTGGCCGGAAAAGACTCTATGCCCTCGGAAAAACTTCCGGTAAGGCCAATATCCGCAAAAACCTGGAAGAAATAGGAATTGAACTCGACTATGCTTCCATGCGTAAGGTCACGGAGCGGATCATTGAACTGGGAGATAAAAAGGAAACAGTGACCCAGGAAGATCTTCCCTATATTATTTCCGATGTATTGCGGAGCAAGGCTATAGACGAGAACATACAGATCCTGAATTTCTCCCTGTCCACGGCAAATGAACTAAAACCGGTTGCCAGTCTCAAAATTAAGATCGGTGAAGAGGTATTTGAGGAAACCTCCAATGGGGACGGACAATATGATGCCTTCATGAAAGCGCTCCGGAAAATATACGGAAGGCTTGAAAAATCCCTTCCCGCCCTGCTGGATTATTCGGTTTCCATCCCGCCGGGAGGCAAAACGGATGCCCTCGTGCAGACCGTAATCACGTGGCGGATGGGAAGGGAATTCAAAACCCGGGGCCTTGATTCGGACCAGACCGTGGCTGCCATCAAAGCCACCCTGAAAATGCTGAACATTATTGAAAACGGGAATATTTAAAGGGTCAGGCGGTCTTGCAAGTCCGATTGTCTTGCAAGTCTGAATGTCTTGCAGGTCTGATTGTCTTGGATGTCGGGTTGCAAGACCGCAAGACTGCGAGACCGCAAGACTGCAAGACCGTAAGACCGCAAGACCCAAATGAAATGTAAACTGTATTTATATATTTTAATTACTCTAAATCAACATCTGCAACATGAGCAAACGATCCTACAACATCGCTGTAATTCCGGGAGACGGAACCGGACCCGAAGTGGTAAATGAAGGCATAAAGGTAATGGACGCCGCAGCTGCAAAGTTCGGATTTTCACTGAACTATCAGCATTTTGATTTTGGCGGCGACCGGTATCTTCGCACCGGCGAGACCCTGCCTGATTCTGCCCTGACCGAATTAAAGAAATTCGATTCCATCTTTCTCGGTGCCATCGGCCATCCTGATGTTAAGCCCGGAATCCTTGAAGTGGGAATTTTGCTTAAAAGCCGTTTCGCGCTGGATCAGTACATAAATCTCAGGCCTGTAAAGCTGTATCCCGGCGTGGAAACACCCCTGAAAGACAAGGGGCCGGATGACATTGACTTTGTAGTGATCCGTGAAAATACGGGCGGAATTTATACCGGCGTGGGAGGTGCTGTCCAGGTGGGCACACCCTATGAAGTGGCCACCCAGGTCATGATTTATTCCCGTGCGGTAGTTGACCGCTGCATCCGGTATGCCTATGAATATACCCGGAAGAGGAACCGGAGAAAGCTCCTCACCCTGGTACACAAATGCAATGTTCTCACACATGCCGGTGACCTTTGGGTTCGCGCCCACAAGGAAATGGGCGATTCAGAATATCCCGATGTAAAACAGGATTATAACCATGTGGATGCCTGTAACATGTGGCTCGTGAAATCTCCCGAATTTTACGATGTTATTGTCACAGAAAATCTTTTCGGCGATATCATAACGGACCTGGGGGCTATAATTCAGGGTGGACTGGGCATTGCAGCCGGTGGCAACATCAATCCCGAGGGTGTATCCATGTTTGAACCCATGGGCGGATCAGCACCAAAATACAGGGGCAAAAACGTCATCAATCCGCTGGCTGCCATTTGCGCGGGCGGCATGATGCTTGACACGCTGGGAGAGGAGAATGCGGCAAAGGCAATCGACAAGTCTGTAACCGATATCCTGTCCTCAGGCCGTATTAAAAGCCTCGCGGCCGGCAAAATGGGAATGGGAACACGCGAGGTCGGTGATCTTGTGGCAAAAGGCGTTTAGAAGTAACGGGTGACGAGTGACGGGTGACGAGTAACGGGTAACTAGTGATGAGTGACTGGTAACGAGTAACGGGTGACCAGTGACGGGTAACGGAGTTAAAAATTTGTTACTTGTTTCTCGTCAATCGTCACTATTTCGGAAGCCTGCCAAAAAATCCCACTATGTTCCTGTGAAATTTATGCATGCCGGTAACCGGATCGGCAAACATAAAAATGCACTTTTTTGAGATCAGTTCCACATTGTATTCCGCTGCAATGTGCTCTGTTTCGGTTGTTTCAGACATTTGCTGAACCCATACCCGCCTGATACCCTTCTTGATTGCATCGCGCAGGACAGCATCGGTGTCTTTTTTCGGTGTTACAATCAATAGGTGCATTACATCTTCGGGCAGATCTGCCACCGAGGCATAACATTTCTCACCGTCAATTTCCCCGGATTTCGGATTGATGGGAAATACGGTATAGCCGCTTTTTTTCAGGCCATAAAACACGGCATGGCCAAATTTTTTGGGATTTCGTGAAACGCCTGCAATGGCAAGCTTTTTCGGACCCAGAAAATCTTCGATGTTCTTTTTGGTAACCATATATTCCTTCAGGTAAGTTTTTGTGTTTGCAAATTAGGGATTAATACCGACTTTTGGACCGGGAATGTAAACAAATTTTTCCTGGATTTAACGTGAAACTTGAAACGGCCGCAGGCCCTGAAACTTGAAACATGAAACTTGAAACCCCAAAAGCTAAACGGAGTTTGCAACTTCGCTTCCTTTTTTTCATTATTATCCTTCTTCCATCCTGCAAAGGCATTGAAGACATTACAATGACCGGCATAAGCGGATTCGAATTCAATGGCATGGAAAACAATACCATTCGGTTTGCCCTTGTGGTTGGCGTTTCAAACCCATCCTCCGTTGGCTTTCACGTCAGTGAAGTCAATTTAAGGACCCAGGCTGACGGCATTTTCCTGGGCACCCTAACCACAACCGACAAAATCAGGATCCCCGCACATTCCGACACTTCCTACCGGATGCATTTCACCCTCACCATGGCCAATGTGATCACGGGGGCTTCCTCATTGTATGGCCTGTCCCGTAAGGAACAGATCAATGTGGAACTCCAGGGATATGTTAAAGCCCGGTCCTGGCTCACCACAAAAAAGACCGAGATCATGGAAAGCCGGATCGTCGATGTACCTTCGTTTAACCGTTAATGCCTGAGCCGGGCCATCCTTCAGGCCTCAAGGCAGGCATGATGACTGCCTGGTTAAAATTTTAATTTTTTTTCTAACTTTACAGCCTGAAAGGTGTAATATGTTGAAAATATCCGGTTCATGTCTGCTGATCCTAATCGTTATCATCTTTAGTGCAGGCTTGCCTGCCACCGCAAAGGCCCAGGCCGGGCAGGCACAACCTGTTCCTGATATTTTTGAAAAGCTCGAAACGGTTAAACCGGGGCAGGGGCCTGTGGTCATTTCACAGGACAATAACATCCGGAACCTGGTAAACCTGCATCTGTCCCAGCAAAAAAAGATGAACGGTATCAGGGGATATCGTATATCAATCTATATGGGATCGGGCCAGGAAGCCAACAAGCAGGCTGATCAGTCGAGGGCCCGCTTTATCAGCAAATACGAAGAGATTAAAAGTTATAAGAAATTTGAATATCCCTATTTCAAGGTGTATGTGGGAGATTTCCGGACAAAAAGTGAAGCAATGAGGTTGTTGAAGAGAATTGAACAGGATTACCCGGATGCCTTTATCCGGGAGGACATCATCACCTTTCCAGATTTACTGACCAATTAAAATTCCTGATGACTGATAACATAAATCATGAATGCGGTATAGCCCTTGTCCGATTGCTGAAACCGCTGGAGCACTATCAATTTAAATACGGAACCTGGCGGTATGGAATCCAGAAGCTTTACCTGCTGATGGAGAAACAGCATAACCGGGGACAGGATGGAGCGGGAATTGCTTCCATCAAATTCGATATGAAGCCGGGGACGCAGTATATAAGCCGTGAGCGGTCCGTAAAACAGGCTGCCATCAACGATGTTTTCAGAACCCTGCGCAGGATTTATGATAAAGTTGAAGAAAAGAACCCTGACCTGATCCATGATCCCATCTGGGTAAAGGAAAACCTTCCCTTTGCAGCTGAACTGCTTATGGGCCACCTCCGGTACGGCACTTTCGGGAAAAATGACATAGAAACGGTGCATCCCGTGATGCGCCTGAACAACTGGAAAACCCGTAACCTCCTGCTTGCCGGTAATTTCAATCTTACCAACGTGGACGAGCTTTTCCAGATCCTGGTGGATCTTGGTCAGAATCCGAGCGGTTTCTCAGACACCGTTACAATGCTCGAGAATATCGGCCATTTCCTAGACCGTGAAATTCAGCGTAATTTCGATGCCTTTAAGAAAATGGGCCATGAAAATGTGGAGATCTCGGAGCTCATTGCCGAAAACCTTCGTGTGGACAGCATCTTGCGTGAGGCCAGCAAAAGATGGGATGGCGGGTACGTGATTGCCGGACTGATGGGACATGGCGATGCATTTGTCGTCAGGGACCCCTGGGGAATCCGGCCTGCGTTTTTTTATGCCAACGATGAAATTGTGGTCGTTACTTCGGAAAGACCTGCCATACAGACCGTAATGAATCTCGATGTGACGGATGTGAAAGAAATTGAACCCGGATCAGCCCTGATTATCAAAAAGAATGGCAAGGTGGAAATGGAAAATATCAGGGGCCCCTTTGAAAGAAGAAGCTGTTCATTCGAAAGGATATATTTTTCCAGGGGAAGCGACTACGATATTTACAGGGAAAGGAAAAAACTGGGCGAACTTCTTACACCGCAGATTGTGGAAGCCGTTGGCAAGGATCTCGAAAACACGGTATTCTCCTTTATTCCCAATACAGCCGAAACCGCCTTTTACGGCATGATCCAGGGTGTTGAAACCACCATGAAACAGGAAAAAAAGAACCGTATCATGACGCTGGGGCATAAAATTACCGAAGAAGAACTGGACAGCATCATTTTCATGAAACCCCGGGTTGAGAAAGTAGCCCTGAAGGATATCAAGCTCAGGACCTTCATCTCCCAGGATGCAGGCCGGAATGACCTCGTGGGCCATGTGTACGATATCACGTATGGAACAATTAAGGCCGGTTCAGATAACCTGGTGGTGATCGATGATTCAATTGTACGGGGCACTACCCTGAAGTACAGCATTATAAAGATACTCGACAGGCTGAAACCGAAAAGCATAGTCGTGGTGTCCTCATCCCCGCAGATCAGGTATCCCGACTGCTATGGCATTGACATGGCCAAACTGGGCGATTTCATCGCTTTCAGGGCTGCCATCAGCCTTCTCAAGGAGACCGGCAGGGAGAACATCATCAACGAGGTATACCGGAAGGCCAGGGAAAGCGAAAACCTTCCCAAGGAAGAGATTATCAACCACGTAAAGGAAATATACCGGCCTTTCACACCCGAAAAGATCTCGGAAAAAATTGCGCAGATGCTGAAAACTCCTGATATAAAAGCAGAAATAAAAATTGTTTACCAATCCATTGAAAACCTTCACATTGCATGCCCAAATCATTTGGGCGACTGGTATTTCACCGGAAATTATCCCACCCCCGGCGGTAACCGTGTGGCAAACCGCTCATTCCTGAATTTTATTGAAGGCCGTAACATCAGGGCTTATTAAAATCGTGTCGACTGAAACGCGCGAAGCGCCTGAAACTTGAAACGGGCGAAGCCCCTGAAACCGATTACCGATTACCGACCGACCTGCCGTCAGGTTACCGATTACCTCTCCCTACTTGTCACTCCTCACCCATATTACCACCCGCTGTCCCACCTTCACCTCATTGCCATTCATCCCATTCCATGCCTTGATGTTTTCAAGGGTGACATGATACTGCATCGCAATCTTGTGCGTAAAATCACCCGGCTGCACGACATGAACAATCCGTGTTCTTCCGGTTGTGTCAGCCGACATGGCCACCATATCATGATAGTCCGGCGGCTTTTCTGAAAAACCCAGGATATTCACTTCATTCTGCAGGTATACGGGTACCTTGTCCTTTGGCAGAACCAGCAAGGAAAAGGGTGACCGCGCCGGGATAATATCCCGTTTATATACCGGGTTCAGGGCCCTGATCTGGGAAATACCGAGTCCGATCACCCCCGCAACCTGGCTGAATGAAACGGAATACCGGATATGAAGGGTATCGGTATGGAGATAATCAAAATCAGGCAGTACGGGGATTATTCCATGTTCCTTGTAAAAATTCAGAATGTAAAACGCTGCAACAAATGCTGGAACATAATTTTTCGACTGCTCCGAAAGGAGTGGTCTTAAGATATGGTAATCGGTAGCCCCGTGGCATCGTTCAATGGCCTTTCTAACTTCGCCCGGGCCCCCGTTGTAAGATGCAAGGACAAGCCGCCAGTCATGGAAAGTATCATAGAGGTATATCAGGTAACGGCAGGCTGCTTCGGTGGATTTGTAGGGATCCCTTCTTTCATCCACCAGGGAGGATACCTCCAGGTCAAATAGTTTCCCCGTGTTCAGAAGGAATTGCCATAACCCGACAGCCCCTGATTTCGAAGTAGCCAGTGGATTCAGTCCCGATTCGATCACTGTGAGGTATTTCAGTTCAAGCGGAAGTCCCTGCCTGTCAAGCAATTCTTCAAATATCGGGAAATAGAGACCTGACCTTCCGATGATACGCGCCATTTCTTCACGCCGCTGACCTGTAAACAGATCAATGTATTTCCGCACATCGGCATCGTATACCAGCTCAACCGGGGAATGCAGGTTCAGTTGTGCAATCCGGTATTCATACAGCATATCCGGGTCGTCCGGGGATGCAAAGGAACAGGCAGCACGACAGGTTGCGATTAAAAAAAGGATTGGCAGGGAGTGGCTGGACATGTTCAAATATAAAAAAAACCCGCCACTTTGTTCAAATGACGGGTTTTTTAATCATTGCCGGGAATTAATTATTCCTTGCTTTTGTTCTCTATGGCTGCTTTTTCCACCATTTCATCATCACCGCGTGATGCTTTCTTGAACTCACGCATTCCCTGCCCCAGTCCACGCATTAATTCGGGGATCTTTCTTCCGCCAAATAACAAAAGCAAAACGGCGATAATTAAAATAATTTCAGTAGGTCCTAACGACATGGCAATAAAAATTTAATATTAGTTCTACTTTTTTTCAACTTTATCCGAATCCTTATCAGGTTCATCAAGGTTTGATGCTTTTTTGAACTCCCTCATACCTTGTCCTAAACCCCTCATCAGTTCGGGGATCTTACGTCCGCCGAAAAGGAGAAGGACCACAGCGACGATCAGTACGATCTCCATAGGTCCCAGTCCAAATAATATCACACTAAGATTATTCACGCTAAATGATTTAATGAGGAAACAAAATTACAAATATTTTTAATATATCTGCCTTTCGGAGACATTTACTTTGTCCCGGCTGATTATTTACCCATCAGTCTGCCGATCCACCGCAGAATATCATTGGTATTGGCGTATATCAGCAGCCCGAAAATTATGACCATGCCCACGATCTGCGCATATTCAAGAAACTTCTCGCTGGGCTTCCTTCGGGTCACCATTTCATACAGCAGAAAGGTAACATGTCCGCCATCCAGCGCCGGTATAGGCAATACGTTCATAAAGGCCAGGATAAGGGAAAGGAATGCGGTGATCTCCCAAAATGACTGCCATTCCCAAACCCTCGGAAACAAACCGCCGATGGTCCCGAACCCTCCGAGCCCCTTGTAGGCTCCAGTCTTAAAATCAAAGATCAGTTTGAACTGCCGGATGTAGAAGGCAAGCCTGTTCCGGGCCAGGTTGAAACCGGCCGGAATTGCGGTCAGCAGGCTGAATTTGGTGGTTTCCATCTCATAGAGGTTCAGCTTTTCAAGCTCGTCAAAATCAGGGATTATGGACATGACTTCCAGTTTCCTGTTATCTGAAAGGGTGGCTGAAACAGGTACCCGCGTTCCGTTACGCATAATTTCAAGGGTAACGGGCCCGGGTTTCAGTGTATCGGCTATGCCAAGGTATTCGTCGTAGTATTTTATCGCGATTCCGTTAATGCCTGTCACCTGGTCCCTGGGTTTCAGCCCGCTCTGCTTATTGATGGAAGTATCCGGGATCTCACGGATAATAAAGGGCACCCTCGGATAAAACAACATTACACTACGCTCCTTTACAAGCTTTCCAATAAAATCCCCGGGCAATGCAAACGAGTCAACCGCATTGTTGCGCATGACCTTTACCGTGCCCCCGAATATGACTTCGCGGTAAATGTCTTCAAAACGGTATGGTTCTATGCCATTGATGGAAATGATCTTGTCTCCGTTCATGAAACCGATTTCCCGGGCCATGGGATCCACACACCAGATACCGTCCTTTAGATTTCTGGCAGGAAGGTACTTTTCTCCCCATGCATACAGCACAGCGGAATATATAACAAAACCCAGGATGAGGTTGACAATCACCCCACCGAGCATGATCAGCAGGCGCTGTCCGGTGGGTTTGGACCTGAATTCCCATGGCTTGGGCGGTTGCTTCAGTTGCTCCTTGTCCATCGATTCGTCGATCATGCCGGAGATCTTCACATAACCGCCAAGGGGAAGCCATCCTATTCCGTATTCCGTGTCCCCTCTCTTCAGTTTGAAAAGGGAAAACCAGGGATCAAAGAAAAGATAGAATTTTTCGACCCGGGTGTTGAACAGCCGGGCAAAGATAAAATGGCCCAGTTCATGCAGGATGATAAGAATTGATAAGCTCAGCAGCAGCTGACTGATCTGAATAACAATGCCCATTTATAATGCAAATTAGTAAATTACAGGGTGCAAAGATAGAGAATAATCGCTTACCGTTCACCGCTTACCGATTCCTCCTGCACTCCAGCAACCTCCTTGTATATATCCTCGCCTGCCTGTCGCTTTCCTCGTATTCCTCCAATGAAGGCTTTTCAACAAAAATAATCTTGCCCATGGTCTCTTCAATAATTCCCGGCATTTCGAGGAATCTGATCTTTTCCTCCAGGAAAGCTTCGACCACCACCTCATTCGCGGCATTCATAATGCAGGCCATATTGCCTCCTGCGTGCAGCGCATCATAGGCAAGCGACAGATTGCGGAACACTTTCTGATCAGCCTTTTCAAAAGTCAGGTTATTACATGCCTCAAAGCTGAAACGAGGAAAATCGGAAACCAGGCGTTCGGGATATCCAAGGGCATACTGTATGGGCAGCCGCATGTCGGGAAGCCCAAGCTGGGCTTTGATGGATCCGTCCTTAAACTGGACCATGGAATGTATAACCGACTGCGGATGGATGATCACCTCGATCTGTTCGGCTTTCATTCCAAAGAGCCAGCTGGCTTCTATAACTTCCAGCCCTTTGTTCATAAGGGATGCAGAATCTATTGTGACTTTATTCCCCATGCACCAGTTGGGATGAATGAGGGCTTCGTGGCAGGTCACCTCTTTCAGCTTTTCCGGTCCCATCCCCCTGAAGGGCCCTCCCGAGGCGGTGAGAATAAGCTTTTCAACCGATCCGGGCTGTTCACCGGCCAGGCATTGGAAAATGGCGGAATGCTCGGAATCTACCGGACATATTTTCACATTCTGGTCCCGGGCAAGCTGCATGATCAGGGCCCCTGCAACCACCAGGGTTTCTTTGTTTGCCAGGGCCAGGCTTTTTTTTGCTTTCAGGGCGGCTATGGTAGGGACGAGGCCGGAGAATCCCACCATGGCGGTCAGGACAATATCCACCATGGGAAGGGACACAACCTCGGATAAAGCCCGTGTGCCGCTAAGCACTGTGACCGGCAGCTTCGACAGGCTTTCCTTTACATTTTCATACTGTGTTTCATCAGCTATGACAACATAAGCCGGTACGAACTGAAGGGCCTGCTCGATCAGGAGGTCTGCATTCCGTCCTGCTGTGAGGACTTCCGCCTGGAACAGGTCACGGTGATGCCGGATCACTTCCAGGGCCTGCTGTCCGATCGATCCGGTAGATCCGAGAATGGCGACATTCCTTTTCATTTTAGCCCCGATGGTTGTATTTTTCTCAGAAGGTAATATATTGCTGGGGATCCAGCGATGTTCCGTTGTACCAAAGCTCAAAATGCAAGTGGGGCCCGGTGGTGAGTTCGCCGGAATTTCCGATGATAGCGATCGGTTCCCCGACTTTAACCCGGTCACCCACATGTTTCAGCAATTCCGCATTATGCTTGTATAGCGAAATAATATTGTTTTCATGCTGCACCTGGATCACATATCCGGTTTCAAGCGTCCAGCTGGCCATGGTGACCGTCCCCGGAAGCGTGGCCTTCACGGCTTCGTTTGCCGAAGCCACAATGTCGGTCCCGTAATGTTCGGTCTTGCTGCTGAATCCACTGGTAACAAGTCCTTTAACAGGAGGGAAGAACAGGGTGCTCGACAAGGCCGTATTGATCTTTCTCTGTACTATGGTGGAGAGGGTGAACTTGTCCCCCGGCTCGACCATCCTGCGCAGCACGGAGTCCTCCTTTGATTTTTTGAAGCTGACATTCGCTTCCGGTACGGAAGTGTCCGCGGGGAGGTCGAAGCTCTCCGGCGCTTCCCCGGCAATGATCCGCCTGAGATTCTCAAAATATACATCCCGCTTGATTATTTCCTTCTCCAGGGAATCCAGCCTGTAATTGTTGAGGTGTATGTTCCGGACCGTATTTTCGTCCGGATACCCCGGGATCAGCTCCCTGACCGGCGTATAAGCGATAACGGAGATCACGATCAGAAGAAAAAGGAAAACGCCCACCCCGATTATGGCCAACACATTGAGTTTGGTAAGCTTCAGGTTCAGCACTTCTTCAAACGTTTCATCGCGGTAAATGGATAAGCGGTATTTATGCCTGAACTTCTCCCAGAAGGATTTTTTAACTGTATTATCTACCATTGCAGAGGATGAATTTTGCAGGTAAAGATAATAAAATAGTATTGTCATGCGGTCTGATTGTCATGCGGTCTGATTGTCATGCGTTCCTGGAAACAAAGACTCACAAGACAGCCCGGCCTTGATAGTCAGCCAAGCCTTGCCAGACTTGCAGGACAATCCGACTTGCAAGACTTGCACGACAATCATTCATTTCACCTCAGCCCCATTCATCACACCGTCTTCCGGGGTGACAAATACCAGCCTGCCGCCGGCATCCTCTGCCAGCAGGATCATCCCCTGCGATTGTATTCCCTTGATTGTGCGGGGTTCAAGGTTTGCCAGGAGGCAAATACGTTTTCCGATGATATTTTCCGGTTCAAAATATTCGGCAATGCCCGAAACAACGGTCCGTACGTCAATTCCGGTATCGATCTTCAGCTGCATCAGCTTCTTGGTTTTGGGCACCTTGTTTGCTTCCAGGATGGTGCCGATACGGATATCCATGCGTCCAAAGTCATCCATGCTGATGTTTTCCTTTTGCTGTTTGGCGGAGGCCTGTTGCTGGTTCTTTTCCTTTGTTTGCTCCAGTTTCAGAAGCTGACGTTCAATTTCACCGTCCTCGATCTTTTCAAACAATAAGGCGGATTGACCCAGACGGTGGCCGGCTTTCAGCAGGTCACCCTTTCCCGCGGCGTCCCATTTAATGTCTCCAAGGTTCATGAATTCGCCGATCTTCTTGGCGGAAAAAGGAAGGAATGGCTCGGTGATAACGGCCAGGTCGGCCGAAATCTGCAACGATATGTTCAGCACGGTACCCACCCTTGCAGGATCCGTTTTGATGGTTTTCCACGGTTCATTGTCCGCCAGGTACTTGTTTCCCAGCCGTGCCAGGTCCATGGCTGATTTCAATGCTTCCCGGAACCTGAAGTTCTCCAGGTTGTATTCCACGGCTTCCCTGAGCCGGGGAATTTCAGCCAGCGTCTGACGGTCATTGTCATTGAGACCCGACTGAACGGGAACCCTGCCGTCAAAATATTTGGAAGTGAGCACAAGGGCCCGGTTTACGAAATTTCCCAGCACGGCCACCAGTTCATTGTTATTGCGGGCCTGAAAATCCTTCCAGGTAAAATCATTGTCCTTGGTTTCGGGCATGGTGGCGCATAATACGTACCGCAGCACATCCTGCTTCCCGGGGAAGTCCTTCAGGTATTCATGCAGCCATACAGCCCAGTTTCGTGATGTCGATATTTTATCGCCTTCGAGGTTGAGAAATTCGTTAGCCGGTACGTTGGCCGGCAGGATATAGCTCCCCTCTGCCTTCAACATCGCCGGGAAAACAATGCAATGAAATACGATGTTGTCCTTGCCGATAAAGTGCACCAGGTGTGTTTCGGGATCTTTCCAGTATTTTTTCCAATCCGGGGTAAGATCCCGTGTGGCGGAAATATATCCTATGGGGGCATCAAACCATACGTACAATACCTTTCCGGTCGCCCCTTCAACGGGTACCGGTATACCCCAGTCGAGGTCCCTGCTCACCGCCCGGGGCTGCAGCCCTGCGTCGAGCCATGATTTACATTGTCCGTATACATTGGGCTTCCAGTCCCTGTTGTCCTCGAGTATCCATTTCCTCAGAAAACCTTCGTGCTTGTCGAGCGGCAAAAACCAGTGGAGGGTATCCTTCATTACTGGCTTGTTTCCGCTGATTGTGGATCTGGGATTGATAAGGTCCGTGGCACTGAGCGATGTGCCGCATTTTTCACACTGATCGCCATAAGCTGCCGTATAGCCGCAATTGGGACATGTGCCTGTAATATACCGGTCTGCCAGGAACTGCTTTACCTCTTCATCATAATACTGGCTGGTGGTCTTTTCAATAAACTCCCCGCGCTCGTAAAGTTTGCGGAAGAATTCCGATGCGGTTGCATAATGTGTTTTTGAGGTAGTGCGGGAGTAAATGCTGAATGAAATGCCAAACTCAGCAAATGCGTCCCGGATCATGCCATGATATTTGTCAACGATTACCTGGGGACTCACGTTTTCCTGCCTCGCCTTGATGGTTATGGGAACACCATGCTCATCCGAACCGCAGATAAAAACCACATCCTCGCCTTTTAACCTAAGGTAGCGGACATAAATATCCGCGGGCACATAAACCCCGGCAAGATGACCGATGTGAACGGGCCCGTTTGCATAGGGCAGCGCTGCTGTAACCAGATGACGTTTGTATAATTTAGGCATGATATTGAATTATTGTAAAATAAGTTTTTTCCGTTTTTATTTAGTATTTTAGGCTATCGCTTGTCTGACAGCTACAGCCTACAGCATACAGCCTACAGCCTACAGCCTCATTCTAAAATGCAAATATATTGAAATCAATACGAAATCAAACTTTAAAACTTCCGGGATGATCAGTCCGCCCGTACTTCGTCCCGGCGATACCATCGGGATCACAGCTCCCTCCAGCAGCCTCACGGAGGGTGAAATCGCCCCGGCCATTGATCTGATCAGGTCATGGGACATCAGGGTGGAGACGGGAAAATACATTTTCAGGCACCGGAACTCATTTGCCGGCACGGATTTACAGCGGGCAGCTGATTTCCAGGCAATGCTCGATGATCCCGGGATAAAAGCCATACTGTGTGCCCGGGGCGGTTATGGTGCAATCCGGATCATTAAAAAGCTGAATTTTGAGAAATTCATGAAGCATCCGAAGTGGATCGCCGGAAGCAGTGATATAACCGTTTTTCACGCCTGCCTTCAGCAGGTATTGGGTGTTGAAAGCCTTCACAGTGCCATGCCCCGTTTTGTCCCGCCCCTGGAACCCGACCTGGCATCCATGGAATCATTGCGGGCAGCCCTGTTCGGAGAGGTCAGTAAGTACAGTATGCAAAGCCACAGGGATAACCGGAAAGGAACAGCCAGAGGTATCCTTGTGGGCGGCAACCTGTCTGTGCTGAATAGCCTGGCGGGTTCTGACATTGAGCCCGATATGCAGGACAGGATCCTGTTCATCGAAGATGTGAACGAGTATCTTTATCATATTGACAGGATGATCATGAACCAGGCCTTGCGGGGAAGGCTCCGGAAACTGAAAGGCCTCGTGGTGGGGGCCATGAACAACATGATGGTTTCAGGTTCCGGGTACCGGAAACCCGCTTTTGCAATAATAAGCGAAGCAGTGGCTGAATACGGTTTTCCGGTAATTTTCGGCTTCCCGGCCGGTCATGTCCATCCCAACATGAGCCTGATCCTTGGAAGGGAAGTGGAAATCAGCGTTAATGGCAATCAATCATCAATTACCTTCTGATAAATGGAAAACAACACAACCATTGGACGGCGGGGCGAGGACCTTGCCGTTGAATTTCTCACCGAGGAAGGGTATGAGATCCTCGAGAGAAACTGGTGCTTTAAACACATTGAAGTGGATATCATTGCCCGCGACCGGGATGAGCTTGTCATTGTGGAAGTGAAAGCCCGGTCAGGCAACTCGTATGGGGAACCATACACGGCCGTGGACTTCCGCAAACAGCGATCCCTGATCTTTGCCGCGGAACGTTACATATTCGGGAACAATCTCGATGTGAACGTCCGTTTCGACATCATTTCCATCATCAGCGACCAGGGCCGCACCGTGCTGGAGCATATTAAGGAAGCTTTTCATCCGGTGGCGAGGTAGAGAGGAGAAAGGAGAGG
>Ga0105092_10000851_pt1 | contig 16223 bp, 10 predicted proteins | sample PPLLak2March2015_FD_87021 | JGI IMG/M metagenome (GOLD analysis project Ga0105092, IMG submission 87021) | Freshwater sediment microbial communities from Prairie Pothole Lake near Jamestown, North Dakota, USA - PPLs Lake P7 Core (1) Depth... | ecosystem: Environmental > Aquatic > Freshwater >... | reverse complement strand
GGCGTATTTCTGCCGCGTCCCGATCATTATCCATACACCCCACGGCCACGTGTTCTGGGGGTACTTCGGCAGATTGAAGACATCATTTTATATCATGCTTGAAAAAATAACGGCTTTCATTACGGATAAAATTATTGCGCTGACAGAGCAGGAAAAAAAGGATCATCTTCGTTTCCGCATTGCCTCCGGGGATAAGTTCCCGGTTGTGCATAGCGGAATCAAGCTGGATAGATTTTCAAATCTGTCTGTTGATCCTGCGGCCATGAGAAGAAAACTGGGGATATCCGAGGGGGATCTGGTTGTCGGCACAACCGGCAGGCTCACACCTGTGAAAGGGCACAGGCATTTAATCGAAGCGGCAGGAAACATTCTGAATGCGAGGCCGAATACAACCTTTGTATTTTTGGGTGACGGTGAGCTTTCTGACGAACTGAAAAATATGGCCTCAAGGCTGGGCATGAAGGAGAAAGTGAAATTTCTTGGTTGGCGGCCTGATGTGGCTGAAGTGATGTCTGCATTTGATCTGTTTGTGCTTCCATCGCTTAACGAGGGAATGGGGAGAGTCCTCGTTGAGGCAATGGCACTGGGGAAACCGATTGTGGCAAGTGATGTAGGTGGGGTTCCCGATCTTGTTGTTCATGGCAAAAACGGCTGCCTGGTTCCTCCGGGGAATGTAGAAGAACTGGTAAACAGCATTAACATATTTCTTTGCGATCCGATAAAAAGAAAGGAAATGGGGGACAGGGGAAAGATTGTTGCCGCCGACTACAGCGCAGATGGAATGGTGCAAAAGATTGACCTGTTGTACCGAAATATGTTGCAACTGAAACACATTACAAAAGGCATAGCCGGCAAATGAAGCCCGTTTTCAATAAGCTGGCAGGTTTTGCTGCCTTCTTTGCATTGATTATTTTGTTTTTATCCGTTGACTCATACGGCGGTGACTATCAGCAGGTTGCCGGTCTGATTGATCTTCGCAGTACGTTCAGTGACGGAACTTATGATGTAGAAACCCTTGTAAGAATGGCAAAGGGCAGGGGATTTGAAGTTCTTGTTATCAATGACCACGACAGGGTGGCCATGGAATACGGCCTTCCGCCTTTCAGGAATATTGTTAAAAAAAGGGTTGAGTTGAATTCGATCAACAAGCAGGGGGCAAAAGCTTATCTGGATTCAATCGGAAAAGTGCGGAAAAAGTTTCCGGATATGATTTTAATTCCCGGTTCGGAGTCAGCCGCTTTTTATTACTGGACCGGTTCATACTTTGAAAAAAATCTAACCGCGCATAACCATGAAAAGAGAATTTTGACCATAGGCATGGATAAACCGGAAGATTATGAAAATCTTCCGGTTTTACATAACGGAGCTAATTCAGTATATACCCGCGCTGTTCTTCCAGGCATACTTTTGTTTCTCTGCTCTATAGTGGTTTCCATATTTCTGATAAGGTGGAGAGGATTCTACAGGATAACAGGTGTCATCATTCTGGTTTTAAGCCTGGCGTTTATTGCCGACAGCATCCCATCCAGGAGTTCTCCTTTTGATCAGTATCATGGCGACCAGGGGATAGCCCCTTATCAACTTCTTGTAGATTATGTGAATTCGCGTGGAGGGCTTACATTCTGGAACTATCCTGAAACAAACTCAGGTATCAGGGATGTGGGTCCTATCCGCGTTAACACTCCTCCATACCCGGAGGTGCTGGAGGAATCCGAAGGTTATGCAGGGTTTGCCGCTCTTTACGGGGACAACATAACTGTCACGGAACCGGGGAATGCCTGGGACAGAGTTTTAAATGCATATTGTCAGGGATTAAGAAGAAGCCCTGTCTGGGGAATATCTACGTCTGATTATCATGATGAGAGCGGAGGAAAACTGGGGGATTTCCCGACAGTTTTCCTGCTTCGGGAAAAAAGCAGGAAAGGTGTGCTGGATGCGTTGCAAAAAGGGAAAATGTATGCATGCCAGGGCAGTTATCCTCAGTTTGTGAGGCTTGATGAGTTTTCTGTTGCCTCACCTGATGGCGCAAACAAGGGGGTTTCCGGAGATGAAATCATATTAAAAGACAGTCCCAGAATCAGGATTTCTCTTTCGGCTGCAGAGACTTCAGAAAATAAGATAAAGGTCCGGTTGATAAGGTCAGGGGAACTGATCCAGACATTTGAAGGAACATTGCCGATGCAGATCGATTACGATGATAAATATTATCAGCCAGGAAAGAAGATCTATTACAGAATGGACGTGAGCGGGTACGGTTTGCTCGTTTCCAATCCTATATTTGTGATGTTTGAGAAGTAACGGCCCAGGTGGATAGGCTGCTGATGTTCATCATGGTTTTTAGACAGGATTAACAGGATTGACAGGATTTTGCCTGCCCTCCTGAGGCGGGACAGGCAACAAGCCATCGCCTGCGGCGAGGGAGGCAATTCGATGGAGAAAGAAGACGTAACCCGCAAAGTGATCAGTTGCGCTTACCTGTCTCCGCGAAGCGGATGATTGTTTCGGGACGCTCTTCCGGAGCGACCCGATGCAGTTGATCCGTCAAATCCTGTAAATTCTGTCAGATAAGTTTTTGTTGTGGCGTCGAGTTTGTCGAATTGCATCCAAGGGTGGGGGTTACCCACACGAAACAGCGAGGAACTATTAAAAATGATAATTTCCGTGCATCAACCTCAGTATCTGCCGTGGCTTGGTTATTTCGAGAAGATTAAGAGGGCAGATATCTTTGTTCTCCTTGATAATGTCCAGTTCAAGAAAAATGAGTGGCAGAACAGGAACAGGATTAAGACTGCAAACGGCTTGCAATGGCTGACCGTTCCTGTTATGTATAAATATCCGCAGTTGATTAACGAGGTTGAAATCAATAACAGGGATAAATGGCAGCACCGTCAGAGGCAGGCAATTATCTCGAATTATAAAAAGGCCCCATTCTGGTCTTTACTTGAAGAATTTTTTGAAGAGATATTTTCATCGAAATGGCAATATATTTCCCAACTGAATATTCATACGGTCAAGAGACTTGCCGGAATTCTGGGAATTAAGACGCCGATTTATATTGCCTCTGAACTTGGAGAATTTTCTGAAGATCCCGACTCCAGACTGATTGCCATTACAAAATATTTTGATGGAGATACATATCTGGCCGGAAGCGGGGGGAAGGGATACATGGATATGGCAAAATATGTCCAAAATGGCATAAAGGTCATTTTCCAGGAGTACGAACATCCCGTTTACAACCAGCTTTTTGGTGATTTTGAGCCGTTCATGTCGGTTGTTGACCTGCTTTTCAACCATGGCCGGGAGAGTTTGAAAATTCTGGGAGGAGAGGAATGAAAATTTTAGCCATCGGCGCCCATCCTGATGATATTGAGGTCGGTTGCTCCGGTTCCCTGGCCAAATACGCGCGAAACGGCCACGACATTTACCTGCTCATAATGACGGAAGGCAATATGGGCGGGGAAGGCTCTATCAGAAAAAAGGAGCAAAAAAAATCGGCGAAGATACTCAAACCCCGGGAACTGATCTGGGGGAGCTATAAAGATACGCTGCTTTCGCCCCACATGAACCAGATGGTCCATGACATCGAAGTTGTGCTGAAGAAGATCGCCCCCGACTTCATTTTCGTCCATCACGAGGACGACACCCACCAGGACCATCGGGCCCTGGCCAAGGCTACGATTTCAGCGACACGCTATGTCCGGAACGTTCTTTTCTACGAGGGACCGACGACCCAGAATTTTTCTCCTGCCGTTTTCGTGGACATCAAGGAGACCCTCGACGATAAAGTGGCCATGCTCATGGCGCACCATTCACAGGTGCAGAGGACCAACATCGAAGGTGTGTCCATAAAGGACATCGTCCGCTCCACAGCCGTCTTTCGCGGAATCCAGGGGCGGGTGCAGTTTGCGGAGGCTTTCGTACCACTGCGTCTGTTCATAAATATTAACTGATAAGGTGAATAGGCTGTAGACTATTAGGCTGAAGGCAGTTAGACTGTAGGCTGTAGACTATTAGGCTGTAGGTTTTTAGCTAACAGCCTATAGCCTAAAAGGCTACAGCCTAACCGCCTAACAGCCTACATAATCTGGGTATTAAGAGGATTGTGTCTGATGGAGATTGTTCCCCATTCCCGTCCCACCATCGACCATGAAGAAGCAGCCGCAGTCGCCTCCGTCCTGCAGTCCGGGCAGCTTGCGCAGGGAGAACAGGTCCTTTGTTTCGAGAAGGCCCTGGCCTCACTGATCGGAGTCGTCGGCGCCGTTGCAGTCAGTTCCGGTACCGCCGCCCTGCACCTGGCACTGCTGGCCCTGGAAATTGGTGAAGATGACGAGGTCGTGATTCCCAGTTTTGTCTGCCCGGCCCTCCTCAACGCAATCCGCTATGTTCGGGCCGTACCGGTTCTGGCCGATATCAACCCGGAAACCTTCAACATGGATGTCCTGGACCTCAAGAAGCGCCTGACTGGAAAAACGAAGGCCGTTATCGTTCCACATATGTTTGGTTTGCCGGCTGATATCAGGGAGATTGTTTCTCTGGGCGTCCCCGTCATAGAGGATTGCGCTCAATCCCTGGGAAGTCGCTATGAGGGATCACCGACGGGAAGCTTCGGCGCGTTGTCTGTTTTTTCTTTCTATGCCACCAAGGTAATCTGCACCGGCGAAGGGGGCATGATCGCTTCCGGCGATTCACGGTTACTTGGAAAAATCAGGGATTTGCGCGATTACGACGAAAAGGATGACGGACGCCTGCGCTACAACTACAAGCTGACGGATTTACAGGCGGCCTTAGGTTTGGCACAGCTCCGGAAACTCCCGGCCCTGATCGGACGCCGTCGGGCAATCGCCGGCCGGTATCATGAATTCTTTCAGGAACACCTCTTATCCATGCCTGTTTGCCCTTCGGACCGTGAGCATATCTATTTCCGTTACATCATTCGAACGGAGCGTCTTTTAAAACTGTTCGACGCCGGCAGGGATGCCGGCATCGCTTATCGACGACCGGTCTTCAAACCCCTCCATCATTACCTGAAAACGACCGGTTATCCGCAGACCGATGCGGCTTTTTTCGGGACAGTTTCTATTCCCATCTATCCGTCTTTGCGCGACACCGAGGTTAAAATCATCCTTAATCATCTTCAATCCATTCTGAAATGAGGTGACCGGCATGTTCTCCAGAGAAAATACATGGAAGGCTTCATTCCGGCGGATATTCTGGATGTCGGCACTGATAGTTTTCGTCATGCTCCTTATTCCCCTCGTCCGTTATATGTTTTTCGAACATATCGGCCGCTGGCTTTATATCTTCCTCTTTGCTTTTTCCACCGCCGCCCTGCTCACGCCGGTCATGGCGGCCACCGCCGCAAAAGCCGGTATAGTCGATATCCCCGGAGGCCGGAAGATCCATTCTGAGGTTACTCCTCTGCTCGGCGGCGTGGCCATTATCATCTCCTTTATCTCCGCTCTCCTGGCCAATATGATCCTGGATACCCGGATCATCGCCCTCATTGCCGGAGGTGCGGTCGTGGCTGTTGTCGGGCTCATCGACGACTGGAAAAATATTCGGGCCGGCTACAAGCTCTTCATTCAGATATTGGTCGTCATCCTCCTGATCCGTTGCGGAATCATCCTTGATCTCTTTCCGATCCATACGACCTGGGGCTATCTCCTCAACGCCGCCCTTTCCATCATCTGGATAGTAGGTCTGACCAACGCCATGAACTTCATCGACGGCATGGACGGTTTGGCTACGGGTGTTAGCGCGATCATCTCTCTTTTTTTGGGGCTTGTGGCTTTTCAGACCAATCAGCCGTTCATGGGATGGATCGCCATCGCCATGATGGGAAGCTGCCTCGGTTTCCTTCCTTTTAATTTCAGTATGAACAAACGGGCATCGATTTTTTTAGGCGACGCCGGGAGCACCTTCGTCGGGTTCGTCCTTTCGGCTCTGGCCATCAAGGCCGCTTGGGCGGACAACAATCCAATTGTCTCTTTTGCCACCCCCATTCTCATCTTCTGGGTCCTGATTTACGATATGGCATATATCAGCGTGGAGCGCATCATCTCCGGCAAGGTGAAAAGTTTCCGGGATTGGATCGATTATGTGGGTACCGATCATATCCACCACCGTCTTCTTGCCGTTTTTGGCGACAGGAGAAAAACGGTCTTTTTCATTTTTTTCCTCTGCGCCACTCTCGGCATCAGTGCCATTACACTGAGAAACGCCCGCCTCGTCGATGGAATCCTGACAGTTCTGCAGGCATTCCTTATTACTGTCATTGTTTCCATTCTTGAATATTCGGGGCGCAAGCGGTAAAATATTGAGAGAAAGGGGTCAAGGATTCGATCCCGCCAATGGGCGGGAAAGGGTTCAAGTGAAGATGGTGATAAAGAATAGGGGTCAAGGATTCCAGGGTTCAAGCGATCGGAAACGCGAGGGAATTCTCTGCAGATAGCAACAGCCCACGCCCACATTGCTTCAGAGTAGGTGTTATGCAAAGGTCTCAAAGAGGTGTTATGAAAAGGTCCAACACCGAAAAGATCAGATCACTCGGTCTCTGCCTCGGCGCTTCAACTATTTCCGCTGTTTGCCTTGAAGCGGAGCGGTGCCCCGGTCCGGCGGCATCCGGTTCGTCTCAGAATCCCCATATTACCGGCTTTTTAACTCTTCCTCATGAAGGTGATCCGAGACGCACCCTCCTTTCTGCATTTGAACAGCTTGGGAATTCTTTTGAGAGGATTGCCTCAACCGGCCGCAGATTCCATGAACTCCTGAATTTATCAACTATTCCGGAACCCGAAGCGGTTGAATATGCTTACGGGTTTGTGAAGTACCCGGATATCTCCTCCCCGGCTATTGTCTCAGCAGGCGGTGAAACTTTCATGGTCTATGTGTTAAACCGGACCGGAAGGATATCCAGTGTTTCCACCGGGAACAAGTGCGCTTCCGGCACGGGTGAGTTTTTTTTGCAGCAGCTTCGAAGGATGAATGTTTCGATGGAAGACGCGGCCACCTGGGCGGTATCGGAAGAGCCTCATAATGTTTCCGGCCGGTGCTCCGTTTTCTGCAAATCGGATTGCACCCACGCCACAAATAAAGGCGTTCCAAAGTCAAAGGTTGCCTCAGGCCTCTGCAAAATGATGGCAAACAAGATCCTGGAGCTCTTAAAGAAGGTGAAAAGAGAAAATATCATGATCACCGGCGGGACAACCCGGAACAGGATGATGATAGAATATCTGCAAAGGGAAATCCCGGGACTCATCGTTCCCAAAGAGGCTCCTTATTTTGAGGCTCTCGGGGCTGCGTTATGGGCTCTTGAACACGAGACGCTCCCTTTATCCGGAACGGATGCTTTGTTCAAGAATGAATCGATATCCTTTGAAACTCTTTTGCCCTTAAAAGACTTTGAGGAGATGGTGGAATTCAAGACCATGTCGGAAGGTGAAATTAAAGCAGATGACATTTGCACGTTCGGCCTTGATGTGGGTTCGACGACAACAAAGGCTGTTCTTCTCAGGAACAGAGATAATGCAATCCTTGAATCGGTTTATCTGCGGACAAACGGAGATCCGGTAGGCGCCTCAAAAAAGTGTTATGAGCACATAATGAAAGAAGTTGAAAAAAAAGTGCCGCTTTCCGGGATAATTATAGAAGGACTCGGCGTATGCGGTTCAGGCCGCCAGATTGCGGGCCTTCATGCGCTAACAGACGGTATCATAAATGAAATAATCGCTCATGCTGCGGCAGCGGTATATTTCGATCCCAAAGTCGATACGATATTTGAAATAGGAGGACAGGACGCAAAGTACACGTACATTACCAATTCAGTGCCTTCGGATTATGCCATGAACGAAGCCTGTTCAGCGGGCACCGGCTCTTTTCTCGAAGAATCGGCCCATGAGACTCTCGGAATAAAGATGGAAGATATAGCCGGTGTCGCCCTGAGAGGGTCAAAGCCTCCGAACTTCAATGATCAATGCGCCGCTTTCATAGCCTCTGATATTAAAAATGCCATTCACGAAGGGTTAAAACACGAAGATATAGTTGCAGGGCTTGTATACTCGATCTGTATGAACTATTCGAACAGGGTCAAGGGAAACAGGCCCGTAGGGGAGAAAGTATTCATGCAGGGAGGGGTATGCTACAACCGCGCTGTTCCTCTTGCTATGGCGGCCCTGGTCGGCAAACCGATTGTTGTGCCTCCCGAGCCCGGACTTATGGGCGCATTCGGCGCTGCACTCGTGGTTAAAGAGAGGATCGAAACGGGCTTGATGCAAAAAAAGCGTTTTGATCTTAAAGCACTTGCAGGCCGGGAGGTCCGGTACGGAAAGGCATTTACATGCAAGGGAGAAAAAAACGAATGCGACCGGCGCTGCAATATAGCGGTAATTGAACTTGAGAATAAAAAATATCCGTTCGGGGGCGCCTGCAACCGTTACTATAACCTGCGCCACAATATCAAAAGCGATGCCGATAAACTTGACCTTGTCCATGTTCGCCAGAAACTTGTTTTTGGAAAATATGCCGCTTCATACTTAACCCCGACAAACGGGACTATTTTCAGTACCCCCTTGAGGGGTACTCTTTACAGTACCCCCATGAGGGGTAAAAAAACGCAGGAAATAATCTCTCACTTAATAAACGGATCGGAAAAAGGGTTAAAAGGCCGGGTCGGAATAAACAAGAGCTTCCTTGTCAATACTTACTATCCTTTATATTCAACCTTTTTCCATGAGATCGGATTTGAAACTGTAGTTCCCAAAGTTCCTTCGCAGGAGGGAATGGATCAGAAAAACGCGGCGTTTTGTTATCCTGTTGAGCAGTCTCACGGATTCTTCTGGTCTCTTATTTCGGGCGATGATGTCCCGGAGTTTATTTTTCTGCCTCATTTTAAAGCCGTGCCGGCTACAAACGGGTATAGAAGTTCCCAGGTCTGTCCGCTTGTTCAGGGGGAAACGTTTTATCTTCAAACCACATTCAGAAAGAAGATTGAAGAGCTCAGGAGAAAAGGAGTAAAAATCCTTGCGCCTCTTATCGATCTTACTATGGGGATCGAATCCGCAAAAGAGCCTCTTCTTGAAACTGCGAAACTGATGGGATTGCCCGGTAAGGCTGCCGAAAAAGCATTTATTGCAGCGGCTGAGGCCCAGAAGAACTGCTTTAATGAGATGAGGTTTATCGGCAATGAAGCCTTAAAAGAACTTGAAAAAGATCCTGAAAAATTCGGCGTAGTGATTTTCGCCAGGCCATACAACGGCTTTGTCGAAGAAGCTCACATGGGAATACCACGGAAATTCGCCTCGAGAGGCATCAGTGTGTTGCCGTTTGATTTTCTCGATTTCGACAATGAGGAGAGCAAACGCCATATGTACTGGGGGATGGGACAGTTGCTGCTTAAAGCCGGAAAAGTTACAAAACGCCATTCCCAGCTTTTCGGTACGTATATAACCAATTTTTCCTGCGGTCCCGATTCATTTCTTATAGGGTACTTCAGGGATCTGATGGGGAGAAAACCGTCATTAACTCTTGAGCTTGACAGCCATACCGCAGATGCCGGGCTGGAAACGAGAATCGAAGCCTTTATTGATATTGTCAATTCCTACAGGCAGCTTGTTGTCCAAAAAAAGATTGCAGGAAGAAAAAGGCGATTTATACCGGCAAAGGTAGTTCTTGAAAACGGGGTTCCCGGAGTAATTACATCATCAGGTCATGCCCTGCCGATGACCGACCCCTGCGTAAAGATGCTGTTGCCTTCCATGGGCAGACTCGCAACTGAATCGTTTGCGGCGGTATTAGGCGGAAAAGGCTATAATGTTGTGGCGCATCCTCCGGCTGATAAAGCTGTTCTCAAGCTGGGCCGCGCCAACACATCATGCAAGGAATGTCTGCCACTGATACTGACTACCGGGACGCTCCTTAATTACATAAATAACGGAAAATCAAAGGGAGAGGTTCTGATTTATTTCATGCCGACTTCTTCCGGTCCTTGCAGGTTCGGCCAATACCAAATTTTCATGGAAGACCTTGTTGCAAGGCTAGAGATTCCTGATGTAGCCATGCTCTCCCTTACTTCCGAGAATTCATACGGAGGAATGGAAAACGATTTTCACAGAAGAGGTTGGTGGGGTGTTGTTGTATCGGACGTGATGGAAGATATACGTTCAATGATTTTGGCAAATGCCCTTGATCGTGATTCCGCTTTGGATCTTTTTGAAAAGGAATGGCGTTTGATTCTCCGTGAATTGGAAAAAGGAGACTTAAGTAGTTTCGGAAAGAAGATAAAAGAGAGCGCTGAAAAATTTAAAGCGCTTCCGATGAAACTACCGCCGGATGAAGTTCCAAAGATATCTCTTGTCGGTGAGATATTTGTCCGGAGGGATTCGATATCAAGACAGAATCTTACGGAAAGGCTCGCAGATATGGGATTTGCGACCGTTTGCTCTCCGATTGCAGAGTGGCTTCACTATTGCGATTATCTGGTTGATAAAAAGCTTGTCGATGCAAGGATGTCGGGGCGGGAAAGACTCACTTTTGCCTTTAAAAAGAAGATCATGAGAAAATATGAGAAAAGCATCAAGAAAACATTGTCGCTTTCAGGTCTGGTGCATGCCGAATCTGTTAATGCAGAAGCAATTATAAAAACAGCCATGCCTTACATATCTCCGAATCTCACGGGAGAAGCGGTTCTGACAGTCGGAAGCGCGATCACCGAGATTGCGTCCCATGCCTGCGGAGTAATTGCAATAGGGCCTTTCGGATGCATGCCGAACAGGCTTTCAGAGGCGATACTGACCGAAATAATGAACAGAGAAGGCAAGCTTGCCGCCGGGCCGGGCAACAGACGACTAAGGGCTGTTCTCTCTGATGCGGATAACCTCCCGTTTCTTGCAATTGAAAGCGATGGATCTCCCTTTCCGCAGCTTATAACTGCAAAACTCGACGCTTTCTGTCTGCAGGCAAAAAGGCTTCACTCGAATATGATGAGGCATTAGTAAGTAAGAGATTATTTCCTGCGTTTTTCTACCCCTCAAGGGGGTACTGAAAAGAGCGGCAGGAAATAATCTCGTAAACTTACTTACACCCCTCAAGGGGGTACTGAAAAAAGTCCCGTTTATCGGGGTTAAGGCATGAGGCGAGAGGCAACAAATTGTATTTAATGAATTAATATAAGCCTCTTGACAATCAAATCGCAACATAATATAGCAGTCACGTCTTTTTTTTAAATGTGGCGTAAAATTATTTGGCGGGGTAAAAACTTACATAGGCTGGGTTAAATGTCGAGACCTTTGCATAACACCCCCTTTTGCCCGATTACTATAAAGATTCGGTTTCCGGTCTCTGGTTTGTTGTTTCTGGTTTTTCTCTTTTAACCAGAAACCAGTAACTATGAACCAAAAACCTAAGTCTTTATTTTCGCCTTCCTTGTACTTGGCCAAAATTGGGCGTTCTTCAAAGGTCTCATGTCATATTCAGGTGAATGCCTGAAAAATCGGTAATTTAAACAGGAGGTGCTTGCATGGCGGATTATAATATCAATATTTTTTTGGATGATGAAAAATTTAAGAAAATTGAAGGCGTTCAGTTGGCCGACCAGGTTAAAATGATCGACGGGAAAAAGGCTATCCAGGTGCCTTTCAGCGACAAGGAACACAAGAAACTTATCAAGGGTTTTACGGATTTGGCCTTTGATGCGTCCAATTCCTGTGTTATTCCGGAAAATGCCGAGAAAATTCTTTTTGATATCGTTGTCAGCATGAAGACCGTAGATGTCATGAAATTTGCCATTATGAAGATTTACAGCCCTCTTGCAGGAAAACCAATCCGGGCAGCAAGATATTAGGAGCCGTTACGAAATAACCATTGCATTTCTGACCATTTCGGTACGGCTCCTTATGCCGTTCACAGCATTTTAATGTTACGGTTATTTTTAAACGACGGCTTAAGCCGTCGTAACGGCTCTTAACCCCGATAAACGGGATAAGTGCGTTAACGAAACTATTTTCCGCCGGGAAAACGCAGAAAATAGTTTCTAACTTACTAAACGATACACTCGCTTTTTCCGGGTTATCCGATAATTTTTCAAGGGAAAGATCTGACGATTTTTCCCTTTTTTTATTGTGCGCCCGGCAGGGCGCACCCACTTTAAGTAGTTAGCTCAACAGGGTCTCGTGAGCCTTCTTGATGAGCAGTGACGAGTACATAATCTTACATGACGTATGCCGAACGGTACGTACGGTGGTGTGAGAGGCTGGGGCCGTGAGGCCCCGCCCACTCGATTTGCGCGATTTCACATCAGATTCATCCGCGGCGGACAGAATCATTATTTTACGAAGCCGTCATAATAATGGTTTGGTAATAAATCGAAATTCAGACAGCAAAGTAAAAAGCTCATTATGCAAGGCGCACGAATCTTGAGGAATGAAGCGTACTTTCTGGTACGCTGCAATGACGAAAGATGCAGTGCAACACAGCAGAATGATTTTTTACGAAGCTGTCGTAAAATAATGATTGTAATAACAATGAGTTTGTTTTATTTTTGAAAAAATGACGGCGGATGATAAAAATATGAATTTTACCTGTAAAAGAATTGTTGTGAGCCATGCTGCCCGGTTTCGATAAAATTGTTGAAGAAAGAATACTGGATGCACAGAGAAAGGGGGAATTCGACAACCTACCGGGGGCCGGAAAACCCCTTGATATAGAGGAGTCAGGTTCCGTTCCGGAAGACCTTCGCATTGCATACAAGATATTGAAAAATGCCGACTACATTCCCCCTGAGCTTGAGCTTAAAAAAGAGATCCGCAAAACTGAAGATCTGCTTGCCGGCATGGAAGATACCGCGGAAAAATATCGGGTTTTGAAGAAACTTAACTATATGATAATGAAAGTAAACCTTTTGCGGAACACGCCCATTATGTTCGAGGAGTCCGAGCTCTATGCCGAAAAACTGGTCGACAAATTCGGGCAGAAGTAGCGGCTTTTAACGGAGTGTTATGCAAAAGTCTTATAAAAAGGAACCGGATGCAATGAAAAAAATCACTGTTGCGCTTCTTTCAGGCGGTATATCATCCGAGCGCGAGGTCTCCAAAAAGAGCGGAGACCAGGTCTTCGATGTTCTGGATAAGACAAAATATGACGTTATCCGTTACGACCCCCGGTCGGATCTTTTACGCCTTGTCTCCGATTCTGCGAATATTGATATAGCGCTTATAATACTTCACGGGCAGTATGGGGAGGACGGAACGGTTCAGGGTTTGCTTGATCTTCTTGATATCCCCTACCAGGGCTCGGGTGTTCTTGGAAGCGCCGTTGCCATGAACAAGCTCGCCTCAAAACTGCTGTTCGAGAAATCCGGGCTTCCAGTTCCTCCTTATATGGTAATTAAAAGAGGTGATCCGGTTGACCCTGAAACCTGTGAAAGACGTCTCGGCATGCCACTTGTTATAAAGCCTGTTTCCGGCGGTTCGAGTATCGGGGTTTCGATTGTAAAATCGGGAGAATTTTTCATGGAGGCCGTAAAGACGGCGTTTTCTTACGATGATACTCTCCTGATCGAAGCTTTTATAAAGGGTGTAGAGATTACGGGCGGAGTCATAGGAAACGATAAACTTGAGGCTTTGCCGATTGTTGAAATAATTCCGGATAAAAATTATGAGTTTTTTGATTACACGGCAAAGTATACCGCCGGGGCAACCAGAGAGATCTGCCCGGCCCGTATAGATGAATCCCTGGAAGTAAAAGCGAGGGAATTTGCAAAAACGGCTCACAGGGCTCTTTTCTGCAGGGGATACAGCAGGACCGACATGATTCTTGACGGAAAGGATATTTATGTTCTTGAAACAAACACCATTCCCGGAATGACCGCCACAAGTCTTTTGCCCATAGCAGCTCACACGGCCGGCATCTCTTTCGGCGGACTCCTTGACATGCTGATAGAGCTCGGCATGAAAGGGCGGGGTAAGAAGCCGGATAAAAAAAAGCCTTAAAAGGTGAATGAGTGATAATAACAAGTTCAAAAGAACTGATGAACCGGTATGATGAGTTGGGCCGTGGCGATATATTCATCGGAAAACCCGGCGCGGGTGAGTTAAAGCAGTTTTTATTGATTGACCTTCTCGAAAGAGGTGTTCTTTGTGTTCCGTCTCCTCTTCCCCAGATCATAAGCGGCTCAAAGGTCGTTCAGACTCTTCTCTTGAACAGGTGGATGCTTCCGAATACTTTAGTGATTTCAAGGAGGAAGAATCTTATGGATGCGGTCGGACTGTTCAACAGGACAGGGACGGCTCATGTTGTTACGAAAGAAGACCGGATGCATTGCGGGCACGGGATAAGAAAGTGGGAGTCGATAGAGACTCTGTATAGTTTTATTTCAATGTCGGAATCATCTTATCCTTTTATATTGCAACCGTATGTCGAGGGTTTTACGGATCTCCGCGTGATCATAGCAGGGGATTATGTGGAAGCGTATGCAAGGCATAATCCCGATAATTTCAGAATGAACATGGCGGCGGGCGGATCGAGCAGGCCGGTTGACCTCGATGCGGATAAAGAGAGATTTTGCAGGGCTGTAATGGAGAGAGGAAAATTCCCTTATGCCCACATCGACATCATGGTCGCTTCAGGCGGGAAATATTACCTTTCGGAAATAGCTTTAAACGGCGGCATTAAGGGCGCCTGCATAGAAAGGGTTGAGCTTGAGCGCAGGAAACAGGAGATTACGGACAGGTTGATCAGGGAATATGCAGAACAGTGAAGAGCAAGGGTCAAAGGCACAGAGGCACAAAGGCACAAAGCGAAAAGAAACTTAACACCTGACACATAACACCCCAATACATGAACCACTTCAGGCAGGAGGTTCTTATGAAAGTTTTGGTAGTCGGAAGCGGCGGCAGGGAACACGCGCTTATCTGGAAAATAGCTCAAAGTCCCAGAGTGAAAAAAATCTATTGCGCTCCGGGGAATGCCGGTATCGCAGATCTTGCCGAGTGCGTGCCTATCGAGGCGGATGATATAAAAAAGCTCCTTGAATTCGCCAGGAAGGAAAAGATCGGACTAACGGTTGTCGGCCCGGAAGCTCCCCTTTCCATGGGAATAACGGACCTGTTTGAAAAAGAGGGCTTGAAGGTTTTCGGAGCTTCGATGAGAGCCGCCGAGATAGAATCGAGCAAATCCTTCTCAAAAGCGATAATGACGAAATACGGCATTCCGACTGCCGAAGGGAAGGTATTTACAAGCTACGGGGCGGCTGAAGCCTACATCCGGAAGAAAGGCGCTCCTCTGGTTGTCAAAGCCAACGGGCTTGCCGCTGGAAAGGGAGTAATCGTCTGCTCCACGGAAAAAGAAGCAATCGACGCCCTTGACAGCATACTGGTGAAACGGACTTACGGGGATGCCGGAAAGATGGTCGTAATTGAGGAATGCCTTGTTGGTGAGGAGGCGTCTTTCCTTGCTTTTACAGACGGGAAAACAGTTCTTCCTCTTCCGTCTTCACAGGATCATAAGCCTGTTTTTGACGATGATAAAGGCCCCAACACCGGCGGAATGGGCGCTTATTCACCTGCTCCGGTTGTGGACAGGTATATTCACAAGAGGGTCATGGCAGAGATCATGATACCCATTGTCCGGGCTATGGCTGCCGAGGGCAGGCCTTACAAGGGAGTTCTGTACGCCGGGCTGATGATTGACAGGGACAAGATAAAGGTTCTGGAATTCAACGGCCGCTTCGGCGATCCTGAAGCACAGCCTCTTTTGATAAGAATGAAAAACGACATTATCCCGGTAATGGAGGCTGTAATAGAGGAAAGGCTTCATGAGTGCAAACTGGAAATTGACGAGAGAGCATCTGTGTGTGTTGTCATGGCATCGGGAGGTTATCCGGGCTCCTACAGGAAAGAGATACCCATAAAAGGGCTCAAAGAGGCCGCGCGCATAAAGGATGTCGTCGTGTTTCATGCAGGCACAAAGTTTAAAAACGGCTCTGTTGTCACAAACGGGGGACGCGTCCTGGGAGTCACCGCCCTCGGGGATACCGTTACCGCTGCAATTGATAAGGCATACAAGGCTGTTTCCATGATAAAATGGGAAGGAGTCCTGTACCGTAAAGATATCGGCAAAAAGGCGGTGATGCGCAAGGCTGTTCCTCCTAAAGTGGAAATTGTAATGGGCAGCGATTCCGATTATGATGTCATGGAAGAGACGGTTGCCGTTTTGAAAAAATTCAGCATTCC
>Ga0105092_10000850_pt1 | contig 16228 bp, 8 predicted proteins | sample PPLLak2March2015_FD_87021 | JGI IMG/M metagenome (GOLD analysis project Ga0105092, IMG submission 87021) | Freshwater sediment microbial communities from Prairie Pothole Lake near Jamestown, North Dakota, USA - PPLs Lake P7 Core (1) Depth... | ecosystem: Environmental > Aquatic > Freshwater >... | reverse complement strand
TCATGTGCTTATCCTGTGCCATATGTATCAGTATACGCAAGGCATAGCTCGTTGTAGAGGATAGAATCATAAATGCTACCTGAAGGTATTATATACAAATTTAATGTTTTATGTGAGACTAAGAAATCCTTGTTTATATTATCTCACGGTATATGTTTTTTTACAAAAAAACCCCGGATTATGCCGGGGCTTTTTTAAATGCAATATCCTGTTTGATTTCTATTTCAAACAAATATTATAGGAAGTATGGACATGATAACCAACGCTTTGGCTGTTGACAATTGTTTTGTCACTTGCATTAAGTGAGACATTGCCGCAAGGATAAGCATTGGCGGGAGTCACAATACTGAAGCTGTTACCCGGTAACGGTAGCGTGTTTGCTGTGCTGCTTAAACCGCCACCCCAGGTTGTTCCAAAACTCCATTGCGCGATATTCTTATCAAAAACAAAATAATGTCCGGTAATTGTATCACCTTTTTTATAATGCGTGCAATCACCGCCATCATCAACCTGCAGTTGAACCGCCGGCGCAGTGTTGTCCATTTGAATTGTTTTGGAGAATACACCTGAAACGGTATCCACTTCCATCTCTACAAGTAATTTATCCTCCGTTCCGGGAGTGAATCTGGCCAAAACATTCAGGGTATTCTTTTCCGGGTTGAGGAAATGGTAGTATCCTGCAGAATCCACCGACTGTGTTGTGAATTGTACCCACGGAGCAAAGGGAAGGTAACCTACAACAACAAATGAATCAGTGGCATAATGGGATGCCAGGGTAACCAGGTTGGTTATCTTAATTTTGTAACGATAACCCGGAAATGTGGGTCCATTTAGGACAATCACACCACCAAATGGAGCACCGGTTGGAACACCCATACCATTAAAAGCAAAGAACGAGCCAGGTTTCGTCAGACCGGTAGAATCCTCTACATGTGACACATCTATTCCACCAATAATATTGAATAGCGGTAATACATCACCGGGATTTATAACCACACCGGGTTTAATCTGAACATGTGCATCGACACGGTTCCCGTAAAACTGAAGTTTATTCGGATCTGTTGTCGACGGCGGTACATTCCATGACAGTACTCCCCTTACTTGTACCAGATTAGGATTAGTGCATAACTTTCTGTGGAAAGTGGCATCTAATGGCAGGGAAACACTGTAACATAAGCCGTTACCCTGCATCTTCAAATCATATACATTTAGCTGAACCGTATTGATGTATTCCCACACACAGGGATCGTTCCAGTTAATCCAAAAGGATATATATTCTTTGCTTCCGCCAGTGCACAAATCACCACTGTAGCCGACATTCTTCTTAATACTGATCGTTGCTACCAGGCTTTCTGTATTGTAATCCAAACCCACACAATCCAATTCTTCATAATCAACATTTGCCTTCGATTTATCCGGAAGCACTGATATATCCAGATCATCAATAAGCTTGCTGACATTGATTTTCGCGTCACTTAAAATGGATTTTTCCATTAACGATAAGGGCGAAAGAGGATATTTAACAAGGTTGTGAATCGTTTTGAAAGCATACCGTGATGCCGGCACTTTTAATTTTTCGGAATTTTTCACGAAGTCCGCTAGGAAAGGTGGCTCGGGTTTGGGATTTAACTGGGCAAGATCAATCCCGGTAATTGCTGCCAATAATTTAGATGACAAATTCGGAGAACTTACCGCGAGGTCCAAATATTCGGACAGATCTATATTCCCAAATTTCCATGAGGGTTTTAGCTGCACATCGCAATCCCTGACATTTCCCCAGGGAGGTAACCAATTTGGAAGATTGGTGGGAGGATCAATACTCCACGACAGAATAGCCCTTAAAGTAGGCAATACCGGTTTATCACAATAGAAAATCTTAGATGTAATTTTCTTTTTTGTAGCAACATAGATAACCGGGAAAATCGACTTTCCATTGCAATCCTTTGCATCGGGGATATCATGAACATTTATTGCCACGCTTCCCTGATCAATAAATCCGTTTCCATCATGAAAATCAAGATAGAATCTAACATATTCGAATGAACCGGCACTGCATAGATTACCCGAATAACCTGCCGGTTTTTTGATGGAAAAGGTAGCTTCCATGTTTGCTGTATCCGGATTATATCCGACACAGGTTAGCTGCTCATAACTTGTATTTGAAATGAGCTTTAAATTGGATTTGAGTTTACTTCCTGGATTGTTTCCGAAATAATTCGGATTTTTTGCAAGCATCTGCTGAAAATGGCTTCGCTCTGGTTCCAACTTGATTTTCGAACCAAGAGCTGAATTACTTTTTTCCATAGTGCTTAGTTGAATTATATGCCTACTCTTTGATCGGATTTTGGGCTTCCTCCGTTTAATTTTTTAGAAGTCACATTATAACAATGGATTTCAGTAAATGTTAACTCATTATGAAATCGTTGTGTGAAAAAAAAAGTCTCGCAGGGGGGTTGGGGATTTTCTTTCTACCGACAGGTAATCCCTGGCGGGATTCTTAAATTGCCTTCAGTAATCCCTGGCGGGATTAAAAACGTATCGTATAATTAATTTTCAGCCGGGCTTCGTAATCAGGCTGGTTAAAACGATTGTAGGGATCGATATGGGGAGAATTCCAGACAAGAAATATCTCTTTACCCGGCCGGATAATCCATTGGAACCGGGATTGCCAGGCCATGGTTTCAGTCTGGTTGTCGTATTGAACAAAGCTGTAAAGTGACAGAGCGGGACTGAACAAAAGGTTCAGGTTAAACCTGAAAATCTGGGTTATTACCTGCTCCCCGTTAATATGAATATATTTCCGGTCTGAGTCCAAACCGATATACACCGGAACAAATACCTTATAACCAACCTGCATGAGCCAGTCGGTTCGTGTACCCGAATAGAAGCCTCCCGTTCCGATCTGCATGGTAGCCCAGAAGTTCCTTCTTTTGGCCGACATAAGCTGTAAGGAATGGTTCCAGAAGGTATACTCACCAGCAGGTATCAGGTATTTTTCAAACAGCACAAAATCCGTCAGGAGCGATTCATGCTGGACCAGCGATGATAGAATAATAATATCACCGCTCAGAAAATCTATTTCTCCGTAATTCAGTTTTATTTCTGCACTCTGCAATGCTCCCAAACTCAAATCGCTAATGAATGCATAGGAAAAACCTGTTTTGAACTGGAGTATGCCTTTGATTTTTGGACGGGGCCCTAACCTGAAACTTCCGTAGAAATTCCGGATATCCCTGCGTGGAACAAAACCAAGTCCGGCGACAAAATTCTCACCCACCTGCAAAAAACCCATCCTGAAATTCAACAGGTCATTCGGATAATTGATCTCTGTTCCGAATGAAACATCGTTTTGGCTGAGCCCGGTGGTAAATGACTGCATGGCATACAGGTTCAGCACAACATTTTTATTGCCTTTAAAGGATGAACTGGCCAGCCTCAGGTCGAAACCGGCCACTCCGTTATCATCTGCGGAAAGCGCATTTCCATGTGTTCCAATGACACCAATAGATGACTGTTTGCCGAAGTTTAGCGCGACTCTTCCAATTGTATAGCCTGGATTGTCCCATTCGTTGTCATCCTTTATATGAATGAAGCCAAGATTCCATTTCCCGGCTTGTCCCGTAAACTTGCCACCATACTTCACCGGAATGGGATTTCCTTCAGGATCGAGTCCAATTCGTCTTGAAAAGAAAGGAATGACCTGGGTATTCTGAGGATTTTCCGCATCCCCGTTAATTCCAAAATTAAAATAGTTTGACCCATCCAGAAAGAAATCCCTTTTCTCGGGAAAAAACAGGCTGAAGCGGGTGAGGTTGATTTGCTTCTGATCTACCTCCGTTTGTGCAAAATCCGTATTGATAGTCAGGGCAGCCTTCAGCGAGGGGGTGATCTGATAAAATGCATCCAGGCCTGCATCGATCAGTGCCTCCGGATCTTCACCGGGTTTCTTGCTAACCCCGGTAGTTACATAGGGGATCAAATCAAGTCCGATACCCTGCGTAATGTTGTTCAAACCTGTAATTCGTCCGGCATCAGAAATCTGAAATCTGTCGGCGTCCAGCGTAGTAGCCGGCCAATATGATGTTTCTGATTTCTTTTTAATATTCCGGATCAGTTTTAATCCCCAGGTATCCTGGCCTTTTTTAAACGCTAGGGTTTTGAAAGGGATGATCAGCTCGGCCTCCCATCCATTTTCTGTCAGGCGGGCTTTGCCATCCCAAAGGCCATCCCATGATTTGTTGAATCCTTTGCCGTTTTCGCTGATGAGGGCATCACCAATGCTTCCCCTGGGTCCGATCTGAAACCAGTATCCGTTTCTTCCATCGAGGTAGGTATCCAAAAGGATCTGCACCCGGTCATCGTCGCCAAGGCTGACATCCCGGGCCATTTCTTTTGCCGTGATGCCACCCGGAGGTGCTTCGCACCGGATTCCAATATACAGGTTGTTCTGATCAAACAGGAACAGAAATTCGGTATATTCGGTGCCCGGTTCGCCGGTCTTCGGTTCCCGCTGGTACAACTCATTGATCAGGGCCGCCTTATTCCAAATGTCCTCGCGAACATAGCCATCCAGGTCGGGGACGGTATCGGTATAAGCGGCCTTAATTTCAGGCTGGGACCAGGATACGGCCAGGGTATAAAAGCCAAAAACCAGACAAAGAATAAAGCCACGTATCATGAGGTAAATTTGGGACCTGAAGATAAAGAAAATGTTGGAAGAAGTGATGAGTGAAGAGACCCTGTTTTTGCGCCTTTGCTTCAGTCATTTAAAATCTTGTTATATAAGAGTATGGAGGAAGGATTTCACCGAAGAACAATTATTATTATATTTCGTGTAATATTTTCTTTTCCTTAAATTTCTTTATCAATTACTACCAATTAAACCTAATCCCATGAAAAATTTCTTTGTGATCATGATCTTTGGTGGATGTATCCTCTTCAGTTGCACAGATGATAATGAATCAGGGTTGGTAATCAAAAAAGAAAGCGTTACCGGAATTGTTCAAAAAGGACCATTTATTAGCGGGACTTCTATTACTATCAGCGAACTTAATAATGATCTTTCGCAAACCGGTAAGATATTCATTACACAGATCAGTGATAATAAAGGAGGCTTTACTGTCAATGACCTGGCTTTGATTTCACAATTAGTTAGTATAAAAGCAGATGGCTTTTATTATAACGAAATTTCAGGTGAGCAGTCAGCCGCACAGATTACACTCAATGCTTTGTCCGATGTTTCTGACAAAAATTCAATCAATGTTAACATTTTATCCAGCCTGGAAAAACCAAGGACAGAATACCTGATCAAACACGGCTCCGGTTTTAGCGAGGCTAAGTCCCTGGCCCAGTCAGAAGTTCTGGCCGTGTTCAATATTCAAAAAGAAGGTATGGAAACATCTGAAATGCTGGATATATCAAAGGATGGTGATGACAACGCCATATTGCTGGCCATTTCCTTAATATTGCAGGGATACCGGACGGAAGGGGAGTTGACAGAATTGCTATCCAATATGTCCACCGATTTAATGGAAGACGGAGTATTAAGCAACGCAGATCTGGGTTCCAAATTAATTAACCATGCAATCATTCTGGATACCATATCCATAAGAAATAACCTTGAGAGCAGGTACCAGGACATCGGAGTTGAAGCGATCATCCCGGGCTTTGAGCAGTACCTGAAAAATTTTATAGAACATACATCTTTTGAAATTACAGAACCACCTTTCGTATATCCGGCAGATGGATTGTATGGCGAAAGCCTTTTGGACACAAATAAAACACAATATTCGGCCTTAGATTTTTCTGTAGCAGCGGTTTTAGCCAAGGGTACATTTCTCAGAATAAGGGTTACCAACCTGACCGGTGAAATTTGGGGTATCTGGCATGATTCGGAAGTAAACTGGACTATTGAAAATAAGGGACCGGAATTTAACTCTGCAATTTTCACATCTATTGAGTCGGGAAAGTCGTGTGATGCGCATATGACTATTTACGATGGCGATTATCTGATCGAATATTTTGAAAATGGAAGAAATGAGCCATCCCGGACCAAAACAATTACGGTCGTAAATGACGGTTTCTAGAAAGTATTGATCCAATTTCAAAAATATTTGTTCATTGACAGTAACCTGTTGGTGAATGAAAAATCTCCTGTTAATTTTAATTCTCCTTATATCCTGTTCCCTTACCAGGGGACAGAATTCATTTCAAGCCGTTATAAAAGATTCGGATTCGAAGGAACCGCTGACCGGTGCAATGGTGGTGGTCAAAGGCATGAAAAACGGTGGTGTATCAGATAGTCATGGCCTGGTTGAACTCACAAACATACCGGAAGGAAGCACCGTTCTGATCTTTCGCTATGTCGGGTACGAGGAAAGGGTTGACACGTTTATTTTTCCGCTGATCGGTAAGGAACCCGTTGAAATACTGCTTACTGCAAGCCCGGAGGAAATGGATGAGGTCATCGTCACGGCCACGCGGTCAAGTCGAACTATCAGTGATGTTCCCACCCGTATTGAAGCGATCTCGGGAGAAGAGCTGGATGAGAAGGGAAACATGAAACCAGGTGACATCCGGATGATGCTGAATGAGAGCACAGGAATTCAGACTCAACAGACATCTGCCACCTCCTATAATTCAAGCATCCGGATTCAGGGACTGGATGGAAAGTATACACAGATCCTGCGCGACGGTTTTCCTTTATATTCAGGATATTCAGGGGGATTGAGCCTTCTCCAGGTTGTTCCGCTCGATCTGCAGCAGATTGAAGTCATCAAAGGCGCATCGTCTACCCTATATGGAGGAGGTGCCATTGCCGGATTGGTCAACCTTGTTTCAAAAACACCCGGAGAAAAAAGCGAACTCAATTTCATGCTCAATGGTACTTCTGCCCTGGGATTGGATTTAAGTGGATTTTACTCCCAAAAATTTAAGGGAACAGGGACATCCGTATTTGCATCATATAATTCAGGAAGTCCGTATGATCCTTCAGAAACAGGCCTGACCGCCATCCCTGAATTCAACCGCATTACCCTGAATCCCAAACTCTACGTGTATATTACTCCCAGAACAACGCTGAATATCGGGTTTAACAGTACAACAGAAAGCAGAACAGGCGGAGATATAAGATATATTGAAGGGAAAGGCGACAGCATTCATTCCTATTATGAAAAGAACAGTACAAAGCGATTCAGCACCCAGCTCGGTTTGACACACCGGATAAGGGAAAACGCAGATTTTACTTTCAAGAACAGCTTCAATTACTATGACCGGAAAATAGAAATTCCGGATTTTGTATTTTCAGGGTTTCAACTTGCCTCATTCTCCGAAGCTGACTTTACAATCAGGAAGACGAGTCATGAATGGATACTCGGAATTAATCTTTGGACTGAACAGTTTACCCAGGATAAAACAGATACAAGCCGCGTGGTGGATTATAACCACATTACAACCGGGGTATTTATTCAAAACACATTGAATATATCTGACAAAATTTTTCTGGAAACCGGTATACGTGGTGACTATCAGAATATATACGGATTCTTTTTTCTTCCGCGGTTGTCCCTGTTAATGAAGGTTACTCCCAAACTGACTGTCAGGGCCGGGGGCGGAATGGGTTATAAAACGCCCACCGTGTTTACGGAGGATGCCGAAAGACTTCAATTCAGAAACGTTATGCCCATTGATGATTCAAAGACACAGGCGGAACAATCCGTTGGTGGAAACCTGGATTTAAATTACCGCACATCCGTTGGCAACCGGATGACTTTCAGTATCAATACACTTGTATTTTACACCTGGATTTCAAAACCATTGATCCTGACAGACCTGGGAAACGGGCAATATGAGTTTCTTCAGCCCGATGGTTATGTTCAGACACAGGGAATTGAAACAAATGCGAAACTTACCTTTGGAAATTTCAAATTATTTATTGGTTATACATTTTCAGATGTGCACCAGAAAGTAGACGGTACCAGGTCTCCTTTTCCTTTGGTGGCCAAACACAGGTTAAACAATGTATTGACTTATGAATTAGAGGAAAAGCTGAAAATTGGGCTGGAGGCATACTACTACAGTCCGCAGCTTCTGAATGACGGAAATACAGGCAAGGCTTTCTGGCTTTGCGGACTGATGGCGGAGAAGCTTTGGGAGCACTTTTCCATTTTCATCAATTTTGAGAATTTGCTGGATACAAGACAAACAAAATTTGATACAATATACACAGGCTCAATAACCAATCCGGTTTTCAGGGACATCTATGCACCCCTGGACGGGTTTGTGGTGAATGGGGGAGTTAAGTACTATCTTTGATCCCATGAAAATTTTATATAAGCGTGCTTTTTACCTGAGCCTTTTCACAATACTATATAACATGGTTGAGGGATTGGTTTCCATGGTGCTGGGTTATGAGGATGAAGCCCTCACCCTGTTTGGTTTTGGTGCCGATAGTTTTATTGAAGTGATTTCCGGTATTGGCATAGCCGTGATGATTATCCGTATACGGAATAACCCGGCAAGTGCTGTGAGCGGGTTTGAACAAAAAGCACTGAAAGTGACAGGAACTGCTTTTTATCTGTTGGCTTTAACCCTCGTTGCAGGTGCCCTCATGAATGTGGCCAGGCAACATAAACCCGAGACAACCCTGTGGGGAATTGTGATATCCCTTGTATCCATTATCGTTATGACATGGCTGATGATTTCCAAAAAAACAATAGGCAAAAAATTGAATTCCGAGCCGGTGCTGGCAGATGCCAATTGCACCAAAGTTTGTATATATATGTCAATTGTGCTCCTGGTTTCAAGCCTCATTTATGAACTCACAGGATTTGCGTATGCCGACGTTCTGGGTGCGGCCGGACTGGTATATTTCTCCGTTTCCGAGGGAAAAGAGGCATTTGAAAAAGCAAAGGGAAAACAATGTTCCTGTGGTCATGGTGAACCTACCGCCCTGCCACGGTAACTCCCAATTCTTCCAATTCGGTAATCTGTTTCGCAGAAACTTTTGTATCAGACAGATCGACATATTCGAGCCTCCCAAGTTCCATCAGGGGAGAGATATCTTTTATTGCATTATTTGACAGATCCAAAATCCGCAGATTGGATAAATGGGAAAGGGTATCGATATCCTCCAGCCGGTTATCTGCAAGGTTTAGTTCCTCGAGTAAGGTAAGTGACCATAGCGGGCATAAATCATGGATACGATTACCTGACAGATCAAGTATCCTCACGTGGATGCAAAACTGGATTCCTTCCAGGTCGTTGATACCGGAACCTGAAAGTTCAAATTCCTCCTGGTTTTCAAGATACCAGGTCGGGAATTCTATCTTTGTTTTACCATACATCCTTATTTTAACCGCATCATAAAAATTGATGCGGGATTGCTCCTTACTGCGCCTTACTGTTTTTTCCTGCACATATCCGCTTTGCTCATTCACAATTGTAAAACCATCCAGATGTATATCCCATTCATACACCGGAGAATAATCAATGTCCTCATAACTTGAAAGCGTCAGGGCTATTTCATCAATACGGTTAAGCAAAAGTATATGGGAATAGGTTAGCAGTCCGTCATAATCATTTGCAGCAGCGAGCCTGTTGATCTCATTTCTGTGGAAGTCACCCCGATCGGGATGATACAGCATCATCAGTTTTGGAAAATAGCGGGCCTCTGTATCGATTGTGAAATCCATCGTTTCGCTGATCATCGACGCAATCTGTTTAAGTGTGCCAAATTGCTGGTTCTTATAAAGATTGATCAGGGTAACCGAAATTTTATTCAAATTCTGATTGGACCATGCCTCTGTAAGCTTGCTATATAATTGCCGAACCTTCATGCTCTCTGGATGATGACTTTTTTACAATAAGGCTACAAAGATAATTAGGTTTCATTTCAAAAAGGGTATTTCCCGGTCCGTAATTTAAATTGATTCTAAGTGGATACAAGCTGTTTTTAACATTTTGAATGAAACATTAATCGCTGTTTATATGTATAAGTATTTACTATCATTGATTCAATTATCATATTGTAGAATCTCGTTATAGAAATTCTGATTTTCAACACCCCACCCGAAACATGCTATCTATTGATGTCTTATAGTTCCCCGGATGAAAATCCTATGGAATAAAGTCGTTTTTGGTTACAAACATATTGTATATATATAATATTAAACGGAATAAATTTACTTTTTGATGCCGTTATATCCTGACTTAATAGTAAAAAGTAAATCCTTAAAATCATACAGGTAATGATTATTCAAAAAATTTCCCAGGTAGCCTTTTTCCTGGTGCTGGCAATGGATTTATATTGTGCAGGCGCCACCGGTTTAGTACCTTCCCACACACTGAATGAAAGCATTATTAAGGATTCACTGAGCACCAGGGGACCTGCTCTTAAAATAGTTTCTTCCGATGGTTGCAGCATAATCACAGCCCGAAGTGGAAACGGTGCCTCACAGGACGCAACCAGGGCTTTTGACAATACGATATCTACCAAGTGGTATAATTACCAGACCACCGGGATAATCTGGCTGCAATATCAATATTGTAATGGAGCAGCTTTTGCTGTAAATTCTTATACCCTCACGTCTGCCAATGACATGCCCCTGCGGGATCCCAAAGCCCTGAACCTCCTGGGATCGAATGACGGGATTAATTATGCCCTTCTTGATTCCAGGACCGGCATTGTGTTTACCAGCAGGTTTCAGACACTTACCTTTACTTTTGCCAATACTGCAGTCTATAAATACTATAAATTCGAGTTTACGGCCAATCCCGGGAACGATGGACTTCAACTGGCTGAGATAGAGCTCATGGGGGCAGAGGCAACCCTTCCGGGACCTTCCGGAACTGTCTGTACTGATGGTTGCAGCATTCTTACAGCCAGAAGCGGAAATCCGCCGGCAAGTAATGCGTCCAGGGCATTCGACAACAGCACATCCACGAAATGGTATAATTATCAGACTACAGGAAGCATATGGATCCAATATCAGTTTTGCAACGGAGAAGCCCATGCGGTCAGTTCCTATTCCCTTACTTCGGCAAATGATATGCCGCTCCGTGATCCAAAAACAGCCATCCTCTACGGATCGAATGACGGTATAAATTATATTACTGTGGATTCCAGGAGCAATATTGCTTTTACATCCCGATTCCAGAAGCAGACCTTTAGTTTTTCCAACAGTACCACCTACAAGTATTACAAGTTTGTATTTGTGGCCAATCCAGGAAATGACGGAGTGCAATTATCTGAAATTGAAATGATGTCTTCCGGAAGCACTTCACAAGGACCGCTGCCTGCAGCACCGTCGGGCCTCATCACATTGTTCAATGCAACTGAATTAACGGGTTTATCGTGGACCGACAATTCATCTGATGAAACCTCCTTTATGGTGGAACAATCCCTTAACAGCTCCTTTACTCCATTGCAGACAAGTTATACTTTGGCTGGAAATACTGTTAAATACGTTGTAAAAGGACTAATTCCAAATACAACGTATTATTTCAGGATCAAATCCACGAATGGTAACGGAAGTTCAGCATATTCAAGTGTGCTGACTGTAAAAACCGGTGTGGAAGATAATTTTCCGCTTACAATGAATGCCGGGCAGTTAAGTACAAAAACAGGCGAGCCCTTTCTCATTGTGGGAGATTCTCCATGGTCACTGATCGTTGGGCCCAATGCACAAGGAATAGAAAAGTATCTTGAAAGCAGGAAACAGAAAGGAGTAAATTCTCTGATCATGAACCTGGTGGAACATTTTTACAATGGTCCCGCGGATGCCAATGGAAACCTGCCATTTCTCGTTACAGGAGATTTTACAACACCCAATGCAAAGTATTTTGACAATGCCGATTATGCAATTGGAAAAGCCCGTGAGAAAGGGATGGAAGTTTTCCTTTTTCCGGCTTATCTTGGATATGATGATGGACAAGGCCATAAAGAAGGCTGGTATACAGAGGTCAATGCCAATGGCACATCAAAAATGTATCAGTATGGAAAATACCTGGGGGAGCGCTATAAGGATTATAAAAATATTATCTGGATGATGGGCGGCGATTGTGCACCGGGCAATGCAATAGATGAAATCAGGGAAATCGTCAGGGGTATTGAAGAAATGGCAGGACCCCAGATTTTCTCTGTGCATAATTCACGTTATCAATCGGGAATTACTGTGTATCAGGGAGAAACATGGATTGATCTGAATACAACATACGCCTGCAAAAATACCACCGCCTCCTATCTGAAATCGGATTACCAGCGGAATTATCCTTTCTTTTACTTTGAAGGTACATACGAAAATTTGGGTATCACTTCAACCAGCCTGAGAGGGGAGATGTATTTGCCCGTGCTCATGGGCGCGAATGGATACTTTTTTGGCAATTATCCGTTGTTTGAGTTTAATACCGGGTGGGACAATGCCACAGTGCTTGAATCCCAGGGTGCAAAAGATCTTCAACGTTCAGGTGCCCTGCTGAAATCCAGGGCATGGAACAACCTGGTCCCCGATCTGAACCATACCCTTTTAACGGACGGATATGGCGATATAACCGTGGCTGCCTATGCTGCAGCTGCGTTAACTAAGGATGCATCTACTGCTATAATTTATGTCCCGAATTTCCGGAAACTTACGGTTAACCTGACCAGAATTTCCGGAACCCAGACTCATGCGTGGTGGTATCAGCCCTCTAACGGATTTGTTGTTGATGCCTCAAACTATAATGATGCGACAGCCCAGGCTTTCTATCCGCCGTCATCCTCAACTGACTGGCTGCTGATCCTGGATGATGCAAGTCTGGGATATGGTGCCCCCGGATTGGCAAATCCGTTGCTCAAGTCGTTGGAAAGTACGGATACCCCTGGAGTGATCTTCCCGGATGCTTCAACAGAAAAACAGGAACAAAACTTTATTTATCCGAATCCGGCCAGGAATGAATTTCATATCCTGCATGATATTTCAGCCGAGGCCACCGTCAATATCTTTGATATGCAGGGCAAAATGATCCTGACCCGTCAAATAAATGACAATACGGTGGATATATCAGGTCTTACCCGTGGGATTTACATTGTAAAACTGATTGACAGTGATAAAGTATTGATCAGCCGGCTGGTGAAAGAATAGGAGCATCCCGTAAACGGATTTCACAGATAATTTTTCAAACAGACATATAAAAGGATTTATACAGAGTAACACAGAGGAAGCTCAGAGTCACACAGAGAAATATCTCCCGCACATTTTTAATATCTTAACTCTGAAATTGGTTAATCGAGTGCAATGAGATTTCTCGGTGATCTCTGAAAGCGCGCTAGACTCTTTAATCTCTGTGTAAAACTCTTTGATCTGTGGTAAAATTTTGGAATATCTCTCTGTTTCCAAAAATGTTTTCTCGCTGATTTTCTCGGATTTTCGCAGATTAATGCTCGAGTGGCTGGCATAGGCAATATTTCACAGAGAGCACAGAATAAAGACAGAGGAACACAGAGAATTTACCCTGCGGGGAATTTTTTTCACCGCTAAGCCTCTAAAACACTAAATGATTACCTGATTTTATTGATCTTTGTAAATCCGATAATCATTAAAACTCTATTTATGAAAACAACCAGAATCTTAATTGCTGTTGTAGTTTTTTTAGGTCTTTCTGTTGCAGGTTTTGGTCAGCAGAAATCCTATTTTAACCCCGATCAGATTGATATTCAATACACAAAATACGTAATGGATAACGGACTGACACTGATCGTGCATGAAGATCATAAGGCACCCATTGTTGCCGTAAATATCTGGTACCATGTGGGATCAAAAAACGAAAAACCCGGACGTACCGGTTTTGCACATCTTTTTGAACACCTGATGTTCAATGGAAGCGAGAATTTTAACAACGATTATTTCCAGGCCCTGGAAGGTATTGGTGCCACCGATCTGAATGGAACAACAAACAATGACCGGACAAACTATTTCCAGAATGTGCCCACTTCTGCCCTGGACCAGGTTCTCTTTCTCGAAAGCGACCGGATGGGTCACCTGGTAGGAGCAATCGACCAGGCCAAACTCGACGAACAGAGAGGCGTGGTTCAGAATGAAAAGCGGCAGGGGGAAAATCAGCCTTACGGCCGTGAAGAAGAAATCATTACACAGGCTACATTTCCCAAAGGACATCCGTATTCGTGGACAGTTATCGGATCGATGGAAGACCTGACTGCTGCCAGCCTGACCGATGTAACAGACTGGTTCAAAACATATTATGGTCCTTCAAACGCCATATTGGTTGTTGCCGGGGATGTGAAACCTGAGGATGTTCTGGCCAGGGTGAAGAAATATTTTGGGGATATTCCTCCCGGTCCGTCGCTTATAAGGCCTGAAGTGAGTGTGGCAAAAAGAACAGAAAATACCCGCAGCTTTTATGAAGATCGCGTACCCGAAGCAAAAATCACCATGGTATGGAATATTCCGCAATGGGGCTCCAAAGATCTAACCCTCCTGGATCTGGCAACTGATGTTTTGTCGGTTGGAAAGACATCCAGGCTCTATAAAAAACTGGTATATGAAGATCAATCAGTGAGCAGCGCTTATGCATATATTGATCCCCGTGAGATTGCCTCTTACCTTGTTGTGGAAGCTACTGTAAAACAGGGTAAATCGGTTGAAGAGGTTGAAACAACGGTGAATGCAATTATGAGCGAGTTTCTTGAAAAAGGACCCACACAGGATGAACTCGACCGGGTGCGTTCAAATTACTTTTCCAACTTTTTAAAGGGTGTGGAACGAATTGGCGGATTTGGCGGTAAATCAGATATCCTGGCTTCAAACCAGGTTTACGGTGGTACGCCAGATTTTTATAAGACCACCCTGAAGTATGTCTCTGAAGCCACCATCGGGGATATGCAAAAAGTCAGCAAGGAATGGCTCAGTTCAGGTAAGTATGTTCTGGTTTGCAAACCGTTCCCTTCATTGAAATCAGATGAGAAGGGTGTAGACCGCAGCAAACTTCCCGAATTAACTGCCACTGTGCCATCCTCATTTCCGAATATTCAGAAAGCTACGCTGAAAAACGGGCTCCATGTGATCCTGGCCCAGCGGAAGGGAGTTCCCACAATCGTGGGAAAACTGGTGGTTAATGCCGGTTATTCAACCGATGCACTTTCAAAAGCCGGTATGGCCAGTCTTGCCATGGATATGCTCGATGAAGGAACAAAATCCATGAATACGCTGCAGATTAGTGAAAGGCTGCAGTTATTGGGTGCTTCAATCAATGCCGGATCCGATCTTGATGCTTCCTATGTCAATTTCACAACATTGCAGCAGACTTTCGATCCGACACTTGACCTGTTTGCTGATATCCTGTTGAATCCTTCCTTTCCGGAGAATGAATTCGACAGGCTTAAAAAAGAGCATCTTGACCGCATTGACCAGGAGAAATCACAACCATTCGGAATGGCGTTAAGGGTATTCCCCAAATTGCTTTACGGCCAGGGCCATGCCTATGGCAATCCGCTTTCGGGATCAGGATATGAAAGCACCGTAAATTCAATTACTCTTGAAGAGATACAGAAATTTTACAATACCTGGATCAAACCGAATAACGCTACCCTGATTGTGGTTGGTGATGTGGTGATGGCTGACCTGGTTACAAAGCTGGACGGCAAACTGGCCGGTTGGAAAAAAGCAGATGTTCCGAAGAACAGCCCGGCTGTTGTTAAACTTGTACCAGGAAAAAGGATATATCTGATTGACAGGCCGGAGTCACAGTAATCAGTGATCATTGCCGGTTACGTGACAACCCCTTATGGCCAGGTTTCCCAGCCTGCCTTGAATGCAATGAACAATATCCTCGGTGGCGATTTTGTTTCACGGCTCAACATGAATCTCCGCGAGGATAAACACTGGTCGTACGGTGCCGGTAGCCTTGTGTTGGATGCCAGGGGACAGAGACCTTTCCTGGCCTATGTTTCGGTTCAATCGGATAAAACAAAGGAATCAATTGAAGAAATGGTCAGGGAGCTTACCTCCATAATTGGCGACAAACCGGTCACCAAAGAGGAATATGACCGTGTTCAGCAGAATATGATACTGCAATTGCCGGGTATGTGGGAAACGAATAATGCCGTGGCAAACTCTGCCGTGGAACAGACAAAATTCAACCTGGGAGATGAATATTATAAGACATATGATGCAAAAGTAAGAAAGCTTACCCTGGAGGAATTGCAGCAGTTGAGCAAGACTGTTGTCAAGCC
>Ga0105092_10000849_pt1 | contig 16258 bp, 15 predicted proteins | sample PPLLak2March2015_FD_87021 | JGI IMG/M metagenome (GOLD analysis project Ga0105092, IMG submission 87021) | Freshwater sediment microbial communities from Prairie Pothole Lake near Jamestown, North Dakota, USA - PPLs Lake P7 Core (1) Depth... | ecosystem: Environmental > Aquatic > Freshwater >... | reverse complement strand
GGGTTGCTTTCGAAAGAACTCCGAGAATGAACCCGCCTCAGACGGAGAAAGCGCAGGATCGAAGGGGTCTTTGGGCCATCCTTCCCTCGGTGTGCAGGTCGGGACAACCAGCGTGCCCTTCGGTCCCAAACGCTCAAGAAGGATCCCGAGAATCTGTTCGAAAGAACCGTCGGTTCCAGGCCCAAGGTGCGGGGCCTCGAAAACGAGTAACGCTCCCGAGGCGACTGCCCTTTCACTCAAGCACTGCAGAAGGGCCTCCGGCATAAACCCAGCACACCAAATCGCTTCGCTGGAGTCAAACGGGGGTGAGGGGGTGAGGGGGTGACAAGGTGACAAGGTGACAAGGTGATGCTGCAAAGGCGCGCCCCATTCGCGTTACAGAGCCGCCTTCGCAGCGGGTGGCTCTGTAACGCGAATGGGGCGCGCCTTTGCAGCATCACCCTGTCACCTTGTCACCGCCCCCCACCTGCTGATTGACTTCGCTTCTCGGGGCAAGTAAGTTGACCGCAAGGGAGGGTTTGTTTCGTCGTCGACGAAGTTTGGAGGTAAGACGATGGAAGTCGCCTGCGGCTACACCATCCCAATCACGCTATACGGCCTGCCGCCTTCGCCCGAGAACCATCTGAAGGGCATGCAAATCGTGGGAAAGGCGGGCTTCAAGGCCATCGAGCTCGAGTTCACCGACCACCTGGTTCCCGCGCATCGGCAAGATCTGCCGAAGATGAAATCGATCCTCAACGATTACGGCATGCGCTGCGTCTCGGTGATGGCCGTCGAAGAGCAGATGTTCAGTGTCGACCCAGCCATCAAACGGAAGGCGATTTCCGAGTTTGAAGCGATTACCGACCTGATTGCCGAGCTGAACTGCCCCATGGTCGCCATCTGCGGCTACATGCCGCCTGAGATTCGTCCGAAGGGGACGGAGCTGTACGTGGGTGGGCCACCTACGGCGGTCAGCGTCGGCGATGATTTTTCCTGGCCGAAGTTCTGGTCGAACGCTGTCGATCTTGTACAGCGCCTTGCGGAGATCGCGAACAGCAAGGGGTTGACCTTGACGGTGGAGACCCGTGCCAACGACGTCTTCTCGTCAACCGACGCGGTGATGAACCTGCTCCGAGAAAGCGGTGCGAAGAACACCGGCGTGATCCTGGACGTTGCCCATGTCCACGCGGGCAAGGAGTACCTGGCGCTGGTGATTCCAAAACTTAACGGGCTGATCAAGCTGGTGCATCTTTCGGATAACGATGGAACCAATGCCTACCACTACTCGCCGGGCCAGGGAAATATCGACTTTCCCGAGGTCATCAGCAGCCTGAAGAAAGCAAGGTACGACGGTTACCTCGTCGTCGATACCGCCGGCGTGTCGAATATCGTGGACGAGGCCGTCCGGGCTCGCGACTATTACCAGAGACTGATTGCGATGGTCGCAGCATGAAGATCAGTCTCAGTTCTTTCCTGTATTTGAACTACCCCCTCGAAGAGGCGTTCAGGCGCATCGCCGAGGCCGGGTATGACGCGGTCGACATCTGGGGCGGCCGGCCGCATGCCTATCGCCATGATTTGACGGGCGCGGAAATCCGTCGCTTGAGGGGAATCACAGAGAGGCTCGGACTTGGAGTAGCCTCCTTCATCCCCGCACAATTCCGCTATCCAACGTGCCTTTGCAGCAATTCCGAGACGATTCGCCGCGACAGCGTGGACTATATCAAGGAGGGTCTCCGCCTGGCTGCGGAGTTCGGCGCTCCCATCGTCTCCGTTTGCCCCGGGCACACGATCTTCGGGCAGACGCTCGAGGATGGATGGCGCCGCTTGCGCGAGAGCCTGGACGAGATCTGCTCAGCGGCGGACTCACTGCGTCTAAAGGTGGCGCTCGAGCCGGCGGACAAATACGAAACCGACTTGGTGAACAACTGCGAGCAAGCGCTCCAGCTGCTTGAGAACGTGCGGTGGGACAACCTGGGAGTGGTTCTCGACAACGGCCATAGCTACGTCGTTGGGGAATTGGCCGAAAGGATGGTCGCGAAACTGGGCGATCGGCTGTTCCACGTTCATATCGACGACAATTTGGGAAAGCGGGATCAGCATTTGATCCCCGGTGACGGCAGTTTTGACTTCCCAGCCTTCATTGGGGCGCTGGGAGGGGCAGGCTACCAGGGATTCCTTACGGCCGAACTGTCCTGGGATTACACAATCGAGCCTGCCGCGGCTGCCCGGTTAGCCTGTGAGAGGATCAAGGAGTATCTGCGGACGAGCTCAGTAAGCATGGCGGTGCAAAACCAAGCACCATAGAAGAGTCTTCATGGTCTCACGACGTGTGCCTTATATCGATCGTGCACTTTGGGTCAGGATTCCCGACCGTAACCTTCTTTTTGAGGTGGAACCGGGCAATCTCCCGGGTGTCCGGGATGTTGCTGAAGCGGTGCTTGCCGCTGTGCGGCGGCCACTGGGATCTGTCCCGCTAGGGGAGGCAGTTAAGGAGTCAAAGAAGATTGTCATCATCTCCGATGACAACACGCGCCGCACTCCTACGCGGCGTATTGTCCCCCTGATTCTGGATGAACTGAACCGCGCCGGGGTTCCGGACAGCGCGGTCAGCATTGTCATTTCGTCCGGCACGCACCGTGCCATGACGTCCAGTGAACTGGATCAGAAGTACGGCACTGGCGTCCTCTCCCGGGTTCCGATCATTCCTCACCGTTACAAAGACCCTTCTGAGCTTGTCGATTTCGGAACGACCAGCCGAGGTGTGCCCATCATAGTCAACCGCCATGTCATCGAGGCGGATTTCCGCATTGCTGTCGGAGAGATTGTGCCGCACCATCCTGCGGGATGGGGCGGAGGTGCGAAGGCCGTTCTCCCCGGCGTCGCGGGCGAAGAAACCGTCGCACGGATGCATCTGCTCGGATCCCGCCACCCCGGCCTCGGCATGGTCGACACCGAGATGCGGCGGGAGATGGAGGACTTCGCCGCCAGGATCGGGCTGAATTTCATAGTCAATGCGGTTCTGAACCGGGAAGGAGAGCTGGCAGCCGTTGTAGGCGGGCATTTTGTCGAGGCTCATCGCCGGGGTGTCGCGCTCTCACAAAGCGTATACGGCGCTGCGATCCCGGACCTTGCCGACATGACGCTCAGCAGTACCTCCCCGGTCGACTTCGATTTCTTCCAGGGCGACAAGGGAATCACTTCAGCCGAGTTGTCGACACGCCCAGGCGGGGAGATTGTCCTCGTGAGCGGCTGCATGGAGGGCATCAGCGCTGCGCACCCGGAGCTCGGGGATTACCTTGGGCAAATGTCGGTCGATGAGATCTGGCAGGCAGTCGAGGGAGGCGACGTCCCTGATCGGCTGACCTGTGCAGAGGCGATTGTGGTCGCGAATATCGCCAAGAAGATGCGGATTACGCTGGTCACCGAGGGGATCACCAAACAGCTGGCCCGGCGAATGGGCTTCGGACACCAGCCGCCTCACGGGCTTCAGAATTACGTCGATCGCCGCCTTGCCGCCGAGCCAGACCTGAAGATCGGCATCTTACGCAACAGCGCGGAGATTCTGCCGATGGCGGAGGGATAGCCGAACGGCCGGGCGCCTCTGGAGCACAGGCGGTTGCGGCCAACTCTTTCGAAGTGCGGTGGCCTTGACACCGCTTTGTGTTCGAAGAACTGGCGATGAACCCGTTCGACCTGACCACTGAGCGAGGCTACTCGAAACAGGACGTGAGGCACTCCTTCAACCTCATGAGCTGGGTCGACCTGCCCCACCAGTTCACCTTCAGCGCGGTTATGCTGACCCATTCCGGTTTCCCGTACACAGCGATCATTGGGTACGACACGCAGAACGACGGAAATGACTCCAATGACCGGGCCATCGTCAACGGGCATGTCGTTGATCGCAACAGCTACCGTGAAGACTCCTTCTTTAACCTCGATCTCAGGATTGTGAAGGCGTTTCAGCTTACGGAAGGGAGCCACATCGACTTTCTGGCCGAGGCCTTCAACGTAACCCGGGCCCGCAACAAGAATTACGGAGTCGACAACTTCAGTAACTTCGGCACTCCTGATAGCCCTTCCCCGACGGCCGGGCAACCGCTGTTTGCCCCTGGTCCCGGTCAGTTCGGCGGGCCCCGCCAGCTTCAACTCGGTATCCGTTTCATCTTTTGAAGTAAACGGGCAGGCCCTCATCTCTCATCAGGGCCTGCCCGTTTTAACCGGGGCGAGGATGCGGGGACGATACTCCACTGATCCGGACAAGGCGGCCACGATCATCATTGGCGCAGGCCCTGAGCTCTGAACCAGCCTCGCTCAGCACGGGCCCCACAGTATGGCGGACAAGACGGTATTGAATGCGGTACAATTCGCCGCGATGCTGAGCCTGAATTCAGCCGGTGTCAAACTTGCGGTCCCACAAGACCTCGGATTTGAATCCGACCTTCGGAACCTGTGCTCCTTCGAGGCCGCCTCCGCCGAGCGCCTGGGGGGACGCTTTGTCGGTCGGTTATGTTCCAGAGTCAGTGAGGGGTGTCTTTAGCGGTTAAGGAGTGATGATGATCAGAATCTCTGAACCGAGGCTGCGGTTTCGAGTGTTGGCGACGGTGACTGTTGCTGTCCTGTTGGCATCCCTGTTTACTTTGACCAGGGCTGATGAGCCGCTTCCAAACGTTGCCGCTTCTCTGGGGCTGAAGATCCTCAGCCTTCAAAAGCAGTTCGCCGCGAAATCAGACGGAATCACAATCTATGTCCTCGGCGACAATAACGTCGCCAAAGCTTTCCTTGCCTACGTGGACCAGAACGTCGGGACCATGCGGCTGGCTAAGGTCCTTTCCGGCGACGAGCTGCCCGCGGACAAGCCGGACATCCTCTTCATCGGTGACAGGAACAAGGTTCAAGACGCGATCAAGTATACCCGGGCCAACGGGGTTCTGAGCATGGCCCGAACCGAGAAGTTCATTCCTCAGGGAGTAACCCTCACTGTCTACCTCGGAGAAAGCGGCAAACCTGAAATCACCTTGAATATGTCAGGTGCTCTCCTGGAGGGAGTCGAAGTCAACCCAGCGACTCTAAAGGTCGCCCGAGTCGCTCGATAAATTGACCGAAGTAAGAAAATGAACACCTCTTCCATTCGCGTGAAGATCCTTTCCATCGTTGTCGTGATAGGAGTCCTCTTCAGCCTGCTTCTCGCCTTCTACACTCCCTTCCAGTCCCGACTTCTCGCCAACGAAATACTCAGAAACGACGCCGGATTCATCGCCCAGCTCCTGGCTGACAACCTCGCCCTTGGGATGCAAACCCGCATTTTGGACAACGGCGCAGGCCTGAAGCAAACGCTCCAGATGCTCGGGCGAGGCAGCGGAGACCGCAAGGAGATTTCCCGGGTACGAGTGTTCGACGAGAAAAGGTCGTACGTCGATGGTTTGAACGCCGAGGGTGCGGCCGGAAACGATGCCCTCTCAGCGTCAGAAACGGTTGCATGGGCTGATAGCGACGACATCCTTCGCACGTGGTTGCCGATGCGGGATGTTGACGGCAAGACCGTCGGGTACGTGGAAATCGACTTCTCCAAGGCGTACCTCCAGGCCCAAAGCGCGCAGAATGCCAGGAAAAATATTGTTATTGCGCTTCTCGCCTTTGGTGTCACAGTCCTCATCACTTTGCTGACCGTGGACCGGCTCTCTCGGTCAATCGGAAAACTCTCCATCGCAGCGCGGGAGGTGACATCTGGAAAAGTTGACGTGACAATCGATGTCCACTCCAGAGACGAAGTGGGAAACCTTGCAGAGTCGTTGCGCGAAATGATCCGGATCCAGCGAGAGCGCGCCAGCGCGGCCAACTGTATTGCCAGAGGCGACCTCAGTGTGAACGTGCAGAAGATGTCCAATGAAGACCTGCTCGGGAACGCCATGCTGACGATGAAACGGGGAATACAGGCGATGGTCGAAGACATCCGACGCCTTGCCGCCGCTGCCGTCGAGGGAAACTTGACCTACCGGGCCGATGTCTCCAGGCATGGCGGAGATTTTGCTGAGATCATCGGGGGCGTCAACAATACGCTCAATGCTGTGATCGGACCTATCAACGAGACATCGCAGGTGTTGGAGAGGATGGCTCGCAAGGATCTTACCGCCCGGATGACCGGGAACTACAAAGGGGACCTGGCAAGAATCAAGCAGGCGATGAACACCGCGGCCGCCAACCTCGACCTCGCGCTTCAGCAGGTCGCGTGCAGTGCCGAACAGGTCGCATCTGCTTCCGGCCAAATCACCGTCGGCAGCCAGTCTCTGTCGCAGGGAGCGGGCCAGCAGGCAAGCTCTCTCGAGGAGATTTCGAGCAGCCTTCAGGAAATGGCGTCGATGACCAAGCAGAATCAGAACAACGCCGAACAGGCCGACACCGTGTCGAAGGAGGCGAAACAAAGCGTCGACAGGGGAACCGAGAGCATGAAGCGCTTGTCGGAGGCGATCGACAAGATCAAAGCTTCGTCCGCTGATACGGCCAAGATTGTCAAAACGATCGATGAAATCGCCTTCCAAACGAACCTCCTCGCTCTCAACGCCGCGGTTGAAGCTGCACGGGCAGGGGAAGCCGGGAGGGGCTTTGCGGTCGTCGCTGAAGAGGTCCGCCACCTGGCGATGCGCAGCGCGGATGCGGCGAAAAGCACCTCTACGCTTATCGAAGAATCGGTCGACAAAGCAGGCCAAGGCGTGGCAATCAACCAGGAGGTTTTCGAGAACCTGGCTGAAATCACCTCACGGGTAAACCAGATCAGCACGGTCATGGGGAGCATTACCGCCGGCTCGGAGCAGCAAAGCCAGGGCGTTGAACAGGTCAACCGAGCCGTGGAACAGATCAACCACGTGACTCAGGAAACAGCGGCCAGCGCCGAAGAATCGGCGAGCGCTGCCCTGGAGTTGAACAGGCAGGCTGAGGACATGAAAAAGATGGTCGCCGGGTTTCGCTTAAGTGGTGCGACTCCGGCCCCGGCCCGTCTCCTGCCGCTTGACGCGGATTTGCCTGAGATCGGGCTGAGTGCTCCAAAACGAGCGAACGGCGCAAGCCAGGTCCGCCAAATCGCCGCCGAATGGCCCGAAAACCCCGGCACGCTGCCGGCATGAAAAACAGCGTTACAGGACCACACACAGCGAAGTTTAGAACGCGTTTTGCTGACTCCCCCTTACCTGAGCTCATACGCCACCAACGCCCGGAGGTTGAACAGGCCGTCGGTGATCCTCGGCTGCAGCAATCGGTGCACGTCGAGCGGCGTGTAGAAGGCTTCTCCTGTAACCCGTATCTTCGGGGAAATCCGATAGGTCAAACCGCCTCCCACAGACACGGCTGACCCGGCGCCGAGCAGTCGGGAATGGTCAATCATTCCTGAGTACCTGGCGTCCGTCTGGAATTTCGTGTCGAAGTAATTCAATCCCACGGTCACATACGGTTGAACTGAATGAGACAAGAGGAAAGAGTTGGACACGTCAAGTCCGCCGACCCGAATCGTCATCGTATCGTTCGAAGGCGCCTCGCAGAGGTACGGGTTCCTGACGGGATCGAGACCGGCCGCCACGGTGTCTTGATCGCACGTGATGTCTCCCCGAAGGTTGCCGATTAGTCCATGCACGCGCACGCCTAACCGCCATACCGAAGTACTTATGATCGGACGACCCGCGGCTAGAGTCAGAACGTTCGGCTTGATCCCCCCAATCGTAGCCGGCGGGATGTAACCGGCCGAAAATGTCACGTCGTGCGGAAGTCCCAGGCTGACCCGGGGCCGAGCAAAGATCGGCGTACGGTTGAGCTTCTCTTCCTTGGTGCCGGTAAAGCCGACCAGGCGCTGCTGTGGGCTGAGCGAAGGCAACCAGCCCGCCTCCAGCCCGAATTCGATCTGCCCTGTTTCCGTACCATGGGGAACGTCCAGCGGCGTCATGAGCAGTTCCGAGCCGACCAGCTTCATTGCCCAGAATTCGGGCCGGTCCTTTGCCAGACGCTCCTCAAGGTCCATGCCATCGTGGGCGTAAAGCGGCGTCAGGGTCAGGGCCGCCACGCAAATGATAAGAGCCAGGCGCGCCCGCCCCGCATACCCTTCGTTACTCATTCTTTTTTCCTCCGTTTCCTGCCTGGGCCATGCTGGGGCCTGAAGTCGTCTGGATGTCGAATTCGAGCTTGACCTCGTTCTTGACCTTGACCGTCCCTCCGAACAAGCTGACCGGCTGGATCCCGAAATCTCGTTGCTGGACAGTGGCCTGTCCGCTGTATCGCGAGCCGTTCCCGGACACTCGGACCGTGACCGGGCGGGTCTGGCCGTGCAAAGTCAGGTTTCCGGAGACTTCCCACAGATTCGGCCCCTTTTGCACCACCGACGTGGATTGGAAACGAACCTCGGGAAACCGCGTGATGTCGAGGACCTTCGGTCCTTCCATCGTCTGTTGGATCTCCGCTCGATCATCGGCTGAGACTTGGGGATCGAGCACCTTGATCTTTCGCGCATCGACGCGAAGGTTGACTTGCTGTTTTTCGGTGGTGATGATCTGGCCTTCCAGCCCGCGGGCCTCAATTTCGTGATTATGTGCAAAACCCGAGAAAAGCCCGGACTTGAATACCCGGATGGTCATGACCGACCGAGCGGGATCGATCGTGAGCGTCTCGCAACGAACAATTCCGACCGACAAACACAACAACACTGCCTGCAGCCAAAAAACGACTTTCATGGATTCACCAGGAATCAACGGAACGGTTAGACGTTAACGATTAGACGCTAGTCGAGGGGAAAAGGGGTCAGTGAAAAGAGGCGGCGAGCAGAAGGAGTCGCACGTCGGCGGGCCGCACGTTCTGATTGGACGGATCGGACTGATCGGTCGGATCCGTCCGATGCACGCGCGGCCGCCCTTTTTTCTTATCTTTTCGCAGCTCTTGCGTCGATGCGCGCTATTTCGTTGGCGTACAGCGGGTTGCTGGGGAATTGGTCGCGGAGTGAAACCAGGATCTGGCGAGCACGAGCAGGATTGCCCGCCCGCAGACTGGCGACCGCGAGAAGCAGGCGCGCAAAAGGGGCCAGCAAACGTCCTTGCCTGGCGGTGATTTCCAAATGCCGCAAGCCTTCCTCGCGATCCCCGGTATAGCCGCCGAGCCGGAGGAACCAGCGCAACGGCGCAAACAAACTTCCGACAAGGTAGTTGCTGATACCAGTCGCCAGGTAGGCGTCGTAATAAGTCGGTGCGATCTTCAGGAGCCTCTCGGCCGATTCGGCTGCTCGCCGCGTATCCTTAAGCGCTTTCATGTTTTCCTTCTGAATCAGAGCCGAGTAATCAGCGCGTAATCCGTAGACGAGGGTAACGGCAAAAAGAGCGTCGGGGTCAGAGGGCGCCACCTTGAGGCGCTGCCCGGCCAGCTGCTCGGCGCGAGCCAGACGATCGTAGAACCGGGCGCGGAGCTGCACATCGGGCTTGAGCTTGGGACGAGATTCGAACGTCCGGTCCTTCTCGAAAAACTGAGCCTCCAGGACGCCCAGCCTGTTCAGCTCGGCGAACAGATCCCCGGCCGCCTGCGATACGGGTCCGCGCGCGTCAGTGGGGAATTGGGAAGACCATTGCTCAAACTGGCGTTGTGCGTCATCGAAACGAAGCGCGTAGAGATCCCGGTAACCTCGCTCGAGCTCGGCGGTGGCACCGGCCTGGCCGTTTACGGGAGCGGCGAACAATGAAAAACTCAGGAAAAGCCAGATTGCTCTAGACATGAGTTGGCAAGCAGGGTCGAATCATTGTTCAGGTTACCACATCCCGCTTCGGACGAGTTGAGCTTGCAGGCGGCATGCGTGTTGGCTATCCTCGGAAGCGACTATGAAACGAGCACTGCTGGTTCTCCTTCTTCTGTTTCTCGCTGTTTTCCTCGTGCCTGAAAAGCGGGCACGAGCTCAAGCCGATCCGTCTCAACCCGCAAAAATGAGTGCGGAGCGATTGGACGATCGAATCATTGTCCGCCTCAATGACCAGACGCTGACCTGCTACCGGTTTGGTTCCGGGCAGAAGTATCCGTACTTCTATCCGGTCAATGGGCCGGTCTCGGGCTTCCCCGTAACCACGGAATCCTCGCTCCCCTGGCCCCATCATCGGTCGTTGTTTTTCGGCTGCGACAAGGTCAACGGCGGCAACTACTGGCAGGAAGGGAACGAACAGGGCCAGATTGTTTCTAAGGGGCCTTCCATATCGCACGCGGGACCGGACTTCGTTGAAATCCTGGACGAGTGCGAATGGCGCAAGCCCGGCCAGCCGGCCATCATGACGGACAAACGGGTCATTCGCATCCAGGCACCCTCTGATAAAGTCCGATTCATCGATTTCCGCGTGACGCTTGTGCCGCTGACCGACATCCGAATCCAGCGCACAAACCACTCGCTGTTCTCGGCTCGTGTCGTCCCCGCGCTGTCCGTGAAACAGGGGGGAACGCTGGTGAATGCCGGCGGCAACCTCGCCGAAAAAGGCACGTACGGCGTGTCATCACCATGGTGCGATTACTCGGGCGAGCAGTGCGGCATGCGAGAGGGACTGGCGATCTTTGACAGCCCGCGCAACCGTTGGTTCCCAAGCAAGTGGTTTACTCGCAACTATGGCTTTTTCTCACCGACTCCCTTCGAATGGCTGGACCAAAACGGGCTCGAGCTCAAGACCGGCGAGCAACTTGAGCTGAATTACCGAGTCGTCGTGCATGCCGGCAATGCCGAGGAGGCGGGGATCGCAAAGCTGTTTGCGGAGTGGGCGGAGAAGAAGTGAAAGACAGGAGTCAGTAGTCAGGAGAAAACGAAGGCCCGATCGAAATCGGCGCCTGTAAGCGCGGCAGTTGCGGGCAGACACTGAGTTCCAGAGGCGCGGGTTTCGATACAACTCGCCAAAAAGCGGCGAGTCACTCAACCGCCGCTGAGTCAGGTGCCGCCCCTCCTTCCCTCCTTCCCTCTTCCCTCCTTCCCTTCTTCCCCCTCCCTCCTTCCCTCCTTCCCTTCTTCCTTCTTCCCTTCTTCCCTTTGCCCCTTCGCCCCTTTGCCCCTTTGCCCCTTCGTTTCTGACTCCTTTTCGCGTAAGCTTTCCTCTCGTGGCCAACCAGATCGATCCTCAACTCCGAGAACAGCTTCTCGCCTTTCAGAAAGACGAGATCACCGAGCACCACGTCTACAGTCGTCTCGCAGACACGATTGAGTCGCCGGACAATCGAGAGGTTTTGAAGAAGATTGCGGGTGACGAGCTTCGCCATTACGAGGAATGGCGTCTGTACACCGGGCAGGATGTCGGCCCGCGCCGGTGGCAGATGTGGAAGTACTACCTCATCAGCCGAATCTTCGGGTTCACCTTCGGCATAAAGCTGATGGAGCGGGGGGAGGAGAGTGCCCGGAAAAACTATCTCGAAATCCAGGGGGTGATCGATAAAGCACTTTCGATTGCGCAGGACGAGAAGGAACACGAGGAAGCGCTCGTCAATCTCCTGGACGAGGAACGTCTCAAGTACGCCGGATCAGTGGTCCTCGGCCTCAATGACGCTCTCGTGGAACTGACCGGAGCCCTGGCAGGTCTCACGCTCGCTCTGCAGAACACGCGCTTGATCGCTCTGACAGGTTCGATAACCGGCGTGGCCGCGGCTCTGTCGATGGCCGCTTCCGAGTATCTTTCGACGAAATCAGAGGAGACCGGCAAAAGCGCCGTCAAGGCAGCGGTCTACACGGGACTCGCGTACATTTGCACCGTAATCATCCTGATTTCGCCCTACCTGATCTTTGCCAACTACTATCTGTGCCTGGCGCTTACACTTACGGGTGCAGTGCTGATTATTGCTGCCTTTAACTACTACATCTCGGTGGCCCGCGACGAGCCTTTCAAAACACGCTTCTTCGAGATGGCGGTGTTGAGCTTCGTCGTAGCAGCGATTAGCTTCGGGATAGGGTACGTGCTGCGCTCGGTGTTGGGGGTGGAGGTGTAAAAGCAGGAGTCAGGAGTCAGAAGTCAGAAGTCAGAAGAAAGACGGAGATCTGGAGGGCTTTTTATTCTGACTCCTGACTTCTGCCTTTACGGTTTGGCTTCGACGATCTGCTCGTCGTATCTGGCGCCAATGCGGGAGCCGGGCGGGACGACCAGGAAGTCCGCTTCGTCCCATTGGCCTTCCAACAGCCGTTCGAGGAGAGAAAGATTCCCGGTGATCTTCTCGAAGGCCCAGCCGCGTCGCTCCGCCTCTTGGCGCGCGGTCTCTTCGAACGTTCGGTCAGGCTCGATTCCTGTCTCAATGAAAGTCAACTGGCGATAGTACCTCGTGTAGTCGGCGAGCTGATCCCAGATGTAACGGGCGTTTTCTTCACCGTACTTCGCGACCAGGTCGTCGTAGCTCATCTGCCCGCCGAGTTGCTCGTGGATGGATACCTGGCCGGCCAGCTGAACGAGGTTCTCGCCTCTCTCTATCCATCCGGTCGTGCGGAAATAGACCCCAGGATTATTGTGAAAATACTCGAGGTAGTGCTCTTTGCTTCCGAGGAAGAACGTGATGCAGTCATGAGCCCGGGGGACGACCACCGGTATCGCTGGGGCTTGCAATCCCACAATCCCTGTACCGCAAAGCCCGTATCCGAGCACAATCGCCGAGTAGCGGGCGGGATCAACAGCGTCCACGACCCGCTGCAACTCGTGGAGCATTTTCGGGGCGCCAAGGTCATGGAGACCTTTTGGCAGGAACTCCACGTCGACCTGGTTGCGCGACCGCGCGACCAGGTGGCACATCTCGCGGTAAAGGATTTCGCAGCTGATCAATTTGAGTTTCATGGAGAGCGCCTATTCTCGCATACTCCCGCGTGGGTATATACTTGCCGCTCGCGGAAACTCCATGCAAATCCCTGACAACGCGGCTCTTCTCATCATCGACGTGCAAAAAGCGATTGACCATCCGAGCTGGGGAGTTCGTAACAACGCGCATCTCGAGGCCAATCTCCAGAGGTTGTTGGAAACCTGGAGACAACGGGGTTGGCCGGTTTACCACGTCGCCCACGATTCGACTGAGGCCGGCTCCACTTACCGGCCCGGCCAGTGGGGGAATGAATTCAAGCCCGAGGTTCAGCCACGGACCGGCGAGCGAATTATCCGAAAATCAACGACTAACGCATTCGTGGGAACCGGGCTCGAGAAGGAACTGCGCGATAAAGGGATTGGGACACTCGTCATCTGCGGGGTCATCACCAACAACTCTGTGGAAGCAACTGCCCGGATGGCAGGCAATCTGGGGTTCCAAACCTGCGTTGTTGCCGACGCTACAGCGACGTTCGGGAAACGAGACCTTCGCGGCAAATGGTGGGATGCGGACGACGTTCACCACCTCTCGCTCGCAAACCTGGACGGCGAGTACGCGATGGTGGTAACGACCGAGCAGGTGGTGGGAACCATCGTTTCAGAGCCGTGAGCGTAGCGTCTTTTGCGGAGCGACCCGGCCCCTGCCCCTGGAACTGGATCGACGCCGCTCCAGGGGCAGGGGCCGGGTCGCTCCGCAAAAGACGCTGCGCTCACGGCTCTGAAAAACCGCTTGCTTCTACTTCGACGACATCGAATATTTGACGAGGACGCCTTCGACGAAGTGAGCGAGGAGCTCGCCGTCGCCGGTTTCATAGGTCGCCGTTACCAGTGAAAAACTCTTCAATTGCTCCACGTGCCTGTTGACAGGCTGCCCGTATGCGCGGTTCACTTCCTGCTCGGTCACACCCTTCCGCAGAACGAAGGCTCCCGATGATCCTCGCTCGTCTGAGCTGGTGTCCCTGCTTTTACCGCGGGCTCCGAAATCTTCCGTGTCAAAATCGACGTAGTCTGCAAGCGCGGCCTGGACAGCTCCAGGCGTCAACGCTTCAGCCGGCACCCTGTCTTCAAACCAGAGGTTGAATCGTGAACCGGACGTGAGACGCATGTTTCGCTCCTGGGCCTCGGCCAGGATCTCTGCCTGGGCGGCCTCTGCTTTCAGCCGGGCTTCCTCACGCTCGCGCTCGCGTCGAAGATCATCGAGCTGATCCTGAAGCCGTTTCTTTTGACGTGGATCTTTCTCGTTGCGAACATCATCCTCGAGCCGCTTCTCCCGCTCGGATTTAGGCACGTACGTGCTAATGGACGGACTGGAAACCGTATCTCCGGCGGTTCCGTATCCGCCCCCGGCCAGTTGGAATTCGATGTTCTTCTTATTCACTTTCACGAGGGTGATCATCACCTCGTCACCCCGGCGGATGCTGACTCCGTGGCGCTTGGTTCTCCGGCCTATTTCTGCGAAATCAACCGGCCGAGAGTCGTCCAGCCGGAGGTCAATCCCGCTTTTGTCACCGGGCATGTCGACCCTCACAACAACCTGTTTGCCCTCGAAGTACTCCTTCAAATCCGCCTGGCTCTGAGCCTGAAGCAGGCATGAGAAGCCAAGAAGGGAAAGTGGGAGAAGCAGTTTCTTTGACATAAGTGCGGGACATTCTACTACGGACAGCTTCTTGTTGAGTCCTCGCGAAATCTAGGTTGACCCGATGCCGGAAAGGTATAAGAATCAGGGGTGCCGGACGTTGACGCGTCTCTGAAAGGAGTCATAATGGTTTTCTCCCGGTTATCCCGTATCCAGACAATCATTCTCCTCGTTCTGAGGATTGCCATTGGCTGGCATTTTTTGTATGAAGGTGTCGCTAAACTGCTGATTCCAGGCTGGACTTCTGCGCCCTACCTGCAAACGGCCCGAGGCCTTTTCGCAGGGATCTTCCACGCAATCGGCGCAAGCCCAGGCCTTTTGAAAGCGGTTGATCAGATCAACATCTGGGGCTTGATCCTGATTGGCCTCGCTCTTTTACTAGGGGGCCTGACGCGAGCCGCGAGCATTGGCGGTATCTGCCTCCTCGTCCTGTACTACCTGGCTCATCCGCCGCTGATCGGAAATGACTTCCGAACCCCGGTCGAAGGCCACTACCTCTTCATCGACAAGAACCTGGTCGAGCTCTTGGCTCTCGGCATACTGTTGTTCTTTCCTACGAAGCTCCTGCCCGGGTTGGATCGTCTGTGGAGCAGCAGGAAAGCCAAAACGGCGGCCGAACCGGAATCCCGGGCTGCGGAAACTGCACCAATTCAGCCGCTCGTCGCAGGTCCTATGACTCGCCGGAACCTGGTCGCCAATCTTGCCTCGATTCCGCTGCTTGGCGTCTTCTCCTACGGGGCTGCCAGGAAGTACAAATGGGAGAAGGCTCACGCGATCACCGGCGCGACGATCACGCTCAAGGAAGTCAAGCTGGAAGAGCTGAAAGGCGAGCTGCCCAAAGGCAAACTGGGCAAACTCGAGGCGACCCGGCTGATTCTCGGGTGCAACCTGATCGGCGGCTGGGCCCACGCCAGGGACCTGATTTACGCCTCCTCGCTCTTCAAGGCCTATAACACTGACCGAAAGGTGTTTGAGACGATCGAGCTGGCCGAGCGTGCAGGAATCACGATGATGCAGGTTGTGACGGGGCAAGTCCCTCTCTTCCAGAAGTATGTGGAGATCGTCGGCGGCAAGATGCAAACGATGTGTCAGGTCTACCCGACCATCGAAGACATTAAAACGGACATCGACAAGGCGATCGACGGCGGCATCACTACCCCCTACATCCAGGGCGGGTTTGCCGAGAAGTTCGTAAAGGCCGGGAAAATCGACTTGCTCGGCAAAGCGCTTGATTACATGAAGAGTCAGGGCTACATCGCAGGGATCGGCTCCCATTCGATCGAGGTACCGATTCAGTGCGAGAAGGCCGGATTGAATCCCGATTACTATGTGAAGACGCTGCATCATGACCGGTACTGGTCCGCTCACCCGCGGGAATTCCGCGAGGAGTGGAGCGTCGACGCAGGGGCGAGCCCCGATCACAACAAGTTCCACGACAACATGTTCGACCTGTTTCCGGAGAAGACCATCGAGTTCATGAAGACGGTCAACAAACCGTGGGTGGCTTTCAAGGTCCTCGCCGGCGGGGCCATCCATCCCAAGGATGGCTTTAAGTACGCCTTTGAGAACGGCGCGGACTTCATTTGCGTCGGGATGTTCGATTTCCAGATCGTGGAAGACGTGAATATCGCGATCGATACGCTCAAAGCCCTTCCGGCCCAACGACAGCGCAACTGGTTGTCGTGAGGGGGATTAGAAACAGAGCCGCGAGCGCAGCCTGGGAGCGCAGGCATCCTGCCTGCTCGCGCCGTTTTGAACCTCGATGGGGGAAACGGCGCGAGCAGGCAGGATGCCTGCGCTCCCAGCCTGCGCTCGCGGCTCTGTT
>Ga0105092_10000848_pt1 | contig 16264 bp, 12 predicted proteins | sample PPLLak2March2015_FD_87021 | JGI IMG/M metagenome (GOLD analysis project Ga0105092, IMG submission 87021) | Freshwater sediment microbial communities from Prairie Pothole Lake near Jamestown, North Dakota, USA - PPLs Lake P7 Core (1) Depth... | ecosystem: Environmental > Aquatic > Freshwater >... | reverse complement strand
CGGGCAGGCCCGGCGCGGCAGAGCCTTTCAAACCCCGCCAGGGTCGAGAGACAGCAACGGTACGGAAGTGTCTCTGGGTGCCGCCGGTCACCTGCTCGGGCATTCTTTCTATGACATCAAACCGCTGGGTCTTCATCATTCTTGCACTGCTCGCAGGCGTTGGCCTTGGCCTCGCGTATGGCTGGGTCATCGATCCGGTCGATTTCTTCGACCTGACCCCGGATACACTCCGGGCAGATTACAAAGCCGATTATGTCCTCATGACTGCGGAAGCGTACCGGGTCGAACAAGACCCGGGCCTGGCTGCCCGCCGGTTGGCAATCTTCGGCACCCAAACGCCGGCGGTCATTGCGGCCGAGGGACTCGAGCACGCACGCGCGAACGGATTCTCGGATGCCGACGTTGCACTGATGCAGGAGCTTGTGACCGCGCTGCAAGCCTGGAGCGGGGTCCAATGAGACGCATTCCCTGGGAGATCCTGCTGGCGCTGCTCGCGGGGCTGGGACTGGGTCTCGTTTATTCCTGGGTGGTCTCGCCTCCGCGCATTGTCGACGCGGAACCGGTTGTCCTGCGCGCGGATTTCAAGGACCAGTATCGTTCTGCCATTGCCGCGGCATACAACGCGACCGGCAACCTGCCGCGCGCCCGGGCACGTCTTTCACTTCTGGGAGATAGGGATTCGATCGTGGCATTGAACGCGCAAGCACAACGCATGCTAGGCAGCGGAGAGCAATTCGAAAGTGCGGACCAGGTTGCCGCGCTGGCTCTTGCATTGGATGACAAACCTAACAGTGCGCCGATCTCAACACCTACGATCGAATTTACAAATAATGTCGAGGACCTGCTCACTGCAACCTCTCCCCCGCCTCCCCCTGATGCTCCAATCGTATTGACAGAGACGCCGGAGATCATCGAAGTCGAGCCGACCGCGACTGTCAGCGTCGCGACTCCCCGCCCGACGCGCACGCTGGTTCCCACACTCGGCGCGCCGTTTGCGCTGACGGGCCAGGAGACCCTTTGTGATTCCAATCTCCCGGATGGGCTGCTACAGGTGCTGGTATTGAATCCCAACCGCAGACAACTGGCCGGAGTCGAAATCGTCGTCACCTGGGATGGCGGCAAGGAGCAATTCTTTACCGGGCTCAAGCCTGAACTGGGCAATGGCTATGCGGATTACATTATGGCACCCGATATAACATATACGATTCAACTCGCACGCGGCAGCGACGTGGCCCTCGGCATCGTAGCGCCCGGCTGCCAGACCTCGAGCGGCGAAAACTTCTTCGGCGGCATAAAGCTTACCTTCCAGCAACCCTAGTTCACATTTTGCCATTCCCCCGGAAGGGCGTGGTGCGAGCGACCCGCTTCGCGGGGAACGACACTTGCACCTGAACGTGAAGCGTTCAGCTTCAAGTGCAGGTGAGAATCCCCGATAATCATTTCAGCCATACCGCTGAAATGATCGGAAGACCCTTCGCCAGGCTCAGGGCGACATAATTCATATCTGTTTGAAATTATCCTGGAAAGATGAGCCCGGGTACCAGCAGATGCCTGAGTTATAATTTGTCGACCCTACGCCCAAAGGTCTTTCAATGAAGAGAGTTCTTACCTATCTCCATCCCTTCCTTTTCGCGCTTTACCCTGTTTTGGAATTGCGGAATCACAATATCACCTATGTGGATGCCGCCGCCCTTGTCCGCCCGCTGATTTTAGCCGTTCTTCTGACGGCATCGGTCTGGGCCGTTTTGAGGTTACTTTTCCGGGACTGGCAAAAGTCAGGCATCCTCACAACCCTGCTCGTGATTGCCTTCTTCTCGTACGGGCATGTATTTATCGCGATCGAATCGGCTTTTGGAACACCCATCCGGCATCGTTATTTGACGCTGATCTATGCTGTCATCCTCCTGCTTTCGGCGATTTTCATCCTTTGGAAAGTCGGGAAGCCCGGCGCCCTGGTCAGTTTTCTTACTGTGGCAGGAGCGGCACTGACCATTTTTTCGATCATCCCCAGTGTACAGCATGACCTTGCGATTTATCGCTCGGCACAGCGTTCGAACACTGCCCAGAGTTCGCTCATCCAGCCTGTCAGCGATACCGATGGAACACCAAAACCCGATATCTACCTGATCGTTTTGGATGCTCACACCAGCATTCGCACCCTGCAGGAGGAGTTTGACTACGACGCCTCCGCTTTCAGGCAGCAATTACAGGAACTGGGCTTCTATGTGGCAGAATGCGCCCAGAGCAATTACCCGATCACCAAGCTTTCCATCACATCTACTTTTTATGCAAATTATCATGAGGATCCCACCCTCTACCCGGTCTTCTCCAGCCTGGTGATCGAGACTCTCCGCTCGGAGGGGTATCGGGTGATGACATTCGAGAACCGGTCCAGTGGCCATTTTGATATCGGAGAGGATGTGCGTCTCGCCCGCAATCAAATGCTTCTCAGCGGCGTCGACCTGCGGGGCGGCTTGAGTGAATTCGAAGTGATGCTTTGGCAAACGTCCTTTGCAAGGGTCGCGTACGACATGCCTCAATTGATCCCCGCGTTCAACGTGCAAAGTCTTCATGAGTGGGAATACTACGAGCACTATCAACAGACTTATTTTATGCTGGAGGAAATGAAAGACCTGCCTGAAATCGCGGGTCCCAAATTTGTCTTTGTTCACTTTCTGGTTCCACACCCACCGTTTATCTTCGCGCCGAACGGTGAATTCGCCTGGGCGGATGGCAAGGCGGAAGGGTATATCTCGAATGTACAGTTCATTGATTCGCAGATCGTGCCTGTCTTCGCAGAGATCATCAAAAAGTCAAAGACTCCCCCGGTCATCATTGTAATGGGCGATCACGGCGCAACCGGCATACCAGAGATCGAGACCCCGCAGTGGCGCATGTCCATTCTGAACGCCTATTACGTCAACGATCAGGCCAGGAACGACTTGTACGAATCGATCACGCCTGTCAACAGTTTTCGGGTCGTGTTCAACAACTATTTCGGAACCGAATACCCATTGTTGGAGGATCGCAGCTACCATGCCTCCAACATGGAAAAGTTCACGGAGCAATTTCTGGTCGAGAATGAATGCCAGGCCTCACCTTAATTGGTTTTGATCGTCCAAATAGCGGACATTAAAGGGAGTGTCTACTTCCGCGGGCTAGCCAAACCAATTTACCACGGAGCGCACCGAGAACACAGAGTTTTTCCTTTTGTTCTTCTCAGTGAACTCCGTGTTCTTTACACTTGCCCTGGCGGGCAGTGCCAGGGTTATCCCCATTAGGGGACCGTGGTGAGAATTTCTCGAGCCCACTCTTGTAGACACTTCCACATAAGAATACAGCCGCAGAAGTATCTGCGGCTGTAAAATTTGAGATTACATCTTGCTCTTCACCCGGGATGGCGTGCAGAGCAAGATCAAAAGTTATTGTATCCGACCGACTGCATCATTTCCCAACTTCAACTCCACATCCACGGAGGCCGCGGGATCAGGCTGGATCAGGATCTGCGCATTCGGAAATATACTCTGGAAATATTTCAATGTGTAGAGCTTTGGCGAATACAGGACGATCACCGTCGTGTCGGTTCCACCGCCTGGCGGACCTATTTCCATAATTTGAACGCCCTGGCCCTGGAAGTATTGGCCGATGGTGGTTTCCAGCCCCGTTGAAAAAGAACTATTCGTCAAACGCACCCGCGCGGCGTCCTCCCGCATGAGGGCAGCCAGGTCGTTCTGCGGAGCCAGCGGGCTTCTGGCGCCTCCAAAGACCTCATCGCGCAGTTCACGGATCTTATCCGGCCTGGGCTTCATAATGCTGGCAGGCTGGCCACCCAGAACGACATCGTCCAGCGTCACCATGGTGAAGTCGATCACTCCGGGTTTGATACTCTCCACCGGAATATCCTTTGCCAGGACTCCCAGGCGCAGGGCGGTGTCAAATGGCATATTGGTGTTGATGCCGGCGGAGAAGCGCTCATAAAATTGCTGCGCTTTCCCGATCAGAACCGGGAAATTTTCAGGGCTCAGCACCTTGGTACGGATCGCAAGGATCACATCCTGCTGTCGTCTTGCACGTGCAACGTCGCCTTCCTTATCCTTGCGGTAGCGCACGTAGGCAAGCGCCACATCGCCGCGCAAGTGACGCAGTCCACAACAGGTGATCTTCACCTTGTCTTTACCGGTGCCGACCTGGTCGAGGCGCAGGGTCTCAGTAACGTGCACATCGATCCCACCGATCAGATCGATGAATTCCACAAACGTGCCAAAATCAACCTGTGCATAATACTGGATGGGCACACCCAGGAATTGCTCCGCGGTCTTCCTGGCAAGTTCCGGACCGCCACCCGGCAACCCACTCCCTGCACCGGATGAGTACGCCGTATTGATGCGACTATAACCAAAGCCCGGAATATTGACCCACATATCGCGCGGGATCGACATCATGCCGGCCGTTTTGGTCAGCGGGTCGATCGTCAGCACGATCATCGTGTCGGAACGCGGCGCGCCCTCTCCCAGCGACCAATCCCGAAAATCGAGACCGATGATCAAAACACTGATCCGGCTGGCGCCATCCCAGGCCGGAGGCAGATCGCCTTCAGGCGCGGTGATCGGCGGAGGCAGGTCTTCCGTGTTCGCGTCCGGGTTCGGGACAGGTGTGCCCTGGTCGTTCAAGACGAAATCCGATCCGGCTTGAACCGCGCCACAATCTGAGGGCGTCCGCCCGGGCAGGTCTGTAATCCTCCAACAGGTAACGAAGCGGCGTACAAAGAAAAAGCTGCCCACAACCAAAACCAGCCCAACTGCAATGAAAACCATCTGCATCACAGAGGGCCGCCCCAATTTAATGTTTTTGAGAAAATTCATTTTGTTCATACGGGTTTAATATATACCATATCCAGTCCGAGTCGCTCCAGTCCTTCTTTTGCCCAGTGCTGCAGCAGGACAGAGTTCTCTTCCATCACTTTCATCATGATCGGGATGGCGCGCTGATCACGGATCTCCGCCAGGGCGCGCAACGCATGGATCCGTGCTGATTGGGAGGCGTTCTTCACGACTTCGATGAGGGATGGGACCGCCCCGCCTCCCACCTTGACCAGTGCATTGACGGCCAGGCTGCAGACCATGGAATCTTCATCGTTCAGGGCCTGGACGAGAGGCGTGACCGCGCTTTCGTCAGGCTTGAGCGCCAGCCCGAGCGCCGCACACTGACGCACTTCACGGGCAGGATCGTTTAGAAACGGAGCCAGCCTTCCGGCCTGGGCATGAGGCGATTGGGCCAGGACGCGTAGTCCCCACCAGCGATCATCCACATCCACAGAACGGGTTAGGTCCAAAAGCGCGGGAATTGCTTCTTCACCCAGATCGATCAGCGCAGGGACAGCCGCCTCGGCGCGCGTTTCATTTCCACCGGTCAGGTCGTTCAACAAATCTGATAATGAGGCCACTTTATTTCGCAGGAGGAGGGACCGGCAATTCGCCTTCCACTACATTGACCCACTTGTCGCCCTCTTCGATCAACATGACCGGGATATCGTCAATGATCGGATACTTGCGGCCGCAGTTCTTGCAGATAAACCAGGCATCCTTATGCAATTTGAGTTCGCCGCCCGTGGTGCGCACGCAGCTTGGACAGCGCAGGATCTCGATGAGTGTTTCGCTAATCATGGATTCTCCGTTTTACAAAATACTGCCCCGCAGGTTCGATTTCGGCCGGCGGCAACAGCAGGAAATTCTATCATGCACGCGTTTGTTCTTCATAGCAGTTGAACTGTTGAACAAACGTGGCTTATGAAGAGGGACTGTAGCACAGTTCCTGTTCCTTCGCCAGCTTCTCAGGATTCTTCGAACCGGGGCCATACTGGCAGATCGCCTGCCAGGGCTCGTAATGGGTGGTGATGGTATCCTGGAAAAGAACCGCGCCATCGCGTGATACCGTTCGAGTGACGTTTACATCCGCGCCATTGGCAGCCCAGTCCACCTGTTTCATTTCATTCTTTCCCAACTCGGGGTTTTCTTCGAACGTCGGAGAAGGCGCAGAGACAACATTGGTGGGGCCTGTCGTGTCCCAGGTTACGGTGCGACCATCCGAGGTGGAATAGAACTTCCAGGTGAGTGAACGCCCGCCAGCGTTGACATAGGTTTCCATCAGGATCCAGTGGGGCGTATCGTTGGTGAACTTGAAATCAACCAGCGGAAAATAGACAGTGGCATCCAGGCCTGCCAGACGCGGATCCACGGCCCCGCTGATCGTCTGCTCATAATAAGAGACGCGATAAGCATGGGGCGTCCGCTCCACGATTGGAAAGCCGGCGTTAAAGACGGCGCGGAAAAGAGTGGTGCTCACCTGGCATACTCCCCCTCCGACGCCCTTGATCGTTTTTCCGCCGTAAATAATAAGCGCTTCTGCAAATCCGTTGTCCAGGCTGATATCTCCCAGGTGTGCCCCCATCGAGAATGTCTCACCCGGCGCAACCAGCACACCATGGAACTGCGCAGAAGCAGCTTCGATATTCTGGATCCTCTCTGCAGAGGAGCCATAAAAATAGGACGTCTCCGCATGGATCAATTGGGTAATACCCAATTCCTGTCCGGTGGCTGACCCGGAGACCCTCGGCTGCGTCTCGTTGATCACAAGTGAAACCGCATGTTCGCCGCGTCCAACTGCCTCGTTGATGGCTTTAATGCTGGCGTCCACATCCAGGGCGCGTCCCACCTTCGAGTCTTCCATCAAATCTAACTGGCCCGTCTCGTCATTGAAAATAAACTTGGCATCAGAAGCTAAACGGTCTGCATTATTCTTGACCGGTACAAGCAGGTCACGCAGTGCCTGCGGGTTGAGACCCACCTGGACATCCGCCTGGTCTCCATTCTGGACGCGCTGCACGGCAAGCAGATTTGCAATGACTTCCGGGTTGTAAATGTATGGACCCGGGCCATCCTGCGTGGCATTTGGGATCGCAAGCGTAAGCGGCTGGCTCAGCATTTGCCGGGCGGCTTCGGCCTGCGCACTCACATCCAAAATCTGCGGCTGAAGTTCCTGCACAACCAGCTGCACTTCGCCATCGCTGAAGGTCTGCAGCTGCGCGGTGAGATAGACAAGGGTGGCATCGATCTTCAGCTCACGCCCGACCTGTCCCGGGTTTGCGACAACATTTGTCCCCTCCAGACTCAGGCTTGCCTCCACAACAGGTTGGTTGATCTGCGAGGATATTTGGCTCAAATATTGGTATGCAACACGTTCATCGAAGATGACTGCCGGCGGGATGCTGACGCCCGCGCCCGCCGCGCGTATCTGACCGAAGAGAGCGCCAAAGAGGCCGCCGCTTCGACCTAACCTGTAGGCAGTCACTGCGCTGGCAGAGGGATCGAACACCATGCCCAGCTCTGCGGGACTCGCGATCCAGGCTTTTTCACCGGCCCGGAAAAGGATCTTGCCCGTGATCGAATAGGACAAGGTCTCACTGAGCTTTACCGCCGCCGCATCCCGGGAAAGGCCCGAAAGGTCCACGCCTGCAACGGATACACCCGGGAAAATGCGTCCCGCATACAGGAGTTGATAGCCCAATGTCCATACGATGACCAGCGCGAGGAATAGCGTCATTCCACTCAGCAGCGCAGCAGCAACTTGTGGAAGGACTGGTGTTCGTTTATAGGGGTAGGAAATAGTAGCCATAACTGCGGAATTATACCTTGTCCGAAATTACCAACGTTAATACAGATGAGCGTTGGATTAAGACGAACGAGGAAAATTATTTGTTCCCACCCCATTTCCCCGCCGGCGCACGTCGCTGTGCGCCAGTCTTCGAAAGGCCGGGAATCAGCATGGGTGTGACCGATTTGTAGCTGGCATATTCCTGCCCAAACTCGCGCAGCAGCTTGCGCTCTTCGAAAACCGTCCCGATGAGCACATAAATCGTCAAAGCCACAAATACAACAAAGGTATTGAGGGTCACAGACGGGGAAAGCCAGAGGATCAACAGGGTAAACGTATACAGTGGATGACGGACAAAACGGTATAAACCATGTATGACCAATCCACTTTTTTCCTGCTCTGCGGTCAATTGACGGAGTCCTACAAAGGCAAGCATATCCGTCTGCGCAGCAGCGGCAAATAAGAACAATGCTGAGATCAGCTCCCCTGCGATCATGAGGTAACTCCATGGCGGTGGAACCTGATACAGGATTTGATCTGGCAACACCATTAGAAGATATAGAACAGGCAGAAAGCTAATCACGGCAAATATGTTATAGAGCAAACGATAGAACTTCATGAATCCGTTCCCCAGCCTCCGGCGGAGAAGATCTTTGAAGCTGAGGGAAGCCAGGATCGAGTGAAGGATTCCCCACAAAGCGATAGAGAAGATCAACCAGAACATTTTTCTCCTGTTACAGAAATGTCGTTGCGAGGAGTAGCGCCCCTGGCGCTACGACGAAGCAATCTCCGATCAGGTCTTTTCACAAATACGAGATTGCTTCGTCGCTTGCGGTTCGTCTCCGACGAGCCGCGGCGCTCCTCGCAACGACATACTAGGACTTACTCCGCCCCAAACGCAGGCAGCTCGAGGGTGCCTGTATCAGATTTGATGATGTAATGCGGCATCCATGCCACGCCAAACAACTTGACGAAGACATCGGTTTTCTTCGGGGCAATCGTCACCTCGGTGTTTTCATTCACCAGCCTGCCCCACCTGTCATTGACCTCCGCGATGACCTCTTCGCGCCGTTTTTCCAGTTCCTTGAGCTGGGCTTTGTATTGGTCGATCGCATCCAGAGATTCTTCCACTTCTGACTTTGCCTGTTCGGTCATGCGGCGTTTGGTGAGGGAGGAGGACAGCCGTGAGGCTTTTCGCCTGCCGCCAAAGAGACCGGTGAGGTTTTCGAGATGGGTCCCGGCTTCCTCCACTTTACGGTTCGAAAGCTCGGCTTCATCCTCGCGGAGTTCACGTTCTTCGCGGGCAAGCTTGTCTTCCAGGGTCTTGAGCTGGCGATCGAGTGTCCCGGCCTTTTTGGCGATCTCCGCATCACGTCCTGCGCGGGCGGCTTCCGCGCAGGCCTTCATGAACTCCGCCTGACTCACATCGGGACCCGCAAATACCTTCAGAGCCTGGTTTGCGCGCGCTTTGACGGATGAATTGCGGAAGACCCAATCGGTGAAATCCTTTTGCAGCGCGGTCATCAGCTTGACATCATTCAACGGCGCGTCGATCGAACTGAAACGCGTGGAGGGCGCCGGCGAAGTATCGACACGATCCAGCACGTCCACGTTCAGCGGAAAGTCCTCCCAGCGGACGGAGCCGCGCTTCTCCGGAGACTTCACCAGGACCGTGCGCGTGATCTCACTGTCCACACCGTGTTTGCGGTCGAGGACCCGGACTTCTGCCGCGGCTAACAGCGTGGGACGGTAGACCACCCCATCCATCATCGCATCCGCGGGCATGGATTGCTGTGCAGCGGAAAATGCTTCAGGCAGACTGTAGTTCTGCGGCAGGAAATATTCGCGGATCGTGGCCGGGAGGGGAGGCTTCGTGCTCGAGGATTGAACGTTGGCAGTCGGCGGCTGCGACGGCGCGTGCGAAGCCGCCGGTCGACGGGTGGGAGCGGTTGCCATAACGGAAGCCGCCATCGGCTGAGCCCCCTGCGGGGATGATATTCGAGCGACAGCACTTGGGCTAAGCGGGGTCGAAGTGTCCACATTGGCAAGTCTATTCAAGGCAGGGATCTGATTCCGCATCAATGGTCCTGCCAGGAAGTTCATCGTCCAACGCGTCTGAAGCAACTCAGGTTGCTTCGCATGGATGTTGTGCAGCACAAAGACACGTTTGCCAAGCGATGAAATCAATTTGTCGAAAATCGTGCGCGGAATGCCGCCCGCTGCGCTTTCCAATCCATCGAGCAGCCTGTTCTTATCCTGCTCGGTTTGCAGTTTGCCGATGAACCACGTGCCGGCGTTGGAGAGGGCTTTGTAATCCACATCCACCGGATTCTGCGTGGCGAGCAACAGACCCAACCCGAAGGCACGCGCATTTTTCAACATGCGCAGGAGTGGCTGCTTGGAGGGCGGATTGCGCTGCGGAGGCAGATAACCATAGATTTCATCCATGTAAAGGAGGGCGCGCAGGGAGCCGGTCCCGCTCTGGGTGCGCATCCAGGTCTCGACTGCAGACAGCAGGAGCGTGACGAAGAACATCCGCTCGGCATCCGATAAATGCGCCAGATAAAAAATGTTGTGACGCGGGCGGCCAGCCTCGGTGTAGAGCAGCGAGCCAATATTCAGCGACTGCCCCTCACGCCAGGTTTCGAAGGCCGGCGCGGCGAGGATGTTATTCAAAACCATCGCCAGTTCCATGCGGTCTTTGGCGGGGAAGAAAGTCTCCACCGGGAACGCGCCAAGTTTGTCGAACGGCGGCGTCTGCGTTTGCAGGATCAATTCTGCCAGTTCCACATCCTTGCCCTGACTCCAGGCGGCTTCGAAAATATTGGCAAGCAAAATATGCTCGCGTGAGCGCAACGGATCGATATCGGTATAACCCACTAAGCCAAGCAGGGCAGTGACAGTGCTCGTGATTTTTTCGCGCAATACCTCGCGGTTATCCTTCCAGGGTATTTCCGGTGCCGCCAGAGAAGACAGCACACTGACCGGAATGCCCGCATCCGAACCGGGTGTAAAGATTGCAAATTGCGCCGCGTTCTTGAGAGCAAGCACTCGCTCCTGCGGGATTCCCCAGTCCTGCAATCCCTCACGCCAGGAGGTGGAGGCATCGGCTGCAATCTGATCGAGGCTCTTCCCGGCGCGCCGCGCCAGGTCAGCATCGAGCCAGGGCTGAAAATCCTGCGGCGCCAGGTCGGGGAAATGCAGCAGGAGATTCGTGAGATCGCCTTTTGGATCGATGATGATGGCGGGAATGCCTTTGAGGGCGGCTTCTTCCAGCAAAATCACACATAAGCCCGTCTTGCCTGAACCGGTCATACCCGTGACGACCGCGTGCGTGGTCAGATCGGCGGGATCATAGGTAATCTCCTTTTCTGTAATAGCTTGTTTGCTGGGATCGTACGCGCGTCCGAGATAGAAATTGGAGTCGGTCATAAAATCTCTCTTGAAAGAATATGTTGGTGAATGGAGTTAGAACGTACGTGCTAGCTTAATGTACACTATTTTGAGACATCTTACAAGCTATAAAAAACTTGCGGAGCGCTTCTCAGCGCTCCGCAAGTACCTGTCGATCAATCATCCTCTCCATCGGAGCTACTGTCGCCTCCTCCGGAGTCGTCACTGCTATCGTTGCTGTCGTGACCACTATCATCCTTGTTGTCCTCCCTTCCATCATCATCATTACTGTTATCGCTGTCATCCTTGCCACTGTCACTATCATCATCCGAACCCGAATCGCTATTATCACTACCTGACCCGCTGTTCGAGGAATCATCCTTCGATTCGGATTCTGGCTCAGGGGTCTGGGTCTCATCGCTCAGCTTTTCATCTCCGGACCCTTTGCCTGAATTGTCCTGCTCCTGTCGATCCTCACCCTCATGGTCTTCCTTGTCGTCCTCGTGTTCGTCATCCAGATCCGGAAGTTTCTCGTCAGAAGACAGGAGTCTTACACGTTCGGCCAACACAACGCCATCGCCTTGCGCATGTCCTTTTACGCGCACGGCGCTGTTGATAACAATTCCCTGATCACGAATTTCCGTTTGATTTGAAATAATGACCGGAATTCCCGAGACAATCCAGATGTTCCCGTTTTGGCTCGTGACCTGGCCGGCAAATTCCACTTCAGCGAAACGTCCTTCGGCAAAGAGCTCCCGCAGTTCATGGAGTCGTTCATTCTCGTGTTCGACTTCAAGCGCTTCGCGCTGCTGCATATTGAACGTAAAGAGAACAAGCACATCTTCCCAGGTGCGCTTGACCGGGTACAGATTATCGCCCGGCACCGTAGTGGACGCCGCACCGACGAGACGCGTTCCACTGACGAAGAGCGTCGCCACGACTGCCAGAGTGACCGCAGCGCGCCTGAGCGAAGTGAACCAGACCCTTTTCGACGACCTGGTCTTCGCGGCACGCAACTGCGCGGCACGTTGAAGCACTTTGACGCGATTGCGCCGCACCACTTCAGCGGAGGGAGCAGGAATAGCCATGCTCCTCGCATTTACGGAGGCTTCGAGGATCGGTCGCAATTCATGGGCAAGCTCAGGATAGCGGAACAGCACGGTATCGATGTCCGCGCCCTGTTCGATATCCTGCAGGCAAATCTCTAAAATCTCATGCAAATTATTCATAGTTCCCCTCCGCGATCTGCCGCTGGAGCGAGGCCAGCGCGCGAAATTGGAGGGCTTTTACAGCATTGATGTTTTTCTTCAAGTGGAGAGCAGTTTCTTCCACGGAGTATCCCTGACCGAAACGCAGAGCCAGTACATGCTGCTGTTCGGAAGTCAGCTGGGCGTAGGCGCTTTGGACCATGCGGTTTCGCTCGCGCGCATCCACTTCAGAATGGACGTTGGCTCCGTGATCGGGCAGGGATTCCGATAATACTTCGACGGGCCTGCGATATTGCCGGCGCAAATGATCGTTCACCGCATGCGCAGCGGTCGCAATCAGCCAGCCTTTGAGGCTGGATTGCGGTCCCTGCCTTTTTTGGACGGCTTCCAGCAGCCGCATAAAAACATCGCTGGCAATATCTTCCGCGGTCACATCATCGCTGATCCGGTAACGGACGTAACGATAGACTTCGGAGAAATACTTGTCATAGATAGCACCTATGGCTTGCGAGTCCAAACTCCGCAAGCCATCCAGTGCTCGAGGGTCATCGTAAACAGACATGTTCTGCCGGGCACCTCGCTTCACCAATTGGGATTGAGATCCATATCCTAGCATAGAAAGTATATCACCTGAGCTCGACCGGTTTCTTCCAAATAGTCGTTGGGAACCCCAAAAAGTTACGGGCTGCCGAAACCAAAAACCTCCCGCACTGGAGCGAGAGGCAACTCGGGTGGAAGGAATTGATCAGATCGGCGGGTTGTCCAGTCTTATCCCGTGGCCACGCACGGTATCGATATATTGATGAGTCGGGTCGAGCGCGGCGAGACGGTCACGCAGACGCCGGATGAGTGCATCCAGTGCCTGGTCAGAGACGCCGGCTGCCTGCTCATCTCCCCAGACCGTGGAAACCAGGTCCGGGCGTGCGACGACCTGTCCCTGACTCTCGTAGAGCAGCCAGAGCAGTTTGAACTGTTGCGCGGAAAGCGGCGGGACAAGCTGCTGCTGGTTGACCCAGACCCGCCGTGATTTTTGATCCATCATCAGGCGGCCCGGCATCCCGGCGCCTTCGAGCAAGGGCATGGTCGCGTCGGAGGTCAGAAAAAGGAATTGCTGCGCCATCGCAACTGACACCAGATCGCCATCCTGCAGAACAACCGGAGCCGTCAATGGCATCCCATTATGATGGGTGCCATTCTTGCTCCCTAAATCTTCGAGGATCACGCCCTCCGGTGTGGGCGTGAGGCGTGCATGAAAACGTGAAATCTGGCGGTCTGCAACCACCACGTCACAGGAGGTTTCGCGGCCCATGACAATCGTCTGGCTTAACTGCCAGCGCTGACCTTTGAGCGGTCCCTCTTGTGCAACCAACAAAGGATATTCTTCCTGGGTTTTTTTCATGAAAGTCTCATGTATTTGAAATTTACAAGATTACTTAACGGAGTATATTATAATAATATAGCATAAAGATGCGTTTCTGTGCAGAACTTACGCCGAATGAGATTCACCAGAAACATCGCCATGGATTGATAGATAACAAAAGGAGAATCGTTGCTCCCACCTCTCAAGAACGGGGAGGTACTGCGCGGCCGTTACAAGATCCGTGAACGGATCGGCCAGGGTGGAATGGGTTCCATCTACCTGGCCGACGACACCCGTCTCAAGGGCCGCCTGTGTGCGCTGAAGGAAGTCGAGTACGACCGCGCCCTCCCGCAAGACGTCCGAGACGAAGCCCGCGATCAGTTCCTGCGTGAGGCCACTATCCTCGCGCGTCTCGATCACCCCAACCTGCCAAAAGTTTCGGATTTCTTTTCCAATGGGCCGCGCGATTATCTGGTGATGGATTACGTCCCGGGCGATGACTTGCGTACTCTGCTGCTGGAGGCACGGCGCAAAAAATTCTTCCTCAAGGAAATGGATGTGCTCTCCTGGGCCGACCAGGTGGCCAGTGCCCTTACATTTTTACACAGCCAGGAACCGCCTATTGTCCATCGTGATATCAAACCGAGCAACTTGAAGCTTATGCCGCATGGCTTGATCAAACTGGTGGATTTTGGACTCGTAAAAATCCTGGCTCCGGAGGAAGTCACAATCACGATCATTCAGGGACAGGGTACTGCCCTCTACACCCCGCTCGAACAGTATGGTGGCAGCGACATTCACACGGGAGTTCGCTCGGATATTTATTCATTCGGTGCAACGCTTTATCACCTGCTCACAAACGAACCTCCCACGGATGCGCGCAAGCGTTTCCTCCAGCCCGAGAGCCTGATCCCGTTACGACAGATCAACCCCGCTATATCCTCGCGCACCGAGCGAGCCGTTCTCTGGGCAATGGCCCTGCACCCGGACGAGCGGCCTCACACCATCGGCGACTTCCGTCAGGCCTTATTGGGCTACAGCGAAACACCCACACTCCCCCTTGCCATCCGCCGCGCCCATCAGCAATCGGTTTGGGATTTGCTCTCTCACACTCCTGAAGCGACGCTCGCATGGAGTACAGCAGTTCTGTTACTGGTTAGTCTTCTCGCGACCTTGGTTCGCTGAGGATCCTCATCCAAATCCACGCCCCAAGGGCACCGATTACCTCTCCCCCGAACGTCAGCACCAATACTCCAAAGGCCCCCGCAGAGGAGGCAATCCACTCTGCCGCGCGCGGCAATCCCAGCGCGAGATAGTTATATGCCAATAATCCGCCCAGAAAAATACATAATGCCCAGCGCAGACCCCACTGCGGGGAAACAACCCTGCTTACCGCCCAGAACATCAGGGCCGCGCCCCCGACAAGCGCCAGCACAACAAGAAGCCAGATGCCAATGCGGGGATAGCCATCTGGCGAGATAAGATCATTTTCGACCACGGGTGTTGGCGTGATTGTGGGGGTCTCCACAACTGCAGTGACCGAGGGAACAACAATGGTCACAGCAGCGCCCACATTGGACGTGTCGATTGGAATTTGAAGGGCAGTAGAAACCATCGCAGGCTCGCTAACCACGCGTATCTCAACCTGGCCCGGCCTATTGATGGTAAATGAAGCCCGCGCCAGACCATCAACTGTCGTTGAATCCTCCTGCTGAAGAATTGGTCCCGCCTCTTCCTGCGTAGTCATCATGAAACGCACAGGGGTCCCATCCGGGACAAGACGCTGATTGTGATCAAGGATCGGTCCGGCGCGGACAGCAATTGTGTCGCCAATACGATAAAGTGGAACTTCCGTCTGGGTGGGTACTGCTGCCGCTGTCGGAGTCTCGCTGGTGGGAGTGCCTTCCATCACTTTATCTTCCGCAAGCGGGATGATCTGATTCGGGTCAGGCGAGGTGACTTCGCTGAGATCATATCCCACGGCCGGGATGGAAACCGGTGAGGCGCCCTGTAAAGTGACCTGCTGGAAAAGCAGTCGCGCCGCCACTTCCACAAACGCCGGCTGCTTGCTATAAAGGGCATAATAAGCGGTCAGATTGGAAATATCCGTCGCGTCGAGGTAATAAGGCGCGGTAAACGAGAACAGGATCACGTTTCGATTCCGAACCAGGTTTGGGCGTTCGGAAAAGAAATCCTGCAGCAGGGAAATCTGGCCATCCCTCACATCGGTCAACGAGATCACAAGCCAATCGGCGCGTTCGAGAATACCTTCGATATCCGTTGTACTTTCTCCATTGAGCATCGCTTCCAGTTCGGTCAGCGGGAAAGAATTAAGCCGGCTGGTAAAGACCTGTCCGCTTCCGCCAGGCCCATACAGTTGTAAAACTGCCTTCTGAAGCGCATCCGTGGGGAGGCCCTCCTGCCACAAACAGGTGGTGCACTGTTTATAATTTGCAGTATCCGTCAGAAACGCGATCCGTTCGCCCTGATTCGGCGGCCCAGGCAACAAGGTGCTCAATTCCTCCGGGTCTGGGCTGATCAACGTAGCGGCATTGCGGGCCACTTCGAAGACAATCTCCTGTGCAGAATCAAGGTTCGTCAAACCACTTTCCGGTGCCAGCACGTTTGAAAGTGCAAACTCGTCATACATCCG
>Ga0105092_10000846_pt1 | contig 16277 bp, 16 predicted proteins | sample PPLLak2March2015_FD_87021 | JGI IMG/M metagenome (GOLD analysis project Ga0105092, IMG submission 87021) | Freshwater sediment microbial communities from Prairie Pothole Lake near Jamestown, North Dakota, USA - PPLs Lake P7 Core (1) Depth... | ecosystem: Environmental > Aquatic > Freshwater >... | reverse complement strand
TCGCACATGAGAATTGCACCAGAGTGATGCGGGATCATGGATCTCAGGAACTGCTTATCTGAAATTGCAGTCTGTTGCCGAATGAACAGAAAAAAGCCAAGCAACACGATAATGCTAAGTGCAATGATAAGTAGATTAAGCTGCTTGTTTGGATACATTGCTCTCATCACGACAAGTTCTATGATGACCATTGGGGCCGCCATCAGCCCTGCCATATAGAATTGGTTGAAATTGTTATATACATTGTCAATGGTGTTTACCATTGCATACATCAGAATGTACATGGCGACAAAAGATAGCACAGCCATAATGACCAGATGACGATAATGATTTTCCTTCACGTTTGCCATACTTGAATGATTCTTATCCATCTGTTAGCCTCCGTTTCTGAATCTGACATTTTATATGAATTTAAAGTCTAAAGACCATTCCAGCATTGAACAAGTAGGTATCCGCCTAAACCCTATCCGGGGAATACCCCACGGTTCAATAAGCCAATTAGACCAATGTGGGTGTTGCACTGTGTTTCACCACATCAGAGGGGTATGACTTTCTTATGCTTTTTGTAAGAGTTTTGTAATTTATTTCTTGTATTATGAAGAATATGCAGGCGACAGTCATTAATGGCTAGGCTGAAATTCACTCCTTAGAGGTTCGTTTTGTCCCGTTTCAACCCTTTCCTGAATTTACGTGTCCATAACGAAACTTTACCTGTTCTTCCGGAGCAGAAGTTTTTACCGGACGCATACCGCCTTCCAGAGGGAAGTCAACGTGGCGCTATCGCTGAAGTAAATCCGAGAGTCGTCTTTATCGAGGTTACCAACCGCTGCAATCTGCTCTGCCAAACTTGTCCGCGTACCTTTTTCGACCGCGAGCCGCTAAAATCTCTAGCTCTCGAAGAATTTATTGCCATCGCTGAACAATTCCCACAAATGCAGCGTGCCCTTTTGCATGGCATTGGTGAGCCGCTTTTGAATCGTGAACTGCCGCAGATCATTCAATATCTTAAAGGGCGGAATGTTGAGGTCATCATCAATTCCAATGGAACACTGCTATCTCCTGTTTGGCAAGAGAATCTGGTAAATAGTGGACTGGATGAGTATCGCTGTTCGATTGATGGGGCCAAGGATGAAACCTATGCACGCATCCGGGGCGCGAACCTGCTGCCAAAACTGAGTCAGGGATTGGAAGGATTAGTGCGAACGAAAGCGCGGCTGGGTTCTGAGGCACCCCGCGTCTCAATCTGGTGCGTGGCGACTCGTGAGAACCTGGAAGAACTTCCGGATTTGCTTCATCTGGCGGCCCGTTTGGGTGTGCCAGAGGTTTACGTGCAGCGGATGGTCTATTTTGCGAAGGAACCGGATGAACAATATGGAATGGCGCGCGATGGAAAGGCGATTTTTGGAAAGTACGACGATTACAAGCGAAGCAGTCCTGTGGACCAGGATGAGGTCATAGAGAAATGCTCTCAGTTGAGTCAAGAGCTTGGAGTGGAGTTTCGCGCGTCGGGGGCGCGTGATCCGTTGAACAGCCTGGCCGCCGCACGTCCCGAGGACTTTTCCCCATGGCAGGCTTGTTTGCGACCATGGACAACTGCTTACATCACTGCGAATGGCAACTGCCTGCCGTGTTGTATTTCACCATTTGCGACGAATGATTATGAAAGCCTGATCTTAGGAAATTTATTCGAGCGTCCGTTTACCGAAATTTGGAACGATCCACTCTATCAGAAATTCCGCACGGATCTGCTGAGTGATCATCCGAATCAGGCCTGTTCCAGTTGTGGTGTCTATTGGAGTTTATAGAAAAGGAGATCGTGATGCCAATTACAACGAACGAAGTTCCCTATCTTGAAACCCTTGAAACAATCGCCGTAGAAGTGATCCGTTCTGCGGCAGTTCAGGTAGATGAGCGCGGTTCCTTCCCACGCGCGGCGATGGATGCCTTGAGCAAGGCTGGACTGCTCGGACTCATCAGCGCGGCGGAGGTTGGTGGGTCGGGCCAGGGATTGCGCGCGGCTGTGATGGCGGTCGAGCGCGTTGCACGCGAATGTGGCTCCACGGCCATGGTTCTGTGTATGCATTATGCCGCTACAGCAGTCATCGAAGCACATGGGCCGCGATCCGTTCGAGAAGATATCGCGGCTGGCCGTCATCTAACGACTCTTGCTTTCTCTGAGAGCGGGTCACGCAGTCATTTCTGGGCGCCCGTCAGCACAGCCAACTCTCACAACGGCACGGTTCGGCTGGATGCCAAAAAGGGCTGGGTCACATCGGCAGGTGAAGCAGACAGCTATGTTTGGTCGAGCCGGCCTGTGGAAGCGGAAGGAGCCAGCACCCTTTGGCTGGTGCCCGCGAAAGCGGCTGGACTATCGATCCCCATGCCTTTCAATGGGCTGGGTCTGCGCGGTAACGCTTCCAGCCCGATCACTGCCCAGGAGGTCATGCTGGAGCGCGCCGCGATGCTGGGTCCGGACGGGGGAGGTTTTGACGTCATGATGTCGATCGTTCTGCCTTACTTCCAGTTGATGAACGCTGCGTTCTCCATCGGTACCATGGAGTCCGCCACAGAGAAGACCTGCGCACATGTTGCTGGAGCAAAGCTTCAACATTTGGGACAGTCGTTGAGCGATCTGCCTACGATTCGCGCTTATGTTGCGCGGATGCGGGTAAAGGTCGATATGACTCGTGCACTTCTGTTGGATGCACTGGATGCAATCGAGACAAACCGCGCTGATACGATGCTGCGTGTGCTGGAGGTCAAAGCCGCGGCCGGTGAGGTTTCCACGGAAGTGACGGACCTGGCCATGCGCGTCTGTGGCGGAGCCGCATTCCGCAAGGATGTCGGCGTGGAAAGACATTTCCGGGATGCGCGCGCGGCGACCGTCATGGCTCCTACCACCGATGTGCTCTATGATTTCATTGGCAAAGTGGCCTGCGGCATGCCGCTATTTTGATCATTCCACACTTTGAAAAGGAACCAACGATGGGTAAACAAGTCAATGATTTGATCGCACAACTCTTATCTTCCCTGATGGAGACGATGGGAGTTTTATCGCACCTGAGTGATGCGGAATTGGATGATGTATCGGAGCATCCCTGCGCGATGGGTGGTAACGTGCGTGACCTGTTGAATCACAACATCGATCATGAGCAGATGCACACAGGCCAGGTCTATAGTCTGCGTTACAGCTTACGGAAGATGCAAAAGGGCCAGGTGGATCGTTTGACGGCAGAGACTCTGCGGGCGCGGGCAAATTTGATTGCCTCTTTGATCGGTTTGGATGATAAAGACCTTGACGCGCGGAATCCGGATGATGAGTGGACAGTTCGGCAAATGATCGAGCATACCTTGTACTGGGAGCGACATTCCATCGATGATTTGGCTGAAACAAAACTTGGGAAAAGATTGCCAGTTGACCGGCATCGTGCAGGGATCGATGTTTCCGATCCGTTGGCAGGGCCTTTGAACACCCAGGAAAAACTGGTCCCAATAAGAGATACGAGTGATGATGCAGGATAACTCTGCCAATCTTTCTCCCGGATCGGAAACACAGCTCGATGATCACCCTGTGCCATCGGCTTTTCTGTGGAAGTTATGGATCTATACCAATTATGACTGCAATTTAAAGTGTTCGTACTGCGTCGCGAAATCGGGTCCAAACGTTCCTCGGCGCGCACTAGGGTTAGCAAACGTCCAGCGTCTTGTGGATGAAGCAGTGGAGCTTGGCTTCAGTGATGTCTTTTTCACAGGCGGTGAGCCTTTCACTCTCGACGATATTTACGAGATGCTGGCTTATTCTGTTTTACGCGTTAAAACCACTGTCCTGACCAATGCGATGCTGCTGCGTGGAGCGCGGCTGGAGAAACTGATTTCGGTTGCTGAAGCAGTGCCTGATGAAAAAATGATTGTACAGGTTAGCCTGGATGGGGGGCGGCCGGAGGATCACGACGCGTACCGGGGGAAAGGGACATGGGAAAAGACCGTGGAAGGCATTCGCCTGTTGCAAGAGCAGGGGTTCCGGGTTCGCATTGGAACAACGGAAACGCCGGTCAACTCGCCTCATCTGGAAAAGCTGTGTGAATTCCATCGCAGTTTGGGAATCCCTGATGAGGATCATTTTGTCCGGCCGCTGGCGAAACGCGGCTTCTCGCGTGAAGGACTTGAGCTGGACATGGGCAACCTGATCCCGGAAGTCACTGTGAACGTGGATGGCGTGTTCTGGCATCCGCTCTCTACCGATACGGATATGCAAGTGAGCAGAGCCCTGTTTCCATTGGCTGAATCGGTGGAAAAGATACGAGAACAGTTAGCCACGATTTCGTTGACCGGCAAAGCCTCGCTGATGACTTTCACCTGAGGCTAGAACTCAAGGTTCCCGTGTGGAGCCGGAAGGAAACACTTCATCATGTATGCTTGCGTTCCAAGCTCGTTATCCGCTTCAGAATCGACCTGGAAGCTGTTCCCGCTAAATTGGCAGAATCCCAATCCGAACGGGACTGTGCCTAATCGAGTGCGGGAAGTGTGATGATATGCCATTACAACCCTGGAAAACTCTTAGCACGCGCGAAATATACAAAAACAAGTGGATGCGTCTGCGTGAAGACATCGCCGAGTTACCAACCGGTGGCACCACGATTTACGGCGTGTGTGAGTTCGGCGAGTGCGTGGGCATCCTTCCATTCGTCGATGATCAGAACGTGGTCATGGTTCGTCAGTATCGTTATGTACACCGGGAAAATCATCGTTGGGAAATGCCGACAGGCGGTATCCGTTCTGGAGAGACTCCGGAACAGGCTGCCCAGCGTGAGCTGATGGAAGAGGGATGTTTCCGCGCGAGCCAGCTCATTTGGGTCAGTTCGTATCACACATCAAAAAGCGTATGTCATGAGACTGCTCACTTGTACATTGGGCGTGGACTGGTCGCAGCGGAAGCCTTGCCTGACGACACTGAATTTTTCGAACGCGCCGTGTTGCCATTTGATGAGGTGCTGCGGATGATAGAGACAAGCGAAATTCGTGACAGCATGACGGTGATCGCTGCCCTGCATGCCGCACGTCTGCGTGCCTCGGGAAAGTGGTAGATAAGGCTGAAGCCTCAAGGAGAAAACCATGGTCAACTTGTTCGATACACACACTTCAAGATTGGATTCCTGGCTATTCAAAGTTTGTATAGTGGTCGCCCGCCTGTTTCTGGCATATTTCTTCTTTACAGCGCTCTTCTGGAAGCTGCCCGGCAAAAATTTCGGCTGTGGGTCCAGTTTTGCCTTCCCTCTGCCGGCAGAGCAAAACCATTGGACAGATAACGATAGCAGTGGACTTTGCTATTGGATGGGCCTGGAGTCCATCTTCGCCTCCAAACCGCGCCAGGTGCTCATCGCAGATATGCGCCCGGCAGGTCTGCCTCCGATCAGTGTCAACATCACGCCTCTGGGGCAGGTGAATGGATTCCTTCTCGACAATCTTTTCATCCCGCAGATTCGGGTGTTTGGCTGGCTTGTCTGGCTGACGGAATTCTGGGTCTTTCTTTCCATGCTGCTGGGTCTGTTCACCCGGCTGGGGGCGCTGGCCTCCCTCGGGCTTTCAATACAGCTCTATATCGGGCTGGCCAATGTCCCACGCCCGTTCGAGTGGGAGTGGACGTATGGTTACCTGGTCCTGCTTTCGATAGCCATGCTGGGTGCAACTGCTGGGCGCGTCTTTGGCATGGATGCCTGGTTGCGCGGCAGGTTGGCTGACTCCGCTGAACGTGGTAACCGTTTGGCCAGAATCGGACTCCTTCTTAGTTAACCTATGTCGAAACACAATACATTACTGGTAGTGGCAAAACAGCCTTTCCCCGGACAAACCAAAACGCGTCTTTGCCCACCGCTTTCATATAACCAGGCAGCAGAGTTGTACGAATGCTTCCTACGCGATACTCTGGATATAATGCGCCAGGTCCATGGTGTGCAATGCGTGATTGGCTTTTTGCCTGAAGGTGCACAGGATTACTTCGGGCAACTTGCGCCCGATATGGAACTGGCCAGCCAGCTTGGGGCATCGTTGGGAGAGCGACTCGATCACCTGTTGACGGAGGCGTTGACCGGCGGATCGCAGCGGGCGGTGGTTATGGATAGCGACAGTCCCACATTGCCGGCAGAATACATTTCCCAGGCCTTTGACCAACTCATCGATGCAGATGTTGTGATAGGTCCGACACGCGATGGCGGATATTATCTGATCGGTATGAAACAGCCCCAATCGCATTTGCTGCGCCGGGTGCAGATGAGTACTCCCCATGTTCTTGCCGATACATTGGCACTGGCCGAATCCACAGGACTGAGTGTCTCCCGGTTACCCACCTGGCACGATGTCGACACGATCGCCGACCTGCATCAGCTGGATGAGGAGATCAGGAGAGTGTGCAAAAACGGAAGAGCTGCTGCTACACGTGATTGGCTGGCCCGCACGGACTGGCGCAATCATCGGGATTGAAACATGCGTATCTCACTGATTATCCCTGCCTTGAACGAAGCTGAATCTCTCCGGCTTTTGTTGGATGAAGTGCCTGCGGAGTTAGTTCATGAAGTCATCGTGGTAAACAATGGCTCCACGGACAATACAGCCGCGGTTGCCCAGGCGGCAGGTGCAGTGGTCATTTACGAGCCGCGACGTGGTTACGGTTTTGCCTGTGCGGCTGGAACTGTTGCAGCGGAAGGGGATGTGCTCATTTTCCTGGATGGCGACGGTAGTTTTGCGCCTGGCGAACTCGTCCATCTTCTCATACCCCTTGCGCAAGGCGAGGCTGATCTTGTGCTGGGATCGCGCCTGCGTACGAACGATGCTGTCATGCCTTCCCATCAGCGATTCGGTAATCTTCTTTTTGCCTGGCTGCTTCGTCAACGCTTTGACTTGCAACTGACAGACCTTGGTCCCTATCGCGCTGTTCGCCGCGAACTGTTGTTGAAGCTGAATATGCAGGAACATACTTATGGCTGGCCATTGGAGATGATCATTAAGACGGCGCGTCTCGGCAACCTGATTGTCGAGGTACCGGTCACTTATCGGCCACGCTTCGCTGGGCACTCGAAGGTAGGTGGTACATTGCGTGGTTCCATCCTGGCAGCTTTTCGGTTTTTCTATGTTTTGCTCCGCTATGCAAGTTGAAAAACATGTTGAGCATCATCTGACAAACGCCTGCTCAAAAAGAATTGCATTCTTTCATGGTGATGTACCGACTTTATAGCTTGGCAGGTTGTTATGTTAGCTAGAGCATCAAATCCGCACAGGTATGATGGCATGACTTCGAGAAGCGTTTCTCGGTTGGTGATTGTTGCCGCGGTTTCGTTGGGACTTTACATCCTGCTGGCACTGCGCTATCCGTTGGGACCTAGTCTCACGAATCCTCGAGCTTCCTGGGCAAGCATGGTCGAAGCCACTGGCGTAAGTGCTGCATGGCACATCGCTATCTACCTTGGTCTCACCCTGCTCCACCTGGTGATTTTAAAACTGCTTTCTTCCTCCGAGCAAGAACAGACTGTACTTCCTCGCTTACAGGTGATTGTTATTCTCGTCACTTGGTTGGCCTGCTCTGTGGTATTGATGATGGTCGCGCCTGCTGGCGAGTCTCACGATATATTCGATTATATTTTCCGCGGTCGGATGATGACCGAATACCAGTCCAATCCCCTGGCGGATGTGCCTGCTGAATTTGATTCGTCAACTCCCTATATCCGTTACGTAGCCTGGCGAAAAAACGTCGATACGTACGGCCCCGTATGGGAAGGCTCCAGCGCTGTTGTTGCTGTCGGTATGCGTCAGGTGGCTCGCTGGCTGGACTGGTGGGATGAGAATCAACCGGTCTGCCCTCGGTCACCGGGGTCTTGCCGTCTGTTGATGATGTATATCGCTGGCTACCGTCTGTTAGCCATCAGCCTGACTGGATTTTCCGGTTGGCTGATTGCCAGTATGGTTAGGCATAACCAGGTTTCCCTGGCTCTGGCTGCCTGGCTATTAAATCCACTCACATTGATCGCCACGGCAGTTGGTGCGCACAACGATGCCCTGATGCTCATGACGCTCTTATTGAGTTTATGGCTTTTGCAACGCAGGCATCCACTTCTGGCGGTTATAGGACTGATCCTGGCTGCGCACATTAAACTGACTGCGCTGATCTGGATGCCGGCTTGCGCAATATGGATTGCACGGGAATGGGGATGGAAACGAACTCTGCAAATTGGATTAATGAGCGTAGCTGCCGGTCTGGTTCTGTCCTGGCTGCTGTACGCGCCGTTCGGTGGCTGGCAGACACTGCCCCGCATGTTACAGGAACGTTCGGCATTTCTTGCTAACTCCCTATGGCGTGTTCTCAAATATCTGCTGATTCACCAGTGGGGCTGGCCGGCCAGGAGCGCGCATCAGCTTAGCACTGGTATACCAAGCCTCCTGTTTGTCGCAGGTGCTTTGTTGATGCCTCTGCGGATATATAACTTTCGTCGTGAACACTGGATCAACGCGCTGGTCTGTGAGAAAGAAGAAGCGGATTCGAAACTCTGGCGTGCCGTGACAGCTACCAGTATGTTGTTTTTAGTTGGTTCGTTCTGGTTTCAACCTTGGTACATCTTGTGGGCCCTGGCACCCGCTGCACTGTTGCCAGGCAGCCAATTTAGCCGTTCGATCTTGCCGTGGTTGACCTTTGGCGCACTGTTTTCCAATGTAGCAATGGATTTCCTCCTGGCTACAGTGATGAGCACATCACCAGTTCTTGTTCAATACATTTTGGTGGTCGTGATGATTTGGGGGCCTATACTGCTTGCGATCGCTGCCTTTGTCCTTAAAAGACGTCGAGTAGTCGCAATGCTCTTGCACAAACAGTACCTTGCCGAACACGTTGCCCAACAAAACAATTTCGCGAAAAATGGGCAAGCTGTCGATTAACAGGTTTCTCTGAGGTATCCTCTCATTATAAATAGTAAATCCGCCTGAAGCCGTTGCTGATCAGGCGGATGAAGGATGGATGGTTCTTAATACTGGGTTAGGTGGCGAAAGTCGATTTCTCAGCGAATCACAGTGAGTGTTATGGTTTGGCTGTGAGTTTTTCCACCGCCTGTCGCGGTGATTGTCAAAGTAAAGGTGCCGATGGGACCGTTGCGTCGCGGGGTAATATCCAGACGGGAAAATCGTACGCTGGCGTTAGGGCCAAGGGTCACAGGATTGGTGACGAAAACAGCATTGGTGCGCTTGGGAACGCCGCTGACGCTCAACTGGACGTTGCCACCGAAGCCATTGAGCGCGGTCAACCGAATGCTGTAAAATGCGGTCTGCTGCCGTCTCACTGTCTGGCTGGTGGGAGAAACTTCCAGAACAAAGTCAGTTAATTGTGGGTTGGGTGTGGATGTCAGGGTTGGGGTCGGAGTGGGGACAGGTGTGGGCAGCGTGGTGGGTTCGTCGTTGATCACAGCGACAAAGGCATCGTAGTTGCCGCGGTTGGTCGACTGAAAGGAAGCCCCGGCGAGTGGGAAGTTCGGGGCGAAGGTGTAACCGGTCACATATGCGTTCCCGCTGCTATCGAGGGCTAGACCGTAGGCGTAGTCGCCGAGACCAGCTCCAGGCGCGCTCCCACCCAGATAGGTCGAATAAAGCAACGCCGAACCCTGGGCGTTGAATTTGGCAACAAAGCCATCAGAGTCATATCCGCCAAATACCGGTTGAATTGCGTTGACCGTTGGAAAATCGGTCGAGTAAGTGTTACCGGCCACGTACGCATTGCCTGCTCCGTCCACCGCAATATTGCTGTCGAAACCGCCGTCCCTGCTGCTGCCGCCGAGGTAGGTGGAATAGACCAGCGCCGAACCCGCCGCATTGATCTTGGTCACGAACACATCCTCAAAGTCGCTCTTGGCGGTCTGATAGGCGTTGGCAGTGGGGAAATTGGTCGACTCCGTCCAACCAGAGATGTAAGCATTCCCCTCGCCGTCCACGGCGATGCTTTTGCCCAACTCGTTGACCTCGCCGCCCAGATAGGTGGAGTAGAGCAATGCTGAACCACTGGGGTTAACTTTGCTCACAAAGACCTCACCAAATCCGCCCGGGGCAGCCTGGATGGGGTTAACGGTCGGAAAATCGTTTTGCGTGGTCTGACCCGTGACATAGGCGTTCCCAGCATTATCGATGGCGATGCTAAAGCCGTAGTCCAGATCGCCGCTGCTGCCAAGGAAGCTCGAATAGACCAGTGCTGACCCGGCCGTATTGAGCTTGGTCACGAACGCATCCCGTACGCCCTTGATTTGCGGTTGAAACGCATTCACCACAGGGAAGGTGGATGAAATGGTATGTCCAGTCACATAAGCGTTCCCCGATGCATCGACTGCAATGTCCCATCCGGTCTGGCTGTTATGCCCACCCAGGTAGGTCGAGTAGTCCAGATTGTTGCCTGCCGAGTTGAGTTTAAAGACGATCACATCCTGTTGAATACCGGGGTTATTCGGCTGTATGGCGTTGACCACGGGGAAGTTATTCGACCAGCTTTCTCCCGTTACATAGGCATTCCCTGCACTATCCACGGCAATCCCAAAGCCAACATCGGAGTCGTTTCCTCCCAAGTACGTGGAATAGGCCAGGCTGGCCCCGCCCGCGTTGAGCTTGGTTACAAAGAGATCCCCAAATCCAATCCGCGTAGACTGTAATGGATTGGCGAGCGGAAAATCAGTAGAACCTGTCGCGCCGGTGATGTAGAAATTCCCCTGAGCATCAACCGCGATGTCATAGGCATAGTCGGCACTATTGCCGCCGAGATACGAGGCATAGGTGAGTGTCGGGTCGATCACCAGTGGATAGGCAGAATCGTATGAACCGAGAGCAAAGTGAACGCTGGCATCAGATGCTATCACATAGCGTGCATCCACCGGTACGCGCTGTCTATTGATCTCCTGCCAGGCGACCGGCGCCTGTTCGATGAGTGTTACCAAACTGGATGCAGCCAGGCTGATATGTAGTTCGCCGCTGGATGGATCGATCTTCACGGTCTCTGCACCTGTGTGACGCCAGTGGATGCGTGTGGGATCGACTCCGGGTGCAATGAGGTACGTTCCCTTCAATTGACCGGTAGCGCCATCATATTGCAGGTCAATGCCCGGATAAAGCTGTTTATAAAGAATACTTGAAAAGGTTGGGATATCTTTGTGCCATTCAGCCGGGTCGTTGCCAATCAGATAATTGACCCTGCCTGCCTGCTGATCCACACTCACTACCTGTGAGGCATGGTTTGCCCCCAAAAATTGCAGTTGCAGTGTCGCAGCCTCCTGGCTGAGCGCTTCCTTTTGAAGTATATCCTCCAACTCAGAAAGTGGTTCTGGCGAACTGGTTGGTAGCGAGAAGACCACTTCGTTCTTCTGGAAGAAGAGCGTCCCACCCAGGCTGCGCGCCAGAAACGCCACAGATTGGTCCGTCTGGCCTGCATTCCTCTCGAAAGAGAGCGGCAGGCGAAGCGGATCGAGGGAGATTTCCGGCAGGAGGCTGTCACCGGCTGTCATGTTTTGCCAGGGACGCAGCGATACTATTTGAACAAGCATGAATACGATGAGCGCCAGGGCTGAAAAACGGTAAAGATGTTCTTGTGCGGCTTGCGTTCTCATGATCATGATTCACTCCTTTTGCTAAGAGTAAGAATAGAGGAATCCCCACTTCGCTCAGTCGAGTGGGCTAGAACCAGAATAGCAATTAAGTCTTATAAAAGGCCTACGAAAATGTTACAGATATCTTAACAGTCACCCTGAAGGATTGTTCAGAAAATGTCCTATAAGTTGCCCGCTGTTGGTATTTGGTAGAACTTCTCTTTGGATGGCTTTTTATGCAAATTAACGCTGGTACCAAAACTTTTTCTCAGAATGTTGCTTCCAGTCCAGAAGTACTTTCTGAAATTGAGGAAGACATCTTGCCTACTGTTGTTGTATGGTATCACACGCGGAACACTAAAACAACTGATAAAAAATAGCATACATGACACTGGCTATGGTACAAGTGATCAGCATGACAGGCAAGCCCCGCTTGTTCCAAATCTCAGGAGTAATCGGTGTGCGCGTCTTTCCGGAAAGTTCAGCCACAACAATATTAACTGTTGAACCAACGATCGTTCCATTTCCGCCAAATCCTGCACCAAATGCCAATGCCCACCATAGCGGTGTGATATCCATGCCTGAAGCACCAAGTCTTTGAATCACGGGAATGAGGGCGATCGTGATGGGAACATTATCAACGACTGCGGACAGGCCCGCAACAATCCAGATGACTGCGATTCCGAACAACACGGGTGGAATGCTCGACACTCGTTCAATCAACCTGGTAGCTGTTTCTAGTACGCCAACCGCCTCTATCCCTCCGATCATGATGAAGAGAGCGCCGAAGAATATGAGCACGCTCCATTCGATTTTCCTCAGCATTTCCTCCAAATCCGGGCGGACCAGGACCAAAGCGGTTGCAGCCGCGCTCATGGCGACAAACGCAGGGCTGATTTGCAAAGCATGATGCAGGAAGAAAAACAGGATAGCTCCTCCAAGCACGATCAAAACACGCCGCGCAGTTCGCGGGTCATTCAGGCTCTGGGTGGGATTGAGTTGCATCACCGCTTCAACATTCTTTGGGCGTCGGGACAGTTCCTTGCGAAAGAGAAACAGCAAGAAGATCAGAGCCCCAACCCATGAAATAAGCACGATTGGCAGGGAATAAATCAGAAAATCGTTAAAGGAGAATCCAGCGGCCGAGCCGATTAGTAAATTGGGAGGGTCACCGATTAGAGTCGCTACCCCTCCCGTATTTGAAAGAATAGCCTCCGTGACCAGATAGGGAATTGTGTTTACACCTAAAATTTCGCTGATCAGGATCGTGATAGGAGCGATCAAAACAATTGTAGTTACATTAGGGAGGAACATCGAAAGGACCGTTGTGATTACACCTAGCAATACAAACAGGTGCATAGGCTTTCCTTTCGACGAACGCGCAGCCAGGACGGCGAGATACTCAAAGAATCCCGTTGGCTCAAGCATTGCTACAAGAATCATCATGCCCAGTAGAAGCCCTAGTGTGTTGAAATCGACTGCTTCCAGCGCGGCCTGCTCGGAATAGAAGCCAAATATCCTTCCCAAAATTACCATTAAAGCGGCAGCTGCAATCGCGGTGATAGAGCGGTGCAATTTCTCAGTAAAGATGAGGACTAAACTTCCTAAGAAGATGGCGGTGGTAACAATTCCAATAAATAGCGTCATTGATCCGCCTTCTGCCATGTCGAAAGAATGGCAACCCCAATGTCTACGCGCGAGCTAATGCCTATCAGCTTTCCTTCCTTGGAGACAACAGGTATGTCGTGCAGACTATGCTGCAGCATCAATGCATAGGTGCGCAACAAGCCACTGTCCTCATCCACTGTGATCGGCGGCCGCATCAGAGTCTCGACTGTTTGATGCAACACCTTTGCCGATGGACGGGTATCTTCCACCGCGCCAAAATCGTGAACAAAATCCACGTCCGAAAGGAAGTTGACGAAATCTGGTAATTCGAGTGTGAGCAGGTCACCCAAGCCTATGACGCCAACGGGGCTGTCAGCCACATTAACAACAGGCAACAGACCAATGTGTTTCTTCACAATGATTTTCGCGGCTTCCAGGATTGTCTCGGTGATGGGAATGGACACAACGTTTCGCTTCATACAGGAGTTTATTTTCATATCATCTCCACATAATCAGGTTGTTTTGATTTTTGCTAGTGACCATCCCTTGACAAACAAGCGCTCTGACGCAGACATCTCCTGGTTCGTTCCTGCGTGTCGGCCGCTCAGTGGTCCGCGCTATACGGCGGATGGCGTAGATAGCGTAAGGTTATGATGTCCAAATTATATATTTTATTTCGAAACCGGGCATAGGGATTCCAGGAGGAATATAATCCTATCTGAAACCGTTTCGAGGCTATCGTAACTTGCTAACAATGGAGGCTTGAATGATTATTGATGGTCATGCTCATGCTTGCGGTCCTTTCTTGAAGGGGGATGACATTGTCAAAATCCTTGCCGAGACGGGAATCAATAAAGTTGTTTTGGTCCCCGGTGAACTGGACAGTCCGCGGACGTATACTTTGCCCAGGTTGGCGGAACTCTTTCCCGAGCGCGATGTGGTCCAGCTGACGAACGCGCTGACAAGGATAATGATTTCGCTGACAGGTAAAGCGGCGGATATTCCTGAAGGGAACCGCCGTGTCTATACCTTAGCCCAGGCGTATCCGGAACGGATCATTCAATTCTATTGGGTATTACTCCAGAAGCCTGATGCCGTGCAAGAGATGAAAGAACGATTTATAGAGTGGAAATTCAGGGGCATAAAACTCCACCAGTGTTGGGATAATTTTTCCATTGGTTCTGAACGTTTTGCCCAAGTCGCTGAATTTGCGGCTGAAAAGAATCTGCCGATCTTCATTCATGTTGGCAACTACAAAGAAGTTGCTGCGTTGATTGATTGCGGCCAGCGCCACCCAGCAACCAAATTTATCGTGGGTCACCTGTTTGGTTTAGAGCTCTATCTGCGGTCAAAGTGCAAGTTGGAAAATCTGTTTTTTGAGATCTCAAATACGTATTTAGTTTCAACTCTTTCAGTAAATAGGGCCATAGATCATTTCGGAGCACACAAGATCATCATGGGATCAGACACTCCCTATGGAAGGAATAGTTTGCAGCTAAACATCGAACGAGTCAAACTGCTCCCGATAAGCCAAGAATCAAAAGAAATGATTCTTGGAAGAAATATACAGATGCTCTTGCAGTTGAGATAGGTGGGCTGCACAGATCGCCTCTTTTTAATCTTTGGACGTCAGTAAGCAGTTATATTGTCGCCGTCTAATTCCTAATGGAGAGATAGATACCATGCAACGAATGAGTGATGAAATGTGGAAAAGGCACGCGAATCCCTGGAGCGTGTGGACACGCTTTGCTGCTATTCCCGCCTTTATGCTAGCTGTTTGGAGCCGGATCTGGATCGGTTGGTGGTCGCTTATTCCAATTATCGTCGTTGTTATTTGGCTGTACCTTAATGTACTTGTTTTCCCGCCTATTGATACACCACGTAATTGGGCGTCCAAGGGCATCTACGGTGAAAAGCTATGGCTTGGTAAGCGTGCCGAGCCTCCGAAGCACTATGATGTAATTCAAAAATGGCTGATCGTTCTTGGAGTAGTGGGAATGATTTTGATTGCCGCTGGGCTTTATCGACTTCATTTCTGGATAAGTCTTCTTGGAGCTGTGGTTTTGATATTAGGGCAACTATGGCGCATTGACCGTTTCAGTACGCTGTATGAGCTGTATGAGGATAAGGGCAATCAACTGTAGAGATTACATTGTTTAGGCTATCAGGTATTTTTGATTTTGCGGGCAACGAGTAGATCTTCTGGGTGTAGGCATAGACCAAGACCTAGAGCAGCATCTGCGGGTGCCAGCTGGAGGTTCCACCGCCTGTGTATCGTCCCACCACAGTTTTCAGGTCAATCTTGTCGATGACCTGATTCACGACCCGAACCAGATGATGCTCATCAATCAGTTCATCCAAACTGGGCGGCATCAGGTGCGGCTGATTCATCTCATATGGCTTGAACACGCGATAGCTGGTTTCCGTTTCATGCCCCGATTAACTCACACTTTCGTTAAAAGGGAAGGGGCTGTCCGCCTACTTTCCGGACAGCCCCTTGTGTTTGCTGCCAATCCTAATCTTGTTATTTCTTGAACTGGAACAGGGCAGTGAACCCGGTGCCTGTTCAACTCCAGCAATTCTGCTTCTCTGGTTAGCGCCTTCGTGTCGTTGCCGTAGCGACGTTCGAGTAGCCCGAATTGCCGCTCGCGTTGTAAGCGTACACGCGGTAGCGATAAGTTGTGTTTGCAGTGAGTTTCGTGTTTGCATAGCTCGTGACGTTTGCACCCACCGTGGCGATCAGCGCGAAGTTGGTGCAGGTTGATCCTTTACAGCGCAGAATGCGGAAGCCAGTCTCGTTATCAGCATTGTCCGTCCAGGATAGATTGATCTGGCTCCTGGAGACAACGGTAGCGGCCAGGGTAGTAGGAGCGGCGGGCAATGCTGGGGCTGCTTGTGTCACCGCACTGGCTGTGTTGGAGTAGTCCGAATCGCCGCTTGCGTTGTAGGCTCGCACGCGGTAACTGTAGCTGGTGGAACCGGTGAGGCCGGTGTTCGAATAGCTGGTCACGTTCGCACCGGCCGTGGCGATTTGGGCAAAGTTGCTGCAACCCGCGCCGGTGCAGCGCTCGATCT
>Ga0105092_10000844_pt1 | contig 16288 bp, 11 predicted proteins | sample PPLLak2March2015_FD_87021 | JGI IMG/M metagenome (GOLD analysis project Ga0105092, IMG submission 87021) | Freshwater sediment microbial communities from Prairie Pothole Lake near Jamestown, North Dakota, USA - PPLs Lake P7 Core (1) Depth... | ecosystem: Environmental > Aquatic > Freshwater >... | reverse complement strand
GGGGAATCAGGTGCTTCAACTCGCTCCCTTCCTCGTTCAATCCGGCGGTGTCGAGCAAGTTCGGGCCGGGAACCAGGCTGGGGCCTCGGTCGCTTGGGAAGGACAGAACTCGGTCGGGAAGTCGATCGGAGCCCGGATGTACGTGACGATCCTCAATGGATTCGCGGTCTGTCTGCTTGAGATCGGGTACAAAGACCGGATTGCGGCGCGGGATCCGGAGTTCAGACAGATCTTCACCACCCTGGGCGGGGGCCAGGGGTCGCAGGATCCCATGGTTGCCGGTTCCTGGTTCCTGCGCGAGACCCGTTCAGGATCTGCAAGCCACTCAATGCAGAAGACCTCCAGCGTCGGTGAGAACCGTGCCCAGCTCATACTCCAGCCTGGCGGAGTCGCGCAGCGGTCTGAAACCTACCAGTTCATGGCCAACTCCCAGATCAGAAACTCGGGTGGCGAACACACCTCCACTGTCTACCTGGACAGCGGACCTCAGACGACGGTCAAAAACGGACGGTGGTACGCCGGAGACGGCCGTCTGGTCCTGCTTTGGGACGATGAGTCGGGGGACGAATACAACTACCAGGTGCAGGGAATGGGAGGCGCGCGGACGCTCGTTCTGACAACGGAGAAGGGAAGCGTCCAGATTTGGGGTGAAGGAAGGTAGATTGACGATCTAGGATTGACGATTGACGATTACAGCTCGGTGATTAACGATTCGCACCCCCCTCGTCCGGAATCGTTAATTTCCCTAATCGTCAATCGTCAATCGTAAATCGTCAATTCGCTCATCAGTTGTACAAACCGGCCAGCGTCTTCTCGACTGACTGGGCGGCAAAGCCAGTGAGGGGGTGCTCCACCAACAACTTCTTGACTGAAGACTCGTACTGCTTGAAAACCTCCGAACCTGATGCCCGGCTCTTGGCGAGGGCACCGACAAACATCAGGCGCGTCACATCGCTCCCAGTGTCTTCCAGCACAAGGTCCAGCAGCCGGTCGAGCAGATTGCGTTCGTCATAGAGCATCGCCGGGCTGCAGTTGCGAATGGCGGCCGAGAGCGTCAACGATTCGTTCAGCCCGTCCAGGTATAAATTGAAGCAATCACCCAAGGGGAGCCGATAGTCAATCGGGCGTAGAGATCGATGTACCCCGGCTTCTTCGAGGACAGCTCGCTGCACGCGACGTGATAGCTCCAGCAGATACCCGCCGGGATTGTGCGACTCCAGGGTTGCGACCAAGGTCTGGTTTGAAGGCGTTTCTCCCAAGCTCTCAAGGTCGAGCTTAACCTCCCAGGGCGTCTGGGTCGCGTCGATGTGACCGCTGAGCAGGTAGTCGGCCCCGACTTTCCGACCCATCTTTCGGGCCGCCTCTTTCTTGAACGGCTGCTCGGCGAGATAGAAACCGCTTCCACCGGTCTTGATCGTTACCAGTGTGACCGATTCCGCGGTCGTCAGCATATGGACCTGTTCGGCCAGGAACAGGGGAACAAGGCGGGCCCACTTCGCCTGCGCGTCGACCCCACCCGTGTTCTCTGTCCGCTTCTCGAGCGCGCAGGAGCATGACAGGAAGGCGATGCGGACAGCTTTTTCTCCCTTCGTCGGGAGTAGAAGCCCACCCTCCATGAGCCGGTGGGACCAGACCGGATTCTCAAGCGTCAGAACCGAGACCGGAGATGCCTTGGCTGGCGTCGGATTCCTTCTGCCGGCTAGTTGCTGGTCGATCTTTTCCGCCCAATACTGAAGCTGTTCTTTCCAGTCCGGTCTCTTCAAAGCATACAGGTTTCTCAGGGTTGCCAGGGCATTTTCGGTATCCTGCAGCTCGAGATAGGCGCGAAGGAGGTTGCTGGCGCCCATGAGCCCGTGAACATCCGCCTTAAAGCGGCTGCCCAGCAAATCGACGATGTCGGAAATGCGGCCGGCATTACCCAAGTCTTCGGAGACTGTCCTCATGACGTCACTCGGCACTTCCTCAAGGACAGACAAAGCTTGCTGGTAGTAACGGCGCGCCTTGTCGAACTGCCGCTCTTCAAGCAGTACTTGAGCGAGCCATAACTGCGCTCTCCAACTGCCTGGAAACGAAGAAAGTTGTTCCAGCGCTCGAGCGTACTCCTGCCGGCCGAAACGTTCGCGGTGGATCGAGGTGAACCACTCGACGGCGTGAATTTCGTTCGGATCCCGCTTAAGCGCTCTCCAGAGGGTCAGCTCAGCGCGCGTTTGATCGCCGCTTTCGGCGTATAGCCTGGCCAGGTGAATAAGGAAAATCGCATCCTCACCGTTCAGGCGCATCCAGGCTTTCAGCGTCTCCTCGGCTTCCGCAAGGCGGCCATTGAACAGCAGAGCGTAGGCCAGAAGGCAGGCACTCCGAGCGGAATCAGGCTCGACGTCCCGCAGGCGACGCGCTGATTCCAGAAGATCCTTGTCACGCAGCGTGTCGATTTGGTTGATAACATCCTGATACAGGCTGTCGGCCTTTTCCGGGCTCTGTCCCGACGGATCGGTTACCGCCCAGCTGTCTTTGCCAAAATAGGCTTTCCGGCTGGACTGTTGGTAGAGATTCAGGAAGCCCGTGTTTGCTTCGCTTTGAGTCTCGGGATTCTGGCTGGTATCCCGTCCCCAAGCCCTTTCGATTACCCTCTTAAGTAAGCTCATCGCCAGTTCTGTCCTTCCTGCCCCATTTGATAAAGCTCCGCCCCACTGCGCTTCCTGCAGCTTTTGGAACCTGTTCGCACGACTTACTTCTTGAGTACTTGGCCCGATTATAGTTAGGAGTTCTCACTCGACTTGTGGCGGCGGTCACGAACCGGTTTTAAGAGGATAATTTCATCCACGGTCGTCTGTGCGGGCCGGTGTTCGTCCGTGGTAATCTTTTACCGAGGACAAGACTATGAGAGTAAAGCTGATAATCTGCGTGGCCATTATCTTGGGATTCGTGAGCCAGATGAGGAGTGCAGAGTGCGACCAGGCTAACAAGCTGACAGCTGACGAGAAGGCGGCCGGATGGAAGCTCCTGTTCGACGGTAAGACGATGAACGGGTGGCACGGCTACAACGGCCAGAGCACCAAGTCGTGGGCCGTGGAGAACTGCACGCTCAAATCCGTCGGTACCGAGGGTAACTACGGCAGCGACCTGCGTGCGGACCTCGTCACCGACCAGCAGTACGACAACTTCGAGCTCAATATCGACTGGAAGACGTCGAAAGGCGGAAACAGCGGCGTCATCTACGCCGTCGTTGAAGACCCGAAGTACAAAGCCGCCTGGATGACAGGCCCCGAATATCAATTCATCGACGACGTTGGCTTTCCTCAGAAACTGGAAGAGTGGCAGAAGGCCGGGGCCAATTATGCCATGCACCTCCCGAACAAGCAGAAGCAGCTGAAACCGGTCGGCGAATGGAACAACACTCGCATCGTCGTCAACGGTACCCATGTCGAGCACTGGCTGAACGGCAAGAAGATCCTGGAGTTCGAACGGTGGAACGACGAATGGACCAAGCTGCGCAATTCCGGGAAATGGAAGGAAGCGCCCGACTACGGCTTGGCGAAGAAAGGACACATCGTCCTTCAGGATCACGGCAGCGTCTTTTGGTTCAAGGACATTAAGATCAGAGAGATCAAGAAGTAGAATCGTCGACGATACAGGGGGATGCGCCTGTGGACCCGGCCGTGGGAAAGCCATTTGTCATTGCGATTGCGGGTGGCAGCGGAAGCGGCAAGACGGTTCTGGCGCACTCCCTGGTATCGGTTCTGAGTTCCCCAGCCAGTGTGATGCTGGCTCAGGATTCCTACTATCGCTCGCTTCCCGATGAATACCGCAGCTGCCCCAACGCCTACAATTTTGATCATCCCGAGGCGCTCGAATGGGATCTCCTGGCCCATCATTTGGACGCCCTGAGGCGTGCCGAGACAGCCGAGATTCCCCGCTACAGTTTCGTGACTCACCAACGAATCGGGACGGAAGTCCTTACGTCAGCCCCGTTCGTCATCCTCGAAGGCACGCTGATCCTGCACGATCCCCGGCTGGTCGAACGCGTTGACCTGCGTATCTTCCTGGAAATCGATCCCGATATCCGGCTCCTCCGGCGCATTGCGCGCGACACCAGGGAACGCGGCCGGTCCGTGGAATCAGTCCTCGAGCAGTACACGAAGACGGTTAAGCCGATGTACGACCTCTATGTCGCTCCTCAGAAGCAGAAGGCCGATCTGGTGCTGCGCGAGGGATCAGTCGAAGAGTGGACGCGGGCGGTGCTGGCGCGGGTTGAAACGTCACGCAAAATCTAAAAAGAGAGCCGCAAGCGCAGCGTCTTTTGCGGAGCGCGTCGGACACGAGGATCAAGCAGAATCTGTTCGTAGTTCCGCCTTTAGGCGGCCAGTTAAGAGCCGCCAGGCCAAGCAACAGTAACGTCTTAACTGGCCGCCTAAAGGCGGAACTGCGAACAGATTCTGCTTGACCCTCGTGTCCGACGCGCTCCGCGAAAAAGCGCTGCGCGGCTCTGTTTGAGGAATGGTGCGCTTACGGCTGTCCGGGTGCTCCGGATCCCGCCACCGGGACCAGGTAGAACTGAATCCCGCCGATTTCGATTTCCCGACTGCCTTTTGCCACTCGAATGCAAGCGCAGTCAGCCCTGCCGGCCTGCGCCCTCGCCAGGGTGTCAAGCTGTGCTTGAAGCTGCTGTAGCAGTAGAGCATTGGGCGGCTCTTTAGCCTGCCCGCCGATGTACCCGACTAACCCGAAAGCCAGAAATCCCAGAAGAATAGCGATACGCTTCTTCATGGCGAAGCCCTCCGATACTCTCTTAACGAATGGGAAGGAGGGTTTATTAGAGGAGTGCGGCGTTTTTCAAAACTTTACGGAAACCACCTGGGAGACGCCCGGCTCTTCCATGGTGACACCATAGATGTAGTTGGCAGTCTCCATGGTCCGCTTGTTGTGCGTAATGATGATGAACTGGGTTTTCTGTGACATCTCTTTGACCAGGCCTGTAAACCGGCCGACGTTGGCATCGTCCAGGGGCGCGTCTACCTCATCGAGGACACAGTATTGGCTCGGGCGGTAGTTGAAAAGCGCAACCAGGAGAGCCAGTACCGTCATTGCTTTCTCGCCGCCCGACAGTAGCATGATGTTCTGAACCTTCTTGCCTGGCGGCTGGGCGTAGATGTCGATTCCGCTTTCGAGGAGGTCTTCCTCACCGATCAACTGAATCCCGCAATCCCCGCCGCCGAAGAGCTTCAGAAAAACCTGCTTGAAGTTCTCATTCACCGCTTGGAAGGCCTCGCCGAATTTTTCGCGGCTGCGCCGGTTAATTTCCTGGATGGCCCGGGTGGTGTCCGCTATCGAGAGCTCAATGTCCTGCTTCTGCTGGACCAGGAAGTTGAATCGGGTTTCGTTCTCCTGGTATTCCTCAAGGGCGGTCATGTTGATGGGGCCGAACTCCTCGAGGCGGCTGCGGAGATCGTTGTAAGCGGCCAGGACTTCCTCGAGCGAGCCCTGTTCGGCCGGGACTCCGTCCATAACTTCTTCGGGGGTCTGCTGAAGTTGCTCGAGGCATTGTGCTCTCGTGTTTTCCAGCTGAGTCTCGAGCCTGGCCCTTTCGATCTCACACTTGGTTCTCTGCTCCTGGAGCGCGGCGGTCGAATCGCGCAATCCCGAGAGCTCCTGCTCGATCTCCGGCTGGCCTCGTTTCCAGTCTTCGTACTCAGTTTCGATGCCCTGAAGGTCGAGCTTCAAGCGATTTTCGCTTTGCTGGGATTGTTCCAGCCGCGATTCCAGCTTCTTGAGTTCCTCATTCAGGCTGGTCACCCGTTCCTGATCCTGCGCTTTCGACTGGAGGCTGGCTTTGGCCCTGGCTTCAAGGGACAGTCTTTGCTCTTCGACTCGCTGCAAGGTTCTTTGCAGGGCGGCTCGCCGCTCTCCCATTACCTTCTTGTCGGTGCTCACGATGTGGAACTGTTCCTGCGCCCTCGCGGCTTCGTTGCGCAGCTGTTGAAGAGCCGCCTGGGCCTCGAGCCCGAGACGTTCCACCTCGCTTTGCCGGCTCGTCTTCTCGCGCAGCTCTTCCTCGAATCGGCCTCCCAGTTCGATCTGCCCGGCGTCCTCTTCCTCGATCTGCCGCGCTTCCTCGCCCAGGACTCGGGCCGCCTGTTCGAGCCTTCTTTGCTCGTTCTCGGCCTGTTGTCCCTGATGCGTCAGCGCAATGTTCTCCTTCTCGATTTTGTAGATCTGTTCCTGAACCGAGGAGCAGACACCGGTCACGGCTTCGTGTTCGTTCTTGGTTCTCTCCTCTATCTTTTGGCACTCCAGGAGCAACTTGGTGACATGAGCCTGCTTCTTCTCGAGCTCCTTCTTCTGGCGCTTCAGGGCAAGGAGACCGAGTTTCTTTGACTGAACGGCCGTTGCCGAAAGCAGCCCTCGAGGAGTAAGGACTTCGCCGTCGAGGGTAAGGAAACTGTTCTCCGGATAGGAATGAGCCAGTTGGAAGGCGCGATCGAGATCCGACACGACGACCGAACCGGCTCTCTCAGGGAGGACCCGTTTGAACGCCTGCTCAACCTCAGGCGCCATCTGCAGGAGGTGAACCAGGCTGCCGTGGATGCCCTCGCTCTTATTCGGCGCGACTTCCTCTCCCCTGGCGAGTTCCTTTCCAAATCCGTTCGTGGAACGGAGGGTCAGGAAAGTGCACTTTCCGCCTTTCAGATTCTTCAACTCGACTACGCCGCGTGCCGCTTCATCCAGCGAGTCCACCAGCACGTACTCGAGCTCTTCGTCGAGCACTTCTTCAACCAGCCGCTCGTACTCGGGTTCTGCTTCAATCGATTCCGCAAGGGTTCCCGAGGTCGAGAGCGCTCGGCTCTGCTGCAAATGGTTCAGGAACTTCTGGACCCCCTCGCTGTACTGGGAGTGGCTGAGCTCAATCTCATGCAGCGATTCCAGCCGCTCCCGGCATGCGATCGCCTGGCGCTGCAATTCGGAGATCTCCGCCCTGGTCATCGCCAGCTGTTCGTTCAGCTCCTCCCGGCGTTGTTCCTGCTCGCTTAATGTGGCCCGGAACGTGTCCAGTTGTTTCTGCTTTTCCTCCGTGATGCGGCGGAGACTGTCGCGCTGGTTTTGGTTCTCGGACAGTTGCAGGGTTAGCGCAGCGTGTTCTTTTTCAAGGCGTGCCCGCCGGCTGGCGGCCGCCGCCCGTCGTTGTTGAATCTGCTCGATCGAGTTGCGGAGTGAAGATGATTCGGCTGCGAGCTTCAGGTAATCACTGCGCAGCCCCTCGAGTTTGCGCTCGCTTTGTTGAACCTCGCCCGTGTATCTGGCCACCTGTTCCCGGTGTTTTTGGATAACCTGGTCGACCTGTTGTTCGTCGCCTCGGAGTCGCAGTTCCTCCTCGCGGAAACGCGCGAGCTCCTCGGATACGTCCTTCAGGGCCCGGTCGAGATTCTGCTGTTCGCCGGCCGCGATTCCGATCCTCTTTGTCAGGCTCGTCACCTGGTCCTGGTGGTACTGAATCGAGTTCGCGGATCGGTCGACCTCGAGGTGAGCCGCCGAAAGAGCCTGTCTTACTTCGGTCAGGCGTTTCTCGATGCGATCCCGGTTTCCCATCCTGGCCCGGTAGGTCTCCTGGCACTGATGGAGCTTCTCCTTGAGCGTCTCCTCCTGGACATGCAGGCTTTCCGCTTCAACTCGGCCCATTTCGAGCCGCTGCTTGAGGTCACGTGCTTCGAATGCGAATTTGCGCCGCTGGACTTCGCGCAGTTCTTCCTTCAGCTCCCGGTAACGGCGGGCCTTGGCCGCCTGCCTTTTCAGGGAGCGCAGCTGGCGCTCCACCTCGGCGACGATGTCATTGACCCGAAGCAGGTTCTGCTGCGCCAGCTCAAGCTTCAGCTCGGCACTTTTTCGACGGCTCTTGTACCCAAGGATGCCGGCTGCCTCTTCGATGATCGATCGGCGATCCATGGGTTTCGAACTGAGGAATGACTCGATATTTCCCTGGGCTATGAGGGCGTATGAAGCCAAACCAAGGTCGGCGGATTCGAGGAACTCGTGAATGTCCTTAAGCCGACAACGGCGTTGATTGATCAGGTAAATACTCTCACCGGATCGATACAGCTTCCGTGTGACTTCCAGCCGGTCCTCGGTCAGTTCCGTGCCGTCCAGGAAAATGGGCTTCTCGTCGGTCCTCTGGACCGTCAGCGTGATTTCGGCCACTCCTGACGGCTTTCGGGCCGCGGTGCCGTTGAAGATCACATCCTCCATTTTCTCGCTGCGCAGAGTGCGGGCATTTTGAGCCCCGAGCACCCAGGCAATCGCATCCGAAAGGTTCGACTTCCCGCACCCGTTCGGGCCGACGACGCACGTCACTTTGTCATCAAAAGCAACTCGCGTCTTCTCGGCGAAGGACTTAAAGCCAATGATCTCCAGCGACTCAAACTTCAGCATAGATGTTGCGAAGAGGGTTTTATCATGACAGGAAAGTATGACACGTGTGAGCGATGCCACTCGCTCGGGCCCGTTATCCACGAATTACCCGAACTGACACGAATTGAGCGGTGCAATCGCACAACGTGCAGCGCTCAATTCGTGTCAATTCGGGTAATTCGTGGATAAGACTCATCTAAGAAAATCGCGCCCGCATCGTTATTATCAGTGTGAGAATTGGGATCGAGCGCGGAGAAATCATGATGGCCAAACCGGAGAATTCCTGGAGCGATTGGCTGAAGTCGATCCTTGAGCAGCACGAGACAGCCTTGGTCCGGTATGCCTGCCGGCTGACCGGCGATGTCGAAGTTGCGCGGGATGTGGTTCAAGACACTTTCGTGACGCTGTGCCGGCAGGGCCCCGGGGCGGTGGAGGACCACGTCGTCCCCTGGCTCTTCCGGGTCTGTCGCAACCGGGCGCTGGACATTATCAAGGGCCGGCATCCGGATTGTCCCATTACGGAAATGGAGAACCGGATGCCGGACGGGCATGAAAGCCCCGGCGACTTGCTCGAGAGGAAGGAGAAGCTGGCGTTGATTCTGGAGCTTCTCGAAACCCTTCCGGCCAATCAGCGCGAGGTCGTTGCTCTAAAGTTCCAGCACGACCTGAGTTACAAAGAGATCAGCTCTGTCACGGGTCTCTCCGTGACAAACGTCGGATTCCTGATTCACACGGGTTTGAAAAATATAAAAGAGCGACTTTCGGTGGAGGCGCCTCCCAGAGAGCGAGTCTTGAGGAGGGTCAAATGAAGAAAGATTATCAAGAACATGAACTGACGGCTTTTTTGCTTGACGAGCTTGACGATGAGCGCCGCAAGCAGATCGCCGAGATCCTGAGCAACTCTGAGAGCGCCCGGCGAGAACTCGAAGAACTGCAGGCGACCATGGAAGACGTCGGCGAAGCTCTGGCTGCGGAGCCCGTCATGGCTTTGGGGGCGGAGCGTCGCAGTGAGCTCCATGCGGAGTTCGAAAAACCCAGACTGGGTGTCGCGGCCAGCCCTGCCTTGCAGCGCCCGAAACAGACGATTTCCCTGCGCTGGGCAGGCGCGCTGGCAGCAGCAGCTTGCTTCGTCGTCGTACTCGTTCTTTCGTGGGATGTGGCCAAGCGGCCGACGGCGGTTTCGCCGGTCCAGGAACAGATGCAGAAGGAGATGGCACAACAGCCGGCGGCCGGAAGACAGGGCGGAATGGCTTTGCCGGGAGACGTAATCATCCTCCAGGAGCAGGAAGAAAAGCAGGAAGAAAAGCGGGATGCCTTAAGCCGAACGGGGGCTACCGGCGGAACGTCTGCAATCGACAAGGTGGAAGCCGTCAACCGGAGCGAGATGGCTTCCGCCGTTCCCGCTTTCAAGGGCAAAGTGACGGACCACACGGGCGCGCCTCTCCCGGGCGCTTCCGTGATGGTGGCGTCCCAAAAATCGAACACGCTGCAATCCACTCTGACCGATACTCGAGGTCAGTTTGCGGTTCCGCCGCTACCTGAAGGCGAGTACAAGATCCAAGCCGTGAAATCGGGGTTTACGCCAAACCAGGTAGGACCGGTGCGAGCTGAAGAGGGAAAGACGCGGGAGGTCCAGCTGGCGCTGCAGTCCGGGGCCGTGCAGCAAGAGTCCAGCACATTCTACTTCGAGGGACCCAAGGCGGGTCGGCTTGCTCCACCGCCCGCCCAGGCGCCTCGGGAAAAGAGCTTCGGCGGCGTGCCCGGCGGAGTTGTCGGCGGTGTTCTTGGTCCTGCTCCCGGTGGAATAAGGACCGAAATCGCGCCGTCGCGAGCCCGAATCCCGGAGAAAGACGAGGAGTTCAACACCGAGTCCTACGACTACCAGGCGGATAACGAGATGACGGCGGTCGCGAAGGACCCGCTTTCCACCTTCTCGATCGACGTGGACACCGCCTCGTACTCGAACCTCCGGCGCTTCCTGCGCGAGGGTCGATTGCCACCCCCCGATGCGGTCCGGATCGAGGAGATGATCAACTACTTCCCTTACGACTACGAGCCGTCTCATGACCGGACGCCCTTCGCGGTCAACACGGAAGTGGCGCAGGCCCCTTGGGCGCCCGCCCACCGGCTGGTCCGCGTGGCCTTGAAAGGACGGGAATTGCCGCCGGCTGAAAGACCGGCCGCCAACCTGGTGTTTCTACTCGATGTTTCCGGCTCCATGGACTCGCCGGTGAAACTGCCGCTGGTCAAGCAGGCGATGCGGTTATTGATCGAGAAACTGGAGTCGAGGGACCGGGTTGCGATGGTCGTCTATGCCGGTGCTTCTGGCTTGGTGCTCCCCTCGACCTCCGGCGCCGAGAAACAGCGAATCCTGGACGCACTGGACCAGCTGCAGGCTGGCGGCTCGACCAACGGCGGCGCCGGCATCCAGCTCGCTTACCGGGAAGCCCTGGCGAACCTTAAGTCAAACGGAATCAACCGGGTCATCCTGGCAACCGATGGCGACTTCAATGTCGGAGTGACCAACCAGGGTGAACTGGTCCGGGAAGTTCAGCAGCAGGCCGCCAGGGGCGTGTACTTGACGGCTCTGGGTTTCGGCATGGGCAACTACAAGGACTCCATGCTGGAGAAGCTTGCCGACAAAGGGAACGGGAATTATGCCTATATCGACAGCCTCGACGAAGCCCGAAAGGTGCTGGTCGAGCAGATGGGCGGCACCCTGGTCACGATTGCAAAAGACGTGAAGATCCAGGTGGAGTTCAATCCGCTGGAAGTGACGGCCTACCGTCTGATCGGGTACGAGAACCGGGTCATGGCGCACCAGGATTTCGACGACGATCGCAAGGACGCCGGAGAGATCGGCGCGGGGCACACGGTGACAGCCTTGTATGAGGTTGTCCCGATTGGTGTGCCGGTGGATCTGCCTCAAGGCGAGCCGTTGAAGTACCAGAGGAAAACCGCGGCCGCCACGGCGCGGGGAGAACTGCTGACGGTGAAACTCCGCTACAAGCTGCCGAACGAGGAGACCAGTCGGAAGCTGGAGGTTCCGGTCGTGGATCGGCTTGGGACGTTCGCCCACGCCTCGGATGATTTCCGATTCGCGGCTGCCGTCGCCGGGTTCGGGATGATCCTGCGCAACTCACCTTTCAAAGGCTCGGCAACCTTCCAGTCGATGATGGAAATCGCCGACACCAGCCGGCAGTTCGATCCCCAGGGCTATCGGTCGGAGTTCGTCAGGCTGATCGGCGAAGCCAGCCGGCTGGCGGGCGGGCGAAGATAAGGGAAACCGCGGATCACGCGGATAAACGCGGATAACGCGGATAGCCTATCCGCGTTATCCGCGTTTATCCGCGTGATCCGCGGTTTCCCTTATCTTCGCTCCCCCGCCAAAGCCAAAACAAAAAAAGGGCACGAATTGCTTCGTGCCCTTTGCTCCGTTCGTTCGTTCGTGCCGGGCGAGGCGAGACGGCTTTTGGGGTGTCCTGTCAGGACCTCTAAGGAGGAGAGAAGCGCCGTCCCGCCTCATGTTGCCCGACAATAGCTATGATGCACGTGATATTCCAAAGTTGTAAAAAAATCTAACGCTTTTCACTTCCAGCACCGACCGGTTGGTGCTCCTTCGCAAACCGGTTCAGCGCGTCAATGTACTTCAGGCCGGCCCCCGTATTGAGGAGAACGACCGTCTCGTCGGGGTTGATCCATCCGGTCTCGCTCAGGTGCCGAATCGCCGCCCACCCGGCGGCTCCTTCCGGGCAAATGAACAGCCCTTCTTCACGGCTGATCTGCTGGACCGCTGAATAAATGCTCTCGTCGGAGACCGCGAGCGCGTGACCGCGGCTTTCGCGCAACGCCTGCAGGATGAGGGTATCCCCGAAAGGCTTCGGAATGCGGATCCCGGACGCGAAGGTCACGGGGCGAACCCATGGTTCGGCGGTTGTGGCGGCTTCACGAAAGGCCTTGACGATCGGGGCGCAGCCTTCGGACTGCACGGCTACCATGCGAGGCCTCTGGGAAGTGATCCAGCCCAGCTCCTCCATTTCCTGGAGCGCTTTCCAGATGCCGATGAGAGCCATGCCGCCGCCGACCGGGGAGACGATTACGTCGGGGACTTTCCATCGGAACTGCTCAACGATCTCATAGCCGAGGATCTTCTTCCCCTCCAGCCGGTACGGCTCTTTCAGAGTCGACACATCGAACCAGCCCTCCGCGGCCTGCAACTCGTTTACGCGTTTGGCCGCGTCACCGATCAGCCCGTCAACGAGCTCTACCCGAGCCCCGGTCATCCGGCACTCCATCACGTTGGCAGAGGGAGTATCGACCGGCATGACAACGAAGACCTCAAGCCCCGCTCGCGCCCCGTAGGCTGCCAACGCTCCTCCGGCGTTACCTGCCGAAGGGATAGCCAGCTTCTTAAATCCCAGCTTCCGTGCCATCGAGACAGCCGCCGAAAGGCCGCGGGCTTTGAAGGTGCCGGTCGGGTTGACCGACTCATCTTTCACCCAGAGGTTTCGGAGCCGGGCTGACTTGCCGAGACGTGAAAGGGGAAGCAAGGGAGTGTACCCTTCACCCAGCGAAATGATGTCCTCATCGGCATCGACCGGCATCACTTCCAGATAGCGCCACATGTCGGTAGGCCGATCCAGCAAAGTGGTTTTCTTGACGTGACGCTTGACCTGGTGAAGGTTGTAGCGGACCAGCAGGGGGGATTGGCAAAGCGGGCAAACACCCCGCGTTTCGATCTTCGGAATGTTGTGGCCGCAACGAGAGCATTCTAAGTGCTTTACGAATGACACAGTCTAGCCCTCCTCGATCACTTGCGGATTGCGAATTGGGGATTGCGAATTGCGAGGGCCGTCAAGAGCCGGATTGCGATTGCTTGAAGCGTCAATTTCAATTCAGCAATCCGCAATTCGCAACCGTCAGGTTTCCCGTGTTCCTCCAATTTCCGCCGTCGAATACCGTACTCGCCGTCCGGGGAGATCGTAGCACGCTACCAGCCGCTTTTTCCACTGGGAGTCGTTCCTGTGAGGGTAATCCGACCGGTAATGAGCACCGCGGCTTTCGAGACGGTACAAGGCGGCGCCGGTTACTAATCTCGCGTTGATCAGTTTGTTGTTTACCTCCTGGGCCGATTGATCCTGGCCTCGGCCAAAGGGGGTTGCAGCGAAACGATCAGCCGCCTCACGCAGTCCCTGTTCATGGCGGACAATGCCGACGAACTCGCTCATAGTCTGCCGGAGCTCCTGTTCGGGCGGCGCTGAATCCGTCTCATTCTGCTCCCAGGCCACCGAACAGAGGTCAGTGAAGCGAGGGGTGTACGCTTTCCTGGGAGAAGCCGCCATCGCACAGCCGGCGCGGGCGCCGTAGACCAGCCCTTCCAGCAGTGAATTGCTGGCCAACCGATTGGCCCCGTGGACCCCCGTGCAGGCGACCTCTCCGGCTGCGAACAGTCCCCTCACGGTGGTCCTGCCGTGCATATCGGTCAGGACTCCGCCCATCATGTAGTGAGCGGCCGGAAAGACGGGAATGGGTTGCCGAGCTATGTCCAGCCCGAACTTCATGCAGGTGGCATAGATGCCCGGGAACCGCTGCTCCACGAAGCCTGACGGCAGGTGAGTCAGATCGAGGTACACCACGTCACTTCCGGTCCGGCTTGCCTCACTGAAGATCGCTCGCGAGACGACGTCCCGGGGAGCAAGCTCGGCCAGGTGGTGGTATCGGGACATGAAAATATCGCCCTCCGCATTTCGCAGCTTCCCACCCTCTCCCCGCATTGCCTCTGACAGCAGAAAACGGGGGGCGGTGGCAAGCTTCAGGGCGGTCGGGTGGAACTGAACAAATTCCATGTCGGCCAGCGCCGCGCCGGCTCTGAAAGCCAGGGCGTGGCCGTCTCCGGTCGCTATGTCGGGGTTAGTTGTATCACGGTACGTTGCCCCGATTCCCCCGGTTGCCAACAGCACTGCACCGGCGCCCACCTCGTGAGTACCGTCCTCACCCCTGGTCAGATAGGAAACTCCTTCGCACCGGTCGCCAGATATTTCAAGGCGGAGAGCAAAAGCGTAGGGAACGAGGGTGACCTCCGGCAGGCTTCGCACCTTCTTGAGGAGAGTCCGGTTGATCTCCCGGCCGGTCGCATCGCCTTTCGCGTGAAGGACGCGCCGGCGGCTGTGCGCCGCTTCACGGGTAAACGACAGCTTCGCGCCTTCGCGGTCGAACTGGGTTCCCCATTCGATCAACTCAAGAATCCTGGCCGGCCCCTCTTCGACCAGGAGTCGCACCGCGGCTCCGTTGCACAGGCCGTCGCCCGCCCGAATCGTGTCCTGGTAGTGGAGTCCGATCTGGTCCTCATCGCTCATGGCAACGGCCACCCCGCCTTGCGCGTACTCGGTGTTCGACTCGTCAGCACGTGATTTTGTGAGGATAAGGACGCGCCCGCGCGAGGACAGTTCGACCGCAGCCCGAAGGCCCGCGACCCCGCTGCCAATAATCACGAAGTCCGTTTCGTGGTTCATGAAGGACCGTTCAAAGTTCACCTCAGCGTTCGAGAATCACCGTTCGAGCTCCCTGCTCAGTACTCCATTCTCACCTTTACGCTGAACGCGCAACGGTGAACGGTCAAAGGTGAACGCTGAACGGACACCGTTTTGCGCGCTATGCGAAGCTTATATTATACTTTACGAACCATGAAAGGCCTGCGGGGAACAACTATCATACTGGTTCGCAGGGGTGATGATGTAGCGGTCGCAGGCGACGGACAGGTCAGTCAGGGAGATACCGTCCTCAAAAGCAACGCGAAGAAAATCAGGACGCTCCATGAAGGAAAGGTGGTGGCGGGGTTTGCCGGCTCAACCGCGGATGCCTTCGCGCTTTTTGCCCGTTTTGAAAGCAAGCTGGAACAGTCGCATGGAAATCTCTCCCGGGCTGCCGTCGAACTAGCCAAAGACTGGCGTACCGACAAAATCCTCAGGCATCTCGAAGCGTTGCTGATTGTCACCGATAAGAAAGTTTCCTTCCTTATTTCCGGCAATGGGGATCTGATGGAACCGGACGACGGCATTATTGCAATCGGGTCCGGAGGGCCTTACGCCTTGGCCGCCGCCCGTGCCCTGGCGCGCTATACCGAGAAGACGCCCCGGGAGATTGCCGAAGAGTCTCTCAAAATTGCCTCCGAGATTTGCGTCTTCACCAATTCGACCATCACCATTGAAGTGTTGTAGAATCGCTCTTTTCCCAAAATGAGGATGTCCCAAACAAACACCGAGCCGGAAGAAGCCGTTCAAAATCTGGACGACATGACCCCCCGGCAGATAGTCCAGGAACTTGATAAATACGTCGTCGGCCAGCGGCGGGCAAAACGCGCCGTTTCCGTTGCTCTTCGCAACCGGATCCGGCGTCAGAAGCTCGATCCCGAGATGGCCGAGGAGGTTCAGCCCAAGAACATCATCATGATTGGCTCGACCGGCGTCGGCAAGACGGAGATCGCCCGGCGCCTGGCTCGGCTCGCCAACTCGCCTTTTATAAAGATCGAGGCTAGCAAATTCACCGAGGTTGGATATGTCGGCCGTGATGTCGAATCCCTGATTCGCGACCTGGCGGAGATCTCTGTGGAGATGGTCCGGCAGGAAAAGGCCGCACAGGTGGAAGAGAAAGCCGAAAAACATGCGGAGGAGCGGCTTCTCGATCTCTTGCTTCCGCCGAACAAGAAATCCAGGAAGCGGAATGGCAGCAAGGAACAGAACCCGCAGGAAGGCGATGAACTTAAAAAGGCGCGGGAAAAGTTGCGGCAACAGCTGCGGGCCGGGAAACTGGACAGCCGGATGGTCGAGCTGGAAGTTCCCGATCGCGGCTTTCCATCCTTTGAGATCGTCAGCTCTCAGGGAATGGAGGAAAT
>Ga0105092_10000843_pt1 | contig 16288 bp, 15 predicted proteins | sample PPLLak2March2015_FD_87021 | JGI IMG/M metagenome (GOLD analysis project Ga0105092, IMG submission 87021) | Freshwater sediment microbial communities from Prairie Pothole Lake near Jamestown, North Dakota, USA - PPLs Lake P7 Core (1) Depth... | ecosystem: Environmental > Aquatic > Freshwater >... | reverse complement strand
AGCTGCTCTTTGGGATCACTCGGAAATTCCTTCCCTAAACGAGCCTTGACAAGGGCCTTGAATGCGAAAACTACTTCTTTTACGTCTGCTGCATTGAGATCCGTATCTATGCTCCCGCCACGCGCTTTTTTCTTGCGATCCAAGACCTCTGCAAAAGGATCGCGCTCGATTTTTTCCTTGGGTTTGAGTCCCAGGACAACATCTGCATACATCTGTATAAAACGTCGATAGGAATCATAGGCAAACGCAGGATTCTGCGTTTGACGGATTAGTCCTTGCACGGTCTCATCGTTGAGACCCAAGTTTAAGACCGTATCCATCATGCCAGGCATTGACTCGCGGGCGCCCGACCGAACGGAGACCAATAACGGATTCTCCGGGTCACCGAATCGGCGTCCAAGTAACTTTTCGATTCTGCTGAGGCCAGCCATGACGTGAGATTCCAATCCCTTCGGATAGTGCTGATGATGTGCGTAATAATGGCTGCACACCTCGGTTGTGATCGTGAAGCCCGGCGGTACAGGAGCTCCGATACGTGTCATCTCATGCAGGCCCGCTCCTTTTCCACCGAGCAGCTCGCGCATAGCTGCGCTGCCTTCGGCCTTGCCACCACCGAAAAAAAAGACTAATTTTTTTCTTTCAACCATAGTCCTTTGTCCTTTATCGACGTCGTCTGCGCATTGATAGCCAACCGGTTAAACAGAGCAGAACTGATGGAGAAAAACCGCTGACTTGATCTCTCGTTCCATGTGAAACTCGATGAATCGAAGCACAGCCGAACGAATCTCTTTTGAAATCGCCGTTGGGGGCGAAATATCGAATGCTATCAAGTTCTTCGCTTCCTGAAGGTTTATCAGCATTTCCAGTGTCGCTGCGGAAAGCGGAACGACTTCTCTCCGAAATCGTGAACACGGCTCGCAAAGAATTCCGCCATCCCGCGCACTAAAGTGCCAGCACGTTGTGGATGGATCTCGTCGCTCTCTGCCGCAACGCCTGCAGCCATCTAATAAGGGCTGGTAACCAGCTAACTCGAGTAGCTTAAGCTCGAAGAATGTCAGAAAGCTCATCGACATTGCTTGATTCTCGAGATGGATGAGACCGTCTTTCAAATGTCGGAAAACTAAACGGTTCTCTTCGCGTTCCCCAACCAATCCTTCGGTGATCTCGACCAAATAGGAAGCCAAGAATATTTTCTCCAGACTGGTCGATAAATGCTTAAATCCGAGGGAGAGGTCGGAAGCTAATATAAATGCCAAATTGCTGTGAGTACGATCTTGAAAACGGAGATTCACCAAAGAAAAAGGTTCTAAAGAATTGACAAATCGCTTACGTGAACGCTTTGCCCCCTTAGCAATGCCGGTAAGTTTGCCGTGACTTTCGGTCAGGAAAGATACAATCCTGTCCGACTCCCCGAAAGACCAGGTGCGTAACACAATAGCCGGGGTGACATGACAAAGAGGCATGGATCATTTCTCAAATAAATTTCCAAGAACTTATCATTTTTTGGCGATGCAGACAACTATTTAGAATATCAGAGGTTTTTACAAGTCAGCACCTTGACAATAAGAAACAGCGTGATTACATTTTCTCAACATTTTGGGGAAAAAAATGACGGACGAAAAAGAAAAACTAGATGATCAAACGACAGTAAAAGCCGAAGGTGAATTATCGGGAAGCATTTCAGAATCTGCCCCGCAGGCGAACGAACTGGTGAAACTTCGCGAACAGCTTGAAGCAAAAGAGAAAGAGGCCAACCAGTATCACGACCTCTACCTTCGCCAAGTCGCAGAACTCGAAAATTTCAAACGGCGAATTAATCGAGAAAAGGACGACGCGATTCGCTTCGCCAACGAAGCCTTGGTTAAGGATCTGCTTCCGGTTATGGACAATCTAGAACGAGCCATCGCGCATGCTAAAGGCGGGGGTAACGGTAGGCCGCTTGTGGAGGGGGTTGAGATGGTTCTAAGAGGGCTCTTTGACACGCTTGCAAAACACGGCGTCGTGCAGATCTCAGCGGTTGGCCAGCCCTTTGATCCGGGAAAACATGAGGCCATGGCCCAAGTGGAAAGCGCAACCTACCAGCCCAATACCGTAGTTGAGGAATATCACAAGGGCTATTTGTTGCGCGATAGACTCCTGCGTCCTTCGCTGGTCAGCGTGGCTAAAGCACCGGAATCGCAGGAGAAAAAAAACGATAGCCGTGAGGTTGAAAACAGTTCTGACGATGATTAAATTTTAGTCATATTGACAAAAAATATCAGCATATTGAGGAGTAGCTAAGATGGCAAAAGTTATCGGCATTGACCTCGGGACAACCAACTCCTGTGTTGCAATCATGGAGACCGGTGACCCGACCGTGCTCGCCAACGCCGAAGGGAGTCGCACGACCCCCTCGGTGGTCGCGTTTACGGATAGTGGGGAAAGATTAGTGGGACAAATTGCCAGAAGGCAGGCTATTACCAACCCTGAAAACACGATCTTCGCTGTTAAGCGCCTAATCGGTCGGCGAGCTGACGATCCACTGGTTCAGAAGGCCTCGAAAGTATTGCCCTATAAAGTCGTTCGTAATGATAATGGTGACGCGTGGGTTGAAATCAGAGGCAAGCAGTACAGTCCGGCGGAAATTTCCGCTTTCATTCTCCAAAAAATGAAGCAGACGGCGGAAGATTATCTCGGGGAAAAGGTGACTGAAGCGGTCATAACTGTTCCCGCCTATTTTAACGACAGCCAGAGGCAGGCTACCAAAGATGCCGGACGCATCGCCGGTCTCAATGTTCTGCGCATTATCAATGAGCCTACGGCCGCTTCTTTGGCGTATGGATTGGAAAAGAAGAAAGACGAAAAGATCGCCGTCTTTGACCTCGGCGGCGGGACTTTTGACATTTCGATATTGGAATTGGGCGACGGTGTTTTCGAAGTCAAAGCAACCAACGGCGATACTTTCCTGGGCGGTGAAGATTTCGACCAGAGAGTTATCGACTACTTGGCAGATGAATTCAAAAAGGATCAAGGGATTGATCTACGGAAAGATCGGATGGCGCTTCAACGTCTGAAAGAAGCGGCGGAAAAGGCGAAGTGCGAACTTTCATCTTCGATGGAAACGGACATCAATTTGCCGTTCATCACGGCGGATCAACAGGGACCTAAGCACCTCAATATGAAACTGACGCGGTCCAAGCTCGAGGCGCTGTGTGCAGATTTGATCGATCGGACCGAAGGACCCTGCCGACAAGCCCTCAAGGACGCTGGACTTGCTCCCAGCGACATCCATGAAGTCATTCTAGTGGGCGGGATGACTCGTATGCCGGCGGTGCAGGAGCGGGTAAAGAAGATCTTTGGCAAAGATCCTCACAAAGGCGTTAACCCGGATGAGGTAGTGGCGGTAGGTGCCGCCATCCAAGCCGCAGTTCTCAAGGGCGAGGTCAAGGACGTGTTGCTGCTCGATGTCACGCCCTTGTCTCTTGGGATCGAAACCCTGGGCGGCGTATTTACAAAGCTCATCGAACGTAATACGACGATACCAACCAAAAAAAGCCAAATCTTTTCTACGGCCCAAGACAATCAAACGGCGGTTTCCATTCGTGTGTTCCAAGGAGAGCGGGAGATGGCGGTAGACAACAAGCTACTGGGACAATTCGATCTAGTCGGAATTCCGGTAGCGCCCCGGGGAGTTCCGCAGGTTGAAGTTACTTTCGACATCGATGCCAACGGAATCGTTCACGTTGCCGCTAAAGATCTCGGGACCGGGAAGGAGCAATCGATTAAAATCACCGCTTCGAGCGGCCTCAGCGAAGAAGAAATTAAGACGATGGTAAAGGACGCCGAGGCACACGCCGCGGAAGACAAGAAACGAAAAGACACGGTCGAGGCTCGCAATCAGCTTGACTCGCTTGTCTATTCGACTGAGAAGTCGCTGAAAGAGTACGGCGGCGATTTGGATGTAAGCGTCAAAGATAATATCGAGGATGCCCTGAAAAAGGCTAAAGAGACGCTGGAAGGACAAGATGCCCAAGCGATGCGCACGGCCGCGGAGCAGCTGAGTCAGGCCTCCCATAAACTAGCCGAAGCCATGTACGCCAAAGCTTCACGGCAACAAGCCGGGCAGGAGACTTCGGGAGACGCCAAAGAACAGCCGGCAAGCGATGGCAAGAAAAAGAAGGACGATGTCGTCGACGCCGATTTCGAGGAGGTTAAGGACAACTAGCTTCCAGGACGCGACGTAGTGACGTCTGCTATATGACTAGAGGGAAGCCCCTGCTCCTCCTACTGCTCGAGGAGAGGGGCTTCTTAGTATCGAGGTTGTGGCTTGAGCGAAAAAAAAGACTACTATGATCTGCTTGGCGTCAATCGCAGCGCCAGTGACGACGATGTAAAAAAGGCCTACCGTAAGCTCGCGCTCAAGTTTCACCCGGATCGCAATGCCGGTGACAAGCAAGCAGAGGAGAGATTCAAGGAAGTTTCCGAAGCCTATCAAGTTCTCTCTGATCCACAGAAGCGTACCCAGTATGACCAGTTTGGCCACGCGGCTTTCGGTGATGGGGGTCCTTTTGCCGGCGGCTTCGACTTTACCGCCGGTTTTGAGGATATCTTTGGTGACATCTTCGGCGAGTTTTTTGGTGGCAGCGGCACGGGGCGCCGCCACAGTCGTTCTCGGGGAGAAGACCTGCGCTATAATCTGACCCTCACTTTCGAGGAAGCCGTTACAGGAACCGAGAAGAAGATCAAAATACCCAGACAAGGTCCGTGCGAAAACTGCCACGGCAACGGTGCGAAACCGGGAACGGCACCGCAGACTTGTCCCACGTGTCGCGGCAGAGGACAGGTGAGTTTCCAACAAGGTTTTTTCAGCGTCTCGAGAACTTGTAACCAATGTCACGGCCATGGCACCGTCATCAAGGACCCGTGTGTAACCTGCGGTGGCGCAGGGCGGGTAAGAAAGCTACATACCCTTAGCGTCAAGATCCCCGCTGGCGTCGACACGGGATCGCGCCTCAAACTGAGAAATGAAGGGGAAAGCGCCATGGGCGGGGGCGCCCCGGGAGACCTCTACGTAGTCATCCAGGTAGAAGCCCATCCAATTTTTGTGCGCGACGCCCTGGACATTCTTTGCGACGTCCCGATAAGCTTCGTTCAAGCGGCGCTCGGCGCGGAAATCGATGTACCGACATTGGACGGCAAGGTAAAAATGAAAATTCCTGCCGGGACTCAATCGGGCAAGGTTTTTCGTATGAAAGGCAAGGGTGTCAAAGACATTCAAGGATATCAGCAGGGCGACCAACATGTACGGGTTGTCGTCGAAACTCCGACCCATCTGACCACGCGCCAGAAGGAGCTTCTAAAGGAATTCGCCGCGACCGGTGGAGAGGAAGTCAATCCACTCTCCAAAGGCTTCTTTGATAAAGTCAAAGAACTATTTGGTTAGATTATCCGGTTCCCTAAAACTCAACCGTTCCGCTCCATTTCCACCCAAGCACTTTATAAAGACTTGCAGGGGCACAAGATTTTAGTTGACGGCAAATGCCAGTGTGATTAAGGTGATCCAAACAGTATGAGTGATGTTGAATGGAAGATTGAGGGTCAAGAGACCAAGGGATCGCAAGTAGAGATTCCCGACGTTTTACCCCTCTTGCCGATTCGCGACATCGTCATTTACCCCTACATGATGTTGCCCCTCTTGGTCGGCCGCGACGTATCGATCCGTGCGGTTGAAGAATCGCTTTCGCGCGACCGGCTGATTTTCTTGGTCGCGCAGAAGAATTCCGCCGAAGAGACCCCGAGTGCCTCGGACATCAACCGCGTTGGGACCATCGCGTCGATCATGCGCATGCTCAAACTGGCGGATGGCCGGGTAAAAATCCTTATCCAGGGCTTGTCGAAGGGAGAAATCGACACCTACTTGCGGGAACGACCCTTCTTTGAAGTCACGATACGTAAAGTTATCGAACCAACGGTGCAGGAGGTTCCCATTGAGGTCGAAGCCTTGATGCGGACGGCGAAGGAAAAAATCGAACAGATCCTGAATTTAAAGAACCTCCCACCCGAAATCGTGATGGTCACCGATAACATCAGTGATCCGGGCGTGTTGGCGGATCTGGTCGCGTCCAACCTGCGATTGAAGATTGAAGAGAGCCAGGCGATTCTTGAGATTTTTGATCCCATCGAACGTTTGAAGAAAGTTAACGAACTCCTTAGCCGCGAGCTGGAATTGTCGACGATGCAGGCTCGCATCCAGAACCAGGCCAAGGAAGAGATGAGTAAAACGCAAAGGGATTATTTTCTGCGCGAACAATTAAAACAGATTCAGCAGGAACTGGGTGAGGGCGATGAGCGCACCGAGGAAATCAACGAACTGAAAAAACAAATCGACAAAGCCAAGATGCCTGCGGAGGTCAAACGGGAGGCAGAAAAGCAACTGAAACGCTTGGAGCAAATGCACCCCGAGTCGTCTGAGGCGTCGTTGGTGCGAACCTATCTTGACTGGTTGGTGGAGTTGCCTTGGAGTAAAAAAACCAAGGACAATCTGAACCTAAAGAAGGCGAAACAGGTTCTCGATGAGGATCACTACAATCTGGAGAAGATCAAGGAACGAATCTTGGAATACCTCGCCGTCAACAAGCTGAGGCGAAAGCTTAAGGGACCCATCCTTTGTTTTGTCGGGCCCCCTGGCGTCGGCAAAACTTCTCTCGGACGATCCATCGGCCGTGCCCTAGGGAGACATTTCGTTCGCGTGTCATTAGGCGGCGTTCGAGATGAAGCCGAGATCCGCGGTCATCGGAGAACCTATGTTGGCGCTTTGCCGGGTCGTATCATTCAGGGGATCAAACAGGCTGGCTCTAACAATCCTGTCTTCATGCTGGATGAAGTCGACAAGGTGGGAGCGGACTTTCGCGGAGATCCGTCCGCGGCGCTGCTTGAAGTCTTAGACCCGGAACAAAACCATGCCTTCAGTGATCATTACTTGAATTTGCCCTTTGACCTTTCCAATGTCCTGTTCATATGTACGGCAAACATCCTGGATCCGGTTCCACCGGCGTTAGCGGATCGGATGGAGGTCATTCAGCTCTCGGGTTACACCAATGAAGAGAAGCTGGAAATTGCCCGCAAATACTTGCTACCAAGACAACTTGAAGACAACGGCATCTCCGGCAAACATCTTGAAATCTCGGACGATGCCCTGTTGCGTATTATCGCCGAATATACCAAAGAGGCTGGCTTGAGGAATTTCGAGAGAGAGATCGCTTCCATTTGCCGCAAGATCGCTCGGAAAATCGCCGAAGAAAAGAAGGATCTGACCCGCGTGACACGCGCCAACCTGCACTTGTTCTTGGGCCCTCCGAAATTTCTGCCAGAAACCGAACAAGAACATCATGAGGTCGGCGTTGCCACGGGTCTGGCCTGGACGAGCGCTGGGGGTGAGGTTCTCTACGTCGAAGCCTCTCTCTCCAAGGGCCGGGGAAATCTCACCTTGACAGGACAGTTGGGCGACGTCATGAAAGAGTCGGCTCAAGCCGCGGTGAGCTATGCTCGCGCTCACGCGAAAAAGTTGGGTATCGAAGAGGACTTCTATCAGAAACTCGATATCCATATTCATGTCCCTGCCGGGGCCATCCCTAAGGATGGCCCCTCCGCTGGAATCACAGTTGCGACGGCGCTTATTTCTGCGTTGACGAAACGACCGGTCAGTCGGGACGTGGCGATGACCGGCGAAATCACGTTGCGCGGCAGGGTGCTCCCGATTGGCGGGCTAAAGGAGAAATCCTTGGCGGCCTTCCGTGCGGGCATCAAAACCCTGATCCTCCCTGAAAGGAACCAAAAGGACCTCGATGAGATTCCCAAAGCTCTGCGTCGTAAACTTTGCTGGATTGTCGCTAAAAACATGTCCGACGTCCTGAAAACTGCTTTGTTGGACCGCCCGAATGGAGCCCGCCGCACTGCCCCTTTCTCTGCTCCAAGGTCAAAGCGTACGACCAGCAGGGGAAAGCCGTGGAAGCACCGTGAAAAACCGTTACGCAAAAATCAAAGGGAACGATCGATTCCACTGCTACCGTAGTACGCTGCTAGTCCCTTAATCAAAAACTTGCGATGCGTCGGTTTACAACTGAACTGCCATAGTCGAGTCTAAGACATCGTCAGCCAATGAAACTCAGTCGCTTAGGGGAGTTTGGCTTGATCGAACGGGTGCGTCGCGCAACGCCACGGGGCCGCGGTGTGCGCCTCGGGATCGGTGATGATGCAGCCTGGGTCCAGACGAGGTCCGGTTCATGTCTATTGACCGCGGATCTTTTGATAGAGGATGTCCATTTCGATCTTAAGTGGACATCGCTTTACGCCCTCGGGTATAAGACGCTCGCCGTCAACATGAGCGACATAGCGGCCATGGGAGGGACTCCAGCTTATCTGATGCTCTCTCTTGGAATTCCAGCCGCTTTTAATAGTGAGGACGTGGATGAATTTTATCGGGGTATTCGCTCTCTTTCCGTAAAGAGCGGTGTCGCTTTGGTCGGTGGAGATACAAGCGTTGCGAAGTCTTTGTTTGTCTCAGCCTGCCTGGTCGGCCAAGCGCCCTATCGGCCCATCACTCGCGGCGGAGCCCGAATCGGGGACGATATCTATGTTACCGGCACACTGGGCGACTCGGCTCTGGGGTTGACGTTGCTCAAACGAAAATCGCCCAAGCTGAGTGCGCAACGCGCGGCAAAGTTTCTTTTCTCGCGACATCATTTTCCCACTGCTAGAGTCCGGGTGGGGGCTACTTTGGCGAAGGAGAAACTCGCTCGCGCCATGATCGACATCAGTGATGGGTTGCTCCAGGACCTGAGCCACATCTGCAAGGCTAGCCGCATCGGCGCTATCGTAGCGGAAGAAAGGCTGCCGCTTTCCTCAGCCTACCGCTCACTGGCGGGTGCTGACGGGACACGTCATGCCCTCGCCGGCGGGGAAGACTACGAACTTCTTTTTTGCGCGCGCCGGCGGGATCGGTCGCGCATCACAAAGCTTGAGGAGGTTACTGACGTACCGATTACTCGCATCGGCACCTGTGTCCATTGGCGTGACGGTATGACGGTTTTAGACCGTACGGGGCATCGTGTTGAAACGCGCACGGCAGGGCACGACCACTTTAAGCCTCTCTAGTTTAAGATCTATGGATTGGTGATCGAGCGCCTATTGGATCAAAGACCTAAATGGACTCGGATCGAATCGTAGAACTGCTAATGCAAGTTCGGCAGGGAAAAGTTAGCGTGGCGCAGGCGGTGGCACGGCTGCGCCATCTCCCCTTCGAGGACCTAGGATTCGCTAGGGTGGACCACCACCGCGCGCTGCGTCGCGGTTTCCCCGAGGTCGTACTAGGAGAAGGCAAAGAGCCGAGAGACATCGCAGCCATTGTCAGCGCTCTCCGCCGCCGCAAGGCAAGCGTGCTCGTCACCCGGTTATCAGCCGAAAAGATGGCTTTGGTGAAGAAGCTGACCTCTGGGCTCACGTATCATGCCGCAGCCAGAGCCGCGACTTGGATCGGGCAGCCAATAAAGATCATCGGCAAGGGGGCGGTATTAGTGGTTTGTGCCGGTACTTCCGATATACCGGTCGCTGAAGAAGCCGTGCTCACGGCGACGATGATGGGAAACCGAGTCGAAAAGCTCTTTGATGTCGGTGTGGCGGGCATTCACCGTCTCCTCGGGAATAGACTGCAGTTGGAAGCCGCCTCAGTAGTCATCGTAATCGCCGGTATGGAAGGGGCACTGCCAAGCGTCGTTGCCGGGCTGATCGACAAGCCGGTCATTGCTGTGCCGACCAGCGTCGGCTATGGGGCGAGCTTCAACGGACTTGCCGCACTATTGGGAATGCTAAACTCGTGTGCCTCAGGCGTAACCGTGGTCAATATCGATAATGGGTTTGGCGCAGGGTTTGCGGCCAGCCTTATAAACCGGGTATAAGTACCCTGAGTACATGACACTGTGGGCGAGAACCTAAGAGGAACCGAGAAGAAAATCTTAGACTTCGTATGCTTCACGGTGGACCGACAAATGAGGATATCCAAACCTACCGACCTCTCCTATTGAATTGTCATACCACCAGACATTCTCACCTGTGCCGAACACAAAGCCAACGTAGTGATTAGACGCCAACTTAATTGGATCAAAGCACCGGCCAAACCGAGAAACGGAAAGCAATGGCAAACAACTCCAAGGGTTAATCAATCATGGAGAACCAAAAGAGATACCGCCTAACGACGCGGCAATCTGAATTAGCCGTAAGGGTTGCGGGTAATTCTCAAGCTGATCTCTTTGCTAATTCTGCTTTTGCGCTTTTCGACGTCATGACTGACATCGATAAAGTTGATATAGAGGAGCGTATGTCCTTGGAGGTAGAGGGAACGGACCGTGACGATCTGATGGTCAATTGGATGCGCGAGCTACTCTACCTTTATCAAGGGAGCGGATATCTACTCAAAGAATTCAACATCCGCGAGGCCAAAGATACGCTGGTGAAGGCGGAAGTGTGCGGTGAGAAGATCGATCCCGACCGCCATGAGATTAGAAAGGAAATTCATGGCATCGCGTATCACCAAAGCCGCATGCAAAAAACCGGCGATCAGTGGACGGCCCAATTGACTTTTGAAATCTAAACATGAATCAAGTCAGCGACAGCGAATACGAAGGGACGGCACTGATCGCCGACCCCATCCATCGCTACATTCAATTTACCGTCCCGCGGGAGAAATCGGAAGTCACAGAGAAGGCGCTGATTGACTCGCCGTGGGTGCAACGCTTGCGTTACATTTATCAGCTTCAAAGCGCCCGTTGGGTCTATCCTTCGGCTGAACACAGCCGTTTTCAGCACTCCCTTGGCGCCATGCACATGGCTGGCGAGTTCGCCAAACATCTTTATCCGTCGCTCAAAAAGGTTCTCGGTGATGAGTGCCCGTCAGCTCCGTTCATTGAAGAGTACATGCGGGTCACGGGGCTTCTGCACGATGTCGGGCATGGACCCTTCGGCCATTTTTTCGATGACAATTTCCTTCACGACTATGACTTGACACATGAGGATCTTGGCCAAACCATCATCCGGAAACATCTCGGTGAAATCATCGCCCAGCTGCGGCGTAGTCCCGGCGGCGCTTTTGCTCCAGGGGAGGAGCTCCGGCCCGAGGATGTTGCTTTTCCCATCAAGAAAGATGGCAAGGAAGATCAGCGCAAGCCGAAATGGGTAAGATTTCTCCAGCCTCTGACGAGCGGCATCTTCACCTTCGACAATCTCGATTACGTGTCGCGGGATTCTTACATGTGCGGGGTTGCGGTCGGGCCCGTAGATCGCGCCCGGCTCATCCACTACACTTTCTTCTCGCCTAAAGGGCTCACGTTGCACAAAGCCGGCAATGGCGCACTAACGATGTTTTTAAACACTCGTCTCTATCTCTACACTAACGTGTACTATCACCGCACAACGCGGGCGATCGATCTCCATTTAAGGGAGATCTTTCCGGAAACCATGCGCCTCCTTTTTCCGGGAAACCCGATCGAGCACATGGACGACTATCTTTATCTCACGGATTGGTCGCTGCTTGAAGAAGTTTCCCGATGGCGACGGAAGACGGGCGAAGTCGAGGCATTGGCGAAAGAATGGGAAGCCGTCCTCCATCGAGAAGTCAAATGGAAGATGGCCTACGATCGGACCCTGTCGCTCAACGAACTTCGCTATGGTGTCGCTTTGATCCAGGACACGGATTGGGAGAAGAGAATCCGCTCGGCGCTGCCTGCCGCCGCACGTGATCTCGTCTTCCGCGTCGATATGGCGACTCAAGATCCACGCCCGGAGAATCCTTTCGCCATGGGAAAGAAACAAATCCATATCTTCGATCCGTCCACCGGTGAGATTACCAAGGAATCGCTTACCGAGCTTTTTGAGTTCATTCCTTCCAAGGTCGTCCAATTTCGCGTTTTTGCACTAGATCATGAGCAGGACCAGCTGTTGGCAGAGGTGGCGGAAAGTGCGCTCAAAGGACGGCATCCGGCGGTAAAAACCAGCGTTTAGTGCTACGTGCAACGGATGGAACATCGCTCGGTCGCCGGCGGAAGAGCATTTGTTGCTGACGGCTTGCTTCATGCTTATCACGCTCACCACCGACTTCGGCTATGCCGATCCCTATGCCGGGATCATGAAAGGTGTCATTTTTGGAATTGATCCCCAGGCCCGCATCGTCGACCTCAGTCACGGCGTACCGGCGCAAGACATCATGGCCGCCGCCTTGCTGCTGCGCCACTCGTCACCCTACTTCCCACGTGGGACAATCCATCTAGCGGTCGTAGATCCCGGGGTGGGCAGCGCACGCCGTCCCTTGCTGGTCGAAGCCGACGGGAATTATTTTATCGGGCCAGACAATGGCGTATTGAGTCTAGCGCCGGACCGTCGAAGGCCGACCCGAATCATTGAACTTTCGAATCCGAATTATCACCTCCAGCCTACCAGCGCGACCTTCCATGGCCGAGATATCTTCGCCCCGGTCGCCGCCCATCTCTCTCTTGGCATTGCGGCGCAGGCTTTCGGCGAAACCATAAGCGACTGGGTTGAACTCCCCTGGCCTGGGATTGTTAGAACCGAAACGACGATAGAGGGCGAGATTGTATACATCGATGGTTTCGGTAATTTGTTTACGAACATACGAGCACATGATCTCGAAGAGCTATCCGGAGACCTGCTCAGCATTACAGTTCGTGATCTCTCAATACCAGGCCTGGAGAGTAATTACGCGGCGGTTGAACCGGGAAAATATGTTGCTCTCATCAACAGTTGGGGATTGTTGGAGATCGCTATTTACAAGCAAAGCGCGCAAAGAAGAAGCGGAGCCATAGTGGGCGACAAAGTTAAAGTCGCGCTGGTTCCGTAACGCGGTCGGAACACAAACGGAGGCCAGTTTATGACCAATCGATTAAGCTGGGATCAATATTTCATGACGATAACGCAGCAGGTGGCCGAACGTTCCACCTGTACCCGCGCAAAGGTCGGGGCGGTTATCGTCCGGGATAAGAATATCCTGGCCACAGGCTACAACGGCGCGCCAGCCGGTATGCCCCACTGCACAGACGTCGGGTGCCTCATCTACCAATCCAAAACACCCAACGGCGATATCGAAGAGAACTGCTTCAGAACCATTCATGCCGAAATGAACGCGATCGCCCAAGCAGCTAAGAATGGATCTAGCATAAAAGACGCCGCCATCTATATTACCCATACTCCCTGCATTCACTGCCTCAAGGTGCTGGTGAACACCGGCATCAAGGACATTTACTACCTAAAGCCCTACAAGCTCCACACTCTGGATGAGCTGCTGCACTACACCCAGGTCCATCTCCACGGCGTAGACTTACCAGCCCAATAAGAAAAAAGGGGCCGAGGAAGTCTTCCTGGCCCCTTTTGATATTCATTTTCCTTCGTACAACAGCTAGCTAGATCTTGCCTTGCAGAAGAATCGCGATCACAAAGCCGTAAAGCGCTAAGGCTTCGAGCAGCGCGAGGGTTAGCACGAGCGGCAGAAACAGCCTATCGGCTGCATTGGGATTGCGGCCGATGCTTTCCATCGCGGCAGCGCCGACACGACCCTGACCTAACGCAGCGCCGAAAGCGGCGATCGCCACGGCGATGCCGGCGGAAATCGCAATTGCGACTCGGGCCGCAGAATCATCGCCCGCTGCCGCACCCTCGGCGGCCATAGCCAACCCGGCAGTCATTACGGCCACAAAGAGCATGCCGAAAAAAGCAAAACCCTTTCTCATCTCTTTCCTCCTTTCCAGCGACTTCCGGCCTGCCTCTCCTCTGTCCTCATCCTCTCCACGACGGCCTATCGCTTAATGATGCGAATCATGTCCATGCTCTTCGTCGTGGCCATGGCTGACAGCCAAGGCGACGTAAATCATGCTCAGGAGCGTGAACACAAAAGCCTGAATCACCGATACCAGGGTACCCATGGCATAAAACGCGACCGGGATCACGAGTTTCGTCAAGCCAATGAAAGCACCAATGACCTCATGATCTCCCATCATGTTGCCAAACAGACGCAAGGAAAGTGACACCGGCCTAAATCCATGAGAGAAAAGCTCCAGGATGAAGAAAAATAGAATCGAGATCACTAAGACCGGTGCAAATGCCAGCTTGGAGGCAAATCCTTGTCCAGGCAGACTGGTCATGGGGCCGGCAAAGTGTTTCAGGTAGCCCATTCCTTGCTCGCGCACGCCGATGAGGTTGTAACCAACAAAGGAAACCACTGCCAAGCCCAGGGTCGTGTTGAGATTACCCGTTGGCGGCAAGAAACCGGGTAAAAGCCCCATCAGATTGCTAAAAAGGATAAAGAAGAAAAAACTCGCAAAGTAAGGCACATATTTGCGACCGGCCTTTCCGATAATGGCATCGCTCTGGCGTATGATCACGAACTCGAGCAACAATTCGGCAATGTTTCGGGCGGCGAGTTTTTCTTCCGGCACGATGGGATTCTTCGCCCGTGCCAGTCCCGCGCGGGCACGGAGAGCAAAAACGATAAGCAAGAGCGCGGCGATCAGAGCGAAAAATGTGTGCTCCGGAAGGATTGCTTGTAAACTATGTGGCAGGAGATAATACCAAGTGAACCCATGCTCCATCGACTAGATCTCCAACTTGATGCTCGTTCTGAGGGCCTCTACCAGAATCGCCAAAAGCAGAGTCGAAAAACCCAAGGCAAAAGATATCGCATCTACCTGGAAGCGGAAAAAGAGCATAGTTAGCAGAGCGAGAAAGATCGCGATCTTAAGTATCAGCAATCCCACGCCCGCTTTTACTCTTCCTCTGCTAGCCAGAGGCGTCAAAACCCAAGCAACCCCGTAACCCAGAAGAAGAAAGTTGACGCCCATGAATAGGCCCCCAAGCAGCAACCCAGCCGGCTCAATCCATTTCACCGGTCCAAGGATGGCCACCAGCGCTAGAATCATGAGCCCGTGCCATAATTCAATTCGCAGTATCGTCTTTTTCGCTCCCGCTTCCATCGCTTTGGCGGCCAAAGTACTTGGCCCATTGTATCAATCTCATGAAAGCTGCTGTAAAACCGATTAGACCCAGCGTGATCAATAGCCACGGACTGCTGCCGAAGTGATTATCCAGCAGGTACCCGACCAGCAAACTTCCCAGGATGGTCCCCGGAAGCTCAAAAGCAACGCCTAGATACAAACCTGCTCGGCGTAGAAACGGAGTTGGAATTACCGGGCGGCGATTGGAGCGGTCCCCAACTTTCCCCACTAGCTGTGGTTCCTATCACGAAGGCCCCAAAGGATCAACCGGAAGTCTCTTCCGCGGCCCATTGCTCGAAGGCTGCGATGGTCTTGGCCAAATCCGAGGCCGTATGGGCAAGCGAAATAAACGCTGCTTCGAAGGGTGCCGGCGGCATATAGATTCCCCGTTTCAACATGCCGTGAAAAAATCTCGCGAATAACTTGCGGTCGCACCTTCTGGCTTCGGCCGCATTCCGAACTTTCTCGACACCAAAGAAAAGCGTCATCATGGAACCGATACGGTTGATCGTGGCACGAACAAGGTACCTTTTGGCCGCCGCTTCAAACCCATCCTGTAGCTTTTTGCTGCGGGTTTCCAAAGCCGGGTAGACGCCCGGCCGTGAAAGTAAAGCCAACGTGGCAAGGCCAGCCGCTACGGCGAGGGGGTTACCCGAAAGGGTACCGGCTTGATAAACCGGTCCTCGCGGAGCAAGTAGATCCATCACGTCCCGCCGGCCGCCAAAAGCAGCCAATGGCAGCCCTCCACCCAGAATCTTCCCCAAGCAAGTTAGGTCGGGCTTAATTCCATAGAGTTGTTGAGCGCCACCGAGAGCGATGCGAAAACCCGTAATCACTTCATCAAATATCAATAGGGAGCCATGATTTCGTGTGATTGTTCTCAAAGAATTGAGAAAAGCTGGCGCTGGAGGAATAACCCCCATGTTGCCGCACACGGGTTCAACAATCAACGCCGCTATGCTCTTGCCGTGGCGATCAAAAATGGTTTCGACAGAGTCAACATCATTGAAGGTTGCGACCAAAGTCTCCTTTGCGAATCCACTCGGAACTCCCAAACTATCGGGTAAACCTAACGTCGCCACCCCAGAACCCGCCTTGACCAGAAGCCCATCGCTGTGTCCATGGTAACAGCCATCGAATTTAACAACCTTGGTTCGGCCTGTATAGGCCCGCGCTAGACGGATAGCACTCATCGCCGCTTCCGTTCCTGAATTCACCAAACGAATTTTCTGAATGGAGGGGACCAATCGAGAAACTGT
>Ga0105092_10000841_pt1 | contig 16326 bp, 10 predicted proteins | sample PPLLak2March2015_FD_87021 | JGI IMG/M metagenome (GOLD analysis project Ga0105092, IMG submission 87021) | Freshwater sediment microbial communities from Prairie Pothole Lake near Jamestown, North Dakota, USA - PPLs Lake P7 Core (1) Depth... | ecosystem: Environmental > Aquatic > Freshwater >... | reverse complement strand
TGCTACGCGACCCCTTTGGGGTCGAAAACATACATTCGCCTCGTCTCCCGATCCTTTCACACCTTCTCAGTTGTCAGTCGTCAGTCGTCAGTTGTCAGTTGTCAGTTGTCAGTTGTCAGTTGCAGTGCGCAGTGCGCAGTCGGCAGTGCCTTTTGACTCCCCCGTCCCAACTCTGCGATATTGCCGGAATGAAGACCCTCTCTCGAAGCCTGATTCTACCCGTCTGTCTGCTCGCTGCCAGCCTGGTCCTGCAGGCGCAGGCCAAACGCCCGATCACCGCCCAGGATCTTTGGGCTTTCAAGCGGGTTGGCGCCCCCGCCCTCTCCCCCGATGGGCGGACCGTGGTTTTTCCCGTGCAGGAATGGTCTGTGGAAAAGAACAAGAGCACCTCCAACCTCTGGCTGGTCGACGTCGCCACAGCGAAGGCCCGACGGCTCACCACGGCCAGCGCCGGCGACAGCGCACCTGCCTGGAGCCCGGATGGCACGCGGATCGCGTTTGTCTCGAAGCGTGGCGATGACGAGGTCGGTGGCCTCTACGTGATACCCGCCGACGGTGGCGAAGCCGAGAGAATCATCGAGCTTCCCTACCCGATCACAACGCCGCTATGGATGCCCGACAGCAAGCGAATCGTCGCCGCAACCCGTGTTATCCCCGAGCTGGCCGGGTCTCTCGGCAAAAGCGAGCTGGCAGCCATGCGCAAGGAGATCAAGCGGCGCAAGGACTCCAAGATGACCGCCAAGGTGACCGAGCACCGCCAATACCGATACTGGGATCAGTCACTCACCGACAATCTTGCTAACCGGCTCGTCCTGGTTGACGTCGAGAGCAAGGAAATCAAAGACCTGACGCCGAAATGGGACCGCCTGTTCACCGTCACAGGCGAAGCGGTCATCGATGTGTCACTGGATGGGAAACAAGTGGCAGTGGCGATCAACAGCACGCCTCCGCCCTATCGCGACCGGCCGAACGGCGATATCTACCTGCTGCCGACGGACGGCTCCGGAACGCTGAAGAACATCACTACCGACAACGCTTCGCTGGATCAGAAACCGCGGTTCGCGCCGGACGGGAAGTCGCTGATTTTCGCGCGAAATATAAGGCCGCGGTGGTCGGGCGAGAACGATCGCCTCTGGCGGCATGACCTGGCCACCGGAAAAAACTCGCCGCTGACGGCCAATCTCGACTACTCGTTCGGAGAGTATGCTTTCTCTCCTGATGGTCGAACGCTTTGGCTGATGGCGGAAGACCGAGGGCTTTTGCCGGTTTTCAAGATGAACGCGGATGGAAGTGGCTTCACCAAGGCCCACGGTGCCGGGACGTCGAGCAGCCTCGACGTTGGAACCGGCGCAGTCGTCTTCCTGAACGAAACTTTCAGCCGCCCTACCGAGTTGTTCGTGCTGGACGCGAACACCGGGGCGACTCGCCAGCTCACTCATTTCAATGATGAAATGCTCGCGAAGTTCGATTTCGGTAAGGTCGAGTCCCACACCTTCGCCGGTGCCGGCAGCCGCGAGATCCAGCAATGGGTGATTTATCCGCCTGGCTACGACCCGGCGAAGAAATACCCGCTCGTGCAACTCCTTCACGGCGGTCCGCACACCATGGTCCGCGACGCCTTCAGCTACCGATGGAACGCACACGTGTTCGCCGCGCCCGGATACTTCGTCACCTGGGTGAACCGCCACGGTTCGACAGGCTTCGGCGAGGAGTTCGCACTAAGTATCCACGGGCAGTGGGGTGAGAAGCCCTTCACCGATATCATGCTCGGAACCGACCATTTGCTTGAGAAGTTCCCCAGCATCGACCGCGATCGCCTGGCGGCTGCGGGCGCCAGCTACGGCGGATACATGGCGGCCTGGATCCTCGGCCACACGGACCGTTTCAAATGTATCGTCGATCATGCCGGCGTAAGCAATTTTTACGCGCAATATGGAGGCGACCTGACGAGCTACGTCTTCACCGGCGAGGTGCTGGGGGGCACGCCGTGGGATGAAATCGAAGGACTGCAACGCAACAACCCGATGTTTTACGCGAAAAACTTCAAGACACCGACACTCGTCATCCACGGCGAGCAGGACTACCGCGTGCCTTACGGCAACGGGATAGAGCTGTACGGGGTCCTGCAGGCAATGGGGGTTCCGTCGCGGCTCGTCCTTTTTCCGAACGAGAACCACTGGGTCCTGTCCCCACAGAACTCTATTTACTGGAACTACGAGGTTCAGCAGTGGCTCGGACGCCACATCGGCGGCAGCCCAATGCCAAAGCCCGAGTTCGGCAACGGAGAAGAAAAGGAGAGCGACTGAGTAGCGAGGAGATAATGCCGACCCCAAGGCAAAAAGCCGATTACGATTACGGTTACGACTACGTCACGTGATGGCTGGCTCAAGCCCTGAAAGTCATCAGAACCGCAAGCGAAGCGCGCGGGCCCTAACCATCAGCGCTGCCTAGAGAACATCGCGGCGGGTGAATTCCAGGCCGGCCAGCACAGCCACCACTATACCGCCCACCGATCCGCACGCGAGGGCGACATAGCGTAGCTGACCCTCGATGGCGGCACGCGTCACGACGGCAGGCAGGGTCCACGGATAGTACACGTTGTACTCGGACTGCAGGACAATCACGGCTGCGACAGTCACCGCCACCCCGGCACCCATGGCAACCACAAAACTCGACCAGCGCATCGCAATCCAGGTATGGATGGCGATGATCAGCCACGAACAGACATAAGACAGCAGGGCAAACTGAAGGATGCGCCATGGCGGAATGGACGCCTCAAAACCGATGCCTGGTCGAAGCAACCGCAACAGAAGCCCTGCAGCAATCACACCAGCCCACAGCACCGGAGTACTAAGCCCGATCAATCCCAGTGCGACCAGCTGCTTGGCCCCGTAGATGGCCCGACGCGACACGGGCAGGGCAAACAGGTGCTTCCAATTCTGGTTCGAGTGCTCCAGTCCGGCCAGAAGTGCTGTCTGCAGGGTGACAAACAGGGGCACCATCAGCAGATCCCATAGCAATAGGCTGTTCTGCATCAGCGACATCCAAGCGTTCCGGCCCGGGCGGATCATCTTTGCGCCGTTATGCCACAAGATGACGAACTGCAGAAAGACGATCAGCAGCGGGGCGACAAAAGCCAGGCGAAGCGCCAGAGTTCGCTTGGTTTTTAGGCTTTCGGCTCTCACCGCCGCCGTCAGGTCACGAATGAAGCGCCTCATCTCAATGTCCCTCGGTTATTTGGAAAAAAAGGTCCTCCAGCGACGGTTGTTCGAGCGCAAGATGGAAGACCTGCACACCCGAGCTGGTGAGCTCGGCATTCAACCGCGAAGCCTCAGCGGCGGACGCGGCGGCAACCTTCAAATACCCGTTGTCGGAGGGCGTGAGACGCCAGCCTGCTTTCCCGAGCACCAATTCGGCCCGTTCCCGGTTGTCAACGCCAACGTGGACGTGCCGATGCAGGCGGGTCTTCAGATCGCTGAGTCGTCCCTGGAAGAGCATGTGCCCCTGGTGGACGATTCCCACATGCGTTGCCACCTGCTCCACCTCGCCCAAAAGATGACTGCTCAGGAACACAGTCATCCCAAATTCGGCCGCGAGGCGGCGCACGAGATCGCGCGTCTCGCGAATGCCGGCCGGATCCAGGCCGTTGGTTGGCTCGTCTAGGATCAGCAGGTCCACCTCGCCGAGCAGGGCCAACGCCAGCCCCAATCGCTGGCGCATACCTTGTGAGTAGTCTCGGGCACGGCGATCCGCCGCTGACTCGAGGCCGACAATGGCCAGTGCTTGGTCCAGCCGCCCAACCGGCACGCGCAGCAGACAGCGGGTGATTTCGAGGTTCTCGCGGCCGGTCAGGTGCGGGTAGATCGACGGCGTTTCGACGAAGGCCCCGACCCGGCGCAGTATGGGATACCGGGACGCTAACGGGCGACCGAAGAGGCGCACCAGACCCGCATCGGGGCGAATCAGTCCCAGGAGCATGCGGATGGTCGTCGTCTTGCCCGCCCCGTTGGGACCCAGAAACCCGTAAATGCTGCCTGCCGGGACTTCGAGGTTAAGATTCGAGACGGCGGTGAGAGCTCCAAAGCGGCGTGTCAGGCCGCAGGTCTCAATGATGTTCTCCTGTGCCACATATCAGAAACACCGGAGGGCGGCCGTTTGTGACAGGGGGATGGCGGGGGTAGCGGGGAGAGATCGCCGAGCCCCAAGGACCAGCTGACCTGCTGACCGTGGCGAAAGCTCGACTGGCGGTTTCGTGTCGGTCCGACTTCCACGTCGTACACTTCACACCGCCAGCGCGGGGCGACAGCGCTTGCCGGTATACGTCGGTCCGACTTCCAAGTCGGACACTTCACACCGCCAGCTACACCGAGCCAGCTGGCCGCATGCCGAATGTCCGACTTGGAAGTCGGACCAACGAGAGTTCGAAAAAACCGCCTGCCCGTGTGAAAAATCCGGGGCTAGTGGTCAGCTGGTCCTTGGGGTCCGGCGGGGTCTCCCCGCAAAATCCCCGCTAAATCCCGTCCAGCGCCCGGGCGATGTCGCCGATGATGTCGTCGATGTCTTCTATCCCGAGCGAGTACCGCACCAGGTTGTCTTTGAGCCCGAGCTTGAGGCGTTCCTCTCGGGGAACCAGCCAGTAGCTCATCACGACCACCTGTTCGACCAGCGATTCGACTCCACCGAGGCTGGGGGTCAGATGAGGCAACTCCAACCGATCAATGAAACGTGCGGTCAACTCCAGGTCGCCTCGGATTTCGAAACTCACCACTCCTCCAAAGCCGTGCATCTGTTGTTTGGCGATAGCGTGGTGCGGGTGGGAGGCCAGACCGGGGTAGTAGACCCTTTCGACCTTCGGGTGGGATTCCAGGTACTCGGCGAGCGCCTGGCCGTTGGAGTTGTGGCGCTCCACGCGGAGGGCAAGTGTCTTCAGTCCACGCTCCAGCAGGAACGCCGTGTTCGGGTCGCAGATCCCGCCCAGGTTCGAACGCATGTCCGCCACCGGGTTGACCACCTCGGCCGATCCGGCAATGACGCCGGCGATCAGGTCATTGTGGCCGCCAAGGTACTTGGTCGCCGAATGGATTACTATGTCTACGCCGTACTCGATCGCTCGGAGGTTAATCGGTGTGGCAAATGTGCTGTCGACGACCGTGGTTGCGCCGGAGCTCTTCCCGAGTCGTCCGAGTGCTTCGATATCGAGAACGTTGAGGTAGGGATTCGTCGGCGACTCGGTGAAAATCATCTTCGTGGAACCCCGAAGCGCCTTCTCGATCTCACAGATCTCTGGCTCGACGACACTCACCTCGACGCCGAATTTCTTCAGGAACGTGGTGCTGAAATCCCGCGTTCGCCGATAGCAGTCGCGGGTCAGGACGACGTGATCTCCGGACTGCAGAGAGGTCAGGAGGAAACTGGTGATAGCAGCCATTCCGCTCGCAAAAAGGACCGCCCTGCCAGAGCCTTCCAGCGCCGCCAACCGGTTCTCCACGAAAGCGACGGTCGGGTTCCCCATGCGTCCGTACTCGGGCTGCTGCCGCTCGGATCGCCCTTCTTGAAAAGCCATTACTTCCGCAGACGAGGAAAACGAGAATGGTGCGCAATGGACGATAGGAGCGATGATCGGTCCGGACAGCTCAACCGGTTTGGTCCCGGCATGCACACAATCGGTTGAACCCAGCCTCTGCCTGCTCATGGTTATCTCACTCCTTGTTTTGATCGAGTGCCTGTTCCAGATCCGCGATTAGATCATCCGGGGATTCCAAACCGACCGAAAGCCGAATCACCTGATCGGTAACGCCCACTTCTCTGCGCAGAGAGACCGGGTAGCTGGCATGCGTCATATGCGCCGGCTGGGTGACGATGCTCTCCACCGCTCCCAGGCTCACGGCAAGGCTCCAGATGTTCAATCCCCGCAGAAAACTCGGCGCAGAAACCCGGTCACTCAGCCGAAAAGAGAGAATCGCACCCGCCCCATCCGCCTGCCTCAAGTGAACGTCATAACCCGGATGACCGGGCAGGCCCGGATAGTACACGTACTCTATTTCCGGACGTCCCGTTAGCCAAACGGCGATACGCGAGGCGCTTTCCTGCGCCCGCGAGACCCTGACCTCCAGCGTCTTCATGCTGCGGACCAGCAGCCAGGAATCGTACGGTGGGAGAATAGCACCCACCGAGCTCTGCACCATCCCGAGCGATCTGCCCAAATCCTCTCCGCGCGTCACGACGAGTCCCGCGATGAGGTCGCTGTGCCCGCCCAGGAACTTACTGGCGCTGTGAATGACGATGTCAGCACCCTGCTGGATCGGCCGCTGGAGGAACGGCGACATGAAAGTATTGTCCACCATCACCATCAAGCCGCGCGAATGTGCCATTTCAGACAACGCACGGATGTCGCTGATTTCCATCAGCGGATTTGAAGGGGTTTCGAGGTACAACACCCGCGTGTCCTGGCGGATGGCCTCCTCGACCGCCGCCACCTGCGTGGTGTCAACCATCGAGAACTGAATCCGGAAACGATCGAAGATCCGGGAGAGCACCCGGTACGTGCCGCCGTACAGCCCGCGCGTCAGCAGCACGTGATCGCCGGCCGAAAGGAGCAGGAAGCATGACGAAATAGCCGCCATCCCGGAGCCAAACGCGAAGCCCCGCTCACCCCCTTCGAGATCGGCTATGTAATCCTCGAGCACCTGCCTGGTCGGATTGCGTCCCCGCGAGTACTCAAAACCCTGGTGCTCGTTCACTCCCTGCTGTTTGAAGGTGGACGAGGGATAGATTGGCGGGGAAACAGCGCCGGTATGTGGACACACGGAACCCCGATGGTGAATGAGCCGGGTGGAAAAGCCGCGGGTCTTTTCGTTCTCTTTCATGTCGATTGGACGAGTTTCGGGGACACAAAACTTAATTCTTCTGCCACCGGCGACCACTCAGCAAGTGGTTGAGAATTAAGTATTATGTCCCCGAAACTTCCCAGAATGCGTTCGTCTAGCTGAAACTCCTCAGTTTTCCAAAATAGAAGTAGAGCGTCCCTTTGTAAATTCCGGATGCCCGATTCTTGGCGCCTTGAGGGCCCAGGTTCTCCGGTTTATTGAACTTGGTGCCAATCGGCGCGATGGCGTGCAGGAACGAGATGTCGCCGGGCGGAAAGGGCGCCGCCGCGAACCTCGGATCCGTCCCGTTGCCCGGTGTGAAGACACGCAGATACAGGCCCGGTGACTCGGCTACCACGGTGATCGGGCCTTCCGATGTTTCGAGCAGAGCCCAGTAGAAGTCGTCGTGATAGCCCTTGAATTCGGGATATACCCAAGACGCGCCAGTCTTGGTGTCATTGTAGAACTTCGTCCAGACGTTATGCGTGGCCCCCTTGAGCCGGTTCTTCCAGACCCGGTATGGTCCCTTGCCCAGCCACTTCATGCTGGTCACGTTCTTCTCAGGATAGTTGAACGAAACCCCCAGGAAATCGAAATCGCCTTCCGCCTGGTACTCGTAGTCAAGCCGAACCCATCCGCTCGCGTTGAATCGCCACTTGACCGATCGCATGTTGCCGCTGTACGTGGCCTCGACGACCTTATCGGCGCCCGCCGGGTAGTGTCGCAGACTGGTGAGTGACGACTCACCGATTGCGAGAGACGGGCCGCCAGTGAAGGAGAAGCCTTCGACCCGGTCCAGCATACCGGTCTGCTTACTGATAGCGAAGCCGTTGGACAAAGACCGCACCGTTACGACCTTCTCGTCTTCAGCGATATTGACCTGGCCGGTACCCGATTTCACAATCGTGTCACGAATGGCGCCAGGATCCTGGATCGTCCAACTCCACGTGTAGATCTCCCGTCCGAACGGGTCCCTGGCGGTCAACAACAACGCATCCTGACGACGCCAGTCCCCTGGCAATCCCAGGTTGATCTCACCCTTCTCGCCTGGGAGGATGATCGGTGCCCGGGCTTCTCCCTCAGACGCTACGGTGTAGCCGGGCATCATGTCCCAAGGGCTCCGAAACTTGACCAGCCGCCAGGAGAATCGACAACGGTCGAGGCTGGTGAAGTGATAGCGGTTTTCAAGCGGTATCCGACCGGCGAAATCCGTTGGAAGCGAGTCTAACGCAATCGCCACCGGCGACCAGATCTCCTTAACCGTGAAGAAGCTCGCCTCCTTTTCCCGATAAGGTCCGAGAAGCCCGTCCGGCGCGTGGTTCCCGTCGGTATCAATGGCCCCCTCCTTGTCGGTTCTCTTTACCCCCTCATCGATCATCGCCCAGAGGAAGCCCCCGGCACCGACAGGTTTGCTGATGATCAGGCTCCAATAGTCTTCCAGACCCGCTCCCAATCCACCGTCGTACAATCCGTGCAGGAATTCCGTCGGGAAGAAGATGTCCTTGCCGTTGAAGAACTTGTCTTCGCAGCAACCATAAGGGCGGTAGTGGGCTGTGTTTGTGAAGTTGAAATCCTCCCAGGGGTGAATGACGTGTCGTTTCTGCGGGTCCCATTTCGCGAATTCACCGTCCAGCTCTCGGTTCCAGCCGCCCTCGTTTCCGTTGTCCCAGATGATGATGCTCGGGTGATTGACGTCGCGAGTGACGAGCTCTTCGACAAGTTTCTTGCCGACTTCCGTGCCGTACTTCTTCTGCCAGCCCCCAAGCTCATCTAACACGAACAGCCCGACGGAATCGCACGTCTCCAGGAAATGCTTGTCAGGAGGGTAGTGGGACATCCGGACGGCATTCATGTTCATGTCCTTGATGAGGTTCACGTCCATGGCGCTGATTTCAGGGCTTGTCGTCCGCCCGGAATCCGGCCAGAAGGAATGACGGTTTATTCCCTTGAGGATGACCTTTCGCCCGTTGACGTAGATCCCATCCTCTGGACGCAGCTCGACCGTTCGGAAACCGAATCTCTCGCGGACCTGATGGATTACGGTTGCGCCGCGTCGCAGGCGGATCTCAACCTGGTACAAGGACGGTGTCTCCGGGGTCCAGGTCTGCGGATCGGCGACCCGGGTGCCCAGCGTGACCATTGTCTCTTCGGCATCGACCTCCTGGGAAAACGGCTGACCGATCGGAAGTCCGTCCAGGGTGCGGATCTGGCCGATCACGTTGTTGGCTGCTGAGATATTCTGAAGATACACGTTGATCGCAAAGGCACCGTCGGCCCTGGCGTTGATTGCCGTCCGCTCGATGAACTCCGTCGGATAGATTTCCAGGTACACGGGCCGGTAAATGCCCCCGAAGACCCAATAGTCGGAGGTGCGCTCAGCATCGTTCACCGTTGGCTCGGATGACTTCTTGCTCACGTTGACCTGCAAGGTGTTCGGCTGGCCGAAGTCCAGCAGACGTGAGATGTCATATTTGAAGCGGTAAAAGCCACCCTGGTGGATGGGACCGGCGCTCTTTCCGTTGACCAGCACCTCCGCGTCCGTCATCACGCCCTCGAAGACTATGTAGACTCTCCTGTGACGCCATTCGACGGGCGCTTCAAACCGGTGCCTGTAAAGCCCTCTCTCCTCGCCTTTCGGGTTGTCGTGTCCGTAGTTATATGTGCCGAACCCCTGCAGCTCCCAGTTTGAGGGAACCGGGATTCTCGTCCATTGCCCACTGTTGCGGCCGGCCGTGCAGTAGAAATCCCACGGAACCGTGTGGTCTTTGTCGGTCCCGGACAAGTAACGGACTTCCGTGTCGTCCGCCAGAACGATAGTCGAGATGAGCAAACAACAAACGACGAATCGAACAACCATTTTCTTCACACCTCAAACGGGAGAGCTCGAAACGAATCAGCAAACCGGGTGAGTATAACAAACGATTGCGGATTGCAGATTTCGGATTTCGGATTGTCGATCCCGATTATTGCCCACTGCGGACTACAAAGAGACCAAGGTTGGTAAGAATGCGGTCGCAAAAGGAAGTGTCTGGTTGCATTTCAATCCGCAATCCGAAATCCGCATTCCGCATTCAGTTGACTCGCGCGTCGTCGGGTTCAAGGTGGCGGAACCGCGAAATCAATCGAAGTTGGTGAACCTGGTCTCGGAGGACTCGGAGGACCGCGTCACCCCGCTCTCCCAGGTCTTCGAGCTCGAGCAACCGTTGCTTCTCATAGATCGAGAAGTTCAACGAGGCGCACACCGAGTTGACCAGCGTGTGGAAATCCAACTCCGACAGGACCGCCCGGTCGACCGCATCCGGCGACACATTCTCCGCAATTTCGAGGAAGTAACGGATCAGGTCCCGCCTCATCTTCCGCACTTGCCGTTCCTCCGGCAGACGGTCTTCCAGCATTTCCACTTCAGCGACGTGATACGGTGTGATCTGCTGAAAATCGCGGATCGCGAAGCGGCCCTTGCCATGCAGGAGAATCTGGTAGTTGCCCTCCTCGACGGTCCGATGCTCGGTGATGAGGCCGATTCCACCGGTCCCATACACATCCACGCTTTGGTGATAGTTGCGTTCCCACCCAGGCTGCAAGAGGAGGACCCCCATGGTCGAATCGTCGTCAAGCGCGTCGGCAACCAGTTGGCGCCCGCGTTGATCGGAAATATCCAGTGGCAGCAAGGTGCGGGGGAAAAGGACGGCGTTAGGCAGCGGCAAAATTGCCAGCCGGATTCTCCTTCTCGAGCTCATAGTCCATCTCCGGAGGCGCGATTATCCAACGAGTCGGCCGGAAGGCTATGACTTTTCGACGGCGAAAGCAAGTGATTCGGATCGCTAGATTCGAAATCGTAAACGGTCGGCCAACTCGCTGATGCTGGCCAGCCAGGCAACCGCCGTCTCATCTCCCCGATCGGCCCGCTTGCGATAGCTCGGCAAACGAGTCTGTAGCACTTCATGGAAGGCATTCTCGAGCTCCCATTTCACGACCGGGAAAGGCATGGCGTCCGCAAGCTTCACCATGCCGGTGACGGCACAAACCACCGTCGGGTCGCCGGCCCGTCGTCGTAGTCGTTCGCCCTGTCGTTTCAGAAGCTGTCTGAACCTGAACCCGAGTTGCGCTTCATCCAGCGAGATGCGCCGCGTCTTCGCCTGGTCCAACAGGCTCATGATCTCATTCGGGTCGATATTCTCCTTCTGGAAAGCCCTCTCCAGCCGCGTGTTGAGAATGAATTGGCCGGCCAGCTCGAAGGCTCTCGGAAGCGGCGACTTCATGTCCTCGAGGAAACGCATCAGCGGGACATTCGGCTCGTATATCTCGTCGTAGCTTTCTTCCAGCTCAGTCAGCGTGGGCGCCAGGATTCGCTGCACGATCCGCCGCTGCTCGTCCCGAAACAGCTGCTTCAATGAAAAGATGCGGTTCGGGAAGTGGCGGTCGAGCAGCCGAACCACCCGGAGCAGGTCCGCGCTATCGAACGCCGCCCCGATTTCTTCGGTCATCCCCCGCCACGCCTCACTGGAACGAAACGGGCGAACACCCCCGGTCAGATTGTGATCTCCGAAGTGGATGGCCGCGAAAGTGAAGGCGGCAGCTTCGAGGGTAATGTTTGACGTGACTTCCACGCGACCGGCAACCAGCCGGGCTTTCCCTGCCCTCTTCTTGTAACTCTCCGACAGATGTGCGGAGTAGCAGTAAAGCCGGCTGCGTTCAGGGTATCGTTCGTACAGGGAACTGAGGGCATAATGAGCGGCCACGTGGTCCAGGTCCGCTATGCCCGGTTTCACCTGGCTCTCGTAAATCTGGCGGCCGTTGACCTGCTCCTTGACGTTGCTGCGAGCCTGTTCGAGTTGCTCGAGGAAGCGGTCCTCAAGTTCGACAGCGAACAGCTCCCCCGCCAGCTGGATCGCCCGCGCCGCGTATCTGAGGATCTGGATGGTCTCGATGCCCGAGATATCGTCGAAAAACCATCCGCAGCTCGTGAACATCAGCATGGAGTGCCGTTGAAGCTCGAGAAGCTTCAACACCATCACTTTGTCTTCCGGCGCCAGTGTGCGAATCGCGTTTCTTTCTAAGAAGGCGTCGAGCGAAGCGGGTGAGCGGTCGAGAATTACTTGAATGTATTCCTTCTGCGCCTCGAACGTTTCCTTTAGATACTCGGGCGCGACCTGCTCGTATCGTTGTGACACTTCGCATTTCAACCAATCGAGTGCGGCGCGCAGCGGAGTCCGCCACGCCTGGTTCCAACCCGGATGGTGGCTGATGCTGCAACCACAATCACTGCGCCACCGCTCCACACCGTGGGCGCAACTCCAGGCCGTCTTCTCGTGGATCTCCACCTCGTGCGTGGGCGGGAAACGTTCGAGAAACTCGCCGTAGTTGGTCAGCCGTACGTTCGACGTGCCTTCGATGTAGCGGAGGGCGAAAGCCAGCGCCATTTCGCCGTACCGGTGATGATGGCCGTAACTCTCCCCATCGGTGGCGATGTTGGTCAGGTGAGCAGGGCCGTGATCCGGCAAGGCAGAAACCAGGCGTCTGCCGAGATTCTCTCCATTGTCCAGGAGTCTCTCGAAAGCCACGGCGCGGGAAATATCAGCGTTGAAGAAGAACAAGGCAATAGCGCGGCCGGAGGGCAGCGACGCACTGTATGCCATCGAGGTGTCAATCCGGCCGTCTCGCACCGCAGTCCATCCCGTCTCCCCCTTGCGCCTCGACCGCCGGGCCTGGTGCGGGCCGAGGATCGTGAACTTGATACCCAGGTCTGCGAGGATCTCGAGAGTTTCGACATCGACGGCCGTCTCCGGGAGCCACATCCCTTCTGGAGCGCGTCCGAACCGGTACTCAAAATCCCGAACCGCCCAGTATGCCTGCGTCGCCTTGTCAGCGCGGTTCGCAAGCGGCATGATCATGTGGTTGTAGACCTGCGCGATGGCGGACCCATGACCTGAAAACTGTTCGCGGCTCAGTCGATCGGCGTCGAGTATCGCGGAATAGACTTCGGGGGCTTTGGACTCCAGCCAGCTCAGGAGCGTCGGACCGATGTCGAAGCTCATCCTGGAATAGTTATTGAGGATGCGGACAATCCTCAGCTCGGCATCCAAGATCCTCGCCAAAGCATTCGGTGCATAGCATTCCGTGGTGACTCGTTCATTCCAGTCGTGGAACGGATATGCCGAATCCTGAACCTCGATCGCCTCCAGCCAGGGGTTCTCCCTCGGCGGCTGGTAGAAATGCCCGTGGACGCAGATAAAACCCTTCATGCACTCTCTCAAACCCCTTTCAACTCATGGAGAAAGGGAAATGGAACCGTCGGATAAAGCCACCCGGTCCCGGATAGGAATCAGCCCCAACCCGACGTCCGGATTCCCTGAATCCGCTCGTCAGTACTTCTCGTCTTGCCGTGTAAAGAATGAATCTTACCAGAGCTAACCGTCTCTCGCGCCCGGATTCTGCCTGCTCGTTTCAAGAGTTGGCGCGCACGACAGTCGCGCGAGAACGAAACTGAGGAGACGAAACATGACCCATCAATTGCCACCATTGCCGTACGGGTATGACGCGCTGGAGCCGCATATCGACGAACAGACCATGAAACTGCACCACGACAAGCACCACCAGTCTTACGTCGACGGCCTGAACAAAGCCGAACAGAAACTGGCCGAAGCGCGGACAACCAACGACTTCGCGCTGGTTAAGCATTGGGAACGCGAACTGGCCTTCCACGGATCCGGTCATATGCTGCACAGCATCTTTTGGCCGAACATGAAACCCCAGGGTGGCGGAGAACCCGGCGGCGATCTCAGTAAGGCGATCAAGCGGGACTTCGGTAGCTACGAGGCCTTTCGGAACCACTTTTCGGCCGCCGCCGTGGCCGTCGAAGGCGGCGGGTGGGCGATCCTCGCCTACCAGACCATGACCGACCAGACAGTCGTCCTGGGGGTCGAAAAACATCAGGATCTCACTCAATTCGGATGCATCCCGCTTCTCGTTCTGGATGTCTGGGAGCATGCCTATTACCTCAAGTACCAGAATCGACGAGCGGATTACGTGAAAGCCTTCTTCAACGTGATCAACTGGAAGGACGTCGAGGCGCGATATCAGCGAGCGCTGGCGGCAAAAGCGCAGGAAGCGGTGGGGTCGCGAGCCTGACCGCCCACGGAGCGCGGACGTCTCTCAAGGGCTTCAAAAAAAATCGAGAGGGCATAACCTGTACCCATTGACATGTGGTGTCTCTTACCCCGAAGGGGTTACGTAGCAAAGCCCAAGGTTGGCCGCGTTGTTTGCGGCCTACCCTGGGTATTGGAACCGTAAGTTCCCAACCTTGAAGGGGTTACGTATGTGGGCTGATACGCAACCCCTTCAGGGTTGGGAACCATTTCCCCGGGCAACCCAGGGTAGGCCGCAAACGACGCGGCCAACCCTGGGCTTTGCTACAACGTGACCCCGTTGGGGTCAATGCAGACTTTTCGACACCCTCGTCCCGTCCGCGCTCCAGGAGTATCACCCGGTCAGCCGGCTGCGGAACCAGCGGATCAGCTCGTTCGTCGAACTGTCGTGCTTCAGGTCGGGCTCGTGATCAGCCTTCAGCTCCGGCAGTATCCGGTTGGCGAGGACTTTGCCAAGCTCCACTCCCCACTGATCGAAGCTGTTGACTTGCCAGATCACCCCCTGTGTGAAGATCTTGTGCTCATAAAGCGCGATCAGTTTTCCCAGCGTCGGAGGGTCGAGCTCGCCGGCCAGGATTGTATTGGTCGGACGGTTGCCTTCGAACGACCGGTGCGCCACCAACCGTTCGGCCACATTTACAGATCTGACCTGTTCGCTGGTCTTTCCGAACGCCAGGGCTTCGGTCTGAGCAAACAGGTTTGCCATCAGCTTCGGGTGGTGATCCCCGACCGGATTGTGGCTGCGCGCGAAACCGATGAAGTCGGCCGGGACCAGCTTCGTCCCCTGGTGAAGCAGCTGGTAAAAAGCGTGCTGGCCGTTCGTCCCTGGCTCCCCCCAGAGGATCGGCCCCGTTTGCCACTCCACCCGAGTTCCCTCTAAGGTCACCGATTTCCCGTTCGATTCCATGTCCGCCTGTTGAAGGTAGGCCGGGAATCGCGCCAGGTACTGGTCGTAAGGCAGCACCGCATGAGAGGCTGCTCCGAAGAAATTGTTGTACCAGATGCCGAGCAGCGCCATAACGACCGGCATGTTTTGCTCCAGTGGAGCCTTGCGGAAGTGGCTGTCCATTGCGGAATAGCCTTCGAGCATACGTCTGAACCAGTCGGGTCCTATGGCTATCATCAGAGAAAGCCCGATCGCCGACGGCAGGCTGTAGCGCCCTCCGACCCAATCCCAGAACTCGAACATGTTCGATTCGGCGTCGATGCCGAATTTGGCCACTTCCGCCCCATTTGTAGACAGAGCCACGAAATGCTTCGCAACGGCCGCCGGATCGCGCAGGGAGGACAAGAGCCACTCGCGCGCAGATATGGCGTTGGCCATGGTCTCCTGCGTCGTAAAAGTCTTGCTCGCGATAATGAACAGCGTCTCCGCCGCGTCGAGATCACGGACCGTCTCCGCAAGCTGAGTCGCATCGACGTTCGAGACGAAGCGCATGACGAGACGGCGGTCGGCGAAGGGTTTTAACGCTTCATACGCCATGGCCGGCCCGAGATCCGACCCGCCGATCCCGATATTGATCACGTTCCGGATCGATTTGCCGGTGAACCCCTTCCACCATTGCTGCCGCACGGCGTTTGAAAAGCGGGCCATCTGGCCCAAGACGCGCCGGACATCCGGCATGACGTCCCGGCCGTCGACGTATACCGGGTCGGACGACTGGTTGCGGAGCGCAACGTGAAGAACTGCTCGCTCTTCCGTCAGGTTGATCTTCTCGCCTTTGAACATCCGCTCAATGGCAGCCTTCACACCCCCAGATTCAGCAAGGCGCACCAGCAGGGCGACGGTTTCGGAGGTAATACGATTCTTGGAGTAATCCAGCAGCAGGCCCTCGGCCTCGATCCGGAAACGCGTCCCGCGGTCGGGGTCCTCCGAAAAGAAGTCACGCAAGTGCGCCTGTCTGATGGTCTGATAATGGGTCTCAAGCGCTTTCCATTCGGGTCGTTCGGTCGGAGGGACCATGGTTTCTCTTCTCCTCAAAAGGAGGAGCCTATCTGTTCTTTCAGTGACTGTAAAGCCACCGCCGACTGCGCACTGCCCACTGGCCGACTGGGCCGACTGACAAGCTCGCCAACCGAGCCGAAAAGGCAATGTCCGACTTGGAAGTCGGACCAACGGAAAGCTCGGTTGGCAGTGCGCAGGTGGGCAGCGGGCAGTGCGCAGTGGGCAGTGGGCAGTGCGCAGTGGGCAGTGGGCAGTGCGCAGTGGGCCGCCCTTGGTGCTAGAATTGAGTCAACATCTTCTATGTCATCCGATATCCACTCGAAAACCGATTTTCGCTACCTGATTCCCGGGGTCGGCTTGACCCTACTTG
>Ga0105092_10000840_pt1 | contig 16352 bp, 15 predicted proteins | sample PPLLak2March2015_FD_87021 | JGI IMG/M metagenome (GOLD analysis project Ga0105092, IMG submission 87021) | Freshwater sediment microbial communities from Prairie Pothole Lake near Jamestown, North Dakota, USA - PPLs Lake P7 Core (1) Depth... | ecosystem: Environmental > Aquatic > Freshwater >... | reverse complement strand
TGGTAAAAACATACTGGGTACGGGGTATGATCTGGATCTGCATGTACACAGCAGTGCAGGCCGTTACATATGCGGCGAAGAAACTGCCCTCATCAATTCGCTTGAAGGAAAAAGGGGAATTCCCCGCGCCAAGCCTCCCTTCCCTGCCACCAGCGGGCTTTTCGGACAACCCACAGTAGTGAATAACGTGGAAACGCTTTGCTGGATACCGCATATCGTGGAGAAAGGTACAGACTGGTTCTATAAACTCAGTCTGACCGGAGAAGGCGGAACAAAAATTTACGGGGCAAGCGGTCGTGTTAAGAAACCGGGATTATGGGAGTTGCCTATGGGAACCAGTTTACGTGAGATCATTAACGAACATGCAGGAGGCATGCAGGATGGTTATGTCCTCCGGGGGATCATACCGGGCGGCGGCTCAACTGATTTTATGATGGAGGAGCACCTCGATACAAAGATGGATTTTTCGTCAGTAAGGTCAGTGGGAAGCCGGCTTGGAACAGGCACAATCATCGTGCTGGATGACAAAACCTGTCCGGTAGCGTTTATCCGGAACCTTATCCGGTTTTTTGCCCTTGAGAGTTGTGGCTGGTGCACACCGTGCAGGGAAGGTCTGCCCTGGAGTGAAAGGATCCTGGATTCGTTTGAAAATGGAACAGCCAAGCCGGAAGATATGGATATCCTGAAGTTTCATACAAAGTATATGGGTCCCGGTAATACATTCTGTGCCCATGCCCCCGGCGCAATGGAACCATTGCAAAGCGGACTGAAATATTATAAGGATGATTTTCTGAGGCATATTCATGAGAAACGTTGTCCCTGGAGGTGATTATGATTAAAATACAGATCGACGGTAATATTTACGAGGTAAAAGAAGGCAAGAATCTTTTGGAGACATGCATTGCGCTGGGTATCGATGTTCCCTACTTTTGTTACCATGCGTCGCTGGGCTCCGTAGGAGCCTGCCGTCAATGCGCCGTGAAGAAGTTTGCGAATCCAAACGACAAAACAGGCAAAATTATCATGTCGTGCATGGAACCTGTTATAAATGGCATGATGATTTCCACAAACGACAGGGATGCAGCTGATTTCAGGGCAGGGGTAGTTGAGGGACTGATGACAAACCACCCGCATGACTGCCCGGTTTGTGATGAAGGAGGAGAATGTCACCTGCAGGATATGACTGTGATGACAGGCCACAATTACAGGCGCTACATATTCAGGAAAAGAACTTATACAAACCAATACCTTGGCCCGTTCATTCAGCACGAAATGAACCGGTGCATCCAGTGCTACCGATGTGTGCGGTACTATAAGGATTATGCCGGCGGAAAAGACCTGAATGTATATGGTTCTGCAAACCATGTTTACTTTGGCCGCCAGCAGGAAGGAACCCTGGAAAGTGAATTCAGCGGGAACCTGGTTGAAGTATGCCCTACCGGAGTTTTTACAGACAAAACCCTTAAAAAACATTATGCCCGCAAATGGGACCTTACCAATGGACCGTCGGTATGCGTGCACTGCAGTGTGGGTTGCAATACAATTCTCAGCGAACGTTACGGATCGTTACGACGCACGTTAAGCCGTTATCATGGTGATATTAATGGCTATTTCCTGTGCGATCGCGGAAGATTTGGCTATGAATTCATTGAGAGCCCGGACAGGATCAGGCACATCATGGCGCGGGATTCGCGAAAAGAAGCATTGAATACAATACAGGGCCTGGATCAATTAAATGGCCTCACTGCATCCCTGAAAGGGAATGAAATCATGGGGATTGGATCACCCAGGGCTTCCCTGGAAGCAAATTTTGCCCTGTCGGAATTTGTCGGAAAGGACAATTTTTATCATGGAATTTCCGGCAGGGAACATGAAATGGTCAAAAAGGCACTCGAAATGCTCCGGTCAGGGATGGCGCATGTTCCATCATTAAAAGAGATTGAAAAATGCGATACTGTATTCATCCTGGGAGAAGATATCACCAATACGGCACCCATGATGGCGCTTTCGGTCCGCCAGTGTATCCGTAACAAATCCATCGGCATGGCAGCCAAAATCGGTATTCCTGAATGGAACGATGCTGCCGTACGCGAATTAAATCATGGGGTGAAAAGCCCATTGTTCATTGCATCCCCTGTCACCACCAAGCTGGATGACGTGGCAACCGAAACATGGTATACCGCCCCGGGTGATATCGCCCGGCTTGGTTTTGCAGTTGCTTCTGCCATAGCTCCTGCCGGTTCAGCAGACATACAAACCGACAAATCGATGAAAGCAATGGCAGTTAAAATAAGTGATGCACTTCTTGCAGCCGAAAATCCGCTGATCGTGACCGGCATTGCCGGTGGAAGCATCGACATGCTGAATGCCATAGCCCATATTTGCAGCGCATTTTCAGGCATGAACAAAAAACTGTCCGTTGCCGTTGCTTTCCCTGAATGCAACAGCGCCGGCCTTGGCATGATGGAAGGCCGGCATCTTGAGAACGCACTGGAAGAAATAGATAAGAAGCCCCCCGAGGTATTGGTTATTCTTGAAAATGATCTGTATAGAAGGCTTCCTGCCAAGACGGCCGACAGGATCTTTGAAAAATGCCCGCATGTGATTGTGCTCGATCATATGATGCATGCCACTGCCTTGAAGGCAGACCTGGTAATTCCTTCGGCAGTGTATGCGGAATCGGCAGGCACCATTGTGAACCATGAAGGCCGTGCACAAAGGTATTACAGTGCTTTGCCGGCCAAGGATCCGGTTAAGGAAAACTGGCAATGGATCACAGGAATGATGAACCTGTCGGGCAAGAACATCCATGCATGGCATAAATTTGATGAGGTGGTTGCGTCCCTCGCAGAAGCGTATCCGGCCTTTTCAGCGGTCAGGGACCAAATGCCGGAAGCCGGATTCAGGTTTTATAACGAAAAGATCGCACGGCAAACATCACGATTCAGCGGTCGCACGGCCATTAATGCAAACCAGGATGTCAGCGAACCCAGGCCACCACGTGATGTGGATTCCCCACTGAAATTCAGTATGGAAGGATACAGGGGATATCCCCCCGCTGAGCTAATTCCCTATTACTGGGCACCTGGCTGGAATTCCGCACAGGCTATCAATAAATATCTCAAAGAACCGGATGGCTCTGTATGGGATGGCAATCCGGGTATACGGCTGTTTTCAGGCGCAATGGCGCTTCAGGAAAATATAAGTCACTCTGTACCCGGACCTTTTGCATCCAGGGCTGGGGAATTATTCTTTGTTCCTGTGCACCGTATTTTCGGATCGGAAGAATTAAGCGCACATGGTCATTCGATTTCCGAACTAATTCCTAAACCCTTTGTTCTGGTGAGTATCAGAACTGCAGGTCAATTTAATCTCTCGGATAAAACAATTTATAAGTTCAGCATCGGCGAAATCACATTGGAAGCAGTGATTCTCACTGATCAGCATATCCCGGATGGCATAGCGGGTATATCCATGCTGCTTCCGGAAATGCCTTTCATCAATCTGCCCGCCTGGGGAGGTGTAGGTTGAGATTATTGTAGAAAATATCTTTTGAAATGAAAAGAGTATGAAGTATGTTTTTATCATTGCAGGAGTATTGTTAATCGTGCTTACCATAGCTGCTGGCCTGATATACGTTGAAAGGAGACTGCTGGCGCTTTTCCAGGACAGATACGGACCGAACAGGGTTGGACCGTTGGGTCTCCTGCAGGTGATTGCCGATGTGATAAAGATCTTTTTCAAGGAAGACTGGATTCCGCCATTTGCCGATAAAAGGGTATTTATCATGGCGCCGGGAATTTTGGTGGGCAGTATTCTGCTCACATTTGCGGTTATTCCCTTTACTGATACATTCATCGTACTCGATTCCAACATCGCCCTGCTATTCTTTCTGGGCAATTCCTCCCTGGGCGTTTACAGCATTGTGCTTGGCGGTTGGGCATCAAACAACAAATATTCTCTTTTGGGCTCTATCCGTGGATCAGCCCAGATGCTCACGTACGAGGTATTTATGGGTCTTTCGCTGGTTGGTGTGGTAATGATGGCTGACAGCTTCAGCCTGCGCGAAATTGTTGAAGCCCAGCGCGGTGGATGGTTTTTCCTTCCCCAGTTTGTTGGTTTTGTAATATTTTTTATTGCCGGTCTGGCGGAAACCCACCGCACACCTTTTGATATTCCTGAAGCGGAGGGCGAACTGGTGGCCGGATATCATTCCGAATATTCCGGGATGAAGTTCGGTATGTTCTTCGTGGGGGAATATATGGGTGTAACCCTTATTTCTGCGCTCATTGCCACCCTGTTCTTTGGAGGCTGGCTGGGGCCTGGCTTTTTACCGCCTGCATTCTGGTTCTTTTTCAAAACAGGGTTCTTTATCTGCATGTTCATTCTCATTCGGGCTTCGCTACCCCGACCGAGATATGATCAACTGATGGAAGTGGGATGGAAAGTTCTATTGCCCCTGGTTTTACTCAATATATTAATTACTGGTGCAGTGATAATTTATTAACGGTATGATAAGCATATTAAGAAGTATATGGATCACCTTTCTGCATGCATTCCATAAACGCGAAACAAGGGGATATCCTGAAAAAAAACCTTATCTGCCTCCGCGTTACAGGGGAAGAATTGTGTTAACCCGTGATCCGGACGGAAAAGAGAGATGTGTTGCCTGTAATCTATGCGCGGCTGCATGTCCGGTCGACTGCATTGCCTTGCAGTCCACAGAAGACGGGGACGGGAGAAGATACCCGGAGTTTTTCAGGATAAATTTCTCCCGGTGCATTTACTGCGGCCTTTGTGAAGAGGCATGCCCCACTTATGCTATTCAGCTGATCCCCGATTTTGAGATGGCTGAATATGACCGCCAGAACCTGGTGTATGAGAAAGAGCACCTGCTGATCAACGGACAGGGAAAATATCCGGGTTATAATTTTTACCGGGTGGCTGGTGTAAATATGGGAGTGAAAGATACCGGAGCAGGTGAAAATGAAGATCCTCCAGTTGATTTGAAGAGTTTGATTCATTAGGAACCTAAAATTAAATACATGAATACAATTTTTATTATTGCAGCATCCATAGCCCTCATCTCTTCGTTGATGTCCATCACCAACCGCAATGCGATTCATGCCCTGCTATACCTGATCCTGTCGCTTCTTTCCATTTCAATTATATTTTATATATCAGGTGCCCCTTTTATTGCAGCGCTCGAGGTTATTGTATACGCCGGAGCCATCATGGTGCTTTTCATATTTGTCGTGATGATCCTCAACATTGGACTGGCAGAGGAAATTGAAAACAGGTGGCTGACGCCCGGAACGTGGGCGGTGCCGGTAATTCTGGCATGCGCCCTGCTAGCCCTCCTGGTTTATGCCATGAGGCAAATGCAATCGGTAAATACCACGGCTGTTGTTATCACACCCAAGCAGGTGGGCATTTCTCTTTTCACCACCTATCTCATCGCAGTAGAAATAGCGGCTGTGCTTCTGATGGCTGGCATAATCGGTGCCTATCACCTGGGTAAACAAAGAAAGAAAGTTGTTCACCGTTTTTTGGTGAAACCCGGGAAAGAAATCCCGGGTAAATAAATTAAAAGGCTGAAACGATGGTGACGATATCCATGGAAATTCAATTGTTGTTTGCCGGAATGATCTTCCTGATTGGACTGGTCGGTTTCCTGGTACGCAGAAATGTGATCTTTATGTTGTTATCTATTGAAATCATGCTGAACAGTGCAGGCCTGGCCTTCGTAATTGCCGGATCACACTGGATGCAGACAGACGGACAGGTCATGTTTATTTTTATTTTGACGGTTTCAGCTGCAGAGGTTTCCGTAGGGCTTGCCCTTATCCTGCAGATGTATAATCATTTCAGAACCCTTGATGCGGATTCTATCAGCAAGCTGCGTGATAAAAAAGTAATATAAACGATTACAGATGGAGGCGTATATTGGATTAATTCCCGGTTTACCTGTTCTTAGTTTCCTGATGATTGTGTTCCTTGGCAGGATCATGTCGCGCCGTGCCATTGCCATTATAGCAGTGGGTTCAGTGTGTTTCTCAGCCATACTTACCATTATGGCAGGCATATCTTTTATTAACGCAGATTCCGGCGGGACTGCCTTTACGTCCACTTTATATACCTGGATGAACGCAGGTGGATTTTCAGCAGGAATAACCCTTAAACTGGATGCGCTTTCCCTTGTTTTTTGTTTTGTTATCACCTTTGTGGGTGCACTGATCCATCTTTATTCAGTTGAATTCATGCAGGATGACGAGGGATTTTCCCGATTCTTCGCCTACATGAACCTGTTTGTCGCATCCATGCTTGTCCTGGTGCTGGCAGATAACTTATTGCTGCTCTATCTTGGCTGGGAAGGTGTTGGTTTGTGCAGTTACCTTCTCATCGGATTCTGGTACAAGGATCCCGAAAACAACAATGCTGCCCGGAAGGCTTTTATCGTTACACGTATTGGCGACACTTTCATGATCATCGGGTTATTCCTCCTTTTTATCAGTTTTGGGACCCTGGACATTGATACACTGATGCAACAGGCGCCTGTTCAATGGCATTCCGGTTCACCGCTTGCCGTAATATCTGCCTTGCTCCTGCTGGGCGGGGCAGTAGGTAAATCGGCCCAACTACCCCTGCAAACATGGCTGCCCGACGCCATGGCTGGTCCCTCCCCGGTGAGTGCGCTTATCCATGCAGCGACCATGGTAACTGCCGGTGTATACCTGATCGCACGAACCCATGTTTTGTTCAGCCTGGCACCTGCAGTACAGACCCTGGTGGCCATTATCGGCGCTGCCACTTTGTTAATTGCCGGCTTTAGTGCTTTAAACCAGCATGATCTGAAAAGGGTACTCGCTTATTCTACCATTAGCCAGATAGGCTATATGTTCCTTGCTCTGGGAGTAGGTGCCTGGTCTGCTGCCATTTTCCATTTCATGATCCATGCTTTTTTTAAGGCACTGCTCTTTCTCGCTGCCGGAAGTGTGATATTATTGCTGCATGAGGAACATGATATGCATAAAATGGGTGGTTTGCGGAAGAGTATGCCCCTGGTTTTCATCACCTTTCTCATTGGCGGTGCATCATTATCGGCCCTGCCTTTGATCACAGCTGGTTTTTACAGCAAGGATGAGATCCTTTGGTATTCATGGTCGTCGGTTATGGGGGAAAAGTGGCTCTGGCTGGCAGGCATTGCGGGTGCACTCATCACATCGCTGTATACATTCAGAATGATCTTTCTTACTTTTTTCGGAGAACTTAAAATTGAGCCCAAACACAAACCCGGAATTTTAATGGGAATTCCCCTCGCCATTCTTGCGTTTCTTTCGCTGACAGGTGGTTTTATCCAATTACCGGAAAACTTTGGGCATGTGCATCTCTTTTCGAACTTATTAAACCCGTTGTTTCCCGATGTCAGGTTTACCGGCGAGGCATTACCAGAATGGCTGTTTCAGGTTATTTCAGCCATTATTGCACTGGGTGGTGTTTGGCTGGCCTATCACTATTATTACAAAAAAAGAACAATCCCTGACTTATTCAACCAGCACAGGCTGAATGACTTTTTCTACAAAGGATGGGGATTTGACTGGCTGTATGACAGGTTGATCGTAAAGCCGGTTGAATGGGTATCCACAATAAACAAAAATGACGTGCTCGATAGGATATATACCTACATAGCACAGTCTACCCTGTTCGTTAACCGTTTACTCAGCAGGTCTCAAAATGGCAGACTCAGGCTTTACGCCCTTGTATTTACGGCAGGTCTTGTGATTTTACTCACTATTATGCTTACGTTATGATACTGGTATACCTCATCCTGATTTTAATGGCCGGAGGTGTAATAGCCTGGTTGGCGGGGAAAAATAATCCCCTGCTTTCCCGCAGTGTTTCTCTCCTGTCGGTTATTTTTGATTTGATACTTGTACTGGTTATTTACTGGCAGGGAAGCGAACCAAATGGTACCTGGATAACCGAATTTTCAATGTCGTGGATTCCTGCATTCGGCATCGGGTTTCACCTGGCATTGGATGGATTAAGCCTGCTTTTGCTGGTGCTTACTTACTTTATCGGTATACTGGCGGTGCTCATTTCATGGCGCGAAATATCATACCGTACCGGCTTCTTTCATTTTAATATATTATGGATACTGGCTGGCATTACAGGGGTATTCCTCTCCATGGACCTGTTTCTTTTCTATTTCTTCTGGGAAGTGATGCTGATTCCCATGTATTTTCTCATTGGCATATGGGGACATGAGAACAGGATCTATGCATCGTATAAGTTTTTCATTTTTACCCAGGCCAGCGGTTTGCTGATGTTTATTGCCATCATTGCCCTCTACATTATTCATGGGCACAACACAGGTCTGTATACTTTTGATTACCAGGAACTGATAGGAACATCCATGACATCGGGGGCAGAATTGCTGATTATGGGAGGTTTCCTGGCAGCTTTCCTTGTTAAATTGCCCGTTGTTCCCTTCCATAGCTGGCTACCCGATGCACATACAGAAGCCCCGACAGCAGGAAGTCTCATCCTTGCCTCCCTGATGCTGAAAACCGGTGCCTATGGATTATTGCGATTTGTTGTTCCATTGTTCCCGCATGCAGCTGAAGCCTTTGCACCGGCCGGCATGATCCTTGGCGTGGCCGGTATTTTATATGGAGCCATACTTGCATTTGCACAGACAGACTTGAAAAGGCTGGTTGCTTATACCAGTGTGAATCATATGGGATTTATCGTTTTAGGCGTATTTGCCTTTAATGAGATGGCCTACCAGGGAGTTGTGATGCAAATGATCGCTCATGGCATAAGTACAGGCGCCTTGTTCATTATTTCAGGCCAGCTTTATGAACGACTTCATACACGAGACCTTCGGAAAATGGGAGGATTATGGGAACAGGTGCCGGTGATGGGCGCTATCGGACTGGTGTTTGTCATGGCTTCACTCGGATTGCCGGGACTGGGTAATTTTGTAGCCGAATTCCTCACCCTTACAGGAGTTTTTAAGGTAAATGTGCTCTATGCCGTTCTTGCCAGCATCGGATTAGTGATTGCCACTATGTATTCAATCCGGATCATGCAGCGTGTTTTTTATGGAAAACGAATGGCAGATAAGCCCATGAAAGATCTTTCCTTCAGAGAATCGTTTGCCCTGGGCACGATGGTCATTGTGATAGTATACCTGGGCTTTTTTCCGCAAGCGGTGATCAATACTGCCAAACCTGCGATATTGAACACACTCAATAGCAGCGGGCAATTTCAGGAAAACAATAGCCGAAAGGGGAATTACGAGTTAAGTGAGGAGCATTTGAATTCTTCCAAACCAACAAAGTCGAAAAATAATGCACGATAGTTTAACCAAACTTGATCTTCTGTGCCTGATTCCCTTGCTGATAGTTGCAAGTGCACCGGTCATCATGATGCTCACAATCACCGTATCCAGAAACTTAAAAGTCATTTACGGCTTTTCACTGATCATGTTTGCAGTTGCATTTCTTTCCGTCTTTTTTATAGTACCCCATATTCCGCACCGGATTGAACCCCTCCTGGTAATTGACAGCTTCAGCCTGGTATTTTTGGGAACGCTTTTATGCATATGCCTCCTGATCACGGTTATTTCCTATGTTTATCTTACCCAGCATGGAGGACAACGCGAAGAATACTTTGTTATGTTTTTTGTTGCCACACTCGGTGCATGCGTTCTTGTTACAGCAAGTCATTTCGTTACCTTTTTCATTGGACTTGAAACGCTGAGCATTTCGCTTTATGTTCTCATTGCCTTTGTCAAACACAGGAACTACAGTGTGGAAGCCGGTGTGAAGTTTCTTGTCATTGCATCTTTATCCACGGCCTTTTTGTTGTTTGGAATGGCCCTGATGTATGCATCCACCGGAACGATGAGTTTTACTGGTCTGGCAGACTATTTTTCAGCATCCGGTTTATCTCCCCTTATGACCATTGGCATTGGCATGATGCTCGTTGGCATAGGCTTCAAACTTGCCCTGGTTCCTTTTCACATGTGGATACCAGATGTGTACCAGGGGGCGCCGGCCCCGGTTACAACTTTTATTGCCACTATTTCAAAAGGGTCAGTACTGGCCATCTCCATTCGCTTCTTCCATGCTATCCGCGGTTTTGAATCCGGGGCGCTGGTTATTACCGTATCAGTAATCGCTGTACTTTCCATGTTTGCCGGAAATCTGCTTGCATTAAACCAGACTAATTTCAAACGACTGCTGGCCTATTCATCGATAGCACACCTGGGCTACCTGATGATCACACTATTGACAGGGACAGTTCTGGGAACGCAGGCAGCTGTTTTTTACATGATTTCCTATATGATTACTACGGTAGGCGCATTTGGCATCATTTCCCTGTTATCGGTATGTGAAAGTGAGCCGGAAAAAACAGACGACATGAAAGGACTTTTCTGGAAAAATCCCTGGATTGCTATTGTTTTGTCCCTTGTCCTGCTTTCACTGGCAGGAATCCCGCTGACTGCCGGATTTATCGCCAAGTTTTATCTCGTGCTTGCAGGCGTGCGTTCCGGGTTATGGTTACTGGTGATGAGTTTGATAATCAATAGTGTGATCAGCATTTATTACTATCTGCGGATCATTAAAATTATGTTCACGGAATCCGAATCTCAGGAACATGTGCGTTTAACTTTTACCGGAAACTTAGTGCTCGCCATTGTAGTGATCGGTATACTTGTACTGGGCATAATACCCTCGTTCCTTTCGGATTTACTCAATCGCTTTTCCGGTATGATATAAGCGTTCAAACAGAAACTGGTAAATCAAATTCAATATGGATAATTTACTGGCCGCCCGCTTACAAATGTCAGTTTCATTTATTTTTCACATCGTATTTGCCTGTATTGGCATGGCTATGCCATGGCTGATGTTTGTAGCAGAATACAAGTGGATCAGGACAGGAAAAGTCTGGTTTCTTGACCTTGCCAAGGCATGGTCGCGTGGTGTGGCCATTTTCTTCGCCGTGGGTGCCGTTTCAGGCACGGTTTTGTCGTTTGAACTGGGCCTGTTATGGCCCGGTTTCATGGAGCATGCAGGGGCCATTATTGGCATGCCGTTTTCCTGGGAAGGGACTGCATTTTTCCTGGAGGCAATCGCCCTCGGTGTATTCCTGTATGGATGGGACAAGGTTAACAGGTATGTGCACCTTATGTCGGGACTCGTGGTGGGAATAGCCGGTGTGATATCGGGCATTTTTGTAGTGTCGGCCAATGCATGGATGAACAGCCCTGCCGGATTTGACTGGGTAAATGGCCAGGCGATCAATATAGATCCCCTAAAGGCCATGTTCAATAAGGCCTGGTTCCAGCAAGCCCTGCACATGACAATAGCATCATTTGCCTCAACCTGCTTTGCCGTGGCTGGCATTCATGCATACCTGCTGCTTCGGGATAAGCATAACCCCATTCACGCACAAGCAGTGAAGATATCGCTGGCTTTTGCCACAGTGGCTGCTTTATTGCAACCCATCAGCGGTGATATTTCGGCTAAAAATGTGGCCCGCCTGCAGCCTGCAAAACTGGCCGCCATGGAATCTCTCTTTAAAACCTCTGCCCCGGCCCGCATGATAATCGGTGGTATTCCTGACACAGCAAAAGAAGAAGTGAAATATGCCATTCATATTCCCCGGTTACTGAGTTTCCTGGCGCATGGTGATTTTAATGCGGAAGTTACCGGTCTTGACAAATTTAAAAAATCCGAATGGCCGCCCGTGCTGATTGTACATACAGCATTTCAGGTGATGGTTTTTATGGGGATGATCATGGCCCTGGTTGCCCTGATGAATTTGCTATTTATTTTTAAATGGAAAGAAGCCCTGCAAAAGAGATGGTGGCTCCGCCTGCTCGCCTGGCTTACGCCTGCCGGATTTATTGCAGTGGAGGCCGGCTGGATTGTCACTGAAACCGGGCGTCAGCCATGGATCATCTATGGCATCATGAAAACCAGTGAATCGGTAACACCCATGCCAGGAATCCAATATTCATTTTACCTGGTCACCTTGATCTATCTTGCTCTCACGCTCATCGTTTTTCTTTTAATGAAAAGACAAATTGCAGCCTTGCAAAAAGGTACATCAAACAGCAGCAGCCATGACTGAAATCATCATCGGCATATTGGGCATTGCCATCCTATTGTATGTGCTGCTGGGAGGTGCCGATTTCGGTGCCGGCATGGTGGAATGGATAACCGGAAAAAAGGGGATTAAAACGATTTCCCAGGCCATTGCCCCGGTATGGGAGGCCAATCACATATGGATTATCCTGGCTGTTGTAATTCTTTTCAATGGATTTCCCCTGGTGTATACCCGGCTAACCACCTATCTTCATATCCCCCTTCTGATCATACTCATTGGAATAATCATCCGCGGTTCCGCATTCACCTTCAGGTACTATGATGCACCGCAGGCAACCGGTAATCGCTATTATTCAGTGCTATTCCGCTTTTCAAGCCTTCTTACACCCTTTTTTCTCGGTATTGTATTGGGTGCCATTATGCTGGGTAAAATTCCGGACAGCACGGAAGGAACATTTTATCATGTATTCATGGCACCCTGGCTGAACTGGTTTTCATTTTCCACGGGTATTTTTCTGACACTATTGTTTGGCTGGATTGCCTCAGTCTACCTGATTGGTGAGGCAACCGAAGAAACTTATCCGCTGTTTCTCCGCACAGCCATTGTTTTATTTTCGCTGTTGATCGTGAGTGGGGCGATCGTTTTTGTCACGGCACATTATTACCGGCCGGATTTTCTGCAGAAATTCCTCCATTCATATGTGAGTATGGCTTGTCTGATCATCGCTACCCTGCTTATACCCTTAATATGGACCCGGATAAAAAGAGAAAATGCAGTCTGGACCCGAATCCTGGTGGGCATGCAAACTGCCTGCATCCTGACCGGCTGGTTTGCTGTCCAGTTCCCCGTGATGGTTTATATTGCAGGTGGACAACATCTTATTGTATGGAACAGCCAGGTGTCGGAAAAAACAATGTATTATTTGCTTATTGCGCTGATTGCAGGCATTGTTATCATACTTCCATCCTTTGCCTATTTGTTTAAAGTATTTAAATTTAAGAAAGTAACGAGTGACGAGTGACGAGTGACGAGTGACGAGAGAAAAATCCCTTTAGGGATGAAATATTGGTAGAAATGAAACGAACCAACAATAATATTAATACTTACTGGTATGAAACCGTTAACAAAAGAAGAAGTGAACAGCTACCTTGCCCTGAATTTAAAAAGCTGGACATATACAGATACAGCCATAACACGTGTATTTAAATTCAGGAATTTTGTCGATGCATTTTCATTTATGACAGGAATAGCCCTGGAGGCTGAGAAAATGGATCATCACCCCGACTGGAAAAATGCATACGACCAGGTTACCATATCGTTAAATACCCATACAGTAAAGGGAATAACGCAATTGGATTTTGATCTGGCAAAAAAAATAGATGCCCTTTACAAGCAACCCTAGATGAAAGGCATTTAATTGTTGCCCAGGCTGATGGAAGCTTCCTTCTTTTTAGGAGACTTAGGATAGATCGAGCTTTCAGGAGTTTCAGGTAATTCCTCTTCAAACTCCTCCATTTTGGCGGCTTCAGTTTCCGTGATGCTTTCCATTACGGCATAAGACTCGCTATATGCCGTATCGGAATGAAACGTGACAAAGCCCCTTATTTCCCAACCCCTGTTAACCATCTGTTCCAGCTTTTCCTTCAACGACTGGGGGTCCGTGACCAATATAAATTCAATTATCTTATGCATAGCGTCCAAAGTAAAATTAATCCAGCATACCTGATTTTTTTATCACCTCGTATTTGGTGATCAGGGTACCTTCGGGGTTGACTCGCTCACAACTTGTCAACCGCAGGCTAAGGTCGAGTTCTTCTTCTATCACAAGACTCCCTCCCTTGCCGAAAATTTTGGGTTCGATTGTCAGCCAGATTTCGTCGATTAATTCCGCTTTTAAAAACGATGTGGCTATTTGCGCTCCTCCTACCACCACCATTCTTTTGAAATTGGCTTTTTCGAATCGGGCTGCAAGTTGTGCAGGCGATTCATCTGAAAATTCAAGCCGGCCCCTTACTGCCTTATCTCTATAAGCTGAAGGGTGCCGGGTCATGACAACAAGGAGACGATCTCCGGAAGATCCCAGCTTTTCGGCACGGAAAGTATTGCTTCCCATCACGATCAACCGGGCTTCATTCCATGTTTTCCTGAAATATTTCTTGTCTTCATCTGACGTCCAGGAACTCACTTTTGGATCTCCCCACCTGGTTATTTTTCCATCCACTGTGGATACAAAAACAAGAATGATCCGCATGGGGTCAATTCAGCTATTTCGCAATCCCAATAACCCCGCAGGCTATCCGTGGGCCTGCATTTCCTGAAGGCTGGGTTTTCAAATCATCTTCATTCTGATGCACAACTACTGATCTCCCGATAATGGAAGCATCGTCTTTAAATGACATCGTTTTATCCACATATTCGAGGTGGGCATTCCCCGATTCATCAGCTTCTATATTTCCCATATCTCCCTCATGACGCATAGCATCCATGGGTGATCCATGACTCATTGATTTTGGATTGAAATGGTCACCGGCAGAGCTAAAGTCTGGCGCTGTGCAATCTCCCAATACATGAATGTGGAACCCGTGTTTTCCTTTAGTAAGTCCCTTCAGATCAGCCACTATCTTCACACCTCCGCTTACCTCCGTAAATTTTACGATTCCGGTTACCTTATTTCCCTGCGCAGGAATAAGCACACAAACGGCAGAATGCATTACTTTCTCATCATTCATTGCAGGCTTATCCTTATTATTCATATCCTGGGCCATGGCATTTACGGAAAATACGGCAATAGTCAGGATACTCATAACAAATTTTAAATTTTTCATAGTCTTTGGTTTTATTTAGGTGTAAGATATATAATTATGACCAATTATTTTAGAACAAACTGTACCCTAAAAAGTTTAATCCTTACTCTTTTGTGATTCTAATTCAGCGACTTTGGCAACCCGCCGCATATGCCGCCCGGCTCCGCTGAAGCTGGCCGACAAAAATATTTCTGCTATTTCCAGCGCCAGGTACTGTCCTATTATCCTTCCACCCAGGCAAATGATGTTCATATTATCGTCTTCCACGCCCTGGTGAGCGGAGAAAGAATCGCTTACCAGGCATGCGCGTGCGCCCCTGATTTTATTTACAGCGATACAAGCCCCTACTCCGCTCCCGCATACTGCAATTCCACGGTCGATTTCTCCCCTTGATACAGCCTTAGCCATAGGGATTACGTAATCGGGATAATCATCGTCATTCATCAGCTTTTGATTGCCAAAATCAATTACCTCAAAGCCATTTTCCTGCAATGCTCTTTTTAAAAACTCCTTTAATTCAAATCCGCCGTGATCGGCCGATATGCCTATTTTTTTAGTGGTCATGATGAAAAGCCTTTATTTTATTAGTGTTTCGTAATTTTTCAAGCACAGCGCGAGCCCTGATGCAGACATTTTCAACCGTAAAGCCAAACTCCCGCATGACTACAGGACCTGGTGCTGACGCTCCAAAATGATCAATTCCCAGAATGTCTCCCAATTCTCCTGTGTATTTTTCCCAACCCAGGGTTATTCCGGCTTCAACCGCAAGCCGGGCCGGAACAGAAGCCGGGAATATGCTGTTCTTATATTCGCTTGTCTGGGCTTCAAAAATTTCCCAGCTTGGCATGGATACAATGCGAACGCCAATGCGCTCCTCTTCAAGTATTTTTTGGGCTGCGACGACCAGGCTTACCTCTGAACCGGTACCTATGAGAATTATATCCGGATTGGCACCCGGGGCGTCAGAAAGAATATAGGCTCCCCGGTGAAGTCCGTTTGCCGGTGCATATTGTTGCCGGTTCAAAGTGGGAACATCCTGCCGCGTGAGAATTAAAACAACAGGTGACCTGGCTTTAATGGCAAACCGCCATGCTTCGGCTGTTTCATTGGCATCGGCGGGACGAAGAACCACCAGATTGGGGATCGCACGCAGGCTGGCCACATGTTCAACTGACTGGTGTGTAGGTCCGTCCTGTCCAAGGGCGATGCTGTCATGGGTAAAAACAAATATTTCATGGGCTTCTGTTATGGCTGCGAGCCTTATCGATGGCCTCATATAATCTGAAAATGTCAGGAATGTCGCACTATACGGGATTAATCCGCCATGAGCAGCCAAACCGTTTGAAATGGCAGCCATCGCGTGTTCCCTTACACCATAAAAAATATTACGGCCTGCATAGCTGAATCCCCCTCCCACTGAACCCT
>Ga0105092_10000839_pt1 | contig 16354 bp, 14 predicted proteins | sample PPLLak2March2015_FD_87021 | JGI IMG/M metagenome (GOLD analysis project Ga0105092, IMG submission 87021) | Freshwater sediment microbial communities from Prairie Pothole Lake near Jamestown, North Dakota, USA - PPLs Lake P7 Core (1) Depth... | ecosystem: Environmental > Aquatic > Freshwater >... | reverse complement strand
CGCGGCCCGGGCATCGTCGCCGGTCTCGGCAACCGGGGGAGGAGTCTCGGCTTCCTTCGTTTCCGTCACGGCCGCCATCTTAACGCCGACCCGGCCTACTCGATGAGCAGCAGCCCGATCATCCCGGCGTGCTGCTCGGGATCTCCGCCGCAGTCGCTCCGGGTGCAGACGAACGGATAGCTGCCGCGCTGCCAGGCCTCCGGCGTGAAAGAGGCAATGACGAAGTCGTGCTCCGGCGAGATGTCGTCGGTCGGGCGAAGCCCGAGTTCGGAGACGCCCGAGAAGCCGTGCCGCGCGCCGAGCGTACCGGGCAGATCGGCGTTGCGGAAGATGAGCGTGTAGGTCGTGCCGACTCGAAGCATGAGCGGCGGCGAGACCGGGCCGCCGGGCGAGAAGTCCCAGGCGCGAACCGAGATCACGACGGTCTGCGGGCCGGTCGGCGCCGGAGGCGAGGCGTCCGCGGCTCCCACCACGAAGATGGGATCGCTGGTCGCGTCGTCGATGACGGCGGCATAGGCAAAGAGCGGCGCGGCGGCGCCGCCCTCGACGACCACGACTCCGTTCCCCGTCGAGAGCGCCGCGACGCCCGCGCGCCCGAAGACGTCGTTGATCTGGGCGCCCGACCGCGCCGGCAGCGGCGCGTCCAGCCGTACCGTTCCGAGCAGCGCGGCGCCGTCGTAGAGGCGGAAGGTTGGATCGGCGTCCGAGGGCCCCGGGTTGTAGACGCCCACATTGGTCCGGAAGCCGCCGTTGCGCAGAGACGTCAGCACGGACACCGGGTGCGCCGAGGAGGCGGGAAGCCCGGGCACGAACATGCCGACTGTCGGCACGGGCGCGGTCGAGTAGAGCCGGCTCGTCACCACGAGGGCGCTCTCGGCGCCGCCATGAGAGAACTCGACCGATCCGGCCGAGTCGGGCGAGTCGAAGAGCGAGACACAGATGTCGTCGAAGGCCCGCGACTCCCGCGGCCCGAGACTGAAGCTCCGAGGAGCGCCCGAGCAGGTTCCGATGAAGCATCGATATTCGGCCGTGACCTCGAGGGAGGTGGTGTAGGAGGAATTGAACGCCCGGACGTCCGAGAAGAAGGGCGACGCGCCGATGACCGACGCGGCCGCCGGCAGCGTGACGGTCTCGGCGAAGAACATCGCGGCCGTCGCGAACGGCAGCACGAAAGCGAGGAGCGCGAACCGCCGCATGAAGGGCCTCCCCTGCATCCGACGAGCGGGGCGGGGGTTCGTTTACGGTTTTCCGGCGCGACGCATGCGCTCACGTTCTCCGGCCGGCGTGAGGACGCCATGAAAAGCAGGGAAAAGAACGGCCGCCCTCGCGGGCGGCCACAGGGGAACGGAAAGCGGGGAACCGAGGCGAGCCTAGGGATTCACGTTGACGGTGCCCGTCATGAACTGTCCGTGCACTATGCAGAAGTACGGGAAGCTTCCCTGCGAGTTGAACGTGTGCTCGAAGCTGCCGGTCGACTGGATGCCCGAATCCCAGGTGCCGTCGCCGGAGCAGCAGGTGCCGGAAGTCGACGAGTGCGGCAGGCCCCCGGCCCACTCCCAGCGGATCGTGTCGCCGACCTGGATCGTGGACGTGCTGTTGTCGCTGTCCTCGTCGACGAAGTTCATTGAGCCCCCTGGGCCGACGGCGACGATCCGCGTGATCGGCCCGGGCGGCGGCGTGGGCGTGACGGTCGGCGTGGCGGTCGGGGCGGCGACGGTCTGCGTCGGCGTCGCCGTCGGACCGCTCGGCGTGATGGGCTGGAACGGCTGGTCCTCCGCTCCGACCACGAAGATCGGATCCTGCGTGTGGTTGTCGATGACCGCGGCGTAGGAAAAGATCTCGTGCGAAGCGGAGACCACGATCACCGCGTTCTCCGTCACGTGGCCTCCCTGGCCCGCGGCAGTGAAGATGTTGTTTACCTGCGCGCCCGCGTGCCCAGCCACGTTGCGTGTCACGGCGTTGCCGATCTGCGCGCCCCCGTCGATGATCCGGAAAGTCACATCGGCGGCCGAGTCCTCGCGGTTGAAGACGCCGACGTTTGTGCGGAAGCTCGGGCCGGCTCCACCGTTCTGAATGGAGGTCAGGACCGTCGTCGCGTGGGCCTCCGAGTTCTTCAGGCCCGGGATGAACATGCCGACGGTCGGTTCGGGCTCCGTCGAGAAGAGGCGGCTCGTGACGACGAGCTGGTCGCCGCTGCCGGAATGCTCGAACTCGATGCCGCCGGCGGAGTTCGGCGTGTTGAACTGCGACACCACGACGTCGTCGAAGGCCAGCGACTGGCGGGGCGCGAGCGTGAAGGTCACCTCATCGTCCGTCGGAGTGCAGGGCGTGGGGATGAAGCACCGATAGCGCATGACGACCTCGAGGTCGTCCGTATACGACGTGTTGAAGGCGCGCACGTCCGAGAAAAACGGGGCGCCGCCGACGATGGATGCCGCCGCCGGAAGCGTCAGGTCCTCAGCCCCGACCGTCGCGGCCGCCGAGAACACGATGAGAGACACCAAGAGCTTTCGCATACCCACCTCGTCCCTTTCGCCCTTGCAGGCTAGTCGCAGCCGCCCGCTGCCTTGGTCCCATTTAAGAAGCCTTCAGGATTCCCCCACGTATAATCCTCAGCCGTCGTGACTTCCTCGACTTCGGCTCCTTCTCCAGCGGGCCGCGAGACGGCGATGAATCGCCTGCGCCGCGGCTCGGTCGATCTGATCGAGGAGGCCGACCTCGCCCGGAAGCTCAATAAAGGGCCCCTGACCGTCAAGGTCGGGTTCGACCCCTCAGCGCCCGACATCCACCTCGGGCACACGGTGGTCCTGCGAAAAATGCGCCACTTCCAGGACGCCGGACATCGGGTCGTCTTCGTCATCGGGGATTTCACCGGCGCGATCGGCGATCCCTCCGGCAAGAAAACGACCCGGCCCCAGCTTTCCCGGGAGGAGATCGAGGAGAACGCCCGGACCTACACGAAGCAGGCCTTCAAGATCCTCGACGCCGAAAAGACGGTGATCGAGTTCAACTCGAAGTGGCTGAACGCGCTCGGCGCCGCCGGCCTCGTTCGCCTCGCGGCGAAGGTCACGGTCGCGCGGATCCTGGAGCGCGACGATTTCCAGAAGCGGTGGCACGCGAAGCAGCCGATCGCCCTTCACGAGCTCCTCTATCCGCTGGCGCAGGGCTACGACTCGGTCGCGCTCAAGGCCGACGTCGAGCTGGGCGGCACGGACCAGCTCTTCAATCTGCTCGTCGGCCGCGACCTCATGCGGGCGGAGGGCCTCGAGCCGCAGGTGGTCATGACGCTGCCGCTTCTCGTCGGCATCGACGGTGTCGAGAAGATGTCGAAGTCGCTCGGGAACGCCATCGGCGTGCTCGATCCGCCGGGCGACATGTACGGGAGGGTCATGTCCATCCCGGACTCGCTTCTCTGGAGCTGGTACGAGCTTCTCACCGACGTGCCCGCCTCCGAGCTCGCCGCCCGCCGCCGGAGCATCGAGGGCGGCGAGAACCCGCGCGACGCCAAGGCGGATCTTGCGGCCCGGATCGTGAGCGACTTTCACGGCGCCGAGGCCGCGGCGCGCGCCGCCGAGGACTTCCGCCGCGCGTTCTCACGCGGAGAAGTGCCCGATGACGTCGAGTCGAAGCGACTGCCTGCCGCCGGCGGCGGTCCCGCCGCGAAGACACTCGTCGAGGCCGGTCTCGCGGCCTCGATGCGCGAGGCGCGGAGAAAGATCGACGAGGGCGCGCTGAAGGTCTACGCCGACGGGGCCGGAGAGCCGCGGGAGGTCCGCGATCCCGAGGAGAAGCTGGCGGGCGCCCCGGGCGGAGCCGTCGTGCTCCGCCTGGGCCGGCGCTTCATCCGCGTGGTCTGGGAGTAAACGGCAGGCGGTCCCCGAGGCGCTCGTCCTCGGAGTCGGACGCGGACGCGCCTTTCGGACGCCGCGGCCGGCAGGACCGGCAGATCCCGCGCATCTGGTGCGTGTGGGAGAGCAGGACGAATCCGTAGCGCTCGGCCACCTCGTCCTGGAGCTCCTCGATGCGGGCTTCACGAAACTCGATGACGCGGCCGCAATGGTCGCAGATCAGGTGGTCGTGGTGGTCCCCGGCGCGGAGCCGCTCGTAGCGATACCCCGCCTCGCCGATCCGCACCCGGCCGACGATTCCGGCGTCGACCATGAGCTCGAGCGTCCGGTAGATGGTCGCCCGGGAAATCTTCTTGTGCTTGGCGCGGAGCCGGACGAGGAGCTCGTCGGCTTCGACGTGCTCGTGCCGGCTGAAGAGCTCGTCGAAGAGGGCCTGCCGCTCGTGCGTCAGCTTGAGCCCCCGCCGTTCCAGATACTTGCGGAAGATCGTGTGTTCGCGCTTTTCCATGTGATTGCGACTCGGTCTCAATTGCGATATTGTGCCGGTTCCCCGGCCGTGTCAAGCCGGGATGGGGAGGCCGGTGATGTGGCAGGGGTTCACGATCGCGCTGCGGGAGGGGATCGAGGCGTTTCTGATCGTGGCCCTGACCCTCTCCTACCTCGTCCGCACCGGACGGAAGGGGCTCTCCCGGGCCGTCTACGCGGGGGTCGCGGTCTCGACCCTCACCTGCGCTGCGGCGGGCTGGCTCTTTTCGAAGGCCGCCAACCAACCGCTGTGGGAGGGCATCCTCGCACTGACGGCGGCAGCGCTCGTCGGAAGCCTGCTCGTGTACATGAAGCGAGTCTCGGGCCGCCTCAAGTCGGACATCGAGGGCCGCCTCGAGGCGCGCGCGAGCGCCGGCACCCCCGCTCGAGCCTTCTGGGGCGTCTTCGCGTTCACGCTGCTGATGATCACGCGTGAGGGCATGGAGACGGCTCTCCTCGTCTCGACCGCCCTCTTCCAGCTACGCTCCTCGGCGGTCTTCGTCGGGCTTCTTCTCGGGCTCGTTTCGGCGGCCGCCATCGGCTTTCTCTGGACGAAGCTCGGCAAGGGCGTCGACCTGAAGACGCTCCTGAACGTTTCCGCCGTCTTCCTCGGGATCTTCCTCGTCCAGCTGGTGCTCTACGGCATCCACGAGCTCTCGGAGGCCCGCCTCTTCCCCGCTTCCCAGGCGATTCACGACGCCACGGAAATTCTCGGGCCCGAGGGAAAGATCGGGCAGCTTCTCGCCTACGCGCTCGCCGTCGTCCCGACCGTCTGGCTGCTGGGGATCTGGTGGAAGCGCCGGCACGCGGCCTCGCACCGGGCGGGCGCCCCTCGCACGCACGCGGCCTAGCAGGTTGCCTGCCAGGCAGTTTCAGGAGCCGGGCGTCGGGGAGGGAGAGGGCTTCGCGCCGGGCGTGATCGGACGCCGGCCGGACTGGAGCATCGCTTCGATGACCGCCGAGGAGACCCCAGCCCCCCGCAGCTTCTGAACCTCCTCCAGGCTCATCGAGTAGACCTTTTTCTCGGCGGCGATCTTCTCGAGGAGCTTTTCGTCCGAGGCTCCGGCCTGCTTCAGGCGGAGGATCTCGACGTAGGGCTTCTCGGATGCCGCCGGCGTCCCGACATAGGGCTGGTCTGGCACGACGACGGCCGGCCGGGGCGCAGTGACCGCCGGCGTCGGCCTGACGGGGAGGATCTCGCGAAGATAGCCGGCGGGGTGCGCCTTGTCGCCGCAGCCTTCGCCGCCCGGAGCGTGCGTGAAGCGGATCAGGTCCGGGCCCTCGGGCGTCTCGACGTACTCGCCCCGAAGCTCCACCCTGTCGCTGACGGCGAGGGACAGCTCACCGCCGCCGCACGATGGGTCGTAGACGACACGGACCAGCCCCGTCATGTCGACGGCGGTGCCGCGATCGGCCCCCGGCGGCTGAGCGGGGGCCAGAAAGTAGGAATTGAGCTCGACCTCGAGCTCGAGGAGCCTGTGGCCGTCCTTCGCCACGGTCCGGGGCGTCGTCATGACCTGCGCCCGCGCATCGATCTCGACGAAACGTTGTTTCGCTGGAGGCTTCGACGTCTGCCCGGCCAGCGCGGCGGACATGCAGACGCAGGCGAGCCCTCCCGAAAGTCCCTTCGAGCGCATCGCTCGCATTATGCGGTCGGCCGCTCGCCGCCCGCCATACGATTCCCTCAACAGACAAGGAGGCCTCCATGTCCAGAACGTTCGCGGGAATCGGAACGAGGCTTTGGATCTCGCTCGGCGCCGCGCTCCTGGCGGCGATCGCGACCGCGGAGGGCCCATTGTCGAAACCACTCGTGAAGACCGGTGTGCGCCCCAAAATTTTCGGTACGAATGACTACTCGGTCACCGTGGTTTCGGGGCTCGCGTTTTCCCAGCCGTTATCGACCTTCGCTCACGAATATCGCGTTTCGCCGAGCCTGGGGCGCTACTGCGACACCTGCACCGGGGGTGCCCAGCTCTACGAGTACTACGCCCCCTTGAACATCCCGGAAGGCGTCGTGATCGACTTCATCGGCTTCAACACCACGACGGACACGGACGGCGCCTTGCGCGTGGAGTTGTTGAAGCGAAACAATGTTGGAGTCCTGGAGGAACTGACAGGCTTTTTCGTGCCGGCCCACGGCTGGGAAACGGACTGGGCGGGGCCGCTCGACATTCCGGTCCCTGCAAACGTGGACCAGGAATTCGCGCTTCGCGTCGAGCAATTCGGCCATCCAAACCCCCAGTTCTTCGCCTATGTCGAGGTCTGGTGGCGGCGAACGGTCAGCCCTGCTCCGTTAGCGGCGACCTTCAACGACGTGCCGACGGGTCATCCCTTCTTTCAGTTCGTCGAAGCCCTCTACGACTCGGGAATCACGGCGGGCTGCGGCGGAGGCAACTACTGTCCGGACAACCCGGTGACGCGGGGACAGATGGCCGTCTTTTTCGCCAAGGCGCTCGGGCTCCACTGGCGGAACTGCTGTCCGAACTGAGGCGGGCTATGTCGCCCGGAGCCGTCTCCACCCCGAGCCCTCGTGGCCGAACGCGAAGGTTTCGGGATGGAGGATCTCGGCGAGGATCTCGAGCGTCTCCACCAGTCGCGGGCCCGGACGGTTGAAGTACTGGTTGGCTTCGCAGAGGTAAACGCGCCCGGAGCGGACGGCGGACAGACGTTCCCAGCCGGGACGCTCGGTCAGGAGCCCGATTTCCCTCTCGACGCGCTCGAGCGAAAACCCGCACGGAAAAACCAGAAGGACGTCGGGATCCGCGCTCGACAGCGACTCCCATTCGAGCCACGCGGAGTGGCGTCCCGCCTCGCCGAACAGGTCGTCTCCGCCGGCCATGTCGACGAGCTCCGGCATCCAGTTGCCGGCGGCCATGAGCGGCGACAGCCACTCGACCGTGGCGACGCGCGGCCGCGGCCGCTCGCGCGACGCCGCCGCGATCGCCGCCATGCGGCCGCTCAGGCGCGCCACCAGCCGCCTTCCGCGCTCGGGCGCGCCCAGGGCGCCGGCGACTCGCTCGATGTCGGCGAAGACGTCGGCCAGGCTGGCCGGGTTGAGCGGCGTCAGCCGCGGAGGCTCACCGACCCACCCCGAGAGCGCGGCCTCGACCTCCTCGAGAGAGACGGCGCAGACCTCGCACTGCACCTGGGTCACGACGTGTGTCGGAGCGAGGGACCGCAGCCGCTCGGCGTCCACGCGGTAGACCGAGAGGGCCTGCGCGAGGAGAGCGCTCACCGAGCGATGGATCTCCTCGGAGCCTCCCGCGGGATCGACCTTCGGTTCGGTGCAGACCGGCAGATCGGCGACCTCCTCGGGAAAGTCGCACTCGTGGGATCGGCCGACGAGCGCGTCGGCAAACCCGAGGGCCGCCACGATCTCGGTCGCGGAAGGCAGCAGCGAGACGACTCGAGGCGCGCTCACGGCGGTAGACCGCCTCCGGTCAGGCCCGGCTGTCCCAGAGGACGTCCGGGACACCTTGCCGCTTGTTCTCGTGGCGCGCCATCACGAAGAGGGCGTCGGAGAGGCGGTTCAGGTACTGGATCGCGAAGGGGCCGATGGCCTCCTTGCGCGAGAGGGCGATCACGAGCCGCTCGGCGCGGCGGCAGACCGTGCGCGCGACGTGAAGGGCGGCGGCCGAGGGGCTGCCGCCCGGCAGAACGAAGTTCTCGAGGGGCGGAAGCTCTTCGGAGAGCCCGTCCATCAGGACCTCAAGGGCGTCGACGTGGCGCGACTCGATTCCCGGGACCGGCCGCTTCGCCTTGTCCTTCTCGAGGATCGCCAGGTCGGATCCGAGATGGAACAGCTCGTTCTGGATTCCCGCGATCGGCGCTCGAAGGGCCTCGCCGACGCCCGCCGCGACGGCGACCCCGATCTGGCTGTTGAGCTCGTCGACCGTGCCGTAGGCGGCGATGCGCAGCGAGTCTTTCGCCACGCGCTGCCCGCCGCCGAGGCCCGTCGTCCCGTCGTCGCCGGTTCGCGTGTAGACCCGGGTGATTCGAGGCATCGCGGCTAGAACTTTACGTCCAAGCCGCCCGCCACGAGCCGTCCGGCCGCCGGATATCCCGCCGCCTCCTCATAGGCGTGGTTGGTGGCGTTGATCATCCGGAGGTAGGGCGCGAGGATAGGAGTCGCCTGCCAACGCGCCACGAAATCCAGCCGCAGATACGACGGGTCCTCCACGGGATCGCCCGTCGACGGGTCCGAGTCGGCGCGCTCCCCGACGTAGAGGAGACGGGGGGAGATGCTCACGGCGGAGATGGGCGACCAGGAGACGCCGATCGAGGCGCCGTTCTCCGGCCGGCGGATGAGCGGCTCTCCCGTCTCGAGGTCCTCGGTCTTCAGGTACATGTACGTGAGGTAGACGGCGAGCTCCGGGATGAGGGTCTGCTGCCAGCCGAGCTCGACGCCCCAGGTGCGGGCGTGGCCGATGTTGAAGTTCTGAAAGGCCGCGAAGTCGTAGACGATCAGATCTTTCAGGTCGTTCCAGAAGACCGAGACCTCGGCGCGGCCGTCCCGGAAATAGCGCTCGACGCCCGCCTCGGCCGAGACCGAGCGCTCGGGCAGAAGGTCGGGATTGCCGGAGAAGGGGTAGTAGAGCTCGCCGATCGAAGGCGCGCGGAACCCCGTCCCGCCCGACGCCCGGATCTTCCAGAGGCTGTCGGGCGAGAGCCAGGAGATCGTCCCGCGCGGGCTCCAGGCCTCTCCGTAGGTCGTGTAGTGGTCGTACCGGAGACCCGCGGTGATCGTGAAGGCGCCGAAGGACGCGGTGTCCTGCGCCCCGATGCCCCAGAGCGTCGTGCGCTCGTCGTCGAGGTTCACGCCGAAGTTGCTCTCGTCGGAGACCTGCCAGCGCTGCCAGGACGCGAACGCCGTGAGCGTGTGCGGGCCGAGCTTCGCCGTGTCGGACACGCTCGCCTGGTAGGTGCGGGCGTCCGTCTGCGACTCGAACCCGCCGGCCGTGTCGCGGTACGCGGGCTCCGTGCGCACGCCCGCGAGGTTCACGTCGAGCTGATTGGTGTCGGAGAGGGCGAACGTCGCCGGCACGGAGAGCCGGCCCTCGTGCATGAATCCGCGCGCCGTCGAGTCGAGGCCCACGTATCCGGGATTTCCGACCTCTCCGTCGAGCAGGCCCCACTCCACGCCGACGTGGCTGCCCTCGCCGAGGCGGGTCTGCACGCTCGCCGACGCGTTCCGCTGCCGCCAGTCGCTGTTGGGGCGGTCGCCGTCGAACGCGACATAGCGATAGCTGGCCGCGGCGGAGAGGGGGCCCTGGCCGAACGAGGCAAACGCGGAGCCCTGCCCCGCGCCCTGGTTGCCGAACTCGCCGGTCGCCCGACCGGACAATCCCTCGGCGCCCGGCCGCGTGAAGATCTGAACGACGCCGCCGATGGCGTCCGAGCCGTAGAGGGCGGAGTAAGGCCCGCGTGCGACCTCGATGCGGTCGATGTTCTCGGTCGTTAGGCCGGACCAGTCATAGCCCGAGAAGTACGGCGAGTTCATGCGCACACCGTCGATCAGCACGAGCGTCTGCGTCGAGTTCGTCCCGCGCGTAAAGAGCGAGGTCAGCGAGCCGGGCGTTCCGTACTGGGTGAGGTCGAGCCCCGGGACCGAGCGCAGCACGTCGGAGACGACGACCGCTTCGTGCTTCTCGAGCTCCTCGCGCGTGATGACGGTGATGGCGGAGCCGACCTCCCTCTCCTCCTCCGGCACCGACGTCGCGGTCACGACGATCTCCTCGGAAGCCGGAGGCAGCTGCTGGGCTAGGACGGGAACCGTGCCCGCCGCCGCGATCAGGAACGCCGTGACGTACGCCCGCACGTTCCGGCGGCGCGACGCCTCGCGGTGCGACAGGGCCTCGAGCCCGAAGAGCGTCGCGGTCCCGAGTAGATCGGCCGCGAGTGTCGCCCACAAGAACGGGATGGCCGCCATGAAGCAGAGCGCGAGGCCGGCCGGCGTCTTCGGGTACTTCGGGTCCGCGATCCACTCGGCGAAGTTGGACGTCAAAAAGAAGAGGAGCGAGGCGCCGACGGAGAACGCGGCGAGCCTTCCGGCGTCCCCGCGCCGCCGCTCGCACAGCCGGCGGCCGGCGAGCACGATCACGGCGAAGGTCGCGTAGATCGTGAGCCGCATGGCCGAAAAGGCCGCCCGCCCGGTGCCGAGGTCGAGGACCGCGTCCGAGAGAACGAGCGCTCCGACGGGCACGGTCCACGCCCAGCGGATCGGCAGCCGCGCGCCGGCGAAGAGAGCGAGAGCTCCCAGGGCGACGAAGTTGGGTGGATGAGGGATCAGCCGGGAGAAAGCGCCGAGCAAGACGAGCAGAACGATTCCCAGGGTCGCCATTCGAACCTCCCGTTCGACAAGACGGCTGTCTCGGGCGGGTTCGAGAAGAGTCCCGCGCCCCGGGAATTCGAGGGCGCGTCTCTCGTGGGCCCCGTCCGAGAAGCGTTTCGTCCGGCAGGTCTCCTGGCTTCCGGATCTTCCGCCTGCGGGCTCCTTCCCGGACGCGCAACCGGCGTTGGCCGATCTCTCGCATCCAGTGGTTTGCCGCCCGAGGCGTCCCCGGTGACAGTGGCGGGGGCCGCGCGGGATTTTCACCCGCTTCCCTTCGCCGAACGATTCAAAGAGCCGCGAAGGGGTCGAACCATAACGCGTCGTCCGCCAGGACGCAACACTGAGTCGCCCGACTTCACGCAACCTCCGCATAGAATGCAAAAAATGCGCGGTCCCGACTACACGCTCGATCTCGACCGCCTGCGGCGGGTCGGGTTCCCCGAAGTCGTGCTCGCCGAAGGCAAATCCACCGCGCAGATCATCGAGATCTGCCGGCAGTTGTCGCGAGCGCACGACGTGCTCGTCACGCGCCTCTCCCCGGAGGGCTGGGAGGACGTGTCGAGCTCGCCGCTGCCGGGCCGCGCCGACTACGATCCGCGTTCCGCCACGCTCCATCTCTCGGTCGGAAAGCCCATGCCCCGCGTCGAAGGCATCGTGGCCGTGGTCACGGCCGGCACCTCCGACACGTCCGTCGCCGAGGAGGCGCGACGCTCCCTCGAGTATCTGGGCGTCGCGTCTTCGCTCGTGCCGGACGTCGGTGTCGCGGGCGTGCTGCGCCTGCTCTCGCGCCTCGAAGAGATCGAGCGCGCGGACGTGATCGTCGCCGTCGCCGGCATGGAAGCCTCGCTCTTCTCGGTCCTGGGCGGCCTCGTGGGACGGCCGATCGTCGCCGTGCCCACGTCGCGCGGCTATGGCGCCGCGTTCTCGGGCCTCGCGTCGCTGCTGTCCGCGGTCAACTCCTGCGCCAACGGAGTGACCGCGGTGAACATCGACTCCGGTTATGCCGCGGCCATGGCGGCGTACCGCATACTTTCGGGAGGTCCGAGACGATGGGATCGAAAGGAAAAGGCTCCCTCGCCAGCGCCCGCGAATACATCCACGCCGCGGCGGTCGGCGTCGACCGCAAGAGGAAGAAGGCGCTCCTCGGCCGCCCGACGACGGCGATAAAGGTCGAAAAGACCACCACGGTCTCGGAGCTGCTCGACTCCTACCGCGAGGCCTCGTTCCAGGCCCGGGCGCTCGGCAAGGCCGCGGCCGTCTTCGAGGCCATGCTCCGCGACAAGAAGCGGCCCACCATCTTCCTGGGCATGGCCGGCTCCCTGATCGCCGCCGGGATGCGCCAGGTCATCGTCGACCTCATCGAGCAGAACATGGTCGACGTCGTGGTCTCGACCGGCGCGATCATTTCCCAGGACTTCTACCAGGTGCGGGGCGGCCGCCACTACCACGGCCATCCCGACGCCGACGACAAGGAGCTGCGCGACCTCTACATCGACCGCCTCTATGACACGTTCATCGACGAGGAGAAGTACTGGGCGACCGACCTCGCGATCTCGAAGTTCGCCGACTCGCTCTCGGGGAAGGTGATGTCCTCGCGCCAGTTCCTCGCGCTCCTCGCCGAACAGGCGCGGCACGACCCGGGCTCGATCCTCGGCGCCTGCGCGCGCCACGACATCCCGCTCTTCGTGCCGGCGCTCAACGACTCCTCGATCGGGATCGGCCTGACGGAGCACTACCACCGCGCGAAGAAGGAGGGGCGGACGCCTTTCCGAATCAGTTCGATCGCCGACAACTACGAGCTGACGCAGATCGTCGTCCAGAGCCCGGCGACCTCGGCGCTCTACGTCTCGGGAGGCGTTCCGAAGAACTACATCAACGATTCGATCGTGATGTCCTACATCTTCGGCATCGACACCGGCGGCCACAAGTACGCCCTCCAGATCACGACGGACGCGCCGCACTGGGGCGGCCTCGGAGGATCGACGCTTTCGGAGGCCACGTCCTGGGGCAAGGTCTCCAAGCAGGCCACGCACGAGATGGCCTTCGTCGAAACCTCCGTCGCGCTGCCGCTGCTCTACGGCTATGCGCTCCAGAAGAATGCCGCCAAGGGCCGCAAGCGTCTCGCCTATGCCTGGGACGGGGACATCCTCAAGTCCGTCCGGCGCGTCTCGTCATGAACCCGCCCGTAGGGGCGGGTTGTCGCCGTCCTGCGGACGGCGCCTCCTACTGCCGGGGGGCGTCCGCTGGTGGCCGGACCGCGGCCGCCCGGTGTCCTGAAACATCGAAGAGGGCGGGCGCGCGGCCCCCCCACCCCGCCCCTACGACCCACCATGGGAATTGAGCTCGGCCGGGTCGTCCGCCTGCAGGTCCAGACCGCGAGCTTGAAACGCGGCGAGCGGCCGAACCGGGTCTACGATCCGGCCCCCCTCCTCGTCGTCGCCCGGCTTCGTGTGACGCCGCGTGGCGCCGCGGGCATCACGGACGGCGGCGAGACGGTGCTCGACGTCCACAACGCAGATCATCCGGCGTCCAAGCACGAAGCCGGCCGCGAGGTCTCCTTCGGCTTCACCAGCCACTACGGAAAAATGCGCGCCGAGTACGGCGAATGGGTCGTCATCGGCTGCGCCGGCGAGAACGTCCTTCTCGAGTCGGAGCGGACCTGGCGGCTCGAGGACTTCGCCTCCGGCCTCGCCTTCCAGAGCGCCGCCTCGGGAGCCACCGTGCGGCTCGATTCCGTCATCGTCGCCGATCCGTGCGTCGAGTTCTCCCGCTTTTCGCTGGGCGATCCCGGCGCCTCGCCGCAGCAGCTGAAGCCCGTGCTCCAGTTTCTCGGGGAGGGCACGCGCGGCTACTGCTTCACGCCGGCGGGCGAGCTCGCCCTGGTTCCCGGCGATCGGCTCGTCGCGGTCTGATCGCCGTGCGTCGGCTCGTCCCCTGGATCGTGGCTCTCGCCTTCGCGGCTCTGGCGGCCCTGCTCTTCGTCCGCCTCGCGACGACCGTGCGCGAGACGCGGCGGGCCGATGCGGCCCCCGTCGTGGCCGCGATCAAGAAGATCGCGCACCTTGCGACCGTCGAAGTGCAGATCGCCGACGTCGTGCGTTTCGAAGAGCTCAAAACCGTGCTGATCTTCGATTTTCCCAAGTCGGCGACGCTGCGGATGCGCGGCAAGGCCATCGCCGGCTTCGACCTCCAGTCGCCCGACTTCAAGATCCGGACGGACACCGGCCAGGGCAAGCTCGAGGTCGACCTGCCTTCCCCTCGCATCCTCGCGATCGACCCGCGCCTGGAGTGGTTCGACGAAAAGAGCGGCCTCTTCAACCCGATTACGTCCGAAGACCGCACGCGCTGGATGCTCTGGGCGCGCGGCCAGCTCGCCCGGGCCGCCAAGCAGTCGGGCATCGAGGCCAAGGCCATCGAGCACGCTCGGGAGCTTCTCGCCGCGACCGGAGCCGCCCTCGGCTGGACGGTCGAGGTGAAATCCGTCGGGAAGGTGGGCGCGGGAGCGACGCCCGTGCCGACGCCCTGAGCCGGCCCAAAAGAAAACGCCCCGGTTGCCCGGGGCGTTTCGGGGCGGCGCCGCCCTTCTTAGAGCGCTTCGCCCTTCAGCGGGATCTCGATGACGCCCTTGTCCTTGTCCGTCGTGTGGAGCGTGACCTTGCCTTCCACGGCGCCCTTCTTGACCTTGTCCGAGGCCTTGACCACGACGGTGTAGGAGACGCCCTCCTGCGTGGGGACGACGTCCGTCATGAAGCCCGGAACGCTGACCTCGGCCTTCGTGACCTTGACCGGAGTGCCCGGCTTGTTGTTCGTGACGACGATGTTGCGCGTGATCGGGTCCTTGCCCGCGGTGAAGTTGCCGAAGTTGACCGTGATCGGCGAGACCGACACCCGCGGACGCACGATGCCCGAAACGGGGATCTCGAGCGTCGGCTGTTGCTGCACTCCGGTCGTGATCCGGACCGGCGCGTTCAGCAGGCCTTCCGGAGCATCCGGGAGGACCGAGACGTTCAGCTTGTACTGCTCGCCCGGCCGTCCGGCGATCTTGTCCTTGTCGCCGGCCGGGGAAACCTCGGCCTTCACGTAGGGCTGGGCCGTCTCGGCCACCGTGGGCTTGAAGCCCTTCTCTTCCGAGATCAGCACGACGTCCTGGGAGGCGGCGTCGCCCTTGACGACCGAGAAGCGCACGTACTGCTGGGGCGCGACGTCGACGAACGGCTTGACCATGGCCTTGACGAAGAGGTTCAGCTGCGGCCGGTCGGGGTCGTTCGAGACGACGAGGACCGACTTCGAGATGGGTCCGGAGAAGCTCTTCGTGTCGACGCTCGTGTGGACTTTGCCCTCGGCGCCGGGCTTGATCACCTTGTCGAACGAGGACACGGTGCAGCCGCACGAGGGCCGCGCGTCCGAGATCACCAGGTCCGAGCCGCCCGTGTTCTTGATCACGAAGTCGGCCTCGATGACCTGGCCCTTGGCGATCGTGCCCATGTCACGGGTTTCCTGGGTGACGTCGATCTTCGGCGCCGCCACGGCTTTGCCTGGGGCAGCGGCCTGGGCCTTCGGGGCCGCCGGCTTGGGTTCGGCGGGCGCCTGGGCCAGTGCCACCCCGGCCGTCAGGAGCGCGGCGAAAGCGAGCCGGCCGATTTTCAGGACATGAAGCATCTTAGGTTTCCTCCTGTATTTCGGGATGCCGAAGCGCACAAACCCGCGGGAAACGGGGGTTATTTCCGAAAACCTCTCAATTAGACCAGACTCCCGCCGAAGTATGTCGAGAAACCGCCGTTTCCACTTCGTGCCCGTGGGAGGGACGGCCATGGTGCCCCTGGCCGCCCTGCTTCTCGAGGAGGGCCATCGGGTCACGGGCAGCGACCTCGCCGCGATTTACCCCCCCATGTCGACCACCCTTCAGCGCCTCGGGATCCCCGTGGCCGTGGGCTACTCCCCGGACCACGTGCCGCCGGACTCCGACGCGGTCGTCGTGGGAAACGCCGCCCTCAGGGACAACGTCGAGGCGGCGGAGGCCGTCCGCAGGGGGCTTCCCGTCCTCTCGCTGCCACAGGCCGTGCGCGAGTACCTGCTGCCGGGCAAGACATCGGTGGTCGTCACGGGAACGCACGGCAAGACGACCACCTCGGCGCTCACCGCGTGGCTCCTGCTCGATTCCGGACGGGACCCGGGGTTCCTCGTCGGCGGCGAGATGAAGAACCTCGGCCGGGGCTATCGGCGGGGCGCGGGGCCCCATTTCGTCCTGGAGGGCGACGAGTACAACGCCGCCTTCTTCGACCGCGGTCCCAAGTTCCTGCACTACGAGCCGAAGCACCTGTTCGTCGGCAACATCGAGTTCGACCACGCGGATCGCTACGCCGACCTCCCCGCCGTCCTCGAAGCGTTCCGCAAGGTCGTGGCGCTCGTGCCGGAAGACGGCGCCGTGGTCGGCAACGCCGACGATCCGCGCGTCGTCGAGATCGCCCGGGAGTGCCGCGCGCCCCTCGTTCGGGTCGCGCTCGATCATCCCGATGCCGACTTCTCGGCGCGCGACATCTCCTATGGGTCCGAGGGCACGGCGTTCACGCTCGTCGAAGCGGGGATGCCGACGGCCCGTCTCTCCTCTCCGCTGCTCGGCCTCCACAACGTGCGCAACGCCCTCGGCGCG
>Ga0105092_10000838_pt1 | contig 16356 bp, 20 predicted proteins | sample PPLLak2March2015_FD_87021 | JGI IMG/M metagenome (GOLD analysis project Ga0105092, IMG submission 87021) | Freshwater sediment microbial communities from Prairie Pothole Lake near Jamestown, North Dakota, USA - PPLs Lake P7 Core (1) Depth... | ecosystem: Environmental > Aquatic > Freshwater >... | reverse complement strand
CGCACGCGCGTTCTTCCAGATCCGCGAGGACACCCATTTTTATGTGACTCTGGTGCAGCCCACAATCCGGCGTGTCTCACTCGAGCTTGGGGGGCGGTTGAAGCAGGCAGACGCGCTCGACAAGGCTGAGGAAGTATTCCATCTCCGCCTGGATGAGCTGCAAACGTTTGGGAGGCAGTGGCCGCCCTCGAGCGAGGTGGTCACACAAATCCGTGAGTTGGTTGCCCGGCGAAAAGCCAGGCGCGAGAGTCTGGCAAACAAGCCGATGATCGATCCACGTCTGCTGAGCGTAACTTCCGGGGCGCAGGCAGGAGAGGATGTTCTCTTGACCGGGACGTCCGGCAGCCCCGGCATGGCACGCGGACCGGCAAAGATCGTGAATGACGTCTCCGAATTTGGAAAGCTGCGACGCGGGGATGTGCTGGTCGCGCCTGTTACCAACCCGGCCTGGACACCCCTTTTCCAGCGTGCCGCCGCGGTGGTTGTGGATGCCGGCGGGGCAGCCTCCCATGCCGCGATCGTCGCCCGTGAGTACGGCATCCCGGCGGTAATGGGCACAATGAATGGAACCAAAGAACTCAAAGACGGTCAGTGGATCCGGGTGGATGGGTCACACGGACTGGTCTTGAAAGACGAGGAGATGAAATGAAATCAGTGAAGGTTACAGAGCAAAGCCGTGCCGAACTTGTTAACACAGTCGTGCAGGCTTACATGGATCTGTTCATGACCATGCAGTTCAACGCCGTGTCTCACTGGCTGATGCTCGAGCTGACGTTTGCCCAGGCCAGGGCTTTGTTCATGCTGGCAGCCCGGAAACAGCTAACAGTCAGTCAATTGGGAAGATTGCTGGGCGTAGGAAATCCGACCGCCAGTATCCTTGTACAACAGTTGGTTGAACGCGGCCTCGTCACTCGCACAGAAGATACGGGCGATAGACGACATACGCTCGTCAGGTTGAGCGAAAAAGGTGCCGAGATTGGAGCGGGCCGCCGGAAGGCGCGCGAGCAACAATGGCAGCGCTGGCTAACCCAGTTGAGTGACGATGAGCTGAATGCGCTGGCGCACGGCTTGAGTGCGATCGTCACGGTCGTGAAGAAAGAGCTGGAAGATGAGATACAGCAGGTCGCTCCACCCGAGCCGCCGGGAAAAGAGACTCCAAAAACGGGTAAGCACGGATGAACGCAGACCACGCCAGGACAGAGACAGAAATTCGCAGGGAGCTGGAAACCACGCGCGCCCGATTCCATTCCCTGCTCGATTCCCTTTCTAAAGAGGATTTCCAAACACAGAGCCTCAATCCCGGCTGGACAAACGGTGAGATCCTGGCACACATGACCTTTGGCTTTATCGTCATCAGTGTACTCCTGCCGATGGCGCGTTTCTGGGGCAGGCTGCCGAAAGGCTCATCCAAATGGTTCGCCTGGCTGCTGAATGCATTCACAGGTCCCTTCAACTGGGTCAACGCACTTGGAGCTCGAGGACAAGGGAAGGTCTTTACCCGCCAGAGAATCGGGAACATCTTCGACCGAGCCATTTTTTCACTGTTGAAACAGATCGATTCCATAAAAGATGACGAATGGGAAGGCGGGATGTACAGCCCAACAAAGTGGGACTCTAATTTCGACGAGTTCATGACGCTCGAAAAACTATTTCATTACCCGGTCATTCACTTCAACTTCCACCTGACGCAAATATCGCGCTAAAATTGACGGGTTCCCGCAACCGTTCCACCGGAAAACTTACAAACAAAAGTTTTGGTGTATGCTTGTGCGAATATAAGCTGGCCGTTCAACGTTTGTTTTAAGCGGCGCCACACGGCAACAAATTGTTGACCTTTCAAGGAGTCAAAATGACCGCGCTCAAATCCCTTTTATTTCTGCTTGTCGCTCCCGGAATGGTTGCAGGCTATATTCCCCTGGCGTTGCTGCGGAGGGGGCCACAGATCGAAACAGGCTTCTTTGCCTATCTGGCATTCCCGCTCTGGGCGATCGGTGGAGTTGTGCTGCTGTGGTCCTTCTGGAATTTCCTGATCCAGGGACGCGGCACGCCTGCACCTATTGACGCGCCAAGGGAACTGGTTGCAACGGGCTTCTATCGTTATGTCCGCAACCCCATGTATGTGGGCGTCCTTCTGATTCTGATTGGACACTTTCTATGGTTCAAGTTTGCCTGGTTGATCGTTTATGCATGTATTATTTTCCTGAGCTTTCATTTGTTCACCACCCTGTACGAAGAACCAACTCTCAGGAAAAATTTCGGCGCCTCGTACGAGGAGTATCTCCGGCGAGTCCCGCGCTGGATTCCAAGGTTCAAGTAAGTCACATTCATCTCCATCACAAAAGGAAACTTCCATATGAATTTTATCGGTGAACTTGCCGCGCTCTCGACCTCCTTCTTCTTTGCCATGACAGCACTGATCTTCACGACGACCGGACGCATGGTCGGTTCGCAGGTCACGAACCGCGTGCGCCTCATCTTCGCACTGATCTATCTTTTGATTCTCAATGTCATTCTTTTTCGTGAACCCCTGCCATTCTCCGCCGAATCGTCACGCTGGATTTGGCTGGGGCTTTCCGGCGTCATCGGCCTTTCCCTGGGCGACGCGTTCCTCTTTCAATCGCTTGTCTCGCTGGGACCGCGCCTGGGTACTCTGCTGTTGAGCCTCGCCCCAATTTTCGGCTCCATCATTGCATGGGTCTTCTTTGGTGAATCGCTGACGTTCTGGCAGATCACCGGCATTGTCCTGGCACTGGCAGGGATTGCCTGGGTGGTCATGGCGCACCAGGAACCGCCGGACACGCCTCATGGGCACACACGTCGTGGCGTGCTCTTCGGGATCCTGGCAGGGTTGGGCCAGGCGATCGGGTTCGTCTTTTCGAAGCAGGGGATGTCCGGAGATTTCTCGCCCTTCCAGGCAAATGCCATTCGCATGCTCGCCGCCGTCGTTTTTATCTGGGCATGGACTGTCATTGAGGGCAAGACGAGTGCAACCATTACGGTTTTGCGCCAGCAACCCAGGGCAATTCGACTGATCGCCCTCGGCGCGCTGATGGGACCCCTGCTTGGCGTATCGGCGTCCCTGCTTGCGGTTCAGCACGCCAAGATCGGTGTGGCGAGTACACTCATGGCGCTGCCGCCCGTGATCATTTTGCCGATCAGTTACTTCATATTCAAGGAAAAGGTCGGCTGGCAGGCGCTCCTTGGGACCGTGCTTGCCATCGCGGGTGTAGCCGTTCTCTTCCTTGCTTAATCGGAGCATTTCACATGAACAATCCCATCTCAACTCAGCGACTGCAACTCATCTCTCTGGACCAAAACCAGTTGGAACTGGTATTGCAGAATGTAGAGGCTCTCGAAGCGTCGTTGAATATAACTATCATGAGACCCCTGATCACAGACAATGTCCGTCGTGCCCTTGGGATCAAGATCGATAAGATGCAGAAGGCGGATGTCTCTCAATACGACTGGCTGACGTACTGGTTAATTGTGATCGAGGCTGAACGCGTGGGCGCAGGACTGCTCGGCTTCAAAGGCTTCCCGGATGAAAAAGGCTCGACGGAGATCGGCTACGGCATCGACCCTGCCTATCAGGGCAAAGGCTACATGGCCGAAGCGGTTCGAGGGCTGATCGATTGGGCGTTCACGCATCCCTTCTGTAAAGTGATCACGGCCACAGAGGTGGAAAACCCTGCCTCGAAACGTCTGCTCGAGAGGCTGGGAGCACGGCTTGTGAGCACTTCAGAGCACTCCACTTCCTGGGAAATCCAAAAAGTATCAGATTGAATTTCTTTCCATTCCTTTGAACTCAGTGTAAGATGGGGCAGTATTTTCAGAAGAATTCAGAGTGAGGCCGTATGACCAAAGCTTCGATTCCAGCAGATCAGGTGCGTTTTTTTAGCGGAGGTTCGAACCCTGCCCTGGCGGCAAACATTGCAAAGGAATTGGGGGTGCCATTGGATGACACCCATATCACGCGCTTTAGCAACGATAATCTTTATATTCAACTGGGCGCCAGCGTCCGTTATCGGCGCGTCTATATCGTGCAATCCCTTTCACAGCCGGTCAACGATCACTTGATGGAACTGTTGATGATGCTCGATATCGCCCGCAGTGCCGCGGCCTCCGAAGTCCACGCGATCATCCCCTACTATTCGTTCGCCCGCTCCGACAAAAAAGATGCACCGCGCATTTCCATTACCGCCCGCCTGGTGGCAGATCTGGTAAAAACAGCCGGAGCCACACATGTGATGAGCATGGTCTTCCATTCCCCGCAGGTACACGGATTTTTTAGCCTGCCGACGGATCCTCTGAGCAGCTGGCTCGTTTTGAAAAGATATCTGGATACGCGTGACCTGGCCGGCGCCATCCTGATCACGCCAGATATGGGACAGGCAAAGTCCGCGTCACGGTTTGCACGTGGTCTGGGCTTCCCCATGGCGGCCGGGAACAAGGAGCGTGTCTCCGATACGGAAGTTGTGATCCGCGGGCTGGTCGGGAACCAGGTCCGTGGACACAAGCGCGCCCTGATCTACGACGATGAAATTTCCACAGGCGGATCCATCGATGAGTTGAGCCGCGTGCTGATCGACGAAGGCGTCGAGGAGCTGCTGATCGTCTGTACACACGGAGTGTTCACCCGGGGCGGTCTGGAGAGGCTGGCCGAGATCCCCCAGATCCGTGAAATCATCACAACGGACACGGTCTACATTCCCCCTGAGAAACGGCATCCAAAGCTAACAATACTCCCGGTTGCTTCCGTCTTTGCGGATGCCATTCGGCACAACCTCTCACGCGAGTCACTTAATGAACTTTTTGTGTTTGGCGAATGAGGTGCCTGGTATGCTGGATCAACTCAAAACCCGTGCGCGTGCCCTGAAGAGGGAAGTCTACGCCATCTATATTGCGGCGCGTGATCCGCGTACGCCCTGGTACGTAAAGGCTCTCGTCTTTTTCGTCGTGGCACACACATTCAGCCCGATCGATCTCATCCCGGATTTCATTCCTGTCCTCGGCTACCTGGACGACCTGATCATCACCCCGGGCGGCATCTGGCTGGCAGTCCGGCTGATCCCGCCTGAGGTGTTGGAAGAGGCGCGGGCAACGGCAGCCACTCGCGACGTAGATGGAAGCGTAGGCAAGATCGGAGCGGTCATCATCGTTTTCGTATGGATCGTTATTGCAATGAGTCTTGTTTATCTTTTTCTGTATTTAACCAAAAGAATATAATCAACTTTAGGAGGCTCTCATGATCGGAAAAGCAGTGCAAGATGCCATGAATGAACAGATCAACAAGGAATTCTTCTCCTCGTATCTTTATCTCTCGATGGCTGCGTACTTTGAGGATAAGAACCTGATGGGCTTTGCTCACTGGATGCATCTCCAGGCAGACGAGGAACGCGAACATGCCATGAAGTTCTATGAATTCATCCTGGATGCCGGTGGACAAGTTCAACTCAAAGCCATCGACGCGCCGGCCACGGAATGGAAATCAAACCTCGCAGTTGCCGAACAGGTTGCAGAGCATGAGGCAAAGGTCACGGCCTCGATTCATGCTTTGTACGAGCTGGCATTGAAGGAAAAGGATTATGCCGCACAGGTGATGTTGCAATGGTTTATCACCGAGCAGGTGGAGGAGGAAAAGAACGCCGCCGAGCTGGTTGCCAAACTCAGGTTAATCGAAGAGCGAGGCACAGCTGTTTTGATGCTCGATCACCGTCTTTCCAAGCGAGGCGGCGAAGAGGTAGAAGAGTAGTATACAATTAGGCCCTAAAGGTTTCCAAAATCTTTAGGGCCTTTGATCACATGGAGGATTATGAGCTTCACGATTCGACGCGCAACCCACGAAGATAAACCAGATTGGCTGCGGATGCGCCAGGGCCTGTGGCCCGAGGCGCCCATTGAATTTTTGGACTACGACCTGGATGACCGGCTGGCAGATCCTGACTACGCCGTCTTCATCACTTCCGACGCGGACGGGAAGAGGGTCGGCTATATCGAGACGGGACTCCGCGACTATGGCGAGGGCTGCGAGACATCCCCCGTTGGTTATATCGAATCATGGTACGTGGATGAATATCTTCGCGGACAGAAACTTGGCAGAGAGCTCGTGCACGTTGCCGAGCAGTGGGCACGCGAAAAAGGATGCACCGAAATGGCGTCGGATACCTGGCTGGAGAACGAAACCAGCATCGCCGCCCATCTGAAACTTGGCTATGAAGAGGCGGAACGCCTGGTGCATTTTGTAAAGAGATTATGATGTCGTTGCGAGGGTGTTTTTCCCGAAGCAACCTTCTCTTAACAAATAAATCTTATCGAGGAATTGTTGCCAGTTAATTAGGAGATTGCTTCGCCTCCGGCTCGCAACGACATAGAAGTTATGAAAACCTTTCTTCTCTACGGCTCCTATGGCTATACCGGTCAACTCATCGTTGACCAGGTGTTGAAGGATGGGCTGCGCCCCATTCTCGCCGGGCGCGATGACAAGAAGCTGCGCGCGCAAGCACGGAAATACGACCTGGAATATCGCGCCTTCTCCCTCGACGAAACTTCAAAACTGGATTCTGCCTTACGTCAAGTAGAGGCTGTGCTGCACTGCGCGGGACCCTTCGTGCATACGCACCGGCAGATGGCGGAAGCTTGCCTGCGCACGAAACGCCATTACGTGGATATCAGCGGCGAAATCCCGGGGTTCGAGGCGCTGGCGGCAATGGACAGCCAGGCAAAGGAGGCAGGCATCATGTTCCTGCCCGGTGCCGGCTATGATGTTGTCCCCTCAGACTGTCTCGCTGCACATCTCAAAGGACGCTTGCCCTCAGCGACCCATTTTCGGCTCTTCCTGCGCGGGGTCGGCGCGGGAGTTTCCAGAGGCACGGCGAAATCAGCCATCGAGAACATGCACAGGCAGGGAACGATCCGCCGGGACGGGAAGCTGGTCCAGGTACCGCCGGCCTGGAACGTCCGCGAGCAGGATTTCGGACGCGGTCCGGTCAAGGTTGTCTCCGTCGGCTGGGGCGACGTCAGCACGGCCTATTACAGCACAGGGATTCCGAATATCGAAACCTATTTCGCTTTTCCCAAAATGACCATCAGCTTTTTGAAGTCCATGCGGGTGCTCGGACCGTTGATGTACAACCGGCCTGTGAAAAGCGTTCTGAAATCGCTGATCAATTTGTTTTCGCCGCCAGGGCCAATAGAGGAAAGAAGAAAGAGGGCGTTCGCCATTTTCATCGGCGAAGTCACTGACCAAAACGGGGGACGCGCGGCCTCGAAATTGATCACGCCTGAGGGATATACTTGTACAATGCTGACCACGGTTGAGATCATGAAGCGCGTTCTACACCGCGAATATAAACCAGGATTCCAAACCCCGTCCTCAGTCTACGATGCAGACTTCATCATGCAATTCGACGGAGTGAAGAGAGAGGATCTGCCATGAGACCGGTCATCATCCATGACCTGCTATTGACAGTCACTCTGCTCGCCATGATGATGGCGTCGTGCACATCATCTGCAACCACCTCGCCCGAATCCACAGCGGCGCCCAAGTCAACTGAAATATCCGAAACACTCGAAATGGAGGCGACCATGTCCCTTGGACTGACAAGCGATGCGTTCATGAATGGACAATCCATCCCGGCCAAATATTCCTGCGCCGGGAAAAACATTTCGCCTGCCCTGGCGTGGGACGAGTCGCCCGCCGGCACCCAATCCTTCGCGCTCATCATGGACGACCCGGATGCCCCGGCGGGTACCTGGGTCCACTGGGTTTTGTTCAACATCCCGGCCGAGACGCGTACCCTGCCGGAAGACCTGCCGATCACCGGAAAGAATGTGGACCCAAATGCGATCTATGTGGGCAAAAATTCCTGGGGGGATACCGGTTACGGCGGCCCCTGTCCGCCGAGCGGCACACATCGCTATTACTTCAAACTCTACGCGCTCGATACAACCATCAGCCTGTTGCCCGGCGCGACCAAGGAACAATTACTCAAGGAAATGGAGGGGCATATCCTGGCGCAGGCCGAATTGATGGGCACCTTCAGAAAATGACATCCTCCAATTCGACAATTCGCCGCGCGCTGGAATCCGGAAACCCTGTCGTTCAGGGGAACCGCGTCACTTTCATTTGGGAAGGGGATTCCGCGCCGCAACTGATGAGCGACTTAACCGGATGGGAGGAAAAGCCCAAGCCGTTTAAGCGCGTCTCTTCTACGCCCAGGTCTGCCTCCTCCCCTTCGGGGAAAACGCTCTGGTCCTGTTCCCTGACCGTTCCGCGGGATGCCTACATCGAATACGCTTTTTATGACGCGGCCTCACAGGAAAAATTTCTCGACCCATGGAATGAACGTACGGTCAACAACGGCCTGGGGAGCCGCAACAACTTCTTCTACATGCCGGAGACCATGCCCTCTCCATTCTCGATGCGCCGCGCGACCGTACACGCCAGCACCCTGACGCGTCACCGCGTGAGCACCGATCTTTTACAGGATGACAGTGAACGCGATGTCTATTTATACAAGTCGCCGGTTAGCGATCCCGTGCCGTTGCTGATCGTCTATGATGGATATGAATACCTCAACCGCGGCAAGCTCACCACCATCGTGGATAATCTGATCGCGGATCGACTCATCCGCCCGATCGCGATTGCCTTCCTGCTAAATGGAAAAAGCAGGCGCAACGTGGAATACCTGTGCTCAGACGCGACGCTCACCTGGCTGGAGCGGGAGATCCTGCCGCTGGCGCATGAACATCTGCGCCTTCTGGACCTCGCCGAACACCCTGGCGCGTATGCTGTGCTGGGCGCTTCCGCCGGCGGGTTGATGTCCATGTATACAGGTTTGCGGATGCCTGAAATCTTCGGGAAGGTATTATGTCAGTCCGCTGTGTTCTCGCTGGATGGCCGCGACCTTTCCGCCGTAGACCTGGTGCGCTCTGGACATGTCCGCGACCTCAAGATCTGGATGGATGTAGGTAAGCTGGAAGAATTAGTGGAAGACAACCGCCGCATGGTCGCTTTATTGAGGGACAAAGAATACAAGGTCACGTATCGTGAATTTTCAGCCTCGCACAATTACACGGCCTGGCGCGATGATATCTGGTACGGGCTGGAGGAGATGTTCCCGCCCACCTCGTCTCCCCTGGCGAGCGCCGGGATTTCGTGAGGGCAATCGAAGCGATGATCCTTGCCACACTCTGCTACGTCAAACGCGATGGTTCCACACTCATGGTCTATCGCAATAAGAAACCTAACGATATTCATGCAGGTAAATGGAATGGCCTGGGCGGTAAGTTTGAGTCGGGCGAGACGCCGGAGGAATGCGTTATTCGGGAAGTGTACGAGGAATCAGGGCTGTCCATTCGCAACCCGAGACTGTGCGGCTTGCTCATATTCCCGAAGTTCAAAGGGAATGACTGGTATGTCTTCGTCTTCACCGCGGCCGAATTCAGCGGCGAACTGATCGATTCGCCTGAGGGTAGATTGGAATGGATTGCGGATGAAAAGATCCTCAGCCTAAATCTCTGGGAAAGCGATCATATCTTCATGCCCTGGCTTGAGAATGGGGATTTCTTCTCAGCGAAATTCGACTACGAGGCGGATGAAATGCGCGGCTACAACGTCGTCTTCCATTCTTAAGAAGGATCGTTCGCCGTGAAGCCAGGGCAGGCGGTCAAAGGGTTCTCCACATGTGCTCGGAGGCATCTGAAACAGTTTGACAAAACTCGAGGCGGGGGAATGCCCTCAACAAAATTTGACTATGGGGGCTAACATAATCATGTATGAAATTACCTTCCATCAACCTTGCTAAATTGTAAGAATCACATTTTTGTTAAGCCACCCTAAAGTACCAAGCCCGGCTTGCTCACTATAATACAGTTAGCAATGAAAATGCAATGAAAACACGCAAACCTCTCGAAATCTTCCGTGGGCTGGCAATGTTACTCGTACTGTGGGCGGCTGTACTGATTGCTGTGCGTCTGCAACTGGTCTTTCCCCGTTCAGTAGTAGTGTGGCTTAGCGAAAGCCCGAACCCGCAACAAGCGCTGGTGGCATTTAGTGCATTGGTCAGCAGCGGTGTCCTGGCGCTTCTGCGTTTGGGCATTGAGGTGCCACCTATCAAGCCGCTGATCGCTTCGGAAACGGTCCGTGCCTACATTACGGGAATCCCCTTTTGGGTCTTGGGGTCCATTTTTGCAGTGGCGATTGGCGCACTCGTCCTTGTTTTCCCCGCATGCCAGTCACCCGCATTTGTGATTTTTCGAGTGGAGGGGCGCCCGGAGACGTATCGACCTAATGGGACACTGGTCGCCAGCCCGGGCGAGTTCCTGGCTATCACAGCCGAGCCATTCGAAGAGAACGCGATCCTCTCCTGCCGCTGGCAGTACGTTGGAGAAGCGTTCGAGACGGTTGGCGCAAATACCGGGTGCGAACTCAACCTTAAACTGTCACGACAGCCAGGGAATGGCTTGCTGACATTACAAGCCTCCCAGGATTTTTGCAATCAAAGCTCCGTTTTTTCGTTGGGTATTCAGATCGAAAGCCCATAAAGGTGAGGGGCACGCATGTCTCGCAAAATTATTTTGGTGATTGCTGTTTCATTGTCCTTTCTGACCATGGCCGCCTGTGGGACAGGGTCAACGCCAACAACCACAGTCACAGTCCTGCCAAAGGATTGCAGGCTGCTGGTTGGTGAACAGATGCCGCTAACATTGGATGGGTTGATCCCGCCAAATGCAGTGATCACCTGGGAAGCAAACGCGGGAAGTATCATTTTTGCACCGCCCGGACTGAATGCTTTATTTATCGCGCCACCAGAACCTGCCATGGTGACCATCTCGGCTTCCATTGCCTCCGGCACCCCAAGCATGGAGATCCCTATCGAGCGGCAATGCATCGTCACATCGCTGGATAATCCGGCGCCACCGCCAGTCCCGACGACCGGTAGTGGAGTAGTAGCCTCATCAACCGTATTGCAGGTGACGATTGCATCGCCAGTGCCGCAAGAGGCACCTGAAATATCCATAGGTATTCAAGATCTGCAAACCACCATTGTTATCAGTGAAGTCATGGCGAACCCGTGCGGCCCCGTGGAGGTTCGCAAGTGGAATGAATATGTTGAGCTGTATAACTATGGGGATCAGCCTGTGGATGTCGGCGGCTGGTGGCTGGCAGATATCGGCGATGCCGGAACGCCCGATCAACTGGTTTCATGGTCGCAGCGCAATCCAAATGAAATCCCGGCGAACAATGTCGTTTTGAATTCGACAGTCATCCCGGCTCATGGATTTGCACTGATCCTTTCACCGATCTATACGCAGGGTGCGTTCCCATACACAATGCCCTATCATTTTCCGGAGAATATCCATATCCTGACCATCGCCAGCAGTCGTTCACTTGGCGATGATTTCTTCAATATTATTGGAGATGGTCAAAGCCTGGATGTCCTTGTTCTTTATAAGGGCGGCACCAGCGTGATCCAGCAGGTCATTTCGACGTACGGAACTCCAAAACTGGATCAGTACGTCATGAGCATCCGCGACGACAACCGTGACAACCTGCCGCTCAATTTGCATGAATGTACATCGGCAGAGCGTATTTTGCCGGCAGGCGCCGATCAGTTCGACAACTGGCGCGAAGTCACCAACGGCTCGCCGGGCGAGGCACCCTATTAGTTGTCCTTATACGAAGACACTGTGAATGCACAGTCGCTGACAGTCACGCTTCTGGAAGGCTGCAGAGTGTGACTGTCACTTTTCGCGAAGTATAATAAACCCATATGTCCATCCTCTCCAACAAACGCATCGTACTCGGGGTCACAGGGTCCATCGCCGTCTACAAAGCTGCCGACCTGGCGTCCAAACTGACACAGGCCGGCGCGCAGGTGGATGTCATTCTCACCGGCGCCGCAGAGAAATTTGTCACACCGCTTACTTTTCAATCCGTCACAGGCCGGCGCGCCTATACCGACGACGATTTATGGGGCAATGAAGCCCATATCCTGCACGTTGGACTGGGACATGCTGCTGATCTTCTCGCCATCGCACCATGTACGGGAAATACAATTGCCAGGCTTGCCCACGGTCAGGCGGACAGCCTGTTGACTGTCACGGCTCTGGCAATGCGGGCCCCGCTCCTGCTCGCACCCGCCATGGAAGCCGGCATGTACGAGCATCCGGCCACGCAGGAGAATATCGAGATCCTGAAAAAGCGTGGAGCAGCCTTCATCGGTCCGGCGGAGGGACACCTGGCGTCCGGACGCGCCGGGGTAGGCCGCATGATCGAGACGGCTGAGATCATCGGGCACATTCGCCTCATTCTCGGACGTAACGGCCTGCTCACCGGTAAAAAAATCGTCGTCACGGCCGGAGGGACTCAGGAGCCGCTCGATCCCGTGCGTGTCTTGACGAATCGATCCTCAGGCAAACAGGGCTATGCCCTCGCACAAGCCGCGCTGGACCTGGGCGCGCAAGTCACACTGATCACGACACCGACAGCTCTGACTCCGCCGACCGGGGCGCGTGTGGTGGCCGTTGAAACGGCAAAGCAAATGCTCGAGGCAGTCCTGAAAGAATCTGCTGACAGCGACGCACTCGTCATGGCAGCGGCGGTGGCGGACTTCCGCCCCAGGGACATTGCAAAGGACAAGATCAAGAAAGCGGCCGGGGTTCCGCAGGTCGAACTCGAAGCGACGGAAGACATCCTGAAAACGGTAGCCGGCCAAAGGCGGGAGGCGAAGCGTCCGCGTGTCGTGGTGGGGTTCGCCGCAGAGTCACGGGATCTCCTCGAAAACGCGGCACATAAGTTAGAATTCAAAGGTGCGGATCTCTTTGCCGCAAATGACATCTCTGCAAGCGATGCGGGCTTTGCCGTCGAAACGAACCGCGTTACACTTTTGTTTGCGGACGGTCACCAGGAAGCTTTGTCGCTGATGAGCAAGGCTGAGGTGGCCGAAGTGATTTTGGGTCGGGTTTCAAAATTATTGGAGTGATATGCGCGTCCTTGTTATTTCTGATCTTCATGCGAATTACCCTGCGCTCGAGGCGGTCCTCGCCGACGCCGGCGTCGTGGATGAGACCTGGTGCCTGGGTGATCTGGTAGGATATGGCCCTGACCCGAATGCAGTCATGGAACTGGTACGCGAGATCCCAAACCTGACCTGCCTGCTGGGAAATCACGATGTTGCCCTGATCGGCAAGATTCCATTTGAAGCCTTCAACGGGGACGCACGCCGCACGCTCGTCTATCATGAGAAAGTGTTAACCGCTGACAACATGGATTTTTTGCGGTCGCTGCAATCGAACCTGAAGGTGCGCGAGGATGCCAGCCTCGTACATGGCAGCCCGCGCGATTCGGTTTGGGAATATATTTTGAACACGCTGTCGGCACGCTTGAACTTTGATCATTTCACCACGCCCTGGTGTTTTGTAGGGCATTCACATATCCAATGCATCTTCCAGTTGGACGAAAAGACGGACCGCGTAAACCTGAGGCCCATCAAAGTGGGCGTACCCGTTCGCCTGGAACCCAAGCTGATCGCCAACCCCGGCTCGGTCGGCCAGCCGCGCGACCGTGACCCGCGCGCCGCCTATGCCATTTATGACAGCAGCGCCAAGACCTGGGAACCGCGCCGCGTGAAGTACAACATCCCTGAAGTGCAGCAACGCATCCGCGAGGCGGGCCTGCCGGAAAAGCACGCGGTGCGAATTGCGGAGGGATGGTAATTCAGTGGGCAGTATTCAGTAATCAGTGGGAACTTTCTAGAGGTACATATCGTCCTTCGGGTGAAATCACGCTACATTCGTGAAGGAGAAAAAATGAAACGCGTCCTGTTAATTATCCTGGCTGTAATAGCCGTTTTTCTTGTGATCGGGTTTGCATTTGGCGGCGGCGCAACGCAAAGAGGTCTATTCCTTAGTCCGAGTGCTGTGTCTTTTGGCTATGGCGGCGGTGAGGCTGACATGGCGGTACCTCCCATGGCGGCGGTTGTTGACAGTTACGCCCCGGAGGAAGGTGGCAGGTCATCTGTCGAGAGGGAGATTACTCAACAAGGAACACAGGAACGCCTCGTCATCGAGAACGCCGAGCTTGCCATCGTGGTGGAAGACCCCGAAGCACGCATGGCAGAAATCGGCAATCTGGCGAAGGAAATGGGCGGATTTGTTGTCTCCTCCAGTTTCTATCAGGATACCTCCACAGGCCGTGAGCTTCCACAGGGAAACATTGTCATCCGCGTGCCATCGGAAAGGTTGGATGAGGCGCTGGCAGAGATCAAGAAAGGCGCCCTCGATGTCCCCCGTGAAAATCGCTCTGGCGAGGATGTAACCAACCAGTATGTAGACCTGCAGGCCCAGCTGAAAGCCAAGCAGGCTGCAGAAGAAAAACTGCTCGAGATCATGGACCGGGCTACGCGCGCCGAAGACGTACTCGCCATCTATTTGCAGGTGCAGAACGTTCAGACAGAGATCGAGCGCCTGAAAGGCCAGATCCAATATTTGGAAGAATCTGCCGCCCTTTCCGCGGTCAATGTTCAATTGATGACGGAAGAAAGCAACCAGCCGATCGAGATCGGTCCCTGGAGACCCGAAGGCGCGGCGCGCGAAGCCATCCAGAACCTGATCTTCTTCTTCCAGAACTTTGTGGATTTCCTGATCACGCTCGTGCTGCAGGTCCTGCCCTCCCTGATCCTGATTGCCATTCCTCTGTACCTTGTTTATCTTGGTGGGCGGGCAGTCTATCGCAGGTTCAGCCGACCGAAGGTCGAAGTGGAAGAAACAAAAAGTGAAGAGATAAAAGGATAATCTCAATAAAGCTCATGAAAGACCGCCTAACTCGGCGGTCTTTCTTCTTTCTTCTTTCCTCTTTCTTCTCATCTTTTCCATGCCACCTCCGGCAATTGGAGCAACAAGGGTTATAATTTTTCGCCATGGACAAACTCGTTCGCGACGCGCAGGCATTGTTCAACGTTCACATCACAGGGCGTCAGGTGATGGCATTGATCACCTATGAAAAAGAATTGCTCGAGTGGAATCACAAGTTCAATCTCACAGCCATCCGTGATTCGGAATCCATCCGCACAAAACATTTCCTGGATTCGTTTTCCTGTATCCTGGCCTGGAAGGCTTCGCCGCCGGAGCATCTCATTGACGTCGGCACGGGCGCGGGCTTCCCGGGCGTTCCGCTGAAGATCCTCTACCCGAACCTGCGATTGACTCTGGTCGAATCAGTTGGCAAAAAAGCCATGTTCTGCCAGCACATCGTCCGCGTGCTTGGGTTGGAACATGTCAATGTCATCCAGACACGGGCGGAAACCCTGGGACAAACCTCACAGCACCGCGAAAAATATGACTGGGCAGTGGCGCGCGCCGTGGCAAACCTCAGCGTGCTGGGCGAGTATTTGCTCCCACTGGTGAAAATGGGCGGGAGGGCGCTCGCGCAAAAAGGCGAAACCGGACCCGCCGAAGCGCAGTCCGCGGAAAAGGCAATGGAATTATTGGGCGGAAAGTTGAAACAATTGATCCCGGTCAGTTTGCCGGGCGTGGCAGATGACCGCTATCTGGTCGTGGTGGAGAAGGTCGCGGCGACCCCGCCGAAGTATCCACGCAAGCCGGGCATCCCCATGAAACAGCCGCTTTGATCGTAAGGGCGGGATTACCCCGCCCCTAACAAGTCTCCTCCACAATTGTGATCTTATCTTCTTTGTTAGGAATAATGCACAGGAACTCAAACGGTTCTTCGCCGGTGTTTTGATAGGAATGCACCACGCCATCCGGGATAAAGACGACATCGCCTGTTTTGACATGATGGGTCTCTTCACCAATGGTGATCGCCGCCTGACCGCGCAGGACATATTGCTCATGTTCCACAGTATTTGTGTGGCGCGGCATCCCGCCGCCCTTTTGCATGGAGAATTTCCGCAGGGCAAAGTTGGGACCTTCCTGCGAGGAGATCAGGACCTGGATGGTCGTGTCTTTCCCTGCCGCGACGTTTTTCGCCTCGACATCGTTTGAATGTTTGATCGGCATAATTAGATCTCCTTCATATTCATGTTCATGTCATTGCGAGCCGCAGGCGAAGCAATCTCCAGTCAAACGAGAAGGTTGCTTCGTCGCCTCGCTTCATTTGCATAGCGCTCAGCGTGAGGCGGCACCTCGCAACGACATAACTTTATGGTGTCACTGTATTCGTGGGCCAGGGGGTATACGTTGGCGCGATCGGCAGTGAAAGCGTGGGCACAACTGTTATGCTGGGCAGCGGGGTAACGGTCGGGGAGGGCGTCGCCGTCGGGGTGAGGGTTGCGGTGAGGGTTGGGGTGGGAGTCGCGTCCGCGGTCCGCCTCAGCAGGCTGAAGGTCAGGACGG
>Ga0105092_10000837_pt1 | contig 16358 bp, 16 predicted proteins | sample PPLLak2March2015_FD_87021 | JGI IMG/M metagenome (GOLD analysis project Ga0105092, IMG submission 87021) | Freshwater sediment microbial communities from Prairie Pothole Lake near Jamestown, North Dakota, USA - PPLs Lake P7 Core (1) Depth... | ecosystem: Environmental > Aquatic > Freshwater >... | reverse complement strand
TCAGCAGGAGCTGAGGGCGAAATTAAAATTTGCATTTCTATTTTTTTTTGGCTTTCTTTAAACTGGAACCACTTCGCTCAGGATTTGCTGACCGATGCGGGGCTTCAGAGCTTTTTTCATGACCAGATCGAATTTTAGGCCCAACCGTTCGCTCAGGTCGTCCTCCATGCGAATGAGCTTCAGCAGTGATGGAGCCTGGTAGAACTCTACTAATATGTCCAGATCGCTAGACTTCTTCGCCTCTCCTCGCACGTATGAACCGAAGACGCCAAGAGACAACACTTTATAGCGATCTGTAATCTCGGGCATATTTTGCTTGAGGATCTGCAGGATCTCATCAAGCGATCGGGGCTGCCAATTGGATTTGGCTTGACTTGTCATGACATCTCCCGCATGGTTCTTGAGAGGAAATCATTCTATTGAAGTATCGATTATCGAATATTAGATTTTGATTCCAGAATTCTCTTAAGATTATTAGAGCTTTCGATTTAAATCTCCAAGTGTGTAGTCCTGAAAGTATTTCGCACACGCTTTCCCCCTGGACTCTTAACACAGGTTATGAAATTGGACCAACGCAAGATCCACGGTCGCGCATGCGAGCTACAGAAAAGCGATAACAAATGATGTAATCGATGCATACTGCCGAAATGAATCCCATGCATTCGATTCCCGTGATGATTTTCAGTAGCCTTCACCCACGACCCGGTATCTTGATGGATTATCTGATGAATCTCTAATGGATATCTGATGGACATCTGGACCAAAGTCTTTAATTAAATGATACAGTTAAGTACCAGAGAAAGGTGGCTATGAAGACCAGACTATTGATTAGAAAAGACTTGTTTATTATATCATTCATAATTTTGCTTATTCTGGCCAGTCCTCTTAGCGCTCAAGAAATAAGAACTGAGCCGATTAAGGGTCTAGTGGATCAGCCGATCTCCATAATTCTATCTGGCTTCGATCCCTCTAAAACGGTCACATTGAGGGCAAGCATGCTGGATGATTTCGGAAAAGATTGGACATCATTTGCCATTTTTGAAGTGAATAAAACAGGCATCATAAATTTGAGCAGACAGCGTCCTATCGATGGTACTTACAGGGATATCGATCCGTTCGGGCTCTTCTGGTCACTCGACCAAGATCCAAGCAGCAAAATTCAAGGCGTTTATAGATCAAAAACCTTGCAGCCGATGGTGATCAACTTCTCGGCGGAGGTTGATGGGGAGACCGTCGCAACCAAGCGCATCGAAAGAGATTTTCTGGCAGCGGGAGTGAAAAGGATAGATGTCAATGAATCGGGGCTGGTAGGCACCTTCTTTGCACCTGATAAATCGATGCCGTCTCCAGGAATCATAGTCATCGGCGGTGAAGACGGCAACCTGAGAGATGATATCGCGGGGCTCCTCGCTTCTCATGGCTATGCCGCTTTCGCGGTTGCTTATTTCGGGAGAGCAGGTCTCCCTGATGAGCCTCTTAATGTGCCCCTGGAGTACTTTGGGAAAGCCATCGAATGGATGAAAACCAATGATGCAGTTGAGAGCGACAAAATCGGCGTCATCGGATGGTCCAAAGGTGGAGAAGGAGCCCTGCTGATCGGCTCCACCTTCCCCGATGTAAAAGCGGTTGTCTCAATTGCAGGCAGCGGAGTGGTCTTCCAGGGCATCGCCAGAGATTACCATATAATAAAATCCCCCTGGTCCCTCAACGGAAAGGAAGTACCGTATGTGCGCTTCATAGAAACTCCCCTGTTTATCTTACAGATGATAACAACCGAGATATCCGGCGGACCTCTGCGCCTGGAATCAATGTTCATCGACAGCCTGAAAAATAGGACAGCAACGAATAGCGCAAAGATTTATATAAATCGGATTAATGGACCTGTGATGATCATCTCAGGCGAGGATGACGGATTTTGGCCATCAGGGCAGCTTTCTAAGATGGCATCAAAGGTCCGCCAGGGATCAAACTATTCAGCGCTCGATTGGTACCTGGTCTATCCAGATGCAGGACATAATTTGGGAATACCGAATCTTCCTACCACAGGCAACTGCCTTATTATGCCCGGCAATCTGACTTTATATCTTGGAGGGGACCCTGATAAGGATGCCAGAGCGAGCGCAGATTCATGGAACCGCATGCTCCAGTTCCTTGATCTCAATTTGATGGGCAATGGTCCTGATTCCAAGTAGATGTGATTAGCTCAATGCCAAGCTTGGCATCTTTTCTTTATTTTCCGCGTCTTTGGGTTATCAGTTCCATTCGGATAACTCTCTTATCGCGTTGCTTGACATTGTTGCGTGACGCTAATGCAGTTTCGTAGTCGAATCGCTGATGACTCGCCCTTCCTCACAGGCGATCTTCGCCACATATTCCTGCACGGATTTCTTGTATCCGCTCCGATTGGCCAGCCTTTGAATCTCTTTCATGACGCCGCTGCCGTACTGCATGGCTTTCTTCTCATATTGAGCAATGGACGGCGGAAGATGGCGTAGCGCCACTTCCCGGAGAGGCAGCTTGCGAACGCCGCCGCACACCTTATTTTCCGGCAAAATGGCGAGCGCCGTCCGAACAACCCTCAGGTCCATGTAGGGCAAAGAGAAGTATGCTCCGTGCATATTCGCCACCGCTTGATCGCGAGCAAGCTGCAAGGAAAGCCCCTGAAAATCCCTCGCCATGTCCTCGGCCAATGTCTTCGTCTGAAGATAGCGAGAATAGCCGCCGAATAATTCGTCTGCCCCTTGCCCGGCCAGGATGCGCCGGTGGCCGTGCTCTCCCGCCCAGCGAGCTACAAAGAAAAGTGTGGTGGCAATGGAAGCATTTACGGGATCAATCTTGGGAATGACCCTCAAAACGGCACGCAAAGCATCTTCAACCGAGCCGGGATCAATTACAGCCTGCTCAAGCTTAAGCCCAAGCTCCTTGGCCACGCGTCGGGCGTGTTGCAGGTCATGCGAGCCCTCCAGGCCCACAACGACGCAGTCGCGCTCGGCGAGTTTTGCCACCAGAGCCGAGTCGATGCCGCCGGACAGGGCCACAACACCTTCATCGCTCCTCAGGCGGACTGCGACCTCAATGGCTTTTTCCAGATCCATGACACGGTAGCCTGGATCAATTCTGCCGACAGCCTCGCCCCGGCAAACCAGAGTTCCGGGCGGGCACTCTCCGGGAATGATGCCGAAATGGTCGCGAGCCATGCATTCCAGACCCGTGCGATCGCTCCATTTAAGGAAAAACTCGCCGCCAAATCGAAGAATGCTGTCTCGGTCTCGCGAGAGGAGGGCTTGCACATCGACTTGGGAGAGGCAAACGCCATCTAGCTCAATCCAGCCCAGAAGATCGATATGCTGTGCACCCTCTGATGTGTTGGATTTTCCACGCGTCAGGTCGAAAGGAATGCCCATGACTCTGCTGGTAGATTCCTTCTAAGGTAAGACTCTTTGGATATGGATGGTCGGATAAGAATAGCCGGCGGAAAAGCAAACCGACAGATAACGATATTCAGCATCAGCTCGACGTTTCAAGTTGACTCATTCCACATTCTTATCGACTCGTTCCAAATAATGTATGCCCGTCGGCGTTGCCTTGAGGCCATCCTGCGCCCGCTCGACCACTAATGCTTTTTCCAGCATGGAGAGATGATATTCGGCCTGAGTGGTGCTAAGTTTAAATTCCGCTTCAATTTGATCTCTCGTCTTCGATCCGCCGGCAAGAAATCTAAGAATCCGGCGTCTTTGCGGAAGCTGCAAGACCTCTAACGCGAATCTATGATCCTCGGCGGTCTCCCACCATTTGGCTTGATCGCCGGGCGGAACTTTTCCCAAATCCTGGGGGAAATCTTTGTTCATGATCTTGCACCTTTTGCCTGGTAGCATTGAAACGCAACGGTCTGAAATTGATTTTAAGCGAACTGATTGTGATAGGACTAACGATCAAAAAGAATGACCGGCATCATCTCAAATCTATTTTTTTGCACCATTTATCTCGCAGGCCTCGCTGTTGATCTCGCAGACCCGGCAGATCTCCCGTTCCTCATCCAGATGGCGCGTGGCCGTGGCCAGCACTGATGCATTGACCAGGTTCCCGGCCAGGAAGATGGCGGCTGCAATCTGGTCGTCCGGTATGCCCAGGTTGGATGCAATTCTGATATGCAGCTTCAGGCAGTGGCTGCACCTCATGGCTGCAGAGACCGCCACCGATATCAGCTCGACGGTCTTCGGGTCCAGGTTCGAGCTTCGCAAAATGGCGTTGTTGTGCAGGATCTTGGTGATGAGGATCTCAGGATTGTCTTTCATGAACGAAAAGACATACGGAACCTCACCATAAGCGCTCTCAACAGTTTTTAGGATCTCTTCGGCGGACTTTTCTTTGCCCTTTACCAAAATAGCATCAAGCTCATCTTCAAAGCTCATTATTTTCACCCTTCAACTCGGCAGAAGCTAGCGCGATTTTTTTGCCTCGCTATAATCACGCTACCAACCACTTTCGCCAAATATTAACGGACCGGGCTTTAGAAGATATACCCGGTCTCGGAAGCTGGCAATATTCTTACAAGTATATAGTCCTTCATGCGGGACGGCCTGATGGTGGCAATCTCGCCGAGCGTCACGCCCTCGTCAAAGGTTACAGCTTTTACAGCATCCTTGTAGCGTTCGTAAGGCAGCTTGACCCGCACGCCGCCCAGGTTGAGAGCGATCGGCAACGGCGAATATGAATACTCAACATCGGGCACCTGCTCGCGAACGGCATCCATCACGCGGGGCGGAGATGTGGTGAGCGGGTCTTTGGTAATATCCGCACGGGTCTTGTCCAATGCCCTTCCCACGGATTCGATGATACTGTCAAGAGTGCCGATCTCCGTTGCCTTCCTGGCGCGATGGGCAACGCGACCGATGGACGACACGTACTCGAAGGCATAAGGCAGCTCGCTCTTGTCAATCTCCGGGCCGCCTGTGACGACGACCGGCACCGTGATATTGCGGTAGAGGCTCTCCTTCCTGCGGATGCACTCGCGGAAGTTGCCGAAGATGAAGACCGCTGCATCGTGCTCGTTGATGAGGGCCGTCTCGTACTCGTTTATCTGAGCGATCTCCCGGCCCACGCCGCGCGCGAGACCCATCATGTTCGTCTTGGAGCCGTGGCGACGCAGATATTCGGCAATATCGCAGGCCGTGTGCGGCAGATGATGAATGGCCAATGTCGGCGTCACGACCGCCACCTCGGTGCCAGCCAGCGGCGCTCGCACCAATTCGCCACGTAGCTCTTTGATCAGGGCTTCCAGGACGGGCTTATCCTCGGACGGAATCAGGATGAGAAGGATGACCTCGCTTTGCGTCACATTCTTTTGCAGAACGTATCCGCCCAGGTCCTCAACCAGCTCCACGACCAGATCGTGCTTGTACAGACCTCCGGTAAACATCACTGGCTCAAGCATTTTGCATCTCCCTGATCTTCTCTTTGGTCTTGGCGATCAATTCCGGCGTAAGCGTCTCCTCCGCGGCGATGAAGAAGAAGCTCTCTTTGCTCATCTCGTTTCTGCGATTGCGAAAGCCTTCCGGGGCCACGCGTACGAGCCCATCCGTCAGATCCTGCAGGAACTCCGTCTCCAGATCTGCCACAGTCAGAGCAGATGGGTCAGTGTCCGAGGCGATGATCACAATGTCTCTGGCCGGCTGCTCTACTCTCTCTCGCCCAAAGCGGCCCCAGAGGACCTTGAGCAGATCGGACATATGCTCCTCATCATTGATCTTGACCTGGTAGCCGCCTTCCGTCTTGAGTACGTCTCCCACATCCTTGACCGTGAGCGGCGGAATTCCGGTGCGAAGAAGGCCGTAGATGGCAAAGACCGGATCCATGATGTCCATATAGACGTACAGCCTGCCGATGGACCTGATGAGGCCGAGGTCCTGCAAAATGTCCATGATCAGCTCGCGGTACTTCTTGGTTCCGAAATCCTCCTGGCCCGTGACAACGATCTTGAAGACCTCCATTGGGTCCATTCTTTAGCCCTCCAGAAGTCCCGAAACCAGGAGAGCCGCGCCTACTGCGCCGATGTACTGGGCGTATTTGGGTACACGCACTTTCAACTGAAGAAGCTCTTCCATGGCTTTGGGAAGCCCTTCCACAAGCGCAGTTCCGCCCACCATTATCACAGGCTCCTTGACCTCAACCTCTTGCAGCTGCTGCTCGTAAACCTGCTCGGCCACGGAGTGACAGGCGGCCATAGCCACATCTTCAGGCTTGCAGCCCAAAGCCAGGCTGTTGACCAGGCTTTGCGTGCCGAAGACGATGCAGTAGCTGTTCATGGCCACATTGTGATAGTCGCCTTTCAGCGCCAGCTTGCCAAGCTCTGTGATGTCCACGCCGAGCCTCTTGGCGGTCAATTCCAGGAACCGGCCCGAGGCTCCGGCGCATATTCCGCCCATCGTGAAGCCGCCGGGAATTCCGTCCTGCACGGAGATGGCTTTGTTGTCCATGCCGCCGATATCGATGACTGTGGCAGCCCCCTTCTGGGCATCGGCCAGGAAGACTGCGCCCTTGGAGTTGACTGTGATCTCTTCCTGAATCAGCTTGGCATTGATGTGCTTGCCTACCAGGAAACGGCCATAGCCTGTGACTCCCACCGCCTGAACCTCTTCCTTTTTGACGCCCGCCATCTTCAAGGCAGCCTCGAAAGCGTCCTCGGCGCTCTTCAGGACCTCATTTGTGGGAACCCAGCCGGTGCCGATGACCTCATTGTCTCTCATGATCACCGACTTGGTTGTAGTTGATCCGGAGTCGATTCCGGCTGTGAGACCTTTTTGCTTTTCTCTGGCCAGGAGGCCGCGGAATTTTACGGTCGTGACCAGCGCTTCCATCCTGGTGAGAAGCGTCTCCGCCGTTGTTCTCTCTGTGAAGGAGTAGCTCAGGACGGGAATCTTGGAGTGCTCATGAATGAACTTGCGAATCTCCGAGCGGATGATGGCGGCTTCAGCGCAGCGGAAGCAGGTCATGACGATCACGGCATCTGCAAGGTCGGGATTCTCGACGATCCGAACCGCCCGCGCCATAGCCAGATTCAGATCGCCTGAGGCAACTTTGACGCCGAACTTGTTTTCCACGTTCAGGATGTCGTCCAAAGAGACTTCGGGGTAGACGATCTTTGCGCCAACGGTATCGGCGGCGCGCTCGATCTCCTTTTGAATGCCGCTGTACTCTGCGCCGCAGGAGAGCTGAGCAATGCGAATCACTTAAGTGCCTCCAGGAATGTCTTGATCTTTTGCACAAAAACCCGTGCCTCGGCGTCGTCCGTGGGATAGGCGAGGTCGAGGAGCGGGACTCCCTTGGTTCTGATGAGCAGCCTCACCAGCTCATTGGTGCGGTTGCATCCGGCACAGCCGGTCAGCCATCCTGGGTCTTCCACGACGATGGCAGCCTCAGCCTCCTCGATGAGAGGTCCGATCAGCGCCATTCTGCCCCGCACTCCCGAGGGAACATCGACAGCCGCATAGCGCAGCCCCTTCTTCGGCTCTTCAGGAGTGACGTTCAGGGGAGGTGATTGAATATCATTGGCCGTGGCGAGCTTGCGCACCGATTCCGAGACAACAAGCGCCTTGTGGCCCATCCTCTCCACAAGGTCTGAGAGGATCATGCTGGTAGGAGGATAAACGATAACTTTAGCCATTTTGTTGTACCTCAGATTAAACCCTCTTTGATAATATCTTCAAGTTTATTCGGCATAAGAGGCTTCTTCTTCTCCGGGACAGCCGGGACTTCGCCGGTCGCTGCCAGCGCCCGGGAGATCATGGGCAGCATCTTGGCCTCGGCCTCGATCATGTAAAATCCCGGTCGAGCACCGCCGCCTCTGCGACCGCGGCAGCGGCGAGGATCGCCGGGCGGAAAGCCTCTGTCTTTGATGAAGATGCCGGCAGGGTCAAGGGAGCGGATCTCCTCGATCAGCGCGTTGATCACTTCCTCTTCGCCGTTCACCACGACGCCAAAGCAGGTCTCTTTGACATTGACATCATACTTTGAGCCGTAAATTTTCATGGCGATATCCGAGGGAAGAATATCCGACTCGGAGGATGTAATCACATACTTTGTGATCCTCACTTATCGCACCTCCAGAACGTAAATCGTCTCCCCTTCTTTGACGTCCTTCAGCTTTTCGGGTTCCAGCACGCGGCCAATTATATTTGTGGCCTCGAACTTCTCGCCGGAGGGGCCGTAGCGTTTGTCCGCGACCAGCCGCACTCCCACCAGGCCGATCTTCTTGGAGACCTGATTGGAGATGCCGATGGAGCCCGCCGGTATCGGGCCGGTGGGTTTGTTCTCAGGCAGCAATTCCTTGTAGCTGACCGCGTCGATCTCCGGCTTGAAGAGAATTGTATTTTCATAAACAAAATAGACGGGTAAGGGACCGACGGGCCGCTCTTTTAAGCCGGTGACATGCCGGAAATAATCCAAGGTCTTGGGAGCCAGATCATGATATAGCTCGATAGCTACGAGACGGTTGGCGGGCATGGTTAAGAGCTTTACTTTTTTCGCTTTGAGGATCTCCATGGTGGCTCTTGGGTCTTGCTTCACCACGACTGCATCCTCGCCGCCCTGGCCGTCCACCTCGACCTCTATTCCCCGCTCTTTCAGCAGCAGCAGTGCATCCGAGAGCTTGCTGCCCATGAGCATGATGCGTTCCGGCTTAACCCTGACTGTAACCAACTGACCGGGTCCGGCCAGCTTCACCATGTCCATTCCGGCATTGACGTGCCCAACAACGGAGTGTCCGGGATTAGATGTGCGATCGGCCTTGTAGATGAATATCCTGCCTAACCCTCTTCCGCTGGTCCTGACCGTTACCGCGCCCTCCAGGCGCGGCTCGCGGTGCTCGAATATAATGGGCTCCGCCAGCAACTGGTCCGACGAGATGTACGAGCTGGAGACGGAATCAACCTTAAGAGTGCCGCCCCGTGTCAGGGCCAGGAAGAATTCAGCCCCGTAAGGTGCATCCTCCATCAGCTCGACCTGGACTTCGGTGAAGACTTCCATGCCGTCTTCCAGAGGCAGTGTCATGTCTTGTGTGGCCAGCTTCTCGGTCAGATCCTGCCATTCCACAATGGGCTCAATCGCTAAAATCTTATCTCCGATCTCAAGCCGATCCAATGTGTTCTTGCCGCCCACCACATGAGCCAGAAGGCCGCCTTCTGCCGGGACGCCGTAAGCCGCGCTATGCCTGCGACGCACGAAAATGAGCTGGGTCTTTTCCGCCTCAAATCCGGCGGCGCCAATTACTATCTCCCAGCGATTGTACTCATGGGCCTCGCGGCCAAAGGAAATGGATGATGAAAAAGGTCCGAAGGCGACGCCGCTCGTTGAAGCCCATCTAACCTCCGATGATACGATATCATTTATGCTCTCGTGCCAGATCTTTTGCAGGTCGTTCTCCAGAAGCTCGATTCTGAGCTTGCCCTTGGTGGTGTTGAGCCAGTAGGAATTGGTCTGGAGAGACTGCTCGCCTCTGCCCTTGACCACACCGATGATCGCACCTTGGGCAGGCTTTGCCCCCGCCGCCTTTAGGGCCTCTCCGAGGCTTGATTTCTCATCCAGCTCGATCTCTTTGCCATCAACGAAGACTCTCAAATTAACTCCCCAGCATCTCCTTCTCTTCATCTTCCGTGATCTTGGCCAAGACCTCCTCAGGAAGACCGGTGAATACTGCTTTTCCGTTGCGCATGAGCATGGCGCGGTCGCACACATTCTTCACGAAATCCATGTCGTGGCTGACTATGACGAAGGTCTCGCCCAGCTCCTCGCGGGCGTTGAGGATGGACTTCGTCACCTCAATCTTGGTTATGGCGTCCATGGTTCCCGTGGGCTCGTCCAAGATGACGATGCTCGGCTCTTTGATCAGGACCTGAGCCATGGCGACTCTGTGCCTCTCTCCTTCCGACAGCTCGTCGGGCATCTTTTCCAGTACCGCTTCTGCCTGCTCTTCCGAGAATCCGACCGTCTCCAGAGTGTGAATGGCTTTGCGCTCTGCCAATTCAAAGGGCAGGGAGAGGCCGATAGCCTCGGTGAGGTTTTCGATGACGCTGCGGGATGGATAGAGCGTGTACTCCTGATGCAGGATGCCGATGTACTTGGTGGCGCGGCCTCTGCCGTTGGAGCCGAGGACGGTAAGGTCCACCCAGTCGTCTCCCACCCGCACCGAGATGCTGCCTGCGGTTGGTGTGATGATGCCGCTGATCATCTTGGAGAATGTGGTCTTGCCGCCTCCCGAGACGCCGACCAGACCGAAGATCTCGCCTTCATTTACTTCAAGGCTGACATTGTCCACGGCCTTGACCACGCCCCGGTCAATGCTGATGTATCTCTTGGCCAAACCGTTGGCCTTGATTATGGGCGCTCCTACTTTAACAACTTCTCGCTTGCCAAGCTCTCCGGCCATAGCCAGGAACTGTGCTGCTACGTCTTTGGGCGCGCCTTGCGCCTTGATTTCGCCGTTATCAAGCAGAATTGCCCTGTCGGCCAGCTCCACCATGACGTCTTCCCAGTGGCTGGTGATGATCAGGGTCATCTTGAAGTCCTGCACGGCGCGCTTGATAGACTCATGAACCACCTTTGCCGTGCCCGGATCGAGGGTTCCCGTCGGCTCGTCGGCCAACAGCACCATGGGCGACTTGGCAAGCTGGCGGGCCAGGACGACGCGCTGCTTCTCGCCGCCGGACAGCTCTCTTGCCACGTGCATCAGCCGGTGGGATAAGTTGACCTCATCGAGCAGGTCTGCGGCGCGGTGAACGCTCATGGAGTCTCCCGTCTCTTCCACGGCACGCATAACATTCACAATGACGCGCTCGTCGCCGTAGAGAGCAAAGGTTCTCTGCAGCATGATGGCGATTCTCTTGGAGATATCGCGGCGCAGAGGATCGTTGATATCCAGAGCTGCGAAATCTGCCTCAACGGCGTTTAAAACTCCGCCGCATTTGCATTTCTCTCCCGCGCGACTGGGCGGCTCGACGTGCCTGCATTTCTCGCATCGGGCCACATGGAAGATTATGCTTCCGCTGATGCCGGGGAACGATTCCACGCCTCGCAAAACATGCATCAGAACGCTCTTTCCTGAGCCGCTCCGGCCCAGGATTCCTACAGACTCGCCCTCCTCTATAACCAGATTAATGCCCCGCAGGGCAACGACCTCACCGAAACGAACCGTCAGATCCCGAATCTCAATAAAAGGTGCCAAATCTATCATGCCCCATAAGCTCTAGTATAATGTAAGATTCATCCGGTACCAATCCTTGGCTCAATGCTACTTAAGTTTATCCGACGCAATAAATTGGCCCGACCGATAACGATCGTTACAGCAATTTTCCCAAAAGATCGGACAAAGTCGGGGGTTTGGTGCGAGCGTTTCAAATGAAATTCGTATGATTGCGCCTGTCCATCTGCAAGAATTCTAGCAGGAATCAACATCCATTAGCCTTTCCCGTCATCTCGTCGATCTCCACTCTGATGATAGCAGTGCGCTCTAAGGTTGCGACTGGATACGCAAAGGGCTCTTGATGGTAGTGGTGCATGATCAGGTCCAAAGCTTCCTGCTTCTCCACTGCATCCTCAACAAGAGCGGCTTTGCCAAATCCGATGACGCTTCGATAATGCATGGTACAGCGGTCCGCGGTCCTCACCAGCACGTGATCCATGTCCATCTCGAAGCATACCTTTGGTTTTCTCTTGATAAGATCCAGCTTTCGTCCTTCGAGCGCCGAGTGGAAATACAGGACTCCTTTTCGATAGCCAAAGCAGAGAGGCACCAAGTAAGGGATGCCTGCCTCGGAAAATGCCAGCCTGCAAACGTCTGCACCGCGAATTACCGACTCAATTGCTTCGGGATCGCGGATTTCACGATCAGTTCTTCTCATGATTCACCTCGTGATTATTTGCGTTCATACGCCACCCATTATAAGCTAAAGTTAGTTGCAGGGATTAAATGAAGAAGGTGGTGATAGAAAAAAATAGAGTAATTAACGTGGGATTCTAAGATTCACAATTACATGGGTCAGCTCCCGTTACGGGAATCGCGGGTAAATCCGGCGTTCTTGAATTCACATCAATTGAATACAATCTATTAATTAAAAATAATATGGTGAAGTGGTCTTTTTTATTCAATATACTATACGTAATCTCTCTAGAATTATTTGTTCCATCAATTGTATTAATATGACCAAATCCGGTTTGTGGCGATGTATTATGTATCACATCAAGAATACTAAAATCCTTATCAAGGTACTCTTTATTAAATGAATATGAGATATCCAAATCTTTGATAGATTTTTTACCGGAGTTCCAAATGCAAACAGGTTGTGCGTATAACTGGCTTATAGAGCTGTTATTTATTTTAATATTCGTCTCATGGATCGCATATTCGTCAAGAATTTTCAAAGGCGTCTCTATTTTGTAGCTAATTTCAGCCTTGGGCTCGAAAGGCCCTGTATTCGTTAACCAAGCAGTAAAAATGCCGACTAAAAGAAGAACAAAAATAGGTGCTAATACATGCGTGAGCCACCAATTGCCAGATTTAGGATTGCCGGAATCAGGCATTAATCAACCTCGCAGCGTTAAGTGAACTTTGCTAATATTTAACTTTTTGCTGGTGGCTTTCTTGGAATACTTTTATTATAATGGAAACAATCGTGATGAAACCAAATGCTAGACCAATAGAGATAATGCTCATTCCTGCGTTATTATCGTCAGATATCTTTGATGAAAAAATTCCAATGCACATTATAAAAACTGATATAGCCATAAATCCCCAAATCAAATTATCATTGAACAGGTTCTTGATAATCCAATCAAGAATGCAATTTGGGAAATCCTTTAAGGTCTTTGTTAAAGACATGCTAACCATCACCTATTGCATATCGAGAATGTCCTGCTCATATCTATAAGACTACTTGATGTTCCCAAATATAAGCTCTTTCATTTTAATTATCATAGGGCCTATATTTAAAGTTTTTAATAACTACCGCGTTTTGACATGCATTTTAAGATACCTTCATATCTCGGAGACTTTACAGAGCCGGATGAAAGCTTTGCATCAGTAGCTTTGCGAAGATTGAAATAATCCCAAGTATAAATAACAAAGCCAATTCCATGAAACAAACTTTGAACGAGAACCTGGTAAAAGCTCTCTTCTCATCCCGCTCGAAAGAGTTCGACATCCTCCTGGGCCTCTTGGCGCTGGCAATCCCCGATTGGGATAAAGTTGAATACGTCCTGGAGGGCAAAGTCGGCATAGGCGAATTGGGATGGCACGCCATTTACGATTTATTCTGTTCGTTCAATGAAAACAACCCAGGAGAGAGCGTTTTTCCCGGAGGGCTCTGGCTGTCCATGGGCTTTGCTATGGACAAGAGCCTGGGGGGATGGGAAGTGGATACATCTGCGGTGAAGCTCATCTTCAAGGTGGGAACTGAAAGTTAAAGCAAGCAAAGACGATTGAGCAAAGATTGATAAGCAGACGGTGACACTTGATTTTGAACTGGGGCCAGGCAGCCCTGTCGCTCCAGCAAAGTATCTCGCATCTTACCGCAAAATGAATTAGGTGAAGACAATGGCAATGTCGATCAAGTTCACAGTCACCCTGACGATTTTCCTGCTCATAGGAGTCGGCCTCGCCGGGCTGTTCATGCAGCCGCATGTATCTTATGATGCCTGGAATATCAACAAATCAAGCTTTCCCGCAAACGCTAGCTCAGAAGAGAAGCTGACCTTCCTCCTCAGCTATGCCATTCTCGCGCCATCCAGCCACAACAGCCAGCCCTGGAAGTTCAACGTCTCCGGGAATCAGATCGACATTTATGCCGACAAATCAAGATGGCTGCAATACGCCGATGCGGACAAAAGGGAGCTGCATATATCCTTGGGCTGCGCCCTGGAAAATCTCCTCGTAGCAGCGGAGCATTTTGGGTATGAAACCAATGTGACTTACCTGAACGAAGGCGATCTTGTTGCAAGGATCAGGCTTGAGCAAAAGAGCCTGACTGCACAGGTTCCTGCACAGGCTCCTGCACAGGCTCCTGCACAGGACTCACGCCTCATCGATGCCATTGTTGCTCGCAAGACCAATCGCAACGCTTACCTGGATCGCCCTGTTGCCGAGGCGGATCTGCAGAAGCTTCAAGATAGTGCCAAAGGATTCAGCAAAGATCAGGGCATTCAGTTTTATCTAACCTCGGACCCGGAGATCAGAAATAAGTTCCGGAACCTCGAAATCGTGGCAGATCAAACCCTTTACGCAGATGCAAATTACAAGGCCGAATTAGGCCATTGGCTGGGGCAGGGCGTGATGGGGCCTACGGGCGTTCAAGCCCTTGCTACTCAATTGGCCGTGGTCTTCCTGGATGTCGGCCCTGAAGAGACCCGCAAGGATGCTGAGCTTGTGAACAGCACTCCTGTCCTCGGTTTCATCAGCACTGCGGAAAACGACAGCATATCTCAGGTCAAAGTCGGCCAGGCCTTCGAGCGGTTCTGGCTGGAGGCCACGGCTCTAGGCATCAGTTTGCAGCCCATGAGCCAGATACTGGAAGTGCCGGAGACCAAAGCCGAGCTGACAGAAATACTGTCGACTGGCATTGGCGGCTTGGGATATTCGGGATATCTGCAACACATCTTCCGATTGGGCTACGCGGAGCCCGTCGAAGATCATTCGCCGAGAAGGGCGATAAGCGAGGTCTTGATCTAAAGGAGAGCCAAGGCGGCCTCTCCTCTGTAAATCATTTCCAGATTTACTATTAGGAGACCAAAATCTCTTCAAATATTATCTCATAAAAATTAAAAAATTATCTCATCAAAGTTATTTCTTCGGCTATCATCCTGGTAAGTGACTTTCAAATTCCACACTATATGATTTTTATATACCTTTGATCGATCTTCTACGGTTAGTTTCGGTCAGTCGAGAATTTAAAAAGAGGGAATTATGGAAAAAGATCGATTTGTGCGCGGCTGGAAGAAGATGCAAGAGATCGACGGCGAAGCGGGGGAAAAGGTCAAAGACAACCTTAACGACATTTCTCAGGATCTGGGAAGATACATCATCGAATACTCTTTTGGCGATGTCTATTCCCGTGAGGGGCTCACGCTAAAGCAAAAAGAGATCGCGGTCGTAGCCGCGCTGACCGCTATGGGAAATGCCTCGCCGCAATTGAGAGTGCATCTGCACGGAGCTTTGAACGTGGGATGCTCTGCGGATGAAGTTAAGGAAGTCATCTTGCAGATGGCCGCCTATGCGGGATTTCCTGCCGCCATCAACGGAATGAATGCGCTCAAAGAGGTTCTGTTAGAGCGGAACGAGAAAGGCTCCGCCGCCCCATCTGAAGAGAGCGCAAGCCAAAAATCAGAGGAAAATCGCTACGATCTGGGAGTGAAATGGCTCTCCAAGCTCGATCCTGATCAGGTCGGACGATTGCAGGAAAGCTTTGGAGAATTTGCGCCCGAGCTCGCCAGATACGCTATCGAATGGGGCTATGGTGATATTTACAGCAGGCCGGGCCTGGCCATCGAGCTGCGCCAGATCGCCACCATTGCGGCTTTGGCGGCCCTTGGAACTGCTGCGCCTCAATTGAAGTTTCACATCAACGCCGGGCTTAACCTGGGCCTGACAAAAGAGGAGATCATTGAGATCATGATCCTGATGACTGTTTACGCTGGGTTCCCGGCGGCACTCAACGGCGTGTTTGCTGCTAAAGACGTGCTCGAAGAGCGAGCGAAATTGAAGAAAGATAATTGAAGAGACAGCTTGAAGGGAGATAATTGAGGGAGATAACCTTGAAGGAGGCATGAAATATGGGCTACGAAAAAACGCTGGAAGGCTTGAGCCGTCTCGTTGATGATGATCTTGGGGAACTAATCCGGATTGTGGCGGAAGAAGACGAAAAATACCATCCGTTTGTAGGAGAGGTATGCAGGGCAATGGAGGATTACATGCTGCGGGGAGGCATACGCATGGCCTCGTGCAGCACGCTGATTGTCTATCAAGGCTACGCAGGTCGAATCGATGAGAACGTCATCAAAGTTGGAACTGCTATTGATCTCTACCGGCAGAGCATTCTTGCCCATGATGATATTGCCGATGCCGAGCTTTTCCGCAGAGGCGGCAAGACCCTTCATAAGATCTTCGAAGAGAAATTCAATGAACATTTCGGAATCGGGACGGCCATATTTGCCGGAAATGTCTTCTATTCCCTATCCCTGGATGCAATAATGCGTTCCGGCTTTGAGCAAAAGAAGATCGTCGAGGCTGTCGGCCTTTTGGCGACGGGCTATCGGGAGGTCAATGAGAGCCAGATGCTGGATCTGCTGTTTGAGTACAGGGCACCGGATGCGGC
>Ga0105092_10000836_pt1 | contig 16375 bp, 15 predicted proteins | sample PPLLak2March2015_FD_87021 | JGI IMG/M metagenome (GOLD analysis project Ga0105092, IMG submission 87021) | Freshwater sediment microbial communities from Prairie Pothole Lake near Jamestown, North Dakota, USA - PPLs Lake P7 Core (1) Depth... | ecosystem: Environmental > Aquatic > Freshwater >... | reverse complement strand
TTCCCGTCTGGATCGACGACCAGCCGGTAGGACAGGTGACGAGCGGGAGTTATTCGCCGTCGCTTGGGAAAAGCATAGGCCTCACGTACTTGCCGGTCGAACGTACGGCTCCGGGTGGCCGACTGAGCGTCGACGTGCGGGGCAAACGGCTGGCGGCCCAAGTCGTGGAGACACCGTTTTACCGGCGGAAATAGAGCGTCCGAGCAGCGGGAGAGGAATCAGAAAGGAAACCGTCATGAACATCCCAGAGCAGCTGTTCTACACCAGAGAGCACGAATGGATTTCGGTCAAGGACGAGGTCGGCACGGTCGGAATCACCGATCACGCGCAGAAGGAACTGGGCGACGTCGTTTATGTGGAACTGCCTGAATCAGGCAGCGCAATTGCCGCTGAGGAGGCTTTTGGCTCAGTGGAATCGGTGAAAGCTGTCTCGGAGATCTACGCCCCTGCGAGCGGCCGGGTAGTGGAAGTGAACACTGTGCTGGCCGATTCTCCCGAAATCCTCAATCAAGATCCCTATGGAAAGGGTTGGATTATCCGGATGCATCTGGACGACACCACTGAGTTACACACCTTGATGTCCGCACAGGACTATCAACGATATCTCGCAGAAGAAGTGGGAGAGTAGGATGCGCTACATCTCGTTAACGCCGGAAGAACGAAAACAGATGCTCGACGTGCTCGGGCTCGGCAGTGCGGACGAACTTTTCCGCAGCATCCCGGCCGCCGTGCGCCTGACCCGACCGCTTGACGTGCCTTCCGCGATGTCCGAGACCGAAGTGGTGAACTACTTTGAGACTCTGGCCCGAGAGAATACGTCGGCGCAGTCGAATGCCTGCTTCCTGGGAGCCGGCGCATATAACCACTTCGTACCGACAGTTATCGATTCGATCATTTCACGATCTGAGTTTTATACCGCCTATACCCCCTATCAGCCGGAGATCAGCCAGGGAACCCTGCAGTCGATCTTCGAGTACCAGACGATGATCAGCCAGCTGACCGGGCTGGACGTGGCCAACGCCAGTCTCTACGACGGAAGCAGCGCGACGGCGGAAGCGGCGCTCATGGCGGCGCGCGTGACCGGGAGGAAGTGCATCCTGGTGTCTCCCAGTCTTCACCCGGAGTATCGCCGCGTTCTCGAGACCTACGTCCGCAACCTCAACTTCCAGCTGGAAGAGCTGCGCCAGGCTCCCGACGGCCGGATAGACCGGGATTCGCTTGAGGCCCAAATCGGCGAGAATTGCGGCTCGGTTATCATCCAGTCGCCTAACTTCTTCGGAGTCGTGGAAGACATTGCGGCTCTCGCACAGGTGGTGAAGGCGGCGGGCGGAGTCTTGGTCGTCGCCGTGACCGAAGCTCTATCCCTTGGCCTGCTGCAGCCTCCCGGGGACCTGGGGGCCGACATTGTGGCCGGTGAGGGTCAATCCTTCGGCATCCCGCTCGGTTTTGGCGGTCCCTACCTGGGACTTTTCGCCTGCCGGGATCAGTACAAGCGACAGATGCCGGGCCGAGTCGTGGGCGAGACCGTCGACAGCCAGGGCCGCCGGGGCTTTGTCTTGACGCTTTCTACCCGAGAGCAGCATATCCGGCGTGAGAAAGCCACCTCGAATATCTGCACCAACCAGGGACTGTGTGCCCTGATGTGCGCCGTTTTCCTGGCGACACTCGGACGAAAAGGACTGCGTGAACTGGCCGAGCAGAACCTCCGCAAGGCGCATTACCTGCGTTCGCTCCTGGCCGATCACCTGGTATTCAGCGGACCTTTTTTCAACGAATTTACGGTCCGGTGTCCGGAAAGCCCGGAACGGATCAACGAAAGACTGGCCGAACAGGGCATAATCGGAGGGCTCCCACTGGGCCGCTATTACGCGGAGCGGGCCGACCAGATGGTCGTTTGTGTGACCGAGCAAGTCAGTCGAACCCAGATGGATGAGTTCGCCCGCATTTTCAAAGGATAGGACAGGGTTCTGGGTTCTGGGTTAGCGGGTTCTGGGTTAACGGGTTCGGGGTTAGAGGGTTCGGGGTTAGAGGGTTCTGGGTTAGAGGGTTCGGGGTTCAAGGTTCTGAGTTGAAAAGGGATCGAAGCTCGGAACCCAGAACCCAGAACCCTTTAACCCGGAACCTTTAACCCAGAACTCAGAACCCAGAACCCAGAACTCAGAACTCAGAACCCTTTAACCCAGAACCCAGAACCCAGAACCCTTTAACCCAGAACTCAGAACCCAAAGCATATGAACCGCACCAACATAGTCGTCAACCTGAATGAACCCCTCGTCTTCGAGCAATCGGCGCCGGGAAAGAGCGCCTATTCCCTTCCTCCTCTGGATGTAGAGGAGGTGGCGCTCGATCAAATCGTCGACCCGAAGCTCATCCGATCGGACATTCCGGGTTTCCCCGAAATCAGCGAAGTCGAGCTGATCCGGCATTACACCAGGCTCTCAACCTGGAACTACCACGTCGACCTGGGCTTGTACCCACTCGGCTCCTGCACCATGAAGTACAACCCGAAGCTGAATGAGCGGGTCGCGAGGATTCCGGGCCTCGCGACCGTCCATCCACTTCTGAATGCTCCGCTGGCTCAGGGGAATCTGAAGATCCTGTACCGGCTGCAGGAGTTGCTCAAAGAGATCACCGGGATGGCCGGTGTGACTTTGCAGCCGGCGGCGGGCTCCCAGGGTGAGTTGACCGGGATTCTCATGGTGCGCGCTTACCATGCCGCTCGCAACAAACCGCGCAAATACGTCCTGATCCCCGATTCGGCGCATGGGACTAATCCAGCGAGTGCCACGATCTCGGGATACGAGGTAAAAGCCATCCCCTCCGACCAAACCGGACAGATCGATTTGACGAGCCTGAAGGAGAAGATGTCGGACGAGGTCGCCTGCCTGATGCTGACCAATCCGAACACGCTCGGGATCTTCGAAAGCCGAATCCAAGAGATTGGGCGGATTGTTCATGAGGCCGGGGCTCTCCTTTACATGGACGGTGCGAATTTCAACGCGCTGCTGGGCCAGACCCGACCAGGGGACATGGGCATTGACGTGCTCCACCTGAACCTCCACAAGACCTTTTCCACCCCGCACGGCGGCGGCGGACCGGGAAGCGGGCCGGTCGCCTGCCAGGAATCCCTGATTCCGTTTCTGCCTGTCCCCATCGTGGCGAAAGACGGCGACAAGTTCCGTTTGGATTTCGATCGCCCCCAGACGATCGGGAGGCTTCATGCCTTCTTTGGAAATTTCGGCATGATGGTGCGAGCGCTGGCCTACATCCTCAGCTGCGGAGGAGACGGGCTGAAGCAGATTTCGGAAACCGCGGTGCTGAACGCCAATTACATCCGAAAGCGTCTGGCTGATCATTACGATCTTCCTTACGATACTCCCTCGCTTCACGAGGTGGTGTTTTCAGACAAGCGTCAGGAACGGCAGGGAGTGAAGACGCTGGATATCGCCAAACGTCTGATTGACCTCGGTTTCCATCCCCCAACCGTCTATTTCCCGCTGATCGTTCACGGGGCCCTGATGATTGAGCCTACCGAGAGTGCCGGCAAGGGTGAACTGGACGAGTTCATCGAGGCGATGATCCAGATCCACCGGGAGACAGTCGAAGAGCCCGCGAAAGTCACCGGCGCACCGACGTCGGCGAAGGTGGCTCGCCTCGACGAAACGCGCGCCGCGCGCACGCCGGTCTTGCGCTGGAAAGCGCGCGGAAAGGATGAAGAAAAGGATGAAGGATGAAGGATGAAGAAACACCGGCGGACTTGGCGCACGCCGCGCGGAAAGGATGAAGGATGAAGGATGAAGAAACACCGGCGGATTTGGGCCACAGGACAAAGTCTTTTGCGTTAAGCATAATTCAGCTGTACTGCAGTCTGCCGAAGGCCGCTGAGGCCTTAGGTGCTGGGCAAGCAAATGCTGCGTTCCGGGACATCGGTGGGGGCTCATTATCGGGAAGCTCGAAGGGCCAAGTCCGATGCCGATTTCGTCAGCAAGATGGAAGGTGGTCTACAGGAATTGGACGAAACGGCCTATTGGCTGGAACTGCTCTGTGAAGCACAGCTGGCGAACCCAGACAGGCTGGGACCGGTCCACGCAGAAGCAGAAGAGCTTACTGCGATCTTCGTTACGGTTGTCAAGAAAGTCAAAGCGAAGTAGCCCTTCATCCTTCATCCTTCATCCTTTCCTCTTCATCCTTTCTTCTTCATCCTTCATCCTTCATCCTTCATCCTTCATCCTTTTCTTCATCCTTCATCCTTCATCCTTCATCCTTCAATTCATCTAGCGCTTTTTTTCTCGAATACATATACTGAGCACCGTCAAGAGATGGACGGTTTCCCAACACCGCCAGGACGAGGGCGAGCTATGAACGAAATGATCGAGGGGTTCCTGCTAGAGACCCAGAGGGAGCTTTCGACCTCGGAGGAGCGGCTCGTAGTCTTGACATCCGGTCCTCCCACAGAGGAACTCATCTCGCAGTTCTCGACCTCACTTCAGTCCATCAAGCGCAACGCTGAAGAGGCTCAGCTTAGAAAGATCGGAAGGGCGGCGGATGCGGGGCAGCTCGTGCTCGACCGCTTGAAGCTCGATCCTGCGAACGTCTCTCAGGAGAATCTCACGCTCCTTGGAGAATGTGTCCAAGCTCTTCGCCGCCACCTCGATGCGCTGGCGGAAACTGGACAGGAGGCGCTTGATCTCCCGGCTGGCGCGTCGTCCGATTCAACTCCAGCTGACAGCAGAATGACACTGCACGACATCGCCGCTCTCCTGGTTCAGATTGATCGTGAGAATCTGTCCGGCTGCACGAAGCTTGGGCAGGCCCTGCATGAGATAGCCGGTAGTCATTCGAATTCCGAAATCGCGTCTCTTTTGGCGGAAGCCGCTGACAAGCTGTTGACCTTGGAGAAGTCGCCGACGGAAAGCCTCGAAGCCGTGCTGCTCGAGGTGGCGGTGACGATCGATGAAGTTAACCGGCAGGACGAGACGGAGGAGGACCTGGGCGAATCCGGTGAGCCGGACTCAGCACCTGACGTCCCGGAGCTTGTCCTCCCCGCCGATGCGGATTTCGAGCTCCTCGGTGAATTCGTCACCGAGAGCCGGGAATTCATCGCGGAGGCCGAATCGGCTCTACTTGCCCTGGAAGTCGACCCCGAAAATATGGAGGCGGTCAATACAGTTTTCCGGGCCTTCCACACGGTCAAAGGGACCTCTGGTTTTCTGGGCCTCAAAGCCCTCACCGAACTAGCGCATCACGCCGAGTCTCTGCTCAGCAGGGTCCGTAACCGCGAGATCCAGTTCGGCGGCGGCTACGCCGACCTGGCGTTACGGTCTATCGACACCCTGAAGGGATTGGTGGAACAGGTAGATCAGGCGACCAGAGGCAAATCGATGGTCATGCCCGGCGGTTATCAGGACCTTCTCCGGCTGTTGAAGAAAGCCGAACACGAGCCGATTGCCGACGCCATCGTCGAAACTCCCGGCCCCGAGATGCGGGTCGGGGACATCCTGGTGGCAACTCACAAGGTAGATCGGGAAAAGGTCGACGAGGTTGCCGCGCAGAAGAGCCCGGCGGAACCTCTCGGAGTGGCGCTGGTTCGCTCCAAAGCCGCCTCCCTCACTGACGTGGCCAAAGCCCTGCGGGCGCAGCAGAGAATAGGCGGCAGCGACAAGAGCACCGAGTCGACGGTTCGTGTTCGGACCGAGAGGCTCGATCGCCTGATCGACATGGTCGGTGAGCTGGTGATCGCGCAGTCGATGGTGGCTCAGGATTCGACCGTCAATGACGGTTCTCACCACGATTTGAGCAAGAAAATCAGCCACGCGGGAAAGATAGTGCGCGAGTTGCAGGACCTGAGCATGTCGATGCGCATGGTCCCCTTCCGCGCCACCTTCCAAAAGACCGCCCGGCTGGTCCGCGATCTGTCCAGGAAGAGCGGCAAACTGGTTGAGTTCGAAGTCAAGGGCGAAGACACGGAAATCGATCGCAACATGGTGGATCTGATCACCGATCCCCTGATCCACATGGTTCGCAATTCCGTCGACCACGGAATTGAGCCCCCGGACGAACGGGAAAGACTCGGGAAACCGCGTTCAGGTCTGATCCGAGTCACGGCTTTTCACTCCGGCGGAAACGTAGTCGTCGAATTGAGTGATGACGGCCGCGGTCTGGACCGGGACAAGATCATCCAGACCGCCCTTGAGACGGGACTCATTGAGTCCGACAAGGGACTGGCCGACGTCGACGTCTACAACCTGATCTTCGCTCCCGGCTTTTCGACGGCACCGGAAATCACGGACGTATCGGGGCGCGGAGTCGGTTTGGACGTGGTAAGGCGTAACGTGGAAGCGTTGCGCGGCCGTATCGAGATCAGTTCCGCCCCGGGCGCCGGCTGCAAATTTTCGCTCCGACTGCCACTGACGCTGGCCATCACTGACGGGATGCAGGTCAAGGTCGGCGACGAGCACTACATTGTTCCGACAGTGAACATTCAAGTCAGCTTTCGCCCGAGCGCCTCGGCTCTGTTTAGCGTGGCGGGCCGCGGCGAGTTGGTTATGCTGCGCGGCGATCTTATGGCGATGTTCCGGCTCCACCGTCTTTTCGAGGTGAAGGGCGCGGTAGAGGACCCCACCAAGGGGCTTCTGGTTGTGGTTGGAGACGGGAACCGCCGGTGTGCTCTTCTGGTCGATGAGCTCCTGGGCCAGCAACAAGTGGTGGCGAAATCTCTCGGGCGTGGTCTCGGGAAGATTCAGGGAATCTCGGGAGGAGCAATCCTGGGAGACGGTCGAGTCGGCCTCATTCTGGATACCATGGAAATCGTTTCGTTGGCTCGTCAGGTCGGAAGCGGCGTCGACAAGACAGAATTGGAGACAGCGGGAGCGTAGGCGAGCCAAGGCTAAGGCTCAGAAGGAAGCGAAGGAGAACACGCGATGAGTGAGAGCTCCAATCGGGCACCCACCGAGGAGTCGAAGTACCAGCGGGCTTCGGCTCAGCCTCCCAAGGCCGGAGGGCCAGGGGGTAAGTTCCTGACATTTTTCCTGGCAAGCGAAGAATACGGTCTCGAAATCCTCAAGGTTCACGAGATCATCGGGATGATGCCAATTACTCGTGTGCCCCGGACGCCGTACTTTATCCGCGGCGTCATCAACCTGCGCGGCAAGGTGATCCCCGTCGTCGATCTGCGGCTGAAATTCGCCATGGACGCCAAGGAACAGACGGAGGAAACCTGCATCATCGTCGTGCAGGCCCAGGGCGTGGAAATGGGCATCATCGTCGACAAGGTGTCTGAGGTTCTGGACATCGCGGCCCAGGAGATCGATGACCCGCCCTATTTCGGCCCCGATGTCCAGACCGACTATCTGTTGGGGATCGGCAAATCAGCGGAAAGGGTCAGGCTTCTACTGGACATCGACAAGGTGCTCTCCAGTCAGGAGGTCATCGATGTCCGCTCGGTCGCCGCAGTGACCACGGAAGCCGGAAGTCAGGGTTCAGGCGGGAAATAGAAGGCTTTGGCTGCCCGCTGCCCGCTGACCCCTGCCGGCAGATTACTGGCACGCGAGGTTCGGTCTTGCGGTTTAACTAGCAGCGTTCGGGAAGCGGGCAGCGGCTAGCGGGCAGTGTGGGAGGGGTAACTGTCATGAACAACTTGAGAGTTGGAGTGAAACTGCTTTACGGCTTTCTGTTCGTCGCTCTCTGTGCCGCCTTCGTAGGCTTTATCGCCTACACGGGGATCAACAGCGTCGGGCAAACGATCGCCCAGCTTGATGCGGGAACGGGCTCCTCCAGCCTTGCAGAGAAAATGACCGAGCTGAAGTCCCAGCAGGAGACGGCCCAATCGGCGGTTCTCTGGGCGACGCTGATCGTTTGCGCTTTGATAGCCGGGCTGGGATTCCTGCTCTCCCGCTCCATCTCCCAACCGCTCGAGCAGGCGGTTACAACTTTTCAGGAAGTCATCCTGGGCCGGACCAGCCGTCGATTGAAGTTCCATCGCGAAGACGAAATCGGCACTCTGGCCAACCTGGTCGACTCGCTCGCCGACGACTTTCAGCAGATGCTGGGAGTCCTGAAGAAAGTCGGCGAGGGAGACATGTCGATCGACCTCAAACCGAAGAATGATCGCGACGAACTAACCCTTTCCCTGAAGAGGATTGTGGAATCCGTGCGGAACGTTGCCGGCGAAGCCCAACGCGTAGGCCGGTCAGCCGCCGAAGGACGCATTGCGGGCGGCGGCGGGTACGGAGACGCGAGGGGTTGCTACCGGGAGATTCTGCAGGCGCTCACGACGGCGGTGGAGTCACTGCTTGCACCCCTGAACGACGCAGCAGCCGTCCTGACAACGCTATCCGAGGGGGATCTGACCGTCCGAGTCAGGGCCGATTACCGCGGTGACCTGGTCAAGATCAAGACGGCCCTCAACGCAGCCATGAGCCGGCTGGATCAAGGCTTCTCCCAGGTTGCCGTTTCAGCTGAACAAGTTGCCTCTGCAGCAGGCGAGATCAGCGGCGGCAGCCATAACCTGGCACAAAGCGCTTCCGCCCAGGCGAGCTCGCTTGAAGAAATATCGAGCAGCCTTCGCGAGATGGCGGCCATGACGAAGCAGGCCACTGGAAACGCCAAAGAGGCCAAAGGACTCACGGACGGAGCCCGACGCAGCGCGGACCGCGGTGTGGAGAGCATGCGGCGGCTTTCTGCAGCTATCGATCGCATCAAGGCCTCGAGCGACGAGACCGCGAAAATCGTCAAAACCATCGACGAGATCGCCTTTCAAACCAACCTGCTCGCTCTGAATGCCGCAGTCGAAGCAGCCCGCGCCGGTGATGCCGGAAAGGGATTTGCAGTCGTCGCGGAAGAGGTCCGCAACCTGGCCATGAGAAGCGCCGAAGCGGCCAAGAACACCGCCAATCTGATCGAGGAATCAGTAAAGAATGCCGAGGGCGGCGTAGCCATCAACCAGGAAGTACTTTCCAATCTCGAGGAGATCAATCAGCAGGTGCGGAAGGTCAGCGACGTCATGGCGGAGATGGCGGCGGCCTCCGACCAGCAAAGCGAAGGAATTGACCAGATCACCAGCGCGGTCGAGCAAATGAATCTCCTGACTCAGCAGACGGCGGCGAATTCCGAAGAATCAGCCAGCGCGGCCGAGGAACTGGCAGGCCAGGCGGAAGAGATGAAGCGCGTTCTCTCCCAGTATCGCCTCAATCTGAATCCAGCTCCTAAGCGCCCGGCGCTCGCTCCGGCCGCAACTGTCGCATCTAACGTCGGGGCGACGAGTAGGGTATTGCCAAAAGCGCCGGCCAGAGCCGCGCGGGTCCTGCCTGCGCCGAAGCCTGCCCCGGCTAAACCGGCCCCCCCGGTCGCATCTGCGGACCCGAGCAAACTGATCCCGCTGGACGATACGGATGCCGGGATTTTGCAGGAGTTCTAAGAAGAGAAGGATGAAGGATGAAGTAAAGGATGAAGGATGAAGGATGAAGGATGAAGGCTCGAAAACCGAAAGGACCCCAAAGACCTCAAAGACCCCAAGGACTTAGGCAATCTTAAGTCGTTGGGGTCTTTGAGGTCTTTGGGGTCCTTTCGGTTTTCGAGCCTTCATCCTTCATCCTTTTCTTCTTCCTTCATCCTTCATCCTTTGATAAACATGCAGCCTGAGCTTTTCTTCGTTAATACAGAGCTTCTGGTCCCGAATCTGACGTCCGACCAGTTCGACAAGATCCGGGCGCTGCTCTACCGCCTGTGCGGAATCAACCTGGTCCCGGGTAAGGAGGGCCTCGTCAAAACGAGGCTCACGAAGAGGCTTCGGGTGCTGGGGCTGAAGAGTTTCGAGGGGTATCTGAAGCACCTTGAGGCAAATCCATCTGAGATCACGACGATGGTGGATTTCCTCACGACCAACAAGACCAGTTTCTTTCGAGAAATTCACCACTTTGACTACCTGCGCGATAGCTTCCTTCCTCCCTACAAGGAAAAGCCCTGTCGAATCCGGTTCTGGAGTGCCGGGTGTTCGTCCGGCGAGGAGGCGTATTCGGTCGCAATACTGTTCAAGGAGGAATTCTCGGATCTCAGACGATGGGATATCCGAATTCTTGCGACTGACATCTCAACCCGGATGTTGCAGAAAGCACGGGACGCCGTATTTGAAGAGGACTGCCTTCAGGAGGTGCCGGGGCTATGGCGCCAGAAGTACTTTCTGTGCTGCCAAAACAAGGAACCCCGTCGTTACGGGATCAGGGATGACATCAAGGCCATGGTCCGCCTGGCGAGACTGAACCTGATGGATGAGTGGCCGATGCGCGGGCCCTTTGATGTCATCATGTGCCGAAACGTGATGATCTACTTCGACAAGCCGACCCAGGAAAAGCTCGTCGGGCGTTTCTGGGATCTTCTGGCGCCGGGAGGGTTGCTTCTTGTCGGGCATTCCGAGAGTCTCACGACTTTTCCCCACAAGTTTCACTATGCTCAGCCCGCGGTTTACGTAAAATGAGGACCGGTTACTGGCCAGCGGTGGGGGGAGTGGTGTGAAGCATATCGTGGGTATCGCAGACATGAGAATCTCGCAGGATCCGGAGGATCTCCTGGTGACCTATGCCCTCGGCAGCTGCCTGGGCATCGCCATTTATGATCCCGAGGCGCATGTCGGCGGCCTTCTTCACGTCATGCTCCCGCTATCCACGATTGACCCGGTCAAGGCGAAGGAAAACCCTTACATGTTTGTGGATACCGGCGTACCGCTCTTGTTTCACCGCTGTTATGACGCCGGCGCGAATCGAGATAGACTGTTGATCAAAGTGGCGGGCGGAGCGAACGTCAGTGGCAGTGTCGAAGACCGATTCGAGATCGGGAAACGAAACTTCCTGGTCCTGAGAAAACTGCTCTGGCGCAACGGCCTTCTGCTGAAAGCTCACGATGTCGGCGGGCACCATTCGCGAACTCTCGCCCTGGAGATCAGCACTGGGCAAGTTCGAGTGAAAGCCAATGGGATTGAATCGGTTCTCTAGCCGGTTCCCGGTTACAGGTAGCCGAGTTACCGGTCACGAGTTACGGGTTGCGAGTTACGGGTTACGGGTTGCGAGTAGGTCAGCCAGGCCAGTAACTGGAAACCGGAAACCGGTAACCGAAGGGGGTAGGAGATGGCGTTGAACGTCCTGGTAGTAGACGACAGCGCGGTAATGCGTGCGATTGTAATAAAGACGCTGCACCTCAGCGGTGTCGCTCTCGGACAGATATACGAGGCCAAGGATGGAGAGGAAGCGCTGCGGGTTCTGGATGAGAACTGGGTGGATCTCGCCCTGATTGACATTAACATGCCGGTTCTGGACGGCATGGACCTCATTGATAGAGTGAGGCAGAACCCCGAGACCTCGGATCTTTCGATCATCGTCGTATCAACCGAAAGTAGCGAGACCCGAATCGAGAATGTCCAGCGGAAAGGTGTGGCCTTCGTGCACAAGCCTTTCACCCCTGAAACGCTGCGGCAAGCCATTCTGCGTGCCACGGGAGTCATTGATGAACGACAAGATAGCAAAAGCCCTGTATCGGGCGGCGGCTTTGACTTTTGAAGAACTGGGCTTCATGTTCCCGTCATCCGACCTCGATCCCCTGCAGAAGTACGCCTCGGTCGATGCCCTGGGCTGCGTTGATTTCGAGGGACCCTATACCGGGCGACTGGTCGTCCGAATGTGTGGGGGAGTCCTGCCGGTCCTGGCTGCCAACATGATGGGGGAACTGGAACCGCCTGAGCAAAGGCTGCAGCGGGACGCCTTAGGGGAAGTGGCCAATATCATCTGCGGGAACCTTCTCCCCTCGCTGGCCGGGGCGAAGGAAGTATTTCAACTGAAAACACCGCGAGCAATGGCCGCGGGAGAGCCGCTGTTTCCTGTGCCTGGCACCAAACCGACAGCGGAAGTTCAGGTTGGGCTCGAGGAGGGGCGTGCCGATCTCCTCCTTTTCTTGATCGACGCACCGCAAGAGTAACGCATGGTACGTGTCCTGATCGTTGACGATTCAGCCGTCGTTCGCAAAGTCCTCTCGGACGAACTCTCCAAGTACCGCGACATCGAAGTCGTGGGAACGGCTATCGATCCGTACGTGGCGCGCGACAAGATAGTCAAACTCCATCCCGACGTCATTACCCTGGATGTCGAGATGCCGAGGATGGATGGCCTCTCCTTCCTGTCTAAGCTGATGAAACACTACCCAACGCCGGTCGTGATCGTCAGCTCTTTGACCCCGGAAGGGAGTGCGTCAGCCATCCGAGCGTTACAGCTGGGCGCGGTTGAGGTCATCAGCAAGCCGGGTTCCCGTTACTCGGTTCCCGACGTGGGCCGGCAGCTTGTCAGGGCGATTCGTATAGCCGTAGGGGCACGCCCCTCGGCCCGCTTTGCGCGAGATGAGGAACCGGCCAAGGCCGTCACTCCTCCCCTTCTTCCCCCTTCGACAAACCACCGAATCATCGCCATCGGAGCATCGACGGGCGGGACCCAGGCTATTGAGAGCGTCTTGCGCGGTCTTCCCGAGAACTGCCCGGGCATCACCGTCGTGCAGCACATGCCGGAGCACTTCACGGCGACTTTTGCGGAACGGCTCAACGAGGTTTGCCAGATGAAGGTTCGTGAGGCGCGCGACGGCGACCGAATCACCAACGGGCTGGCCCTCGTCGCCCCCGGAAATCGCCATCTCATTATCCAGAAGGACTCGGGCGACTACGTGGTCCGCGTGAAAGAAGGAGCGATGGTTCATCATCAGCGCCCGAGCGTCGACGTCCTCTTCTACTCGGTCGCCTCAACGGCCGGGAGCCGGGCGATCGGGGTCCTGCTCACCGGTATGGGGGCCGATGGAGCCAAGGGACTGCTGGCGATTCGGGAGGCCGGCGGGACAACGATCGTTCAGGACGAAGAGAGCTGCGTTGTCTTTGGCATGCCGAAAGAGGCCATCAAGGTTGGCGCCGCCATGGAGGTAGTTCCCCTTCAGAAGATCCCGCAGGCGATCCTCTCCCATCTGGTCGCCGGGGTCCCCCGTTGCCCGTCCCCGCCCGAACAGATGCCCGCAGACCAGTAAGCCTTCCGGGCTTTCACGCCGCAAGCGGCTCGACTGGCGATTGTTGCGAACGAACGACCCGAGCGGTGGCCAGCCGCTTTTTTTCTGCGATTGAAATCACAAATTACAGCTTGCCTGTGTAGGCGAAAAGGGATATTTTCTTGCGTGGCTGGAGCGGGTATATCGCTTCGCCGGAAACGCTAGTGGCGGGGAGGGGCTCTCGGTCTTCGTGTGTTCTGACCTTCCCCGTGATTTGGCAGAGGAGTTATGAATCTTCCGCAGGCCGGCGCTTTGACTGTTCCACAAGACCGGATACTGGTTGTGGATGACGAACCCCTCGTTCGGAATCTCCTGTCGGAGTACCTCTGCAACGAGGGTTATGATTGTGATCTCGCCGCAACCGGGCGCGATGCCCTGATTAAACTGGCGAACGGCAGCTTCTCTCTGGTCATAGCCGACATTCGCATGCCGGAATTGAATGGGCTTCAGCTCTTGGAGGGGATCGCACAGCGGTTTCCCGACGTCGCCACCATTATCGTTACCGCGATCGCCGACATCGATACCGCCATCTACACCATGAAACAAGGGGCATATGATTACATCATCAAGCCCTTTAACCTGGAGCAGGTGGCAGAGAGCGTCAAGAGAGCCCTTCAACTTCGTCGGACCAGGCTGGAGAGCAAGCGCATCTCCCAGAATCTGGAAGCCCTCGTCCGCAAGAAGGCTTTCGCCTTGTCGACCGCTCTGCACGACCTGAAGGACCAGCACAAAACGACGCTGGAGGTTCTGATCAAGGCCCTCGACGCCCGCGGGCACGAGACTCAGTGTCACTCTCAGCGCGTCCAGGCCTACACTCTGCGGCTGGCCCAGCAGTTCGAGTTCGATACTCTGCAGCTGATGGATCTGGCGCGCGGCGCCTTGTTGCACGACATCGGCAAAATCGGTGTCCCGGACGGCATCTTGCTCAAGCCCGGGAAGCTGAACTCGGACGAGTGGTCCCACATTCGCAAACACCCGACGATCGGCAATGAGATCCTTCAAGGTGTCAAGTTCCTCGACCGGGTCGCCTGGATGGTGCTCTGTCACCACGAGAAGTGGGATGGGACCGGATATCCGCAGGGCTTGAAAGGCGATCAGATCCCGCTTGAGGCCAGAATTTTCGCGGTGCTCGACGCCTACGACGCCATCACGTCTACGCGACCTTACCGCGAGGCCATGAGCTCCGACGTTGCCCGGACCGCCATCATCGCCAACGCCGGCACTCAGTTCGACGAGAAGGTCGTCGACGAGTTCCTGAAAGTCCCGCAAAGGGACTGGGATGAGATTTCGGCGAAGTTCCCGGGGTAGCAACTAAAAGACCTGAAGGACGGGTTTGGTGGACGCCGTCCTTCAGGTCCTTCAGGTCTTTCAGGTCTTTTAGGCTCCGGTGCTTTCCAGCCTGAACGCCGGCTTCTTCAAGTACTCCCGCAGCGACATCCCCTGTTGATCGCGCCTCGAGAGTATCGGGTCCGAGCAGGGCCAGGATATGCCGAGGTCAGGATCGTTCCAAGCGATGACGCCCTCGGTCTCGGGCGCATAATAGGTGCTGCATCTGTACTGGACTTCTGCGGCCTCGCTGAGTGTCAGGAAGCCATGACCGAAGCCCGGCGGCACCATCACCTGCTTCATGTTCTCGCCCGACAGCTCAACACCAATCCACTTCCCGAACGTGGGCGCTCCCACCCTGAGATCGACGGCTACGTCATAAATCCGGCCGACGGTGCACCTGATCAGTTTTCCCATCGGGGCCCTCATGTCCTGGTAGTGAATTCCCCGCAGGACATTTTTTCCCGATCGGGAGTGGTTGTCCTGCACGAACTCGCTCGTAATGCCCCGCTCCGCGTAGCGTTGCCGGTGGTAGGCCTCAATAAAGAACCCCCGCTCATCTCGGACGAAGTCCGTCTCGATGATTACGACCGGGGGCAGTGCTGTCTCGAGTACACGAATGTCCATAAGAGCCGCAAGACTCTCTATTTTGACGCAGAGCCAAGGCTCCGGCAAGGCGAAGAGGCTGAGAGGCTGACAAATTGACAAACTGACCGGTGGAGTGGCGCCGAATCAGAAGGACCTCAAGGACCTCAAAGACCTCAAGGACGTAGACCGGCAGATCGTGCGGCTCCGGGACACGCCAATGCTATAATGGACCTCTATGCCGGTGCTGCTGGCGGCCCTGCTGTTCGTGGCTTTTCTCCTCCCTCTCCCTGGTTACGCCCAGAGCTCTCCGCCTCGCTTTCGAATTGAGGCGTCCTTCATAAAGGTGCCGGTCACCGTCTCCGACTCGCACGGACGGCCAATCCCGGACCTTGGCCCACGTCATTTCAGGGTTTTCGACGAAGGCGAGGAGCGTCGAATCGATAACTTCGTTCTCGATAAGAGCCCGGTGAACGTGATTCTTCTCCTGGACATGAGCGGCAGTGTTCGCGACGAAATCGAGGACATCAAGGATGCGGCGGTCTCCTTCTCCAGGATTTTCGACAAGGAAGACCGGATCGCCGTGATGACGTTTTCGGACAAGGTCGACTTGTTACAGGACTGGACGAACGACGGGGGCAAGGTAAGAAAAAGCCTTAAAAAAGCCAAGGCGGGTTACAGAACCGCGCTTTTCGATGCCTTGGACCATCTGGGTCGGAACAGGTTCCGGGGCGTCGCGGGCAAGAAAGTGATCATCGTGCTCACGGATGGCGTCGACAACGAAAGCCAGACGACCTTTGAAGCGGTCCTTCCTCGGCTGGTCCAAGCCGATGTCGCCCTCTATATCGTCAGTCGCACCCGCCTTGTCATGCCTCAAATCCAGCGCGAGGCGAGGGTCGAGTTTCTGAACCAGGTGATGAAGAACATTCTTAAGGACGACGAGGACTTTGTAGAGCTTTATTTTCGAGAGAAAGAGACGGCGATGCAGCACCTCTCGGAGTCCACCGGCGGGCGTGTTCTCTTCCCTCTGAAGCTCAGCGATCTGAAAGACAGTTACGAGGAATTGGCCAGAGAGCTCAAGAGTCAGTACCTGCTGACGTTCAGGCCTCCTCTGGAATCGGAAAAACGATTCCGTAGCATCAAGGTCGCCTGCTCGGACCCCATGGCCATTGTGCATCACCGCGAGCAGTATGCCTGGTCACCGCCCTCGGCCCGGCATTAGGCCCCGAAGTCAGAAGTCAGGAGTCAGAAGTCAGAAGTCAGAAGTCAGAAGTCAGAAGTCAGAAGTCGGGAGTCAGAAGTCAGAAGTCAGAAGTCAGAAGTCAGAAGTCAGAAGTCAGAAGTCGGGAGTCAGAAGTCAGAAGTCAGAAGTCAGAAGTCAGAAGTCAGAAGTCAGGAGTCA
>Ga0105092_10000835_pt1 | contig 16375 bp, 12 predicted proteins | sample PPLLak2March2015_FD_87021 | JGI IMG/M metagenome (GOLD analysis project Ga0105092, IMG submission 87021) | Freshwater sediment microbial communities from Prairie Pothole Lake near Jamestown, North Dakota, USA - PPLs Lake P7 Core (1) Depth... | ecosystem: Environmental > Aquatic > Freshwater >... | reverse complement strand
TCGAGACTTCGGCCAGGTAGTCGAGAGTCAGGGCATCCAGACCAGGCACCTGCTGAACCAGGTCCGCGGCAGCGTCGTTTCGATCTCCCCAGAAAGCCTGTGCATTCGCGATTTTGAGCAACTGTTTCATTGGAGGCAGTTCTTCACTAGGGCAGAGAAACTCGGCAAAAACCGATTACGAGTACGAGTACGAGCAGGAAGGGGACTAGAAGCAGGAAATTGCCTGCGCCTCTCTCGTAATCGTAATCGGTTTTTGCCCTTCCTTCTTTCCCCTCATGTTTGCAGCACCCCGGTGTGAAATGTCGTCGCCCGGGGCGGGGCCTGCGCCACAATACCAAGCAAACGTGCCAACACGTGCCTGGTTTCGTGCGGCTGAATGATGGCATCCACCCAGCCGCGGGCGGCGCCGTAGCGAATATCCATCTGTTCCTTATAGTGGTTCTTGACCTGTTCGTAGAGCCGGGAGGCATCGTCCGCCGCCGAGTTCCCGCTCTTGCTCATGATGGTCATCAAGGTTTGTGCCGCCTGCTCGGCGCCCATAACCGCATAGTGCGCACCAGGCCAGGCGACGATAAAATTCGGGTCGTAAGCCTTCCCGCAGAGAGCGTAGTTGCCTGCGCCAAAAGAGTTCCCAACCACTACCGTTATTTTCGGGACGATCGAATTGCTGACCGCATTCACGAGCTTGGCACCGGCGCGGATAATGCCCGACTGCTCTGCTTCCCGGCCGACCATGAAGCCGACCACGTCCTGAAAGAACACGATCGGGACCCGAGCCTGGTTGCAGTCCATGACGAACCGCGCGGCCTTATCGGCGCTTTCCGTGTAGATGACGCCGCCAATTTCTATCCCTCCGCGGGCCGTCCGGACCCTGATCCGCTGGTTGGCCACGATGCCGACAGGGATCCCGCCAACACGCGCATATCCGACGACAAGCGTCTGGCCATAGCCGGCTTTGTACTCCTCGAAGGAGTTCCTATCCACAACAGCCGCGAGCAACTCGTGAACATCGTACTCCTTGCGGCCATCTGCGCTGACCAGCTCGTACAGACTACCTGGATCACGGTCAGGGGCTTGGAGTTCGACCGGCTGCCGCGCTGTACCCGCGCTTTCGAGCAGGCTGACAAGCTTCCGAATGCGCTCGAGGCATCGTTCGTCGTCCGGCTCACGAAAGTCGACGGTCCCGCTGATTTCGGCATGCATGCGGGCACCGCCCAACTCCTCGGTACTGGCCTCCTGGCCGATCGCGGCTTTGACCAAAGCCGGGCCGGCCAGGTAAAGGCCGCTGCCCTCAGTCATCAGGAGCTTGTCGCATAGGACCGGCAGGTAAGCGCCGCCCGCGATGCAGTTCCCCATCACGGCAGCGATTTGGGGGACTCCCGCGGCGGAAAGAACGGAGTTGTTTCGGAATATGCGCCCGAAATCGTCCTCGTCCGGGAAGATCTCATCCTGCAGAGGGAGAAAAACGCCTGACGAGTCAACGAGATAGACGATGGGGAGCCGGCACTCGAAGGCGATGCGCTGAGCCCGCAGCATCTTCTTGATCGACTGGGGGAACATCGCGCCCGCCTTTACCGTGGCGTCGTGGGCCACCACCATGACATCCCGGCCCTCCACTCGACCAATTCCGGCGATGAGCCCGGCGGCCGGGAGGTTCCCCCAGTCCCGGTACATTTCATGGGCTGCCCAGAGGCCCAGCTCAAGGAACCCAGAATCGCGGTCCAGCAGGCGCTCCAACCGCTCGCGTGCGGTCAGGCGGCCCAGCCGACGCTGCCGCTCCCGGCCTGCCTCGCCGCCTCCCTGGCGGATCACTGCCTCCTGGCGGGCAATCTCCTCGCTCAGTTCCCTGAGCGTGACGTCGGCTTGCTGTTCGATTGGTATACCTTCCCCCATTAGTCCTCGCTTGAGCATGAGAGTCTCGGGGAAGAGTTTCGGGGACACAAAACTTAATTCCTTTGCCTACGCGGAGAGCGCGCTTGCGGGGAGGGAATTAAGTATTATGTCCCCGAAACTCCCCCGAAACTCCTCTTGTCAGGCGGTCGGCTACCGCCTCCACCTGGCCATCCAGGTTCCGAAACAGACTGCCCAGACATGAGTCGATGGTCGCGAAGGCCTGGCGGCAGTAGAGCTTCCCCGCAGCCAGGTCGTCACCGACCGTTTCAACGTCCGCTGCAGCTGCGATCTGGCTGTCCAACCTGGAAATGACCGCCGTTGTCGTATAAAGCGCAATCGCGCTTGTCGCAATGCGGTCGAGCAACAGCTGCTTTTCGACGATGTCTTCCTGGTACTTCACCAGCAACCTCGGGATGGCCATTCCGAAATTCTTGACGCGACGGCCGAGCTCGTTCGCCTCCGCATGGAGCAGCGGCGACCTGACCCGAATCCTGGGCCGGCGCAGCCTCCGGGAATTAGCGACCAGGAACTGGTAGAGGAGGCGCGCATTCCTGATCGGCCGCCTCAAGGCAGTCATGGCATCCTGAACGCCGACGCCGACGTCCCGCATCCCGACGGCCCCGATGAACGCACGCATCACCTCGTTGGATCCTTCCCCGATCATGTTGAGGCGCGCATCCCGCATCATTCGCTCAAACGGCTGGTCGGTGAAGAATGACCGTCCACCGTAGATCTGCATCGTGTCGTAGAGGATTGTCCACAGGGCGTCACTGGTGAATACCTTAAGGATCGCGGCCTCGAGCATGAAGTCTTCGGCATCCTCGTCGATCATCCCGGCGGTCATGTAGGTGGTTGCGTCCATCGCGTAGGCGAGGGCGGCCATGTTGGCGATCTTCTGCTTGACCAGTCCGAAAGAGGCGATAGGTCGCTTGAACTGTTCCCTGCTCCGGGCGTGCCGGATCGCCTGCTCGACGGCGAATTTTGCGGCCCCCGTACAGGTGGCGCCGAAAGTCGTGCGTCCGTAGTCCAGAACGGTCAGGCACAGTCTCAGACCACCGCCCAGTGGGCCGAGTACGTTTTCGGCCGGCACCTCGAGGTTTTCGAACCCGAGATTGGCCGTCTTTGTCCCCCGCATTCCCACTTTCTCCAGGGCTGGAGCCAGGACGCGAAAACCTGGCATATCCGGGGTGACGATGAACGCGGTCACTTTCTGCTGCTTGCCCTCCGGAGTGTCCACCTCGGTCTTCGCCATGACCGTCAAGACATGCGCGATGGAGCCGTTGGTCGTCCACTGTTTCCGACCCGTGATGCGATAAGTCCGCCGGTCCGGATCGAAGACCGCCCGCGTCTGGATATTTGCGACATCCGACCCCGCGTTCGGCTCGGTCAGCGAGAAGGCGCCTATCTTCCTTCCAGTTGCGAGGTCCGGGAGCCACTTCCTCTTCTGCTCTTCGGTGCCGTACAGAACAAGCGCTTTCAGGCCAATGCTTTGGTGAGCGTTGACAAACAACGCAGATGAAGCACACGAGCGCGCCAACAGCTCCATGGAACGGCAGTAGGCGTATTGCGACATGCTCAGCCCACCGTATTCCCTGGGGATCGTCATCCCGAGCAGGCCCATGTCCCCGAGGCCGCAGATCACACGGTCGGGAATCGTCGCATTCCTGTCAATTGCGTCGGGGTCAACTTCGGCGCTGATGAACGACTCGAGCCGGGAGAGAAAAGCGGGGAGCTGCTCTTTTTCAGCCTCGGGCGGCGTGGGATACGGAATAACTCGGCGGTCATCAAAGAAACCGAAATACAGGAGCTTGGCGAAGCTCGTCTTCTTGGGTCCGGAGAAGAACAACTCCTCGGCCAGTCTTTTTTGTTCAGCGTCCATAGTGGGCAGTCAGGGGCGGTCAGAAGGTCTTGATTCTATTTTACATAGTTTTCCGGGTGGCTGGGCGGCGGGCAGCGGGCAGCAGGCAGTGGGCAGTGCGCAGTGCGCAGCGGGCAGTGCGCAGCGCGCAGCGGGCAGTTGTCAGTTGTCAGTTGTCAGTTGCTTCTTGTGGATCCTGATGGTCAACACCGGGCACTCGGCCAGGCGGACCACTTTCTCGGTGACCGAACCGGAGACGAGGTGGCGGAGGCCGCCGAAGCCATGCGTCGCAATGGCGATAAGCCCGACATCCTCCTCTTTCGCGATCCGTACGATTTCCTTGGCCGCATCGCCGTAACCGACAATGGGCTTGACGCGCAAACCCTGGAAAAGGGGTTCGCTTATCAACTCGGCGAGCTTTTCCTCGGCATTTTGAGCGAGTGCTTCCTCGTACTCGGGCAGGTCAAACGCGTAGTTGGGTCCCGGCGGCAGGGCCGGGATGGCGGGGACGACGTAGGTCAGGAGGACCTCGGCGCCGAAACACCGGGCCAATTCCGCCGCCTTGGTCACTCCCTGGTAAGAGGCCTCGCTGAAATCCGTAGTCGAGAGTATTCGCTTGAACGGTAACATTGGACCCCCCTCACGATTGCGGATTGCGGATTGTGCCAATAGCGGATTTCGGATTGCGGATTGCGGATTAAAAGGCAAAAAGCAAAGAAAAGCGAGCTTTCGGCCCTATCCTGCGATCCGTCTTTAATCCGAAATCCGCAATCCGAAATCCGCAATCGAGAAATCCGCAATCCGAAATTGTCAGAAGCGCAGGAAAGCCCCCACTCCTCCCGCGTCTTTCAGAACCTCCGCTGCCTTCTCCCGGACCTGTTCCACCTTGCCACCGCTATTCACCACGCGACTGACGGCGCGGGCGAGCACGTCTTTCACAGGTTGCACCGATCCTTGACAATAGAGGCAGGTCGGAATTGTCTGGGAAAACAGGTAACCGCACTTCCCACACTCACCGCCCGCAGGCTTGAACCCATTTGCGTATACCAGCCGCCAGACCCTTCCCTCGTGCAGGTTTTGAAGCGTAACTTCGAGGCCGGTGACCGCCTGGATGTTCTTCGCCGCAGCGGTGATCAGCTCACCAACCATCACTTCCTCATGCGAGCGTTCGACTTCCTTCTGGAGCTTCTGCACAGCGGCCATGATCTCGTTCGGGGTGGCATCCATGGCCAAGGGAACGGTACCGGCCATCATCTTCCTCAGTCGGGTGGGCAAAAGTCCCTGCAACTCGCTCGTGGTAGTGACCGGTCCCGCCAGGACGATATGATCGAACTGGTGCTGCTCGGACAGGTGTTCGAGCAATTCGGCGACATTCTTAAGATGATGCCGGGCATGGCCGTCTGCTTTCCGCTGCACCTGCATCTGGGAGCGGAGGTGATCGGTTCCCGGCCCCTTGATGTGCTTGACATCGTCTGCGGCAAGCGCGTCGACATGCTCTTCAATCTGGCTGAGAAACAGGGTGAATAGTCGGGCCTGTCCCTTGTCAATCAGCACGATCCCATACCGCTTGAATTCCTCGAAGGCCTCGAGAAGAGGCCGGATATATGGTTTGCCGCTCCACCGCGCACCATTTTCAAGAGCGACGTTGACTTCTCGTTGCCAGAAAAAGCCCCGGGCTGGCTCCGCGAACATAACCAATACGCGTCCGTGAGGCGTATATCGTGACAGGGCTCGAAGCGCCTGATCCGACGCCGCCATGAACTCCTTGTGACTATCCTTGCCTTTGACATCCTCCTCGACCACTCGCAAAAGGTTTCTAAGAGCCGCCTCAAACCCGCGGTTGAGGTTGACCGCCTGCGATTGATCGACATTAAGGTAGACACTCAGTACTCCGCTTCCGGGCTTGGCCGTATGGTCGATTAACTCGCGGACTTCCAGTGCAGATATCATTTGAAACCTCCTTAGGAGATCGACCCGCCGCTTACCGGCGGAACGCAACGGCAGCACCTGCGACTAGCCTGGACCAACCAGGCGTCGATCCGAGAAAACACTCGGCAGCGCGAATGCAACAGGGGAAAGTCTTGGATACAGTGACTGGTGACGGGAAAAAAGGAATCCCACCTACAACAAGCAGATCGAATTGGGTTTGAGCTGAAAAAAGCCCCTCGTCCCATTGTTTGGTTGACCTGCTGATCCTCGAACTCATTGTACGACTCTACCTGAGGCACGACAAGAGAACTCAGGGAAGCCCGCAAACCCCCTGTCGGTGGGCATTTTCGACCTGGCCAGTCGGTGTGAAAGCCGATCTCGCTTGTTTTTCAGGCAGATTTGCTTAAAATGTGACCGTATTCACAGGATTTCGGGTACCGGTTCTCTTTGCAGAGGCGACTGCTGACGTGCCGAACTTATTTAAGCTGAGCGCATACGAGGAACTCCAGCTCTGGATGGACGGCTTGGCTGCTCACCACCGCCACTGCGGTATTCCCTTCGGCGCGCAGACTGCGGTGATCCTCAACCGGGACTTCAAGGAAGACATCCGGACCTCGCTGCAGATCATCGAGAACCTGATCGCGATGGCGCAGAGGATCGTCGCGACCGAACTGCTCCAGATCCGCGAAATCGACCCGGCTTCCCTGGCAAACCCCGGCCGCGACCTGCGAAAGCAATTCAAGCAGTACAAGTCATACGCCCGCAGCATAGACGATTTCGTCGCTTTCTGGGACTTCCTGGAGAACTACAAAACCGTCTGTATCAGCCTTTTGAGGCTGCCCTCGATTTCCAGGGCCGAGTTCAAAGCCTTCAGCTCCCTGTTCACCGACCAGGTGACCCGATTCGGCAAAACCGAGTCGAACGCTTACCTGAAGAAAAAGTTTTACGACTATCAGTTCCAGCACATGGTGGATCGGGAGATTCTTCGCAACCTGCCCGACCAGGGCAGTCGCGAATTTCTCCAAAAGTTGTTCCTGGATTTCTTCCACCTGCTTTGCATCGTCCACTACATGCGGGACGAGATGCGCCGGCGATTCCCGTTCAGGAAGCTCATGAGCCTGTTCATGCACCTGAACTTCACGTGCCGGAAGTTCCTGAAAGTGCTGGAGGACAGCCGCAAATACCTGAGCGAGCGCCTGCCCGAGGTGTCGTCGAACATCTACGACATCAGCCTCGCGCTCAAAATGGAAATGCGACGCGTCTACAGCGTCGAGCTCCGTGACCTGGAGTCGCAAAAAAAGATCGACGTGGTTTACGGTCAGATGCAGAACGCACTGGGCATGATGCTGAACGCCTTCCAGGAGTCCTTCATCAACCTCTCTCACCTGCTCCAGCCCGACTTCAATGAATTCGAGCTGTTCGAGGAACTCGGCAAGAAGCACCGTGAGTCAATGGCACTGCTGAACGGTTTGAAAGCGGTGTACCAGGTTATCTCCAACGAGCCGGAAACAGTCCTTTCGGAACCGAAATACATGGAGGTAAAGCAGACTCTCGAGCATTTCCGCAACACGGCGATGCGCTTCCTGTTCTTCAAGGATTGGTCGGCTTTCGAAGCGTTTTCCGAGGAGCTGGACAAGGCATCACCCGACGAGCGAGTATTCATCCTCCACCGCATGCAGGTCTACGTGTCCACGCTTGTTGGAGAAGTCGCCAAGCGGACGGTCCTCTCCAAAGTCGTCCAGCCGGAAGCCCAACAACCGCAAAAACAAACCGTCTAAAGGCAGACAAGGAGACAAGGAGAGGGGGAGACAAGGAGACCTGAGAACCTAGTCCGTGATCCTTCTGTGACCCCAGATGCCCGACTTCCAGTCAAAGCAACCACCGCGACCCGAGCCTCGCGACCGCATCGCTGGTCTGCTCTGTTACGTCTTTGGCCCGCTTCTTCTCCTCATTCGGAGCGCGAATCCGAGGGTGCGGTTTCATGCGATCCAGGCGACGTTGCTGGCCCTCAGCCTGACGGTTCTCAATCTGGCCCTCTGGATCATTGTTGCCAGCCTCTTTGGATACTCCTGGTACGCTGGGGTTCGCGCGGAATCGTGGCTTTCCTACGTCTACATGGCTGAAGGGCTTCTCTGGATGGTTATGCTTTATTTCGGCTACGAGCTGAGCTTAATCGAAATTCCAACGATCGGGGCGACCGCCAGGTGCCTGGCTGGTCTGACTTAGCCTCGCAGACTCCCTGTCTCCCTGTCTCCTTGTCTCCTTGTCTCTCTGTCTCCCTGTCTCTCCTTGTCTCTCTTCCGAAGATGTCGCATAGTGGCACGCGTGAGCACAGAAGCACTTAACCCGAACACCTCCAATCTAGACCAGCTGTCCACCATCGAGATCGTGCAAGCCATCAACGGCGAGGATCGAACGGTCGCTAACGCCGTGGCGTCAGCCCTCGGCAACATCGCAGCATGCATCGACCGGGTCGCCGAAAGGCTTGCAGCCGGAGGCAGGCTCTTTTACGCCGGCACGGGCACGAGCGGAAGGCTCGGCGTTCTGGACGCCGTGGAGTGCCCTCCGACCTTCGGGGTCCCTTCCGATGTGGTGCAGGGAATCATGGCGGGTGGATACCCAGCCTGCTACGGCGCGGTTGAAGCGGCCGAAGACGACGAGTCTCAGGCGATCGTCGACCTGAAGTCCCGAGGCGTCGCCTCCGGAGACGCCCTCGTCGGCATCGCCGCCAGCGGGAGCACTCCTTACACGGTCTCGGCAGTCCGGCATGCGCGCTCACTCGGCGCTTTCACTGCGGGGATCTCCTGCAATCTCGGCGCACGGCTCTCGGAAGTGGCTGAAGTCGCGATCGAGGTGGACACCGGCCCGGAATCTCTCGCCGGCTCGACACGGATGAAAGCCGGGACCGCGCAGAAAATGATCCTCAACATGATCAGCACGGGGGTGATGGTTCGCCTCGGGCATGTTTACGGCAACATGATGGTGAACGTGCACCTGAAGAACCAGAAGCTGGTCAAGCGCGGCGAGGGGATCGTCCGAAAAGTGACGGGCGCCGGGCTGGATGAAGCCAGAGAGGCGCTCCAGGCAACCGGCGGCGTCAAGGCGGCAATTATCCGGATCAAGCTCGGCTGCAGCCCGGAACGGGCCGTGCAGCTCGCCCGCGAGGTCCCAAGTTTGCGGGATGTAATTGGGTAAACACGGACGAACACGGGCCAAAACGGACTGACACGGACGGAATCGGCACTTGTATCCGTGTCAGTCCGTTTTGGTCCGTGTCGTCCGTGTTTTTACTTGCAGTCGGTCATGACCAGCTGCTTCGCTCTTTCCGACGCTTTGACGACGGCCTTGATGAGCGTCACGCGCAGCTTGCCTTCCTCGAGCTCGAGCAGCCCGTCGATCGTGCAACCGGCAGGCGTTGTCACGGCGTCCTTCAGCAGAGCCGGATGGTGACCGGTTTCCAAAACGACGCGCGCGGCCCCCTGGGTCGTCTGGGCCGCCAGTAACGTCGCCACATCGCGCGGCAAGCCGACTTTTACCCCGGCTTCCGCCAGAGACTCGAGGATTACATAGATAAACGCCGGCCCGCTGGCTGACAGCCCTGTCACTGCGTCCATGTGTTTTTCGTCGACGGTAACCGTCCGTCCAACCGTCTCGAACAGCATCCTGGTAAGGTCCGCGTGCTTCTGGCTCGCGTGCTGACCGCGGCAGATTCCCGTCATGCCGCAGCCGATCACGCAAGGGGTATTCGGCATAGCGCGTACAACCGGGATCTCCATCCCGGCCGCCGACTCGATGTAGCAGCAGGGGACGGAAGCGGCGATGGAGATGATCAGCTTATCGGGACCGAGGTCCGGCCGGATCTGGTCAATCACTTCCCGCACGGTCTGCGGTTTCACGCAGAGCAGGATGACATCGGCGTGTCGTGCCGCCTGGGCGTTGTCGGTGCCGACGGAAATGCCCAGTTCCCTGCCCAGGACCTTTGCTTTCTCCTGGTGGCGTACGGTTGCCGTAGTCCTCTCCGGGCGAAGCAGCCCCTGCTTGAGAAAGGCCTGGAGCAGAATCTGGCCCATCTTCCCGAGCCCGAGAACGGCCAGGCTCTTGTCCGCGAAAGTGTCTTTGGTCTTCTTGTCCATGGTGTTCTCGCCTATTTCCCGAGTTTCGGGGACACAAAACTTAATTCCTCTGCTGACTGTACGAGCGCGTTAATTGTTTGAGAATTAAGTATTATGTCCCCGAAACTTCTGCAATTCCCTATTGCACGCGTTCAGTAACCGGAGTATCGGCCAGCATGACCGAAGCTTCGGCCGAGTATTTCTGAAGCTGTGAGCTCAGCTTTTCGTTCAGCAGCACAATCGAGCGGATGCTCTGGTAATTCAATTTCTGCTTAACGCCCTTGTCATCGGGGACAAAAGCAGGGTTTTCCTGGACCAGGAAAGCCAGAAGTTGAATCAGGAAGTTGGCCTCGCCGGCCGCAAGCTTCCACTGGAACTCGCGATTCAGGAACTCCTGGATGCGGCGATTTTGTTCGGGTCCTTCTGGTTGCATAAGCGAGGAGTTAAGCACGAGCGGGCGCCGGGTGTCAAAGACCAAGCCCCACCGTCCGGGGCAAAAAAAAGGGGCGGGACCGAGGTCCCACCCCTGGCTGTCTCAGGGACTGATTCGACTAGAACATGAACTTCACGCCGAACCGGCCGGAGAACCCGGGATTGAACAGGTTATCCTTGTTGAAGCTCGGGTCGATGGCGAAGTTCTTCGCCGGGTCGAGGGACTTCGGATCGGTCGTCCGAGGATCGTTCGCCGCGTACTCAACTTGGGACAGGAGTTCTCTCCAGTCGTAACCTTCGAGCAGGTTGACCGCGCTCATGTCCATGGCGGATGACGAGTCCCGGAAGCGCGTCATGAAGACCTGGCGATACCTGGCCGTCTTCTGGTTGAACAGGTTCATCGCGTTGAACTCGAACCGCAGCTTCTTCCCTTCACCGAGTGTGAATTCGTGAGAAATCATCATATCGGTCTGGGAAAGAACCGGGGTCCGGCCCATGTCGCCGCGGCCTTCAACCAGCATCGGCACGCCGCTCAGATTCTCAACCATCGTCGAGAGCGGAGTCCCGCTCGACACGTGGAAGCGGCCACTGAACGCCGTACCGAACGGAAGTTCGTAAGACCCGTACAGCTTCATGACATGCGGGCGATCCGTCTGCAGGCGGCCGTCCAGTTGCTTCCCGTGGGAATCGAAAAGGATCTCGTCCGAGTCCCAGCTCCGGTTGGCGTTGCCACCCGGCCGGGCGATCGCTGACGTAGGACTCTGGTCGGTTGACCAGCCGCCGACCGCGATTTCGTCCGTGTTGCTCAGACCCGCATAGTTCCCGTACAACCGGCTCCAGGTGTAGTTGCCACCAAGGAACCAGTTGTCCGAGAAACGACGGGTGATACCGAGCTCGAGGGCATCATACTGCCGGTTCGGTTTCGGCATCTCGAAATCCGGAGTCGCGCCGTAATGGTTGCTCTCCATCTTGAAACGGCCCTCGCCGGGGTTGCCCAGCGTGTAGACTTCGCTTCCGTCAACCAGTCGACCGATGTCTTCGATCGTCCGGGTAAGCTTGTCGTGCACATAGTGCGCCGAGAAGACCATCTGTGACGTGAGCTGGTAGTCCACGCCGAACGACATCTTATCCACGAACATCGGTTTCAAGTCGGGATCGACGTCATCCTCGCCGAAGCTCGGAATTCGGTAATCACGGAAGGTATTGTTCGGGTCTGTCGACCACAGGTTTTTCCCGGGGTGGTTCTGCAGCGACAGGTTGAAGACGTCCAGCGAGTCGAGAGCGTAGTAGTGGTCTCTCCAGATGTCTCCGCCGAAGGAGCCTCGAACCAGCTCGTACTTCGTCCAGTCAAAGAAGCGACCCCAGCTGCCGAAGACCTTCAGCTTTCCGTTGCCATAAACGTCAACGGCGGCGCCGATTCGCGGGGCTAGCTTATCGCCCCAGCCGAACTTCACCGCGTATTCCTTGACGCGGAAGGCCGGAATCGTTTCTTTCTCGGTTCGCAGTCCGAGGTTCAGGGTTACGCGCGGATGGATTCTCCACGCGTCCTGGAGATACATGTGGTCGATCGTGCTGCCGGTCGAACCCATGGTTCCATACTCACGCAACCGGTAGTAGCCGTATGTGCCGCGCTCCGCCAAACCGGTCGCCAGGCTCTTGAACGCGGTGTTCCAGAAAAGGGCGACGCTCTGGCCGGCCTGGTAGTTCTGGTTCACCTGGTTCGTGATCTTCTGGACGCCAGCGCCGGCCTTGAAGTTGTGCGTTCCGCCAAGCTCGAAGGTCTTGCTGTAGTCGCCCTGGAAGAAGCCGCGGGTCGTGACATCGAAGAACGTCACTGTCGCATTGGGGACGTTGGCATATCCCGAGTTCTGAATCAGCGTTGCGGGCAGTTCAAAGGGCATGTTCTTCGAAGTGTTGCCCCATGCCACGGAAGCCTGCGATATGGGATTGACGTTCTTGTAGTTATCCCAGAAGTATCCGCCTCGGAGGCTGATGACCGAATCGTTGGAAACCAGAAAATCCATGTTGCCCGTGTAGCTGTTCTTCGGCAGGTACCAGCCTTGGGGCCTCAGGTACTCCAGGTTGGTGAGAGCCTGGGTGGACGTGTTCGGCAGTATTCCGCCAAAGCCCGGGATCGTACCTTCCCGTTTCTGGGTCGTATGCAGCCAGGTCCAGTTGGTGCGCAGACGGGCGGCCGGATCCCAGGAAATCTTGTTAAAAGCGCTGAAGTACTTATCGTCACTGTCGAACCGCGAGGTCGGACCGCTGCCGTTGTAGGTGGTGACGTCGGCTTTCCGATGGCGGAATTCCGGTGTGATCGACGTAAAGAAAAAGAGCTTGTCCCTAATAATAGGACCGCCGAGGGAGCCGCCAATCTCGTTCCGGATGTCGCTGATGTCCTTGTCCTGCACGTAGAAGGCCGACTGCTGAGTGGCCGGGTCGGTCACCAGGCGCTTGTTCGGCATGGCACGCAGCGGCGAACCGCTCATATACCAGTGCAACTCGCCATGGAGGCGGTTCCCGCCCGACTTGGTAACGGCTGAAATAACGCCGCCAAGGGCGCCGCCGTGCTCGGCTTCGATTCCGTTGGTCTTCACCTGGACTTCCTGCAGGAACTCGTAGACAGCATCCTGTCGCGAGTTGCCGTTCAGAACTCCGGTGGTGGAGAGACCGTCAATTGTGAACTGGTTCTCGGCGCCGCTGGCGCCGTTGACCTGGATACCGCCTTCGATATCGCCCGAGTTCACCGACGGCGAAGTCAGAGCCACATCCTGGAAGCTGCGCGCTTTCGGCATGCGGTCAAACTCTTCCGCGGTGACGTTGTGGGTAATGGCCGTCGTCTGGGTATCCAGCAGGGGTGGCGCATAGACCACTTCCACGCTCTGCTCGATCGTCCCGACGCTCAGACTCCTGCTGATGTCGATCGTCTTTCCGAGGAGAACGATGACATCCGGGATCTCCGCAGCGGCGAAGCCGGTGAGCTCGAATCTCACGCTGTATCGCCCGGGGTCGAGATCTCGAGCGAAAAACCTGCCTTCGTCGCTGGAAACCGTTGTGAAGACTCGATTGGTCTCCTTGTTGGTGACCGTAATGGTGACTCCGGGAAGGACCGCCTTACTCGAATCGGTCACAGTTCCTACGAGAGAGCCGAATCTCTCTTGAGCCACAAGACTAACATTGCTGAGCATCAGCCCGAACATTGCGAGCAGGACAATCATCCCGATCGAGCGTCCGAGTTTGCTCGACGTACTAAAACGCCTGGACATAAACGATCCTCCCTTTTTGATAAAGCAGTTTGGAGATTGGAAGACTTCTTATCCCTGGTCAATAAAGCGTAAACCATTGCGCTTTTTGATCTTCCGCCACATATACTGCCTCTATCACAAAAGCAACGGTAAGTTTTGTCACAATTCCGCTTCAAACTCAAGCGTTATTTCGGACCTCACCTTCTCTCATATCGACCGATCTCGTGGGAACTTAGGCGGAATCGAAAGGTCCGAACCGCTCGTCTATAATCGATAGAGAATCACCAACCGAGGAGGCAAATCGTGACCAGAATCGGTCGAAGAATATTTCTCCAAACTGCTGCAATGTCAGGAGCTATGGCCTGTTTCACGCAGCATGGCTCAACCGCTCAGGGCCCCAAGGACGCGTTCCTGCCCCGGAAACGATCCGCCCTCGATCGTGTGACGCTCGGGAAAACCGGGATTACCACTTCCCGCCTGGCCATGGGCACGGGGACGAGCGGCTGGGGACACTCCTCCGATCAAACCCGACTTGGAAGTGATCTGACGAGGCTGCTTCGCCACGGTTTTGACCAGGGAGTCACCTTCTGGGAGGCGGCTGACCAATACGGATCGCACGAGTATCTCGCGGCTGGCTTGAAGGAAGTCGACCGAAGCAAGGTCGTCGTCCTCACCAAGACGAACTCCGACACGGCGGACGGTATCCGGAGCGACCTCGAGCGCTTTCGCAAGGAGCTGGAGACGGATTACATCGACATCGTTCTTCTGCACGCCATCACCGACCCCGACTGGACGCAGAACATGAAGGGCGCAATGGACGCCCTTTCCGAAGCCAAACAGAAGGGCATCATCCGGGCGCACGGTTGCTCGTGCCACGACCTGGGCGCGCTGAAGGCTGCGGCGGCGTCCCCGTGGGTCGACGTGGACCTCGCCCGTATCAACCCCGCAGGTCTGCACATGGACGACTCGCCGGCAGTCGTCATCCCGATCCTTCAGAAGATGAAGGCGTCCGGAAAGGCCGTGCTTGGTATGAAGATCCTGGGCCAGGGCGAGTTGGGCGATCAGCCGGATCGGGCGCTGCGCCACGCCGCCCAGCTCGAATGCCTGGATGCTTTTACGATCGGGTTTACGAGCAAAGAGCAGTTGAACGACGTCGTGAAGCGGATTCCGGTTGTTGCCGTGCAGGCGTGAGCGGACAACGCGTGAAGTATTTCGGAGCCGCGCACGAAAGCGAGGGTGTTGAATAAGGGTCTTGAGGCCTGAAGGGCCGGCACATATTAGCCCAGGGCGGAGCGCTTTGTGCGTAGCCCTGGGTACGGAAATCCAGAGAGGGGCGCCAGCCCTGAAAGGGCGTAACAAATTGCACGATAGAGAGTTGTGCCGCCCCTTCAGGGCTGGATATCAGCTTCGAACTGGGACCCAGGGCTACGCACAAAGCGCTCCGCCCTGGGCTAATATGTGTCGGCCTTTCAGGCCTATTTAGACGAAGGTCAACATTTTCAACCCCCTCGCTTTCGTGCGCGGCTCCATTCGATATTCGCCCTCCGCACGACATCAGCCCATAGCAAGACGTCAATCCCTGTGGGCCGAACGCACTCGGAGACCTATCCTCGAAAAGTTTCCGCGTAGATGCGCTTGAGGGGCGCCAGGCAGTAGTTGTCGATCAGGTCCTGGAGCAGGTCTTCACGGGCCAGCAACACGTCTTCGTGCCGAGAAACGACCTCGAAAAGCAGGCGGACGACGTCCGCCTTATCTTTCCGGATATCCAGCGACATCGAGTGTCCCATCCGCGGATCGAAGTTTAAAAGATCAGCGTAGGCAAAGTGGGAGAACTGCGGGTCCGTCCAGGGCTTCTCGTAGCAGTTGCTCCAGTAGTGATACTTCAGCCGGGTGGCGAAGACGTCGTAGTCGAATCTTGCAGATTTGTTGTTGACGCTCGATTCGATGCAGATAGAGTCGTCCCGGGTTACGGTTCTGAGCCCGTAGGTCACCTGGAGGATCTTCTCCCGGGAGAACTTGATCAGGTGATTGCCCTCGGAATGAAAGAGTTTCACCTCCGGGTCAAGCCCGAGCACATGGCGATCTTCTTCGGTGACGAATTCTGCTCGAATTCGATCGTGCCAACTGTCTATGATTCTCGCCATGACGGCGTCAAGCCGTTCTAACTTCTGCTCGCGACTCAACATAGGAGATCCTCAACTCAGCATTCGGGATAAGGCCCAATTGTCTCGGAATTGCCCAACAAAAGTAAATCATGTAAATTACGGACGATGCAAAGAGCTTTATCCCTTGCAATGCTGGCCGCCTGCCTGATTTTCTCCTCTGGTTTTCAAGGACCTGAAAAGCAGGCGACGCCCCCCGGCCAGCAATCGGAGCCCTTCAAGGTCAGCGTTGTCGAGGTCAATGTCCTGGTTACGGCGGTAGATAAACAGGGTCGCTTCGTTACCGACCTGAAGCCTGGAAACTTCCTGGTGACCGAGGACAAAGTCCGACAGGTCATCACCAACTTCAGGAAAGAACAGCAGTTGCCGCTGACTATCGCCCTGATGATGGACACAAGCGCGAGCGTCCGCGTGCAACTCGACTTCGAGAAGCGGGTAGCTTCGAGCTTTGTCAACTCGATCATGCGGCCGGAGGACCGTGCTCTGCTCGTGGAATTTGACACCGGGACGACGCTGCTCCGGGACTTCACCGACCGCCCCGGCCCAATTGTCGAGGATCTTCGTGGTTTAAGGTCCGGAGGCGGCACGGCACTGTTTGACGCCCTGTGCCGGGTCTCCGAGGAAAAACTGGCTGAACCTGCAGACAGGAAGGTGATCGTGGTCGTTTCCGACGGCGCCGATCGCCATAGCAAGAAGACAATCGAGGAGGCGATCGAGGCCGTCCAGCGGACCGACGCGGTCGTC